>Ga0209633_10000086_pt1 | contig 105834 bp, 105 predicted proteins | sample Cruoilmetagenom1_FD_187290 | JGI IMG/M metagenome (GOLD analysis project Ga0209633, IMG submission 187290) | Oil polluted marine microbial communities from Coal Oil Point, Santa Barbara, California, USA - Sample 1 (SPAdes) (version 2) | ecosystem: Environmental > Aquatic > Marine > Oil seeps ... | reverse complement strand
CTCTTATTACCATGCGTATGCATAGTATTCAAGGAAAACTCGCCAATGATATTCGAAAAGACAGTACTTCAAAAATTAATGAATGGGTATTGAATCATGAATTCAGAACGACTTATCGCGATACTTTAATCGCTTCAGAAGAATTGACAGAAGGAACATGGATTAAAGCAATATCACCCGGAGAACCTATCAAAATTTCAATCTCAGATGACCTTGCCCAAAATGCCCAAGTTAGCGTAGGAGATCAAATTATTTTTAACGTGCAAGGTGTTTTGATGGAAACTAGTGTAGGAAGTATTAGAAAAGTAGATTGGGCACGTATGCAAATGAACTTCACTATTGTTTTTCCTAAGGGAGTCTTAGAAAATGCTCCTCAGTTTCATGTCTTAACAACCTACGTTCCAGATGAAACGGGTTCAGCTTCTTTACAACGTGATTTGGTGAAAAAATTCCCAAATGTATCTGTTCTAGACTTGAGACAATTATATACGGTCGTTGAAGATATTCTAGATAAAATTTCGTGGGTTATTAATTTTATGGCATTTTTTAGTATTCTCACAGGTATCATTGTACTAATTGGCTCGGTCCGTACAAGTAAGTATCAACGTATAAAAGAGAGTGTGCTATTGCGAACATTGGGAGCCAAGAGTAAACAGATCTTGCGAATAAGTGCACTTGAATATTTTTATTTAGGAATACTCGGAAGCCTTATCGGAATTTTATTGTCTCTGATTGGCAGTCAAGTATTAGCAACTTTATTGTTTAAAGAACCTTTTGTGCCTTCATTGGTTCCTTTCTTCCTGTTTTTGCCAGGTATAACTGCCTTGGTCATACTAATAGGATTAAGCAATATTAGAAGTGTACTAAAAAGTCCTCCTTTAGAAGTACTTAGAAAAGAAGGATAGCTTAATACAACTTTCCTGTAGCGTTATTCACTTAGTATATATTACAAATGTAGTGAAGGACTCTTTTATCAAATCGAGGTTATGACATTCATGAATTCGATATTATCACAACTATTAAATCAGTATCATTATCTTTGCCAAAATTATTTTTTATGTCAACAAGTTTTTCCGATTTAGGAATTAATGATCAGCTACAAAAAGGGTTAGCTGACTTACAAATTTCGGTTCCTACAGATATACAAGAAAAAACAATTCCGGTTGTATTGCAACAAAAAGAAGATGTGGTTACCTTAGCAAAGACTGGAACAGGTAAAACGGCGGCATTTGGACTACCTTTATTACAATTAATAGATGTAGAAAACACCTCAGTACAAGCTGTAATTTTAGTACCTACAAGAGAACTTGGCCAGCAAATCTATGAGAATTTAATTTCTTTTTCTAGTCATATACCTACAATTTCCATTGCGACTGTTTGTGGTGGAATTCCGATTAAGCCTCAAATGGAACGTTTGGAAAGTACCACACATATTGTGGTAGCAACACCAGGTCGTTTGGCTGATTTAATTAAACGGAAGGCTGTTAACATTCAAAACATATCTTATTTTGTTTTAGATGAAGCAGATGAAATGGTGAGTGCCTTAAAAGAAGGATTGGATAGTATTATCAAAGAAATTCCGAAATCTAGAAGAACATTATTGTTTACAGCTACCATGCCTGGAGCCATCAAGCAATTGGTTCAAAATTACATGTCTAAGCATGTAGTACACATAGAAGCAGACATGTCAACTATCGGACATCAGGGAATAGAACATCAATATGTAGTAGTAGAGCCGATCGAAAAACTGGACGTCTTGCTTCATTTCTTAACTACTAAACATGGAGAACGAGGTATTATTTTTTGTAAAACAAAAGCTGCTGTTAATAAATTGGCTAAGAACTTAGCAATCAATAAATTTTCTTCCGGAGCCATTCATGGTAGTTTGACACAAGGCATACGAGATCGGGTTATGGGACAATTTAGAGAAGGTTTTATTGATATTTTAGTCGCTACAGATCTGGCGGCACGAGGTATTGACGTTAAAGAAATATCATATGTAGTTAATTATCATTTACCTGATACCTATGATGCCTATGTCCATAGAAGTGGTCGTACAGCGAGAGCTGGAGCAACCGGATTATCTTTAACAATTCTTCAGCAAGAAGAAGTTGCGGATATCGCTGATTTTGAAGCTGCATTAGGGTTGGTTTTTAATGAATTTAAAAAAGCCGATGCTCAAAGTATAGAAGAAAATAAAGGTCTGCTATGGGCTAAAAAAATATTTAAGACCAAACCCAATCGTACTGTTTCTGAAGATTTTAAAAAACAAGTAAAAACGGTATTTCATCATTTAACTAAAGAAGAACTGATAGAGAAAGTATTGGCTCATTATTTGAAATCGCAAACAAATAAGTAAGAAACTAAGGCTAGAGGTAAATAGCAAAAGAAAAATTACAAATGACTTATGGCAAATAGTATCAAAGAGCAACAAGATATACTTGAAAAATTAAAAATCTACGCTTTAAATCCAATGCAAGAAGAAGCGTTGGAGGCGATTACAAACAATGCGAATACCATACTATTATCTCCTACAGGAACCGGTAAGACCTTGGCATTCTTATTGCCATTAATAGCTGAATTAGATTCAGAATGTACCGAAGTACAGGCTTTAATTATAGTGCCTTCTAGAGAATTAGCATTACAAATAGAGCAAGTAATTCGAAATATGGGCTCTGGCTATAAAGTCAATGCAATTTATGGCGGGAGAACTATTTCAAAAGATAAAATAGAACTAAAGCATACACCTGCCATTTTAATAGGAACTCCAGGAAGATTGTCTGATCATTTTGAAAAAGGTCGTTTTACTACAAAAGAAATCAAAACGTTGGTTATTGATGAGTTTGACATTTCATTTGAAGTTGGTGCCGGAGGTGATATGAGAAATATTATAAGTCATTTGCCAAATATTACAAAGCGCATTTTGACTTCTGCGACCCAAGGAACTTCGATTCCTAGTTATTTTAAAATGGATAAGCCCATTATTTTGAACTCGATAAAAGAAAAACCAAGTTCAAAATTAGTAGTGAAAACCATCATATCTCCTTCTAAAAACAAACACAACACCTTGGTAGCTTTATTAAATCAGCTAGGTAATGATCCTGGGATTGTTTTTTGTAATAAAAAAGAACGAATTGAAGATCTAAGCCGTTTCTTAGAGAAAAAAAACATTGCACATACTTGTTTCCATTCAGGTATGGAGCAACGAGATCGAGAACGTGCTTTGATAAAATTAAGGAATGGGAGTGTTTCTGTATTGATTGCAAGTGATTTAGCTTCAAGAGGAATTGATATTCCAGAAATGAAATACATTATTCATTATGAAATTCCAGATGCCTATTTAGAGTATACACATAGAAATGGTAGAACTGCGAGAGTACATGCAAAAGGAATCGCATATTTAATAAAAGGCGACAAAGAGGTGTTTCCTGAGTTTATAGAAAAAGCGAAAGTTGAAAAGCTTTCTAACAAAGGAGATCGTAAACCTCAATTTTGGACTACCTTATTTATTTCTGGCGGTCGTAAGGATAAAATCTCAAAAGGAGATATTGCCGGATTGTTTTTTAAACAAGGTAAAATTAATCAAGATCAATTGGGAATTATTGAATTGAAACAAGATTGCGCTTTTGTAGCCGTTCCTGTAAGCATTGCTGATTCTTTAGTAGAAAAACTAAACAATACACGATTAAAAAAGAAAAAAGTGAGAGTCACTCGTGTATAAATTATTTAATTGGTAGATAAAATGAGTTTAGAACAACCAAACAATCCATTACACGGAATAAAACTAGCTGAAATTTTAGACTATTTAGTCGATTTTTATGGCTGGAAAACATTAGGACAACGTATTGATATTAATTGTTTTAATTCAAATCCTTCTATAAAATCTAGTTTGAAGTTTTTACGTAAAACACAATGGGCTAGAGATAAAGTAGAGCAGTTATATTTAGATACTAAATATGCTCAAGGATAATTAGTTTTTTTTACGATTATGCTATAGTATTTCAATGTTTCTCCAAAGTTTTAATCGAATTTTTTTGCAGTACTTATTAGACAACAGACATAGGAGGGAAGCTAATGTATGTGGAATAGTAAATCAATTAAATACTCCCTTCCAATCTCTTCCAATGAGGTTTTACATAAAAAATACTGTTTTTAATATTTTATTAACAAGAAAATATCGAGAATAATTGTACTTATGTATTTATTCAACTTTGCCAACAATGAAAAAAGCCTATTTTATTTTGACACTTGTATTGGTATTATTTTTAAATGCCTGCAATACGAAAAAACAGCACTCAAAAGATAGTGATTCACCAACTATAGAAAGCCCCTATCTTGGCCAAAAACCACCAAGCTTGATCCCTGAATTGTTTGCTCCTGGTATTGTTTCTACAAAAGATTGGGAAATTGAAGGTGTCTTCGCGCCGGGCATGAAAGAATTCTATTTTGCTAGGTACCGTGGGACATATGATGATGCTAAAACATATGTCATTAAATATAAAAATGGTGCGTGGCATGAGTCAGTCGTAGAACGACGCTCGGGTGAAGTCTTTATTTCGACAGATGGCAATACAATGCATCTGGGGAATAAATATAGAGAGCGAACGTCTTCAGGATGGTCAGAGAAGAAAAGTTTAGGGCCTATGTTTGAGCTCGAGGATTGGGGCATTATGCGCCTAACGGCTTCAGCGAAGGGCACTTATGTATTTGATGATTATAAAAGCGGCGATGTGATTCGCATTTCAACACTCGTAGACGGCAAGCGACAAGAGCCCAAAAAGATGGGTCCAGTGGTTAACACAGGTAAAATGACAGCCCATCCCTTTATCGCGCCAGATGAAAGTTATTTGATTTGGGATAGTGAGCGGGAAGGTGGCTTCGGAGAATCTGACCTTTATATCAGCTTCCGCCAGAAAAATGGTTCATGGGGACCCGCTATTAATATGGGAGAAGACATAAATACCGAACGTGACGATGCATATGGCAGTGTCACACCAGACGGGAAATATTTCTTCTTTCATACACATTTAGGCGAAGGAAAAGCCAATATTTTTTGGGTGGACGCTCAGGTCATTGAGAATCTCAGCCCCAAGCAATAATCCATAAAATAAATTGAGGTTATCAAATTTCTCGTTTATTTTGATGAATTAAAGGGTACTGTTATTCCTAATCCAAAAGTTAGGCCTGTCCAACCTGTAGTTAATTTGTTACCATTTTCATCTAATAAAAAACCACCATCAGGATTATTTTCCTTTAATTTTAGTTTTCCCCCGTAATAGATGTCCAAATCGAGATATGCTCTTAAAACCAAAAAACCAATAGGATACTCGTATAGAATTCCTGCACCAACACCTAGATCGGTAGACTTAAAATCCAAGCTTTCAGATTGCGTAGTACCTAAAACCTTCGTATTAGAAGTAATATTAAAACTTGAAAATGTTGCGAGGGCTTTGAATTGAGCCAATAGGTTTCCATTCGGATTGCTTTGTATTGGCAAATAGTACTTATAACCAAAGGTATGTCCTTTAAGCTCGTTGGTGAGTCTTATATATCCAGAGAAATCTGCAACCGAACTTTTGGCACCAGAAACTTTATTCGTATAAAAAATAGTAGAATGAAGTTTTGCATCCGTAAAGCCTACCGTAAACCCATAATTTATGTAAAAATTATCAGTTGTTTTGAAATTGTCAAAGTTAACTTGCTCTTTCAAACTCGTATGAAATTCCTTTAAGGGAGATGTAGGGCTTGTGCCTACATTAATATCCAAATTAAATCCAGATTCTTGTGCATCTACGTTGATGGTAAGCAAGAAACAGCTGATAATAATACTGTTTATGATGTTTTTAAAGACCTTATTCGATATCGACATAAATTCCTTTTGAGTACATTAATTTATTATTTGTCAACCAGAGATAATAGTCATTCCCAGGCCAATTATTTATTTTATCACCTTCAAAAGGAAAGCCTGATATTTTTCCTGAATTTAGGTCAAAAACATAGGCGTATTCACCTTGTGATAGCAATAACTTATTTGACAAAGGATCATAGTCCATACTTCTATTATTATATCCTCCTGTATAATTTAGTGTTGTTGTTGTTTGGCCAGAAGCAAGGTCAACGACCTCTATAGTATTGCTGGTAGAGACATAATAAAGCAAGCCATCATAAATATCAACAGAAAAGATGTTGAATGGCGGGGTCACAAAATCTATCCGTTTATCTAAGCTGTTATTCTCAATTTTATAAATGGCATCTTCAATATCATGCTTGAGATAGAGATACTTGCCATCGTCAGACAAATAACTGCCAAAATAAATAATAGACCCTTGTATCGTTGTAGAATAGAAACTTTCATTTGTTTCAACATTGGTAAGTGTTAATACCTTTGTCTGATAATTATAGGTTTTTAATATAGATCCTCGTAACTGTAACAGCTGTGTGCCCGACGAACCTTGATCTGAAAATTCTCTTACGGTACTTAGGGTAAATTTGTCTAACTCAGTTGAGACGGCAACAATTTGAGAATTTTGGTTTTCGTAGAGATAATCCACATAAAAATTATGACTTAGGGGGTCCATTTTCATAGAAAATAAGTAGGGGTTGAAATACGAATCATATACAAAAACAACCTTCTTATTGATCAATTCCATATCCGTACCATATTCAAAGATGTTTAATTGCCACGTAGCATTATCAGTTCTCTCAACTGCCAATAAATAATAATGTAGTGTACTTGGATTAAAGATAAAATCTACGCCATTATATTGATCCAAAATAGGGAGCATTTGAAACGTAGTTTCATCTAATCTGGGTTCATAATTATAGGAAGGGATATAGGGGTCATAGTTTGTATCAGGAAATAGCGTACCGAAATGTTGGACTCCAAAAAAGTATGGCTCATCTATAACGTGTGTGCCTCCTTGTGTAGAAGCTGATATCACTTGAGCGTCATTGTGATAATCTGGACGGACAGAAATACTATACGAGTCAAAATTAGCATACAGCGGGTGCTGTGGCCATGAAATACTATAATGTTCTAAATCTACAAAAGACAGGCTTACATCAAGCCAAGCAGGGTCATGTGCTAAGCTTGCACCTTGACCATTAATTTCTTCGAACTCACTTTCGAATACAATAGAATAGGTCACACGAGAACGGTCTCGTTTTGGTTCTCGATTCGAGTCCAATGGAAATAGAACCGTATACGTATCGATATACGATTCTTCTGCTAACATGGCTGCTGAGATCGGTATTCTCCTTTCAGCAGCTGGAAATTGAGCTTTTATATAGGCATTTACATATTCTACATTGGCATCATTTTTCCATGCTAAGGTGATACTGCCATTTTCTATGATGGCACTTGTAATTGTTGGCGGCGCAGAAGGATGTCGGTTGATTATAAATGGATACTCTTTTTCTACGCTGATCGCTTCTTGTTGCAGTTGTTCTGCAAGACTTCCGGTTCCTGAAGTAAATACATGAACAATGCGAAGCGTATGTTCACCATCTTCATAAAGTCTTGGGCGCACTGTAAATTCTCCTGAATCGACATTTGAAGTTGAGGCTATCCGTTTGTCGTCTAAAAAAATCTCAGTAGAAATTGCAAATTGATTTGGTCGCTTATTGATACTAAAAGACAACTTTTTGTCAACATTAATAGTATCCCCATCATTAAATGGATCTAGAAGAATGGAAACACCATCTATAGAAGGTGCTGCCAAGTTTATAAAATTGTCATCAGAAAAATTATAAGAACAACCTAGAAAAAAAAGACTAACTATTAAAAGAAGGGTGCTGTTAGCACTGTTGATTTTAATCATAGCGGGGCAAAAATAGCTATTTTATTTGGATATTTACTTTAAATCGGCTTAGAGACAAATTAATTCTTCAATAAGCCTTGTTTTAATTATGAATCAGCCACTGACTAATTCATAATCAAAAGTGTACTATAATGTACCGCGTGGCGCCTGCCCCTTACTTGATACGGGGTTGTTTTGCTTTATTCTCTCCATTCTTATTTTAATTTTATGAGCTCATGAATATTGAAACTGTATCCAGTTTCAATATTTGGTGAAAGCGAGATATATCACAACCATCCTCCCAAAAAGTTTATTCAAAAGCTTCATATATAATTTTAACGGAACACTCTTTTTAAGAAGTGACTTCAGGAGTAAAGTGAAATGTGTGCAGAATGAAAGTAATACAAGAATTAAAAATAAAAGAAGAAAATACAAAAAAATTCTTTAATTATTTGTTATTGGTGCGTATGTGATGTATTTTTACATCTATTAATATATAAAATTATGGCAAGACAAAGTATAACATTCACAAAACCTAATGATGAATGGTTGAAATCTCAAATTGAAAGTGAAGAATATATGAGTAAGAGTGAATTGGTTAACGATCTCATTCGTCAGGCTAGAGAACAACAAGCTGAAGTAGACTATATACGCGCAAAGATTGAAAAAGGTTTGAAAAGTGGATTTAGCAATAGAACAGCTTCGGAGATTTTAGCAGATTCTAAGAGTAGGTTTAAAAAAGGACAATGAAATACGTTTTATCGAAAGAAGCAGACGAGGATTTAATAAGAATTCACGAGTTTGGTGTATATAAATTTGGAGAAACTCAGGCTGATAAATATTTTTTAGCTTTTTTTGAACAATTTAAAGTAATTGTGAAAAATCCTTACCTATATCCATCGGTTGATTATTTAAATGTAGGGATAAGGAGGTGTGTTTGTGGTGTTGATAGTATTTATTATCGTGTAAATGGTAAAACAGTAGAAATAATAACACTAATTGGTAGACAGGATATTAAGAGTAAGTTTAAGAAAAGTTAAAAAAGAGCTAATAGAACTTGTAGTTTGATAAGCCATAAATTAGCTTTAATATATTTCATAAAATACAATGATCTGGTAGATCATTGTATTTTTGAGAAGGTTGATGCGGGAGCAGTTTTATAATCACGCCTTTGGCGTACTATAACACAATTATGTTACAGATCACACATACTCGCGTTGTTAAAATCTTACGTAAAGCAAAGAATCTGTAAAACAGTCATTATAGCTTTTAAGTTAACTTCTAAAACAATTAGTGAGTGTAACATTTATGTTAATGTATCGTCAATAAAGATATATTAATTAATCAAATAAATATTTATGAAAGCTTTAGTAGTAGGAGCGAGTGGAACAACAGGAAATAAATTAGTGGAGCAACTTCTAATTCAAAAACATAAAGTTAAAGTAATTGTAAGATCACCAGAAAAGTTACCAGAATCTTGGAAAATTAATGAAGACTTACACATTATCACTGCTAGTCTTTTAGATTTAAGTGATGCTGAAATGGCTACTATTGTTAGCGATTGTGATGCCGTAGCGTCATGCCTCGGGCACAATATGAATTTTAAAGGTATGTATGGCAAACCACGACGACTAGTAACAGATGCGACACGACGACTATGTAATGCAATACAATCAAACAACCGTAATAGCACAACAAAGTATGTTTTAATGAACACCACAGGCAATCGTAATCGTGATGTAAACGAACCGATTTCTTTCGCTCAAAAATGTGTCATTGGATTGCTTCGTTTGTTATTACCACCACATGTAGATAACGAAAAAGCTGCAGATTATTTGCGAACTCAAATTGGTCAAAACAATAATTCAGTAGAGTGGGTTGCCGTCAGACCAGATGGTCTAATAAACGAAGACATTGTAACAGATTATGAAATACATCAATCACCAATAAGAAGTGCCATTTTTAATGCAGGTAAAGTGAGTCGTATTAATGTTGGTCATTTTATGGCTAGCTTAATTATTGATGATAACTTATGGACCAAATGGAAAGGGCAAATGCCAGTAATTTATAGTAAATCGCATTTAGATTAGCCTGATATAAAACATGAAGAGATTGAATAAAATTATAGAAAAAAACATAACAGGAAAGAAAGTTTTAGGGCTTTTTATTCTAACGAACCTCGTTTATGCTTTTATGCTACTGGTTACAATACCTAAAACAATGGTATTTTCCAATGGGATGAAATTGTTAGATATGATGCCAACAGGATATGATTTCAATTATGTGAATAAACTATTCATAACCCTTGGAGAAACAGGACAGAATATTTATTTAACAAATCAAATACCTGTAGATATGATTTATCCATTACTGTTTGGGATTTCCTATTGTTTAGTGATGGCATATTTTCTAAAGAAATTAAACAAACTTAATACACCGTTTATTTATCTATGTTTATTGCCAATTATTGCTGGAATTGCAGATTATTTCGAAAACATCGGAATTATTACAATACTTAACAGTTATCCAGATATTACAGAAACAATGGTTAATACAACTAGTACCTTTTCTGTTTTAAAAAGTATTTCTACTAGCATATATTTTATTACTTTAATAGTAATACTAATATTGTTTAGTATTAAAATATTTAAGAAAGCTAATAACGCGAATTAAGAGAGCTGCCAAGCATCGTAAATAATTAAATTCAGAACTGATTTTATGTCAAATAGCACAGCTATACGCAAATTACTATGTCTGTCCTATAATGTATCGAATGAGGTTTATCCTGAGCGAAGTCGAAGGGTTACTGAGCTTTATTCGCCCCATTCTTATTTTAAATTTAGGAGCTCATGAATATTGAAACTGTATTCAGTTTCAATATTTGGTAAAAGCAGGGCAGAACGTTAAGAAATAGTCCTGTGGACTATTTTAGCGAATGAGCCAGGTGGCGTAAGGCTAACACTTCTTTCCTATAAAGTTTTAACTACAAGTTTTTCTTTCAAATGTAATAGAACACTCTTTTTGCGATCGGGCAGTAGAGTAGAGGCAAAATGTGTGTGATATGATTTAAAATTCTTCAATTTTAATCTTAACCAACATTAAATTTAATCACTTCTTCCTTTAAAACCAATTTTCAATTAAAAATAGGGGAAAAACCCTCTAAAATATTCAGGTAAAACCCCCTTAAAAAAGGGGGAAAACCCTGTTTGAAATTGATAGAATTGTAATTAACTTTTCAAAATATTTAATAATCAAACCCTACCTACCATGAACAAAGCTTTATTTCCAATCATTATTAGTTTTAAGATTGCAACTTTATTTTGAAAAAGAGGAAGTTAATATATGTATCGGTACTTTCTATCTTTTTCATACTTTCCTTTTATATAATTAGAAATCATATTGAAAAAAAGAGAGATTATACTTTTCAATTTCCATGTGGAGTTGCGCCAAATTTATTAAATGATATTCGGTTAGATTCTCTTGGAGTTGAGTTAGTGTTTGATGCGCCTTACAAATGGAATAAAGAAACTTTAAGAGTTTTTTTTGTAGATATCAAGGATGAAAATCTGAAGGAAAAAACTTTGAAAATTGCTAATAAATGGTCGCGCTATTCTAATATAAAATTTGAGCTGTCAAAATCTATATTTAGATCAGAAATAAGGGTCTCATTTTACGCAAAAAATGGTTACTCTTCAGCAGTGGGTAACCAAGCCAAAGATAAGAGCTACCTCAGAAAACCAACTCTTTCATTGCAAAATCTTCAAAAGCAATCTGATGCTGAATTCAAGAGAGTTGTGTTACATGAATTCGGTCATGCAATCGGACTGCAACACGAATTACAAAGCCCAGCTTCCACAATTGACTGGGACTCAATAAAAGTTTACGACTATTATCTTAAAGTATATAAGTGGGATAAAGCAATGGTTAATCATAATATATTAACTAAGATAAATACCGAAGATTATACAGATTTTGATTCAAAATCTATAATGATATATGCAATTCCAGATTCATTAACAAAAAATCATACAGCAATTCCTTGGCCAAGTGATTTATCAAATACTGATAAAAAAACAATAGGAAAATTTTACCCAACAAAATAAACATACGTTATGAAAATTTTATTTAAAAACTTATTAATCATTTTTATATTCTTTATTGTAAATATCTCATTTTCCCAGGTGCAGGAAGTTACTGTTGACTTTTTAGAGTTAGGGAAAATTAAGGACAATTTGAAAAAAGCAGAATATGGTAAAAAATATAGAGTTAAAATTATTAATATAAACAGGAGTTTATATAAAATAAGCTCATCTATAACTCAAAATGATAACAATACTAAACTACCAGAGATATTTAAAAATATTAAGGTTCCTTCCTATTTAAATTTAGCCCTTCCAGAAAATTCAGATATTAGCGCAGTGAGCAATGCACTATCAGCCTCACCTAATCAAAATGCAGATACTACAAGTTACCTGAATAGATATACCAAAGAAATTCAAAAGATTACAACTAATTATAGCGAATTTCAAAAAATCGCAAATTTAAATAACCTGTTTAAAAATTTATATACTTCGTGTGATATGCCATATGATAAGATTGATAGTGAATTAGTAGAAACTGCACAAAAGTTTGTAATGGATACATCAAAGGATAAAAAGGTCTTGGAGAAAAAAATAAACAAAAAAATTTCTAAGCAAATTAAAAACGTTATAACGTCTTCAAACAATTTAGAAAACTTATTACGTCCTTTAATAGACACAATTAATAAAAATATAGCTACAAGTAAACTAGGCATATATGAATGGGAATCGATCCAAATGAAAAAAACAGATCCAGATTATAAAGATGGTTATATTACTTATAAATTACTAATTGACGATGTTGATCAATCAAAAAAATATATTGAATCATTAAAGTTGCTCAAAACTAAGGCTAATAAATTTGTGACAGAGATGAGAAAGTTCAGGGATGAAAATAAATTACAAGAATTAATTGATAATTTCAATTTAATAAATGAGTCAAATTTCACATACTTTAGTAAGCCAATAAAAGTCAAAAAAGATGAAATTAAATTTGATATAAAAATTTCATCTGATTCCTTATTAAAATGTGATAGAACAAATGAAGTTGTTATACTAGAAACTGTTAAAACGAAAGGAGGTTTGAAAGTGGATTTTAGTTCCGGAATTTTCTTTAATGGTGGAAATGATGATTTTTTTGGTAGAGAGCTTAATTATATACCCGTTAATGATTCTATATCAACCATTCAATCAAAAGATGGTGGAGATAGGCTTTTATTAGGCATTGGAGCCTTAATGCATATTTATATTAGAAGTGGTAAAAATTTAAACTGGGCAATTAGTCCCGGTTTAAGTACAACTTCTGAATTTGATGCACTTAATTTTCATCTTGGTGCTTCAGCAATCTTTGGACAGAAAAATAGATTAGTTCTTACTGGAGGTATAACAATGAGAGAAACAAATATTTTAGATCGAAATTATGATTTCAATGTTGAATATAGAAAAGATGAGCTACCAGAATCTCCTCCGTCAATTAAAGTGTTTCCAAAAATAGGGTGGTTTATAAGTTTAACATACAATTTTTCAAAATTTGAAGGTCAGTAGATTGTATTACGGATGACCTCATTCCTAAATATTAGTATAAAACATGTTTTATAAAAAATAAAAAAATATCAAATGTCCAAAAGAAAAAACCTTGATAAAGCTGCCGACGGACTAGAAAATCCTTTTTTTGTCCATGAAAATGCAAATTCAAACCATATTTATATTGTCGACATGGAAGAATTTGACAATGCCGAGCCTGCAGACATTATTATGGCTCAAGTTTTAGAATATATGGAATCGGAAGATGAATTAATCTATTATAGGAAAAAACCAGAATTAATTATTCCATTAAAAAAGTCATTAATTTCTGGATTGCTATTGAGTTAAGGGGGCTTATTGAATGAGTTTTGATTTATCAATGTCCAAATATTTACGGTTTTCCCTCGCAATAATTGCTAAAATATTTTGTAGATTTAAATTCTCCCTTTTCATAATTATAATTACTGTATTTTCCCTTTTTAGCATATTAAAATGTCTAATTATCTTATGGAACTAAAAGAAAGATTTAAAAAATGTTTAAACAGAATGAGTAAAACCAAAAACACTAAGCAAATTGATTTTCAATTTATTTCTGAAAAACCAAAAGATGGTGATTTGCTTTTTGGACACAAGGAGATTGTTATTGCTCTAAATAAAGTGATTAATAAAAGTCCTGAATCATTTACAATTGGTCTTTATGGAGATTGGGGTTCAGGTAAGAGCTCTATAGCTGAAACTTTACAAAGTAATTTATTAAAACAAAATATTCCCTTGATGATTTTTGACGTTTGGAAACATGAAGGAGATGCTTTAAGAAGAACGTTTATTAGAGAGGCTCATAACTTTTTTAGAAATCATAAAAAATGGAAAAGTAAATATAAAGGGACCGATGAATTGTTAGATGACTTATCCAAGTTAGTCAAAGGGACCACTAGGAAACCTCTTAATTTTATTCAACTTATGAAAGGGGTTTTACTACTACCTCTATCTTTTTTGATTTTGGCTTTATTAACTTGGATTTTTACTGATAAAATTTTAAACCTAGATTATTTCCAAAAAACTGACATAGCTGGAGCTCTAACAACTTTTTTAGCATTGTTCCCAGTAGCCTTTTTATTCAAATTTGCAATAAAATTTATTGAAAATATTAAAGGTGATAAAGTAGAGTATTTTCAAGAAAAAATTCAAGACCCAATTGAATTTGAAAATAAGTTTAAAGAATTAATAAAAAGCTTAAATAAGGATATACAAAAAGTAGTGTTTGTATTTGATAATCTGGATAGAGTGAGTGGCAAAAAAGCCGTTCAAATAATGTCTACAATTAAAACATTTTTAGATCCTATAGATAAATCAATAGAAGACAAAAATATTGTTTTTTTAATTCCATGTGATGAGACAGCAATTAAAAGACACTTGAGAAAAACTCTAAATTATTCTAAAGATTTTAAAGGAGAAGACTATCATAGATATGCCAGTGAATATTTGAGAAAATTCTTCAATACTATTATATGGATTCCTGAATTATATATAAATGAATTAGAGGAATTTGCGGTAGAGAAGTTAGAAGACACAAAGATTGAAGATTTTAAAAATGATGAATTATCAGCTTTAATTGTTCTTATTTTTGACAAAAACCCTAGGCAGATAATTCAATTTATTAATATTTTAATTTCAAATTATTTATTAATTAAAGAAAGGCCAATTGAAGGGTTCTCATTGAAAGAAGATATTGCAAAATTAGCCAAGTACCTTTTATTGATTCAAAAATTTCCAGATATAATGGATATCTACAAGCACACTTTGAGTTATGATATAGAATCATTACCACCTGAATTAAATGAAGAAATAGAAGGAGAAAAGAGATTTTCTCAAAAGAGAGTTTCTGAATTTTACAGTTTTTTAAAATTAACAGAGCATGTTAAAATAGAATCACTTGATTTGTTTTTTAAATTAAGAAGAAGTGATTTTGAAAACAAGTTGGAGAATAGTGTTAGGCTTATCAAATTAATAGAAACTAATAGAGTAAGCGACATAATAAAACTGGACGAATCAAGTATAAATGAAGAAACGGATAAATTACTAACTAACGATTTTGAGTTTATTAAAAAATTTAATTTAGAGAATAAACAGCATGAGTTAAGTGAAATAATTATTGAGAAAATGCGAAAAATGTCTAATCCAATATTATTAGCAAAATTCATTGATGGTCTTTTACATTTACTTAAGCATAAAGAGATGGAATTACTGCCTAAAGCTTATAGAATGATTTATAACAAATTGAAGCAACACGAAAATAATATTAGTGATATAAATCCGAAATTATTAATTGAAGAATGTTATAACAAAATTGGAAATAAAATAGAAAAAGAAAAATTACGAAAAGTTATTTCCAAAAAGCATGTTGAAGACTTTGTAAATGCACACAACCAAAAATAGTTAATATGACTATAGATATTACAGAAGAAAAAAAGAAAGAAATATTAGAATCTTTTATTGAGAATAATGAATTTTATAAAACTACAGAGTTAGCTAATGTTAGAAAAGTAATTGTAGAAAACTATTATAATGATTATGATCTATTTCAAAAGATTTCTAAATCAAGCAAAAATAGAAGTTTATTAAGTTCAGCAAGTCTATTACACAAAATAATTTCTGAAATTAGTGGAGGAAGATATGACTTTAGGAATGAAGAAATATTAGTAGATATTTTATTCATTTTGAAAAATATAAATAAACATCAAGATGCATTTTTTAATAAAAGTCTTTTAATTGTTTCTTTAGAGTTTATAGATTTCTTAATTGGATTAATAGATTCAGATATTATAAAAAAGAATAGAGTTGATGATTTTGAGAAAGAAATAAATGAATTCTTTATATTCTTTAAAAGAGTTGCTGAAAAAATTGATTTAGAACAAAAAGATGAAAATAAATATCAGAGTGTTTTTACAAAAGTGAAAACATATTTTCAGTATAATAACTATCAATACTCTAATTATTGGTTTAAATTTTACTTATTATTTTATTATAATTCAAAAGGAGATGGAACAAGAAAAACGGATGTCATAACTACTTTATCTACTTCATATATCAGAGGTTCAAATAATCCAATTGAATTGAAGAGAACAATAACTGAAACTATTGATATTAAAGGTTTTATTAATCTTGAGACAAACTTTCTTACTGAAATATTTAATTTATGTAAGACAAAGCCTCTATTTGCAATAGAATTTTATGATGAATTTGACGATAATAAAAAACAGCAGATAATAGAGTTCTATATACCGGTAAATCGAAATAAGGCTATACCAGATTTAAAGCAAGTATTGGGAGGAATTGGTTATAACATTCCAAACAAATTAGAGTTTTCTAATAAAATACTTAATGCTACTAAAACTCTTACGGTACATACAGAAAGGCAAGAACTTTACGATATTCTATTTAGTTCAAAACTTAATGAAGAAATAATTAACTCTTCAGACTATTCAAATCAGATTGTTGGATTAGTTTGTAATAATAATGCTAATTTACATCAATTGGGAATAAATCAATTTAATGAACACAGTACCCATGTGGATAAAAAAGATTTAAAAGAAAAGGCTATACCATTTCTAATGTCAATAATTACAAATCTTGCGGCTTACAGTCAATTTGTTATTAATATTTTAAACTTAAAAATTGGAATTTATAAAAAGTCTTTTGATAGTGAGCTCAAAAAAAGCACTAGTTATTTAGCACATATAAATAACTTTATAGTTTCAAGTGGAAATTTGGATTTTTATAATATTATTGGTTCAAAAGTTAATGATGAAACCATGCTTAATATTAATGACCATTTTATCAGGTCAATTACCTATCATAATAAGTATAATAGTATACTCAAAATTATTTTTGATAATAAAAACCTTTTGAGTAATGAATTGCATGATAAATTATCTCAATTGATATCAAATATTAAATAGAATTAAAAAACGACATCATAAAATTTTGGTTAAAACAATAGGTGAAATGAGCGTCCATTATTTTTAGAGCTTATTACAATTTTTATTGGATTATTAAAGAGACTAATAATTTGTTAGAAATATTAAGTTGATTATATTGTCACAGACATTATAACATTATAAATATAAGATGAAAAAAAGCACAAACGTACATAGGAAAAGATTATGATACTATAGAAAGTATGCGCAAACACCTTTCTTATAGGAACTATAGTAAATATACCGTTAGAAACTATGTTAAGGAGATGAATCATCTCTGCTGTTATTTTCAGTGCAGCCCAATCATTATTAGTGCTCAGCAAATTCAGAATTACCTCTATCACCTTGTTACAACAAAGAAATTTGGGCCAAATAAGATATCTCTTGCAATAGCAAGTTTTACCTATTTTTATCATAATATAGTCGGAAGACCTGAGAAGGTAAAACAATTAAGGAGTCCAAGAATTCCAAACAGAGTGCCGTTTATGCTCGCGCCAATACAAGTATTAAAATTTATAGAATCACTCCAAAAGTTCAGAGATAAAGTAATCATCCAACTGTTATATTCTACAGGAATAAGAGTAGGGGAGTGTGTTGCTTTAAAAAGACAAGACTTAAACCCGGAACGAATGGTGATTAGAATTGTTAAAGGCAAAGGTCAAAAAGATCGCTATGTACCTTTAAGCCCAATGATGTTGCAACAAATAGAATTGTATTATAAAGAGTATAACCCTGGAGATTATATTTTCCAAGGCAGAAAAAAGGAAGAACCAATGTCTAGAACTACTGTTAATCGCATTATTAGAAATGCAAGTTTCGTTCTTGCCACCAAAGAAACGATAACACCACATACTTTTAGACACTCATTTGCTACAATGTTAACAGAAGAAGGTGAAAGTCTCTATAAAATACAGAAGATATTAGGACATAAAAATATTCTATCTACAATACGTTATATCAAGGCAGCTAAAACAGAATTGAAATCTTGCGTTAATCCATTGGATAAGGTTTATGAAGACAATTTTCCTATCTAAAGCCATTTCTAGCCATTTTGCTACATGATTTGTACTTTATAATAGTATAATATTGCCCAGAGGTAATGACTAATTAGTCGTGATATTATGTTAAATAGGACAGAGTGTTAAAAATTAGTCCAGTGGACTAATTTAGTGAATGGGCCAGCTGGCGCGAGGGTTTTCAGTTCATATCTAGAGTTAATTCTAAGATATTAAATACGTATTGTATCTAAGAATAATCATCCACTGGATAATTAGTTCTTAGATAGTATGTTAAATAGAAAAGCGCTGGCAGGAAAGAAATGCGGGCGTGTGGTGGCATGAATTTGTGGCTAACACAAAGAGCAATTGCCCTTGGCTTTGTGTTGAATTACGCTAGTAATTTGGTGGCGATAGCCACAAGACACAAAGGGCGGGCTGATAGCATATTTATTTCTTGATTTTTTGTTTCTTTTGTATCAAGACAAAAGATAAAAAAGAAAATCATGGTAAGGTTAATTGGAAGAATGTTGTAGCAAGTGTTTAGAAATTATCTCGTAGAGTAATTTTAAACTTTTGCGGAAAGCAACGAAATGCTTCTAAAACTTTAATAGTAGAATTTTCCAACAAACTTCAAAACAAAAATAGAAACTAAAAGCTGAGCTTTTTTTGGTGGCTGCAAGCGATGGATAATTGAGATTTAAAAATGATTGCATCAGCAATTATATTTTAAATAAGCAATCGAGCGTTTGTAGGCGGCAATTTTACATAATATCAAATTATAGGTACAAATAATGCTAGTTTACTGAAGTCTCTGAGAATCGCGTATTTTGAAGTTTATGTAGGATTATCTTAAAGAACGGAATCTAAAGCGTTGGCTGGTGCGAATCTATTTACCTGAGCGATTGGCGAAGGCAAATACAAATATTAGTTTTGTAAGATTTTGTGAAACAAAAACAACAGAAACTTATTTGTATGTAGACATAATGTAATTATAGCTATCAAATGGAACTATATAGTTTACAAGCCGTAATTTACTTTAACATAATTATTATCGATATATAGCTAAAGCACTATATCTATAATTATGTATAAATAGCCTGAAATACGGCTATACTTAAATTACTGTGTATTTGTACTATAATTAATATTATGTTAAATAGAATAAATCAAGACGAACTATTCTCATCTCCTTACATAAAAATAGTATAATCAATTCTCATTAGCAATCTCTTCGATCTCTAATGCTTTTATTTCACCATCATAATTAATCTGCGTTCTCTCAGAACTGTTTACATACATACTGGCACTATGATTTGGAAAAATATATATTAGAATATCATAAATTTCATTGTCACGTTTTTGTTTTACTCTAAAATGCATCTCAACACGTTGCTTAGTGGCATTATATGTAATTTCCTTCATTATAGGTGCATCGTTAAAACTGATCCCTCCCTCATTACTTCCAAAATTATTACCAAAGCGGCGTTCTCCAAAATATGGTAAATACGCAGAAATGGTATCTCCTTTCATTTTAAACCAATTAGTATTGCCAATAAGGCTAATACTACTCGCAGTATTACCCGGTGCTAATAAACCCGAATTTGCCACAGCATTAAAAGCTACTGTTGCCATTGGTGATGCTCTGTGTGATACGATTTCGAATGGAGTCTCCTTGCCCCATGATTCCATTTCTTTTCGTTGTGCTTCTGTTACTACTTTAGTACTTGTACAACTTATAAACACAATAAATAATACAAGCATTGATACAAATGTTTTCATAATACTAAAATTATATGTTTGCCTTTTCTTAAATGCCACAATTTCTATACCAATATACGAAATTGAAAGAACAAAAACTTACTTTTACCGCATGGTAAAACAAAAGCTTGCTCAATTTGAATTTGTGGCACTTATGGCTTCTTTAATGTCATTAGTAGCATTGTCTATTGATGCAGTATTACCCGCCTTAGAACAAATCGGAATTTCAATTGGTATCAAACAATCTAATGATACGCAGTTATTAATTACCATGATCTTTTTAGGTTTGGGATTCGGACAATTAATCTTTGGTCCGATATCTGATAGTTTTGGTCGGAAACCTGTAGTTTATTTCGGATTTGGACTATTTGTTATTGCCAGTTTTATATGTGTTGCCGCCACCAGTATTGAAATGATGGTTTTTGGTCGTATCTTGCAAGGTATTGGTTTGTCCGCTCCACGTACTATCAGTATTTCAATGGTTAGAGATACTTTCAGTGGCGATTATATGGCTAAAATAATGTCATTTATCGTTGTGGTTTTCATATTGGTACCGGTCGTTGCGCCTGCTATAGGAAAGATCATGTTAGATCTTTATGGATGGGAATTTATTTTTTACAGTCAGCTAATTTATGGTGTTTTTGTAATGTTTTGGCTATGGAAACGCCAACCTGAAACCTTGCCTAAAGAAAAACGAATAAAATTCTCTACGCACTTGTTTGTAGATGGTACTAAAGAATTTATCAAACATAAACAGGCTATAATATTTACATTGGTTTCTGGCCTTATCACAGGTTCGTTTATTGTCTATTTAAGCGCCTCACAAACTATATTTCAAGAACAATATGATTTGGTGGATGAATTCCCATTTATTTTTGCAGGATTAGCTATTACAGTTGGTCTTGCCACTTTTTTGAATGGAACTTTCGTATTAAAATACGGAATGCTAAAATTGGTTACTCTTTTTACAGTGGTCTTTACTGCTATTCCCGTAATTTATATGCTATTTTTCTATGGAAAACCAAATCCTAGTATTACAATTCTCATACTGTTTTTCGGAATGCAATTTTTTGCCATTGGATTCCTTTTCGGAAATTTACGTGCGTTGGCAATGGAACCTATTGGACATATAGCGGGAATTGGTGCAGCAATCAACGGTTTTGTATCCACCATAATGGCCGTACCGATTGCCACATATATAGGTACTTTTGTCATTACCACTGCCCTACCACTATTTATTGGCTTCTTTGTTTGTGGTATGTTTTCTTTATTTGCTCTTTATTATTTACAGGTCTTACAAAAGAAAGATGTACTGGTAAAAGTTCCATAGTTTCGAGAATATCATCAAATTGACATAGTTTAAATATAACTTTAGATGTAATAACGTAACTAATTAAATATTAAAGCTATATCTCATTTATTGTTCTATGCTATTACAGTGAAACGAAATCAATTCTCTATTATTAAATATTGGGTGAATTTCAATCGGATTACAGCAAACTTCGCAATCTTCAATATATATTTGACTACTTACTGAAGAATCAAATAACATTGAAATTTCTTCCCAACAATAAGGACATTGAAAAAAACGTTCTATCATAGGTCAAATTTTAAATATAACCTTAAAGATAAATAAAAATCAGGCTTTATAGAAGACCTATTTTATCATTCTTACCGAATAATTAATATTCTATGAAAAAGATTACAATCGTCTTATTACTATTTTTAGCTTTAATCCCTATGCTGTCTAATGCACAGCACTCTGTTGCCAGAGACTGGAACGAAGAGCTACTTGATGCAATTAGAGGTGATTTTGCAAGGCCTACCGTACATGCACGCAATTTATTTCATAGTTCTATATTAATGTATGATGCTTGGGCATTATTTGATGACGAGGCTCAAACTATTTTTTTAGGTAAAACATATGGCAATTACACTTCTACGTTCAATGGTATTGCTTTACCTTCAGATTCTAATGCAGCTATACATGAAGCGATGAGTTATGCACTATTTAGATTATTGAACCATCGGTTTGTTAATTCGCCTAGCGTCACTACTTCTATGCAATCATTTTTAGAGTTGTTTAACAGTTATGGTTATGATGAAAACTTTACTTCTATCGACTATAGTACCAATTCTTATGCTGCACTAGGTAATTATATGGCTAGCGAAATTATCGCTTTTGGTTTACAAGATGGTTCTAATGAACAAAACGATTATATCAATGAATACTACACCTCAGTTAATGAACCATTGGTATTGGATATGTATACTGATACCAATGATATAGATCCTAATCACTGGCAACCATTAGCATTTGATGTTTTTATTGATCAGAGTGGAAATGTTTTGCCTAGAGAAACACCTGAATTTTTAGGTCCGGAATGGGGACAAGTAACTCCGTTTTGTTTATTGCCAGATGACCTAGATATTGTAAACGTTGGTTTTGATGCTCATATCTATAATAATCCCGGACCACCGGTATATATTCAAAATTCAAGTTCAAGCGGTTTAAACGATCCATATAAATGGCATTTTGCATTGGTAGCCGCCTGGTCTGCTCATTTAGACCCTGCCGATCAAACAATGGTGGACATCTCACCAAATACCATAGGAAATGTAGATCTCTTAAATTTCTCTGACACTTTTGAAGGCTATAAAGCTTTTTATGACTTTTATGATGGTGGAGATTCTAGTACTGGTCATACATTAAACCCTTATACTAATGAGCCTTACGCGCAACAAATGGTAAAACGTGCTGATTATGCAAGAGTATTGGCTGAATTTTGGGCAGATGGTCCCGATTCTGAAACGCCTCCAGGTCATTGGTTTACATTGATGAATTATGTGAGTGACCATCCTTTAACAGAGAAAAAAATTGGTGGTCAAGGTCTTGTAGTGAGCGATTTAGAATGGGATGTTAAAAGCTATTTAGTATTAGGTGGTGCTATGCATGATTGTGCTATAAATACTTGGGGTATAAAAGGTTACTATGATTATGTGCGACCTATTTCAGCCATTAGGTATATGGCCGGTAAAGGGCAAAGTAGCAATATGTCGTTACCAAGTTTTGATCCACATGGATTGCCTTTAATTGATGGATTAATAGAACTTATTCAAACTGGCGACCCTTTAGCAGGAGCTAATAATGAAAATGTGGGTAAAGTAAAAATATATGCATGGAAAGGTCCCGATTTTATTACAGACCCAAATACTGATGTAGCGGGTGTCGATTGGATTCTTGGAACACATTGGTGGCCATATCAACGAGGTACCTTCGTAACTCCGCCATTTGCAGGATATGTATCTGGACATTCTACATTTTCTAGAGCAGCAGCCGAAGTGTTGACATTATTTACCGGTGATGCATATTTCCCCGGAGGAATGGGAACTTTTGATGTCGAAAAAAATAATTTTTTAGTATTTGAACAAGGACCATCAGAAAACCTCACTTTACAATGGGCAACCTATAGAGATGCCTCAGATCAAACAAGCTTATCAAGAATTTGGGGTGGTATTCATCCTCCAATAGATGATTTAAGAGGTAGAATTATTGGAGAAAAAATTGGTATTGAGGCTTATAATTTAGCAACTCAATACTTTAATGACATTTTAGAAACGGAAAATAATTCGGCTATTCTCTACCCTATCCCCTTTCAAGAAGAACTTATTTTAAATCAAAATTATAATGGTGCTTTAACAGTTCAATTATATGGCCTTGACGGGAAACTAGTCTATAATAAAACCATTATGAAAAATGAAAACACCATTACAATTGATTTATCCTTTATGCATAAAGGCGTATACTTTGCTAAAATTTTAAACAACGATGAAAACCTTGTCTATATTAAAAAAATAATTAAAAATTAAGGTCTGAAAGATGTTGAATTACAACCACTCTAAAAAATAATCCATCATTTCTTCTTTCAATTCATAATGGAGTTTAATATAGGTTTTCATGTCATCACGCAAGGTACTTTGTTCATTAATTAACCTTCCATCTATGTCTTCATCTAGGTTCGCACGATTTAGATTTTTCATTTTAGCTTTGCATCTATGCGCTAGTTTAGAAATAACGTCTTTTTCAATCATAATTCGATTTTGAAAACTTTCTAAAGGAATTGTTGCTTCTTTACTGAATTCTCTACCCGCTATTTCTTCTAATTTTTCTTGAAACGTATCCATTTCACTAAAATGAAACCGTAACTCTCTTCTCCATGTGTCTAAATTAAACTTTAAATCACTTAAATATAATACTTTAGTCTGCATATCTTTATAAATTTTAATTGTTCGTACTCAGTTTTATTAATTCAGCTTGAATTGCATGTGGTACAGGCTGATATGATGAAAATGTTGAGCTAAACGTAGCTCTACCTTGTGTAAGTGATCGTAGATCGGTTGAATATCCATACAGCTCAGCTACAGGTGTAATACATTTTAATATTTGATAATGATCATTCATATCAAAACCTTGAATAATTGATCGTCGTGATTGTAAGTCGGTCATTACATTACCAACCATTTCCTCAGGTACTTTTACGGTCAATTCTTGTACAGGTTCTAATAATTTAGGATTGGCATTTAAAAATGCTTCCTTAAAAGCATGTGCACCGGCAATTTTAAATGAAATATCATTAGAATCAACCGAATGCATTTTACCGTCATAAACCATGACTCTCACATCTCTAACATATGATTTTGTGATGGGTCCTGTTTCCATTACTTCTAAGATCCCTTTCATTATTGATGGTAAGTATCGTATATCGATAACACCACCTACGATACAATTATAAAATAGTAATTTTCCGCCCCAAGGCAATTCTACTTCTTCTTTTCCTCTTATATTGAAACCTTCAGGTTCTTCAATACCTTCATACCAAGGTTCAATTTTTAAATGCACTTCACCAAACTGCCCTGAACCTCCTGATTGCTTTTTATGCTTATAACTCGACGTAGAAGAGCGTTGTATCGTTTCTCGATATGGTATTCTTGGCTGTTCAAATTTGGCTTCTATACCATATAAATTTTTCAATGTCCAATCAATAGTCGCTAAGTGCAATTCTCCTTGGCAACCAATAAGTTGTTGTTTAAGCTCTTTTGAGTATTCTACAACTACAGTAGGATCTTGACTGTGAATTTTTTTAAGTGCTTCATGTAATTTTTCTTCATCTTTCTTATTTACTGCACTTACCGTTTTTTTAATTCTTGGTTCAGGATATTGAATTGGTTTAATAGTAACTGGTTTACCGGGTGTATACAAAGTGTCATTTGTTTCGGTATATTTTAGTTTTAAAGTAGCACCGATATCGCCCACGGTTAATTTTGATACCGTTTCCCTATTTTTTCCATCCATAATAAATAACTGATTTAGAATTTCAGTTTCTTCATTTCTAGAATTCACCAATCTATCATTTAGATTTATTTCACCAGATTTAACTTTAAAGAATGTAAGTTGCCCTAAATTAGGTTGATATACTGTTTTAAAGACGAATAAAGCAGTTGGCGCGTCTTTTTTACGAATTACATTATCTCCTTCAACACTTTGCTCAGGTTTTAAATCGGATGTTGCAGGAGCAACATTATCAATAAAGCCCATTAAACGTCCCGTACCCATATCATTTAAAGCTGATACACAAAATACTGGAAATAATTCATGATTTAACATACCTGCTTTAATGCCTTGACGCATTTCATCCTCATTCAACGTGCCTTTATCAAAGAATAATTCTAATAGCTCTTCATCATTTTCAGCTGCTTTTTCAACCAATTCATTATGCAATTTATCTGCTAATTCTTTTTGATCATCAGGAATGGGTAACTTTTCGGGCTTCCCTCCTTCAGGTGAAAATTTATAAAGTTTCATTTTTAAAACATCTATAATACACTGTGCTCCATCGATTACAATCGGATATTGAATTTTAATGGCATTATTACCAACCAATGTTTTTATGCTTTTAAAACTTTCTTCAAAATTTGCATTTGGATGGTCTATTTGATTGACAACAAAAAGTGTCGGTTTCATATATTTATCTATATAATTCCAAATAATTTCTGTACCAACTTCAACACCATATTGCGCATTTAATACAGTAACAACTGTATCGGTAACTCTAATGGATGAAATTATTTCACCAATAAAATCATCTAAACCTGGTGTATCAATTATATTAATCTTGTAGTTACGCCATTCAGTATGTAATGGTGTTGCAAAAACTGAATTTTCTCTTTCTTGTTCAATCTCGTGGTGGTCAGAAACTGTATTTTTTTGTTCTACGGAGCCTCGCCTTTTAAGTAGCCCGGCTTCAAATAACATGGTTTCTGATAAGGTAGTTTTACCACTATCATGCGCCCCTACGAAGGCTACATTTTTAATGTGTTTGTCATCATATACTTTCATCTGTCTGTTTTTTTGTTAATTTTTAATTTTCAGAAGAACCCTAATCTTTAGGTAAGATTAACAATTATTTACGTTAAGAAATTAGTACTTATTATAATCGTTATGGCTTCTTATTAATAGTTTCCTTTAAAGCATATAAAACTACTGACAAGATACACAAAAAAACATGATTTTTGTTAGGTTTTTTTAAGTTAAATAAATTATATCAATTTTTGTTGTTTTGCCTTTTGAACCGTTTCTAATTTATTATGTACCTGAAGTTTTTTGTAGATGTTTTCAATAGGGTTGTAAGCTTCTTGCTGATTACATAATGTTATAACACAAAATATGAATACATTTTTATTGATTTTAAGTTTTAATAATTCAAAAGTCTTTCAAAATAAAAACATTATCAATACGGTATATTGGGTGTATTTTCGAAAAAGATTAATATGCTAATAATTCTTTTAAGGCAGCTTCTAGTTTATCTTTAGATAAATATTGTTTTTCTAATTGTGATAAGAAAGGAATAGGAGTTTCTAGACTGGCTACACGTTTTACAGGTGCATCTAAGAATTCAAAACAATTCTCATGTATTAAAGATGAAATATCACTGGCAATACCTCCAAATAGCGAATCTTCTTGTACAACAATTGCTTTACCTGTTTTTTTAACAGATTCAAAAATAGTTTCGGTGTCTAATGGTTGTAGGCATCTTAAATCAATTAGATCTACTGAAATATCAGTATTCAACGCTAATGTATCTAAAGCCCAATGAACAGAAGCTCCAAAAGCAATTATGGTAATCTCATTACCAGTTTGTAATAGTGAAGCTTTACCAAAAGGCAATGTATAATACTCTGTTGGTACCTCTTGACGGATAGTTCTATACAATCCTTTATGCTCGAAGAATAATACGGGATTAGGATCATTAATTGCAGTAGCTAACAATCCTTTAGCATCATACGGAAATGCTGGATACACGACTTTTAAGCCTGGTGTTTTCGTAAACCAAGCTTCATTGGTTTGGCTATGAAATGGACCCGCTCCTACTCCTGCTCCACAAGGCATCCTAATCACTACATCGGCTGGTTGGTTCCATCTATAATACGATTTGGCCAATAAGTTTACAATCGGATTAAAACCAGTACTTACAAAATCCGAAAATTGCATTTCAACAACTGATTTTATTCCATTTACTGATAATCCGTATGCTGCAGAAACTATAGCGGACTCACAAATAGGTGTATTTCTAACCCGTTCTTTTCCGAAAATATCCATGAAACCATCAGTTATCTTAAAAACACCACCATAATCAGCAATATCTTGCCCCATGATTACCAACTCTTTATGCTGCTCCATAGATTGCTTTAATCCTTCAGAAATTGCATCTACAAAACGTATATTCTCAGTAGAAATATTAGGTGTAATTTCTTGATATTTAAATTGTTTATAAACATCATTTAACTCATTAGTTACATCAGAAATTATATCCTCTTCATCATTAGATTTTTTCCAATCCTTATCAATTTCATTACTTAATTCTTTCTTTATTTCTAAGATCAAATCAAGCGTTAATAACTTCTCATCTAATAAGTACTTTTGAAAGTTTTTTACTGGATCTTTTGCAACCCATTCTTCTATTAATTCTTTAGGAACATATTTAGTTCCGCTTGCTTCTTCATGTCCTCTAATTCTAAAAGTTTTAAGCTCTAAAAGTATGGGACGTGGGTCTTTACGCATACTTTTAGTCAAATCAACTACCTTATTATATAATTTTAAAATATTATTACCATCAATAATATGTGATTCCATACCATAACCAATACCTCTATCTGCTAAGTTTTTACAATTGTATTGCTCTGATGTAGGCGTTGACAATCCATATCCATTATTTTCAACACAAAAAAGTACTGGTAAATTCCATACAGATGCTACATTCAATGCTTCATGAAAATCACCTTCACTAGTACCGCCATCACCTGTAAATACGGCACATATTTTATTATTCTTTTTTAGTAAATTTCCTAAGGCAATTCCATCGGCAACACCTAACTGAGGACCTAAATGAGAGATCATCCCTACGATATTAAATTCCTGGGTTCCGAAATGAAAACTCCGATCTCTACCTTTGGTGAAACCACTAGCTTTTCCTTGCCATTGCGCAAATAATCTATGCAAAGGAATATTACGTGTGGTAAACACCCCTAAATTTCTATGCATAGGCATAATATACTCATCTTCTTCTAATGCAGTAGCAATCGTTATTGCAATAGCCTCTTGTCCAATACCGCTAAACCATTTAGAAATTTTTCCTTGTCGGAGTAAAATAAGCATTTTTTCCTCGATCATTCGAGGTTTAAGCATGGCTTTATATAATTCCAATAGTTTTTTATTGGAAAGGTTCTTCTTTATAAAAATCATTTCAATTGAAAAAAGAATTATTTGTTGAAATAAAAAATCTCAATCAAAAGTATTGAAAGAGATTTAATAAAAAAAATATTCATTGATGTAAACTTTGTAAAATAATATATTTAGGTTTTAGAAATTTCAAGTAACTTAAATACAGTTAATTAGTTGTAAAAACAACTAAAAAGAATAGAGTTTTAACTTTTGATTCTGCTTACTAAAATACTGCTTTTACTGTAGATTTTTTAACCTTAAATTTTATAATCATCAAATATGGCATGCATTAGACGCTTCTTATCATTAATCACTTCTTCTAATGAAATTGAAGTTTCTGTACGCAATACACCATCAATATTATCAATGGTAAAAATTACATCTTTTGCATGTTTGGTATCTCTGGCTCTAATTTTACAGAACACAGCGAACTTACCTGTAGTTAAATGCGCAACGGTAACTTCAGGAATATTATGTAGATCATTAATAATTCTTTGTGTAAATGATGATTTTTCAATAAACAAACCTATATAGGCAATAAATGAATAATTCATCTTATCATAATCAACCGTTAAGGTAGATCCCTTGATAACACCTTCATCTTCCATCTTTTTAACCCTTACATGGATTGTTCCTGCAGAAACTAATAATTTTTTTGCAATATCAGTAAATGGAGTTCGGGCATTTTCGATAAGCATATCCAATATTTGGTGGTCTATCTCGTCAAGTTTAAATTTGGCCATATTATTGTATTTTTAATATAAAGTTAGAAATACTAACTTTTATGCAACAAATTTAATCAATTAATATTAATTTTCAATCGTTTTCAAAAATGTCTCTTTGTTTTTAAATGAATTTCCTTTAATATCGACATACGTATTCGCATTAAAATCATTTAATTCTCCAATATGTTCTATTGATGGCCTAAATAGTATGTTGTCTTTTATTAATTCCTCCTTAAATACAATACCGATATTGACTTTTTGATTCAAATCAGCTAAAAACACATCAGTATAAATTATATCTAAATATTTCTTTTCATTATTGGGAATGTTAAAATATGGGGTATTATTTTTAAATTCACCATCAGCAATATGCTGAATACCAGTCAATAATGCGATAAAATTATATTCGCGAACCACTTCCCTATCATAATCATTTTTATAATGTCCGGCTTCAATTAAAATAGTATTGTGTCCAGATTTTTGAAAATTATCACCTGTAGCTGTTGGGTAAAACTCATCAGTATATCTACCTATTTGACCTGGAATCATTTTTTGAAGCACACTATTCATTGCAACAATAACAGACATTGTTATTTTTCGACCTTCAGTTACTGTTCTTGCTTCGTCTTCAGAAGGTGCTAAAAATGAAATAGTTGCCGGAAGTACTTTGTTTCCTACGCTGAAAATAGTGCGTTGATCGTGCAAGTTAAAACAGAATAGCGGATTAAACTGCTTTAAAATAGTATGTAGGATACGACTTTCATTAGCTTCTAATGCAACCGCATCTCTATTCAAGTCAATATCTTGGGCATTTATTCTTGTATATGCCTCTGCTCCATCCGGATTTAACATTGGAATAAAAACTAACGTACATTTTGATAAAATTTCATTTACTAATTCTGAGTTTTTTTGTGGATTTGTAAAAAATTGAAATAAATCAAATATAGCTTTGGTACCTGTACTTTCATTACCGTGCATTTGTGACCATAAAAGTACGTTGGTTTTGCCTGTGCCAATGGTAACTTTATAAATTGTTTTTTTTTGAAAAGATTTTCCAATTTGAACAACATTAAATATATCAGGTAAGTTTTTCAATATTGGTGAGATCATATCAAAAGTAATACGTCTACCGAACAGTTTTCTTTCCTTGTGCTGCTGATACCAATCAATTATATTTTGAGCATTTTGTTGATTCATTTTACAAATGTAACTAAACAAAAGTTTACATATGTAAACCATATTCAAGAACTAATGCCGTATACATACATCCGATAAGTTACATTTGTAATTTAAAATATATTTAGGCATATATATAATTGTATACCATATCATTATGACATAATAATTAAAGTGAAAATTACTGTTATTAATTATTTTTTGTATTCTTATATGATTCTTTTAGTATAAAGTAATTACATTTGTAAATCAAACTACTATACAATGTCTAACAATCTTGAATTTTCACAGCGGTTAAAAACCATCATGGATTATTATCAATTATCTGCTGCTACATTTGCTGACAGAATTAATGTTCAGCGCTCTAGTATCTCTCATTTGCTATCAGGCAGAAATAGACCAAGTTTAGATTTTGTTCTTAAAGTGTTAGAAGAATTTAAAGAGATTGAATTGTATTGGTTAATGAACGGTAAAGGATCATTTCCAAGGTCTAAAAAGAATACCGCTACTCCCCTTTTAGAAAATGATATTTCTAATGCTAAAATTACAGATTCTGAAATTGACAGAATAATCATATTTTACAAAGACGGCACTTTTAAAGATTATATACCAAATACCCTCGCTAAAAAAAAATCCTGAATACATAGTACTCAGGATTTTTTTACATTTTATAAGTATAATAATCTACTTATTAAAAAGTCCTTCTAATTGTTTAAAACCATCTGAATCAACTTCACGAATGTTATTTGCAAGTTTCATAATTTTAGCCGGGTCCATTTTATCTCCTAAGACTCTTACCAGTGCAAACCCCTTTGTTTTATCTGAAGCATATACAATTACTTCATCGATTAATTCATCATCTCCTTCATATTTAATAATGAAATTTATTCCTTTATCCTTTGCTCTCATCAATTCTTTAAACTTAGGGTTTTTTAAAATAGCTTTGACCTTTTGTTTTTCAGTATCATACTGAGCTTTATTAGTGTCATCTACTTTAAAAGCTAGAATATTAAACTTTTTAAGCGATTCTAATGCCTCTTTATCTTCTTGAGCTACACCTTCTTTAAGTTTTAATACACTTGCCGGTACATCTAAAGAGATGAAGTTTTTATCTTCTTGACTGTCAATATAATATTTCTGCAAAGAAGCTTCACTACCACAAGATATGCTGACTATTAGCATTAACAATGCTCCGATATAAATTACTATTCTTTTCATTGTGTACATTTTAGTTTTCTTTCTTTACTTTTTTAAGGTGCTCGCCGCCTTGAATATTCATTTGATTTGTTAATTCAGATATTTTATTCAAATCAATATCACCTGTAATTGATACAATTACTGCTTCAGGCTTACGCTCTTCTCCACCCATATGCTTACTAATACCTTCTACAAACATAAACAATTCACTTACATGATCTTTATCTTTACCTTCTCTAATATAGATTTTAACGTTACCTTCTTTATCTTTTACTCTCATTAGTTCTGATAATTTAGAAGATTTTAAATAGGCATTTACTTTAGCTTTCATCTCAGCAGCTATTGAAGCTTTTTCGGTTGCAAAAACTTTAAGGCTTTTTAAACTGCTAACCATATTTATATACTCTTTTGCTTCAGGAGAGTCTCCACCGACTCTACTCATCAAATCAAATGCTCTTTTATTGACAATCACTGTTGAAACATCATCCATGTCTTCAAATTTATCGAATACAGATTGCGCAAAAGTGAATAATGGTAATACCGCCAATGCAACGGCAATTATTAAGGTTTTAGTTTTCATTTTTATATTTTTATTTATTGTGTTCATAAGTTCTATTTTTTAGATTTAAATACTTTGTTTTGTGCTTTTTCAAACTCTTGTAATCCAGCTATTGCAACACTATTCCCTTTGTTTAGATTTTGAGATATGAGTTGGAAAGCTTTTTGAGTTTCTTGATAAGCTAATTCGGCCTCTTGACGTTCTTCAATACTTAATTTACCTGAATTATTAATAGAATATACACTAACCATCAATGCTACTAAAGCTGCTACTGACAACCATTTCCAATTCGTTCTTCTAGGTTTTATTGGAAGGGTTTTAGTATACCGTTCAGTACTACTCTCACTAAAATAATTAAAGTATGCTTTGTATTCTGACAAATGAGCAGGAACATTTTCTTGTTGAAAATATTCTTTTAACACTTGTTCTTCTTTTAAAGAAGTCTCAGCATTTTCATATCTTTCAATGAGTTGTTCTATGTTAGCTAATTCCATAGTTGTGTTGCTTTATTAATTGTTCTCTTATTGTTTTTCTTGCTCTAGACAATGCTACACGCACTGCTGTTGGTTGTAAGTCAAGAATCTTGCCAATTTCTTCATATTCATAGTTCTCGACATCTCTTAACTGTATGATTATTTTTTGTTTTTCGGGTAATGTCTCTATAAGATCATGAACTTTACTAACACTATCCTTTAATTCTAATTCTCTTTGTAATGAGATATTATTATCTTTATAATTACTATGAACTAAGGTTAGATTATTTGAACGTTTTGCTTTTAACTGATCCAGACAATAATTTTTTGTCATGGTCATCGCAAAAGCCTCCACATTTTTATATTGCTCTAATTTATGCTTGTTCTTCCATAGTTTCAAGTACAATTCTTGAGTTGCATCTTCAGCCTCATCTGTAGATACCAAAAGCCTTTTAGCTAGTCTATACACTTTATCCTTAAAAGGCAATACTTTATGTAAAAACTCTTTTTGTTGCATTATAGGTTTTGGTTGATCATATTATTCTTAATCATAATACATCTTTACGACGAACAAGATAGCAATTTGTTACAATCAAATTAAAATCAGTAATTATTTTTAGTAATTTGCGACTCAATTAAAAAAATAAAGTTTTGAATAAAAAGATCTTCTTAGCAATTACTATTATTACATTTCTATTTATTAGCTGTACGAAAGATGATGGTAGTATACCTCATGATTTGGAAGTTAATGATTTTATATGGAAAGGTTTGAATTTATATTATTTCTGGCAGGCTGATGTTCCGAACTTAGCGGACAACAAATTTGCAAATCAAAATGAATTGAATTCTTTTTTAGCTACTTACGCTGATCCTAAAAATTTATTTGATGATTTATTAGATCACTCATCAGATAGATTTAGCTGGATAGTTGATGATTATATAGCTTTAGAACAACAATTTCAGGGCGTTTCGAAAAATAATGGCGTGGAATTTGGTTTAAATTTTATTGACGAAAATAAGCATGATATTATTGGGTATGTAAGGTATATTTTACCAAATTCTGATGCTTCTACTAAAAATATCCAACGCGGAGATCTATTTTTAGAAGTGGACGGACAGCAACTCACAGTTAATAATTATAGACAGCTATTATTTTCTGATACTAATTCTTATACCTTAGGCCTGGCTTCTATTTCAGGCAGTACAATTTCTTTATCAGGAGAAACTATTGCCTTAACAAAAGAAGTATATACTGAAAATCCCATTTTTATGGCCAAAACATTTAATATATCTGGGAAAAAAATCGGCTATTTAATGTATAATGCATTTAATGCTAGTTTTGATGAAGAACTGAATGTAGCTTTTAGTCAATTTAAAGCAGATAATATTAGCGATTTAGTATTGGATTTACGTTATAACGGAGGTGGACGAGTAAAAACTGCACTTCATTTGGCAAGTATGATCACGGGGCAATTTAAAGGGCAATTATTTTCAAAGGAACGTTGGAATGATAAAATACAAGCAATTTTAGAGCAACAAGACCCCGAAAACCTTGTTAATATTTTTACTGATAAGATCATAGAAAAAGATAATAATGGTAATGTTATATTTCAACAAGAAATAAATAGCCTAAATTTAAACGGATTATATGTTTTAGTTAGTGGAAGTTCGGCTTCTGCCAGTGAATTAATAATTAACGGACTAAAACCTTATTTAACTAATAATCTTAAGCTTATCGGAACAAAAACAATTGGTAAACATGTTGCATCTGTGACTCTATATGACTCTGAAAATTTTACTCGCTCTGGAGTTAATACGAATCATACGTATGCAATGCAACCCATTGTATTACAAGAAGTAAATAATCTTGGAGAAAATAATAATAATGAAGGCTTTACCCCAGATATTACTTTAGCGGAAGATTTATCAAACTTAGGAGTATTAGGCGATGAAGATGAACCTTTATTACAAAAAGCTTTGGATGATATATTGACTATAACAAGGCCTTCGTCTGATAAGAAAAAATCCTTATTTTTGATTATGGATGAAATAAGTAGTTCTAAAGAGGCATTTCGATTTAGTAATGAAATGTATACAACGAAAGGTTACAAATTAAAAAATATTTTATTCGATCATGAGAATAGATAAATATTTGTGGACTATACGTTATTTTAAAACCCGCAATCAAGCAACTGAGGCTTGTAAAAAAGGACATGTGAAAGTAAATGGTTCGAATTCGAAACCTTCAAAAGAAATATTTATTGGCGAGAAAATAATAGTCCGTAAAAATCAAATCAATTATCAGTTAGAAGTGCTAGATATTCCTCCAAATCGAGTTGGCGCTAAATTAGTTGACTTATACAGAAAAGATACAACGCCTAAAGAAGCTTTCGAAAACCAAGAGTTATTAAAAGCTTCAAAAGATTATTACCGCAAGAAAGGAACTGGAAGACCGACAAAAAGAGACAGACGAGATATTGAAGATTATACCGATGAATATGAATAGATTAGATACCTCTTTTTGGGAAAATAAATATAAAAATAACACTATAGGATGGGATATTGGATGTGTATCAACGCCTCTAAAAATGTATTTTGAACAATTGAAAAATAAAGATCTATCAATATTAATTCCCGGTTGTGGTAATGGATATGAAGCTGAGTTCTTATATAATTTGGGTTTTAAAAATATTCATATAATAGATATAGCAAAACAACCCTTGCAAAATTTCAGCAACAGAATTCCTGATTTTCCTAAAGAAAATTTGATTAATATAAATTTCTTTAAGCATCGAGGAACTTATGATTTAATTATTGAACAAACATTTTTTTGTGCTATAGACCCTATATTAAGAAATGATTATATAGAAAAAATGCGTCAATTATTATCCCCACAGGGTAAATTGGTAGGTTTATTATTTGATTTTCCTTTAACAGAACAAGGTCCTCCTTTTGGTGGCAGTAAAGAAGAATATACAACCAATTTTTCTGAGAAATTCAGAATAAAAGTTTTAGAAAAATCATATAACTCAATTGAATCGCGTATAGGAAAAGAACTATTTGCTATCTTTGATGCTATTGACAAATGCTAAATATGGAACGTTCAATTATACTTACTAATTCAGAAATACAGCATAAATTAAAACGTATTGCGTTTCAGATTTATGAAAATAATAGTGATCAAAATGAAGTAATAATTGCTGGCATTGCTAAGAATGGTTATTTAATAGCAAAAAAAATAAAAGTTATACTCGAGCAAATATCGTCTATAAAAGTTACTACTTGTGAAGTGAAAATTGATAAAAAAAATCCTTTAGCTTTAGTTGAGACTTCTATGAGCGAAGATGATTATATGAATAAATCATTGGTTTTAGTGGACGATGTATTAAACTCAGGCACTACGTTAATGTATGCTGTACGGCATTTTTTAAATGTGCCCCTAAAACAATTTAATACTGCTGTATTAGTGAATAGAAATCATAAAAAATATCCTGTCAAAGCTGATTTTAAAGGAATTTCTTTATCTACTTCTTTACAAGAACATATTACAGTTGAAGTTGCAGGTAATAAAATTATTGCATATTTAAATTGATGGCTTTATATCGTTTGTGGTTTTATGGCATTAAGAATGTCATATGTAAACTAAAAAATCACTATTTATAATAAAACTAATTGGTTTCAATTAAGTTTAGCAGACGTATTAATTCTCCAGCAATTTCTTTTTTACTTTTATCATCTATTACAATAGTATGAGTAGCTTGTTCATAATAATGCCTGCGTTCAAAAAGATGTTTGGCTATAAACTCTTTTAAATCTCTGGCTTCAATAGTTGAAATCAAGGGCCTTTTCTGTTTATTTTTTTGTTTAGATAGTTTGTCGTATATATTTTGAATTGAGGACTTTAAATAAATTGATTGAGCATTTTCTGTAATACTTTTCATATTGTTGCCATAACAGGGTGTGCCTCCACCAACAGCTAAAATAAAATCATCTTCAAGTGATAATAATTCATTGAGGTATTGAGCTTCAATTTTTCTAAAATAAATTTCCCCTTTTAACTTAAATATCTCAGGAATAGTAATTTTTTCTTTCTTAACGATATAATCATCAAGGTCAACAAACGGCAAATTACACTTTTTGGCCAATTTTTTTCCTATTGATGACTTGCCACTAGCCATGTATCCTATCATTACGAGTTTCATAAAATTGTGATTTTTAGCGTACTATATCTTGGAACAAATATCGTTGAAATTTTTTTAAAAAATAAGTTGGTAAATAAATATTTGATAGTATATTTGCATCCGAAATTTGATTGACCTGGTAGCTCAGTTGGTAGAGCATCTCCCTTTTAAGGAGAGGGTCCTGGGTTCGAGCCCCAGCCAGGTCACATTTTAATGAAAAAGTTATCCGCGGTGCAGATAACTTTTTTTATTTTTACAATGTATTATTTTATTTGCGCACGTGGTGGAATTGGTAGACACGCTAGCTTGAGGGGCTAGTATCCGTTTAGGATGTGGAAGTTCGAATCTTCTCGTGCGCACTCTTTTATAAATTCCGAAGTTTAATTAATTTCATTATACTAATATATTGTCATTTGTTACTTGATAATTGAGATTTATAATTTCTGGTATCCTTTTTGTAATTAATTAACAAATATTTATTGAATTATTAGTATCATTGCCCTATGCAAAGAATAGTTTATACTTTATTAACATTGATGTTCGTAAGCATTTCATTTTCACAAGAAAAAAATGTCAATAATACGAGACAAGATTCTGTCAAAATTTTAAAAGGTAGAATCACAAATGTTAATGATAAAAAACCACTACAGAGTGCCCATGTCCTTAATTTAAACTCTGTTGAGGGTACTATTACGAACAGTAAAGGAGAATTTAGAATTCCAGCGAAAGCAAATGATACTATTTTCATTTCTTATATTGGCTATCAATCAATTAAATTAAAAGTCACCAAAGATTTATTAAAGGGTAATGAATTAGAGATTGCTATACATGAAAAAACTGTGAATATTAATGAAGTTACAGTTAAAGCTCATAATTTAATTGGTGTACTTGAAATAGATGCAAAAAATGTTCCGAAAGATCAGTTTTCAAGAATACATATTGAAGGACTGCCTCAAGCTTATGAAATTGGTAGACCTCAAACAAAAGATTATACATCAATAGGAGGTGTATTATTTAATCCTTTAGATTTCTGGTATCAAAAATTTGGAAAAAAACCGAAAGAGCTTAAAAAGCTTAGAAAATTAAAACAAAAGGATCAGTTAAGAGATATTATGGAGGAAAAATTCAGTAGAGAGATTCTAATGGATTATATGGATATGAGTCGTAAAGAACTAAATGATCTTCTAAAAGAATGTAACTATTCTGACAATTTCGTTAGAAAGGCAAGTGATTTACAAGTTATAGAGGCGGTATTAGAATGTTATGAAAACTATCGAGCCATTAAAAAAGGCAAAGTTTCTAAAGATAAAATAAGGATTAACGATCCAGAAAAAAATTAAAAAAAGCCGGTTTAAACCGGCTTTTTAAATATTAATTATTCCCTAAAATCAAGGGCATTCCGTCTTTACCTCCAACAATTACTACTTTTGAATTTGGAGACTTCGCTAATTCTAATGTAGCTTCAATACCTTTATCTTGTAAGATCTTATCAGTTAATGATGCACTTAAAATTTTATTGGCGTCTGCTTTACCTTTTGCTTCGATAATTTGTTTTTGAGCTTCTTTGTCTGCAGTCACTAATCTAAATTCATATTCTAATGATTCTTGCTCTTGTTTTAATTTACGCTCAATAGCTTCTTTAATTGTTGTAGGTAAAGTCACATCTCTAATCAATATTTCATTTAATTGGATATATTGATCCTGAACAATTTTCTTAGTTTCTTCAAAAATTTCAATTTGAATCACATCACGTTTACTTGAATATAATTGTTCGGGTGTATAGCGACCCACAACACTACGAGCAGCAGAGCGAATGGCTGGTAATAGGATACGTTCCTTATACATCTCACTTTTTTCTTGATGTAGTTTTCCTAAATTTTTAATATCCGGTTGGAACCATGCAGAAGCATCTAATTTAATATCCAATCCATTGGAAGATAATACATCCATTTTTTCAAAAACCTCTTGTTGTCTAACTTCATATACATGTACTGTATTCCAAGGTGCTACAACATGAAATCCTTCACCCAAAGGAGGACTATCTGTTACTACACCTCCTCCAAAACGTTTCCACAAAACACCCGCTTCACCGGCATCAAGAGTAACAAACGATTTCGAAAATAGTATAAGTGCAATTATCGCTAAAAAAATAATTGGTAAAAGTGATTTTGGGAAATTTAATTGTTGATTGTTATTCATTTCATTATTATTTAATTGATTTTTATATTAGTCCTCGATATTTTCTGATGAACCATTCTAAACTAAAAAAGAGAATGATTAAACTTAGTAACCATTTCCATTCGATTAAAGATACAATTTTTTCTGTAGTTTTTTGAACTGTAACATATCTTTTATCTGATAATAGTGCTGTAAGTAATTTATCTTTCTCGTTAATATGAAAAAAGTTGCCCCCTGACGAATTAGCAATCTTTTTTAAGTGGTTTATATTAGAAGTAACAAATTGTTGCTCAATAGTATACGATGAAACTACAAAGCTTCCACTTCTTGAAATATTATGATTATTTACAGTAACTTTAAAATTATAATCTCCTGGCTTTAGGTTCTGTAAAACAGCCTCGAATTTATTGTTTTTTAGCGTGAATGGAAACTTCTTAACATCTTTCGTCTCATTATTAATTAATGTTAATTGTAAACCAGCGGTCCCATCAAACGCATAAGTAGCATCAAAAAATTGTGCATTGATTGCTATATTACTATTATTATATACAAAAGGTTTGTATTCTATATCCAATCGACTCGAACGTTTTGTAGAAGATATATATTGAATTAATTTATTAAAAAAGGTATCAAATTTTTCAAATGATTGGTGTTCTACGTTTGAAAGCACACGCCATTTCCAACTATTTTCACCGAACAATACAGCACCTCTCCTATTCGATTCATTAAAAGTTGCTAATAATGGCTGTTCGGTAGCGAAGTTTGAAATACTTTTATGCAAAATCGTTTTGTAAGGAACAGAAAAAGTAATATCCCCAAAATAATCTACTAATGGTGAGAAGTCAGTAAAATTAATATCCTCCATAATAAACTCATCATAACCTATATTATATATAGCTGAATAATTTTCAGTTGCACGAATGCTATTTTTTGAAAAATATGACTGAGCTTTATTTAAAAAATTCCAATCGGTTTGTGTACCTGTTATTATAAATAGATTAACCTGTGTATTGTTCTTAAGTTTATCAAATATATTTGTGAATAGTTGAGTCGGTTGATATAAAATAACTGTTTGATAATCTTTAAGTTGAATATCTTTACTTAGCTTTTTTTCAACAGTAACCTTACGCCGTTTGTTAGTTTCTATTGAACGCTTGATCATACTAATATCTGGATGATTTATTTTACTTAATATTAAAATTTTAGCTTGTTCATCTATGACTTCTACATTGAAATTTTTAAAATTATTTCGAACATTTTTTTCATTTGTAAGTGTTGTAACCGAACAACTATAATTTTGCATTCCTACAGAATTAGCAGGTAAATGAAATAGTATTTTCTGTGAATTAAGTTGTTTAGAGAATTCAACTTGTTTTTCAAAGACAACGGTGTTTTGTTGTTTTACGGTAACTATCTTATTAATCGTTTCATTTCCTTCATATTGTAAAAAAATTTCTACAGGGAATTTATTATTTAAATTGGCATAGGTGTTTACATTAATTTGGTTAATACTAAGATCAGCGTATTTTAAAGTATCACCAACAGCAAGCGGGTATAATTGTTGATTAGATTTGTAGAATTCATAGCTAGATCCAAAAGTTTGATTACCATCGGTAATTAAAATTGTAGGAGCTACATTTCCTTTATTAAATGACGTTAAGGTTTTTAGGGTTTTAGCTATATTCGTTTTTGATTTATCAAAGTTGAAGGAGTCTTGTGGATACAAATCATCTGAAAAAGCGTAATAATTAATATTAAATTTCTTATTTATTGCCAAGTTATTTTTTAATTCGTCTACATAATTTAAGATATTAGTTTCTTGTTTAACATTTGCAATTGAAGCTGAATTATCTACCAATACGTTGAGTATAGGAAGGATTTTTGTTAACTGTTGTGATTTGAATTTCGGATTGATAAGAAGTAAAAGCAAAGAAAAAATAGCCAAAAAACGCAACGTTACTAATAATAAATTATTCAATCCTCTACGTGTTGTTTTATAATAATACTGGAAAAATGCCATAGCAAATGCTCCAATGATGGCTAGAATAATATAAAAAACAGTAGTAAATGACATTATTTGATTTATGACTATGATTTATGATTTAGAATTATAAAATCATAAATCCAAATATTACGTAAGCATTCCACCATCCACATTTAGAGTTTGTCCCGTAATATATGCAGACATATCTGAAGCTAAAAATACACATGCGTTACCAATATCTTCAGGTGAGCCTCCTCGTTTTAATGGAATTGCATCTCTCCATCCTTTTACGGTTTCTTCTGGTAATGCAGCAGTCATTTCTGTTTCAATAAAACCAGGTGCTATGGCATTACAGCGTATATTTCTTGACCCTAACTCTAAGGCCACAGATTTAGTAAAACCTAATATTCCAGCTTTTGAGGCAGCATAATTTGTTTGACCAGCATTGCCCTTTACCCCTACCACTGAACTCATATTGATAATTGAACCACTGCGTTGTTTCATCATAGTTCTGATGACCGCTTTGGTCAAGTTAAAAACTGATTTTAAATTTATCTCAATTACTTTATCAAAATCTTCTTCAGAAATACGCATTAAAAGGTTGTCTTTAGTAATTCCAGCATTATTAACAAGAATATCTATAGATCCAAACTCTTCCAATACATTTTTTGCTAACTCTTGAGCGGCATCAAAGTTTGCTGCATTCGATTGGTATCCTTTAGCATTTACTCCCAAAGAGCTTAGTTCTTTCTCTAAGGTCTTAGCTGCATCAACAGATGAGCTATACGTAAATGCGATATTAGCTCCTTGCTGTGCGAAAATTTCAGCAATACCTTTACCAATTCCTCTTGTAGCGCCAGTAATGATGGCTGTTTTGTTTTCTAAAAGTTTCATATGAATTAATATAATTTTATAACACCAAATATAATAAATAAAAAAGCCATTATCACAACAAACGGTGATAATGACTTTACAAATAAAATTAATTAGATTATTGTTTTACTTCGGTTGTTTCATAGTTGAATAAATAATCAACATCAAGCTCAGTAATTTTTCCTAATTTCTTCAATGCATCAACTTTAAGGTCATTTTTATTTCCGATAACTAATGTTGTATAATCTGTTCCATTAATATTATCATTAAAGAAATTAGCCAGATCATCCAACGTCATATTCTCAACTTCTTTATAAATTTCTTCTCTATTATCATTTTCTATGCCTCTATTTTTCAAGCTTTCATAATTCCAAAATATTTCTGATTTTGTAATACGCTCAGCGGCTATTCTCTTCAATACAGATTCTTTTGCTGATTGAAATTGTTTTTCAGCTTTTGGCATATCTGTCATTAATTCTAACATAGCATCAACTGCTTCTGGCAACTTATTAGCCTGTGTACCTACATATGCATAGATATAATTTGAATCTTCTTTTTTACGAGCATTAGAATAGGCAGCAAAAGCTGAGTATGCCAAAGATTTAGATTCTCGTATTTCTTGAAATACAATGGATGATAAACCACTACCAAAATAGGCATTAAAAACTCTTGAAACTGCTAATTTCTTAGCATCAAAGGTATCTCCTTTACCAACAAATATTAGCTCTGATTGTACCATATCATAATCTGTAAAATACACATTACCTCCTGTTACTTTTTCTTCATATTTCACGGGATCCGGATATTCTTTCAATTCTTCTTGGAGCTTATGCGATTCATTCATAGCTAATAAAGCAGCATCAACGTCATTACCATAATAAAAAACACGCTGTTTGTAATTTTTTAATTCTTTTACCAACGCAACTAAGTCCTCTGGGTTTATAGCTTTTAATTCGTCAGCCGTATAAATATTTCTTAAGCGAGAATTTTCACCGTATTTTCCATAATTAAAAAGTCCATTCCAAAGAATATTTCCCTTTTGTGTTTTACCATTCTGTCTGTCTTTTAATATTTTTGCAACATATTTATCGTATGTTTCTTGGTCTGCCTCTGCATTATCCCATAAATTTTCTAACAATTCAAGTCCTTTCGCTAAATTTTCTTTTAACCCAGAAATGTATACGTATGATTTATTACCGCCAGCTTGCACACCATAAGATATTCCTAATTTATAAAACTCTTTTTTTACATTTTCAGGAGAGAGTTTATCCGTACCTAAAAAGTCTAAATAACCAACAGCTAATGATAGTTGTTTATTATGATCTCTACCCATATCAAAAATAAAATTTAAGTCAAAAAGATCGTTAGTTTTGTTATTTACATAAGCCACTTCTAAACCGTTATTTAATTTTTTTTGTTGAATGTCCTCTTTGTAGTCAACAAAAAGAGGTTTCAGTTCATCTGATTTTTCAGACATAAATTGTTTCACGTAATCAGATTGCATATCTCTATTTACTTTTACAGGAGTAATATCTGGATTTTCAACTTTAACAATAGTTTTATCCTCTCCTTTTCGTTTGTAAACAACTACATAATTATCTTTATAGAATTGATTAGCAAAATCTACTACTTCTTGTTTCGTTATTTTTTTAAGATCATCTAAAAACTGAACTCTATCCTTCCAATCTTGATGGTGAATAAATGCATTATAATAACTACTAGCCAAATCAGAGCTATTCTCAAATTCTTTTAATTGACTTAATTTTAGATCATTAATGACAGCGTCGAGCATCCATTCTTCGAATTCTCCTTTTTTAATTTTATCAATTTGTTCTAATATTAAATCTTTTACTTCCTCTAAAGATTGTCCGGATTTTGGATTGCCATCCATATTATGTAACCCGTATTCAGTGAAGAAAATAGCAAAAGAACCAGCTCTTTGTACTTTTTGTTTTTGGTTCAGGTTTAAATCAAATAAACCAGCTTGACTGTTGGCTAACATCATATCAATAAGCGTTACTATTTTTTCATCTTTACTACCCATTTTACCAGTTCGAAATGAAATTGACATATTCTCGGCTGTAGGTCCAAAAACCTCTCTAATAATTGGTTCAGTTATTGGTTTTTCAACCGGTAAAGTAGGATGAACAACTTCTTTTCTTTCTAATTTTCCAAAAGTATTATCAACCATCTTGATAGTTTTATCAAAATCTAAATCGCCAACCAATACCATAGCCATATTATTTGGCACATAATATTTATTGAAATAATCATGTATGGCAACCATTGAAGGATTTTTTAAATGTTCTGATGTACCTATAGTAGTCTGTTGACCATATGGGTGGGTAGGAAAAAGCCCGTCTAACATGACTTCAAATTTTTTCCATCCATCATTGTCCTGACCTCTATTAAATTCTTCATAAACAGCTTCTAATTCGGTATGAAATAAACGTAATACTAGTTTATCAAAGCGATCTCCCTCCAATTTCAACCATTTATTCAATTCATTGGCAGGTATCTTATTATGATATACAGTTTCTTCAACCCAGGTATGCGCATTGGTTCCTTCTGCCCCTATTGAAGCAGTCACCTTATCATATTCATTCGCAATAGAAAAGTTAGAAGCTACCAATGATACACTATCAATCTTTTTATAGATTTCTTTTTTCTTTTCTGAATCTTTTTCAGTTTTATGCTCCTCATATAGGTCAGAAATTTTGGTCAATTGCTCTTTTTCTTTTTCCCAATCGGCGGTTCCAAATTCATCGGTTCCTTTAAATACCATATGTTCTAAATAGTGTGCTAACCCTGTAGCTTCTTTAGGATCATAATTTGAACCTGCTCTCACAGCGATATAGGTTTGAATTTTTGGCTCATCATTATTTTTACTCAAATAAACCTTCAATCCATTTTCTAAAGTATACAAGCGCAAACCTGTTGGGTCATTAGTAACAGTTTCGTACTTATAGCCACTGTCATCTATATTAGTTTCCGCAATAAAACCTTTTTTTTCAGTATTAGTTTTACAACTTATAAAAGTTACTAAAAAGCCAAGGATAAAGAGTAGTTGTATTTTTCTCATCAGTATTGAATTAGTTATTTATGAATAGTTTACCAAATATAAAAAACAAGACAGCTTATTTATACTTCACTAACTACATTAAGATAATTTTAACATTCTTTTTAACAAAAAAGCCTGTAAGAATTCATTCTTACAGGCTTATAATATATTTATAATAAGATTTAACCTAAAACTTCGGCTACTTTTTTACCAATTTCTGCTGGAGAATTAACCACATGAATTCCATTTTCTGCTAAGATGGCCATTTTAGCCTGTGCTGTATCATCATCTCCACCAACAATTGCTCCGGCATGTCCCATAGTTCTTCCTTTTGGTGCTGTTTGTCCGGCAATAAAACCTACTACAGGTTTTCTATTGCCATCAGCTTTGATCCATTTTGCAGCATCAGCTTCTAATTGACCTCCTATTTCTCCAATCATAACAATACATTCTGTATCATCATCATTCATTAACAACTCTACAGCATCTTTGGTTGTAGTACCAATAATTGGGTCACCTCCAATACCAATTGCAGTTGTAATTCCTAATCCTTGTTTTACAACTTGGTCTGCAGCTTCATATGTTAACGTACCAGACTTAGATATAATACCTACATTTCCTTTTTTAAACACAAAACCTGGCATGATACCAACCTTCGCTTCTTCAGGAGTAATTACTCCCGGGCAATTAGGGCCGATTAATCTACAGTCTTTATCCTCAATATATGCTTTCACTTTTACCATGTCAGCAACAGGAATACCTTCAGTAATACAAATGATTACTTTGATACCGGCATCTGCAGCTTCCATAATTGCATCGGCTGCAAATGCTGGAGGTACAAAAATAATACTAGTATTTGCACCTGCTTGTTCAACAGCATTTTCAACTGTATTAAAAACTGGTTTATCTAAATGTTTTTGTCCTCCTTTACCCGGTGTAACACCCCCAACTACATTTGAACCATACTCGATCATTTGAGATGCATGAAAAGTACCTTCACTTCCTGTAAAACCTTGAACAATGATTTTTGAATTTTTATCTACTAAAACACTCATATTTTATTGTTTATCCCGATTATTATCGGCTGTTGAATTTTGTTTGTATAAATCTTTAACAAAAGTACTTTAATTTTAAATTTTTAATATCAAATTTCACTTTTATTTTTTCTCTCTTGTCAATCGCTTTAACATCGCTAATTCTTTTAATTTTTGACGTGATTCAGTAATTGGAGTCCCGAAATAAGATTTTTCACCTTCAACAGATTTTGTGACACCAGTTTGTCCTAAAATTACGGCTCCTCTTCCTATGGTAATTCCACTATTCGTACCAACCTGTCCCCAAATTGTAACTTCATCTTCTATGATACAACATCCTGCAATACCTACTTGTGAAGCTATCAAACACTTTTCACCAATAACAGTATCATGTCCGACTTGTATTTGATTGTCTAGTTTGGACCCTTTTTTTATTGTAGTCTCTCCTGTTACACCTCTATCTATTGTACATGCTGCTCCTATCTCAACATTATCTTCAATAGTAACACTTCCACAAGAGATCAGCCTATCATATCCTTCTTCCCTCTTTTTATAATAAAATGCATCAGCTCCTAGAATTGTACCGGCATGAATAATAACATTGTTACCAATTCTAGAGTTATCATATATAGAAACATTTGAATGGATAATGCAATTATTACCAATAGTTACATTATTACCAATAAATACATTCGGTTGAATACTAGTATTTACACCAATAATTGCCGAATCTGCTATCGCATTTTCAGAAAATTGAAAAGGATTAAAATGTGTTGAGAGTTTATTAAAATCTCTAAATGGATCATCTGAAATTAATAATGCTTTTCCTTCAGGACAATCAACTTTTTTATTAATTAATACTACCGTAGCAGCAGAATTTAATGCCTTGTCGTAGTACTTAGGATGGTCTACAAAAACAATATCACCCTTTTCTACTACATGAATTTCGTTCATTCCAGATATAGGAAAATTTTCATCTCCAATATATTCAGTATCAATAAGTATTGATATTTCTTTTAAAGTATAGATTTTATTAAATTTCATCCTAATTTGGATTTTATTGAATATATTTAAAAGATTTATTTATAGCAATAAACGTCTTTTCTAACTGATCAAACTTATCTAAAGGTGTCCAATTCATAATCATAAATAATTCATCTTCAGTTTCTATATAAGCAATTACATATGCCATTTTATAGTAATTAACCCTATGCTCAATTCTAAACTGATGTGCATTATAATTATTTATTTGGTTTAAATCATACTGTTCAACTTTAGTAGCCTTCATATTTAGTCTGAAATAGTTGACTTGAGCCGCTGCATAATTTTTAATGACAGATACGTTTTCATTATACTTTCCTATATTACGAAAATAACCAATAAAATCTTTTTTATTTTCATTAATTACAACTGTATAAGCATCTTTATTACGACTCCCATATTGCAATGAAGCTTGGTTGTACAAGTTATCCATCGCTTCCATATATTTTGGCACTTCTAATGTATAAGAGCTATCAATAGTTATTTTGTTGACATCACTAACTTTTTGATGACTTTTAGTTTTACAAGAAATAATAACGGAGGTTAGTATTAAAAGAGAAAATATAAATCGCATATGGTATACTATCCCTTAACCCGCTCCTGGTAGCTTCCTTTTTCAGTTTCAACTTTTATCTTATCACCTTCATTGATAAATAGAGGAACATTCACTTTAGCTCCAGTTTCAACTATTGCCGGTTTGGTTGCGTTTGTAGCTGTATTTCCTTTTACACCTGGCTCAGTATGTGTTACTTCTAAAATTACACTTGCAGGCATCTCAACAGCTAAAGGTAATTCATCAGCAGCTCTAACTATAACTGTTAATGTTTCTCCTTCCTTCATTAATTCTGGAACATCTAATATCTCTTCTTGTAATTGAATTTGTGTGTAATCATCATTATTCATGAAATGGTACATGTCACCATCCTTATATAAATACTGATATTTTCGAGTTTCTACACGTACTTCTTCAATTTTATGACCAGCAGAGAAGGTATTGTCTATCACTTTACCCGATGTTAAGCTTTTTAATTTAGTTCTTACAAAAGCAGGCCCCTTACCTGGCTTAACATGTTGAAATTCAATAATTTTATAGGTATCATTATTGTATATAATACATAAACCTTTTTTGATATCTGATGTGCTTGCCATATTCTAAATTTTCAATTTTTTATCTACGAATTTCGATTTAATAGCAATTCGCAAAATAGTTTAGTTTTTTAATTATTTATTCGTAAATTCTTTTAAGATCCGCTTGAGTACCCTTTCATAATACCACGTTGCGAATTTTTAATAAATGTTAGAACTTCGTCTCTTTCTGGCGTAGCATCTAATTCTGCTTCTAAAATTCTAGATGCCTGAGTCGTATTATTATTTTTTTGAAATAATATTCTGTATATATTCTGAATTTCATTAATTTTCGCTGAAGTAAAGCCTCTACGTCGCAAGCCGATAGAATTTATCCCTACATAGGATAATGGTTCTTTAGCGGCTTTGGTATAAGGTGGAATATCTTTTCTTACCAAAGATCCTCCAGAAACCATAACATGTTTACCTATATGTATAAACTGATGTACACCTGATAAACCACCTATAATAGCATATTCTCCAATTTCGACATGACCGGCTAGCGTAACACCATTCACAATGATGACATTATCTTTTATAATGCAATCATGTGCAACGTGAGCAGTCGCCATTATCAAACAGTTTTTGCCAATTTCTGTTTTTCCATACGCTTTTGTACCTCTATTTATGGTAACACATTCTCTAATAGTTGTATTGTCACCAATTATAACTAATGATTCTTCATCTTCAAATTTTAGATCTTGTGGAATTGCAGAAATAACGGCTCCAGGAAAAATTCGACAATTTTTTCCAATTCGAGCACCTTCCATTATGGTGACATTTGAACCAATCCATGTTCCAGAACCTATAATAACATTATTATTAATAGTTGTAAATGGTTCTACAACAACATTAGTAGCAATTTTTGCTCCTGGATGTATATATGCAAGTGGTTGATTCATATTATTCTGATTTTTTTACGATTTGTGCCATTAACTGAGCTTCTACTACCAATTTATTATTAGCATATCCATAAGCTTGCATATGACAAATACCTCTTCTTATTGGTTCCATTAATTCTGCTTTAAAGATTAAAGTGTCACCGGGTAGAACTTTTTGTTTAAATTTAACTTTATCCATTTTCATGAAGTATGTTAAATAATTTTCAGGATCTGGCACTGTACTCAACACCAATATTCCACCACATTGAGCCATAGCTTCAACTTGTAAAACTCCTGGCATCACTGGTGCTCCAGGAAAATGCCCAACAAAAAACGATTCATTCATTGTTACATTTTTAACCCCAACCACATGGTTGTCAGAAAGTTCTAAAATTTTATCAATTAATAAAAATGGAGGTCTATGCGGTAGAATATCCATAATTTTTTGAATATTCATTAATGGAGGTAGACTTAAATCATATTGCGGTACATTATTACGTTTTTCTATTTTAATTATTTTGGATAATTTTTTCGCAAATTGAGTGTTTACAGCATGCCCAGGCTTATTAGCAATAACTTTACCTCGTATCTTAATCCCAACTAACGCCAAATCACCAATTACATCTAATAATTTATGTCTGGCAGCTTCATTAGGCCAATGCAATGTTAAATTATCTAAAATCCCATTTGGTTTTACTTTAACACTATCTTTTTTAAAAGCAGTACTCAACTTTTCCATGGTTTCAGCAGATAATGGTTTGTCTACATAAACGATGGCATTATTCAAATCGCCTCCTTTTATTAAGTCATTATCTAATAACATCTCTATTTCATGTAAAAAACTAAAGGTTCTTGCTTCTGAAATTTCATCCTTAAAGTCAGAGATATGTTTTAATGTTGCATTTTGCGTACCTAATACCTTAGTACCAAAATCAACCATAGTGGTCACTTCATACGTATCCGAAGGCATTACCATTATCTCACTTCCCGATTCTTCATCTTTGAATGATATAATATCTTTTACTATATATTCATTTACTTCTGCTTCTTGTTCTTCAATACCTACATTTTCTAAAGCTTCAATAAAAAATTTGGATGAACCATCCATAATTGGTGGTTCTGCAGCATTTAATTCAATACAAATATTATCAATTCCCAGACCAACAATAGCAGCTAAAACATGCTCTGAAGTATTGATTTTAACACCGTTTTTTTCAAGATTAGTGCCTCTTTGCGTATCAACAACATATTCTGCTTTTGCCTCGATGATTGGATTTCCTTCTAAATCTATTCTCGTAAATGTATACCCATAATTTATCGGTGCCGGTTTGAAGGTTAATGTAACTTTCTTCCCGGTATGTAATCCCACTCCAGAGAGTGAAACTTCTTTTTTTATCGTCTTTTGTTTAATACTCATTAAGCTTCATTTTGGGTTTTTAACAATTTCTCTAATTCATGAACTTTATCAACCAATTTTGATAAGTTTTTAAAATGAACATATGACTTATTATAATCTGAATAAGGTAAAGCTGGACTACCTTGAACGGTTGCATTATCTTTTAAACTCCTACCAATACCTGATTGTGCCTGAATACGTACATTATTACCTATAATAATGTGTCCAACAATTCCTACCTGTCCTCCTATTTGACAATTTTTACCAATTTTTGTTGAACCTGCCACTCCGGTTTGAGCAGCAATAACTGTATTTTCTCCTACTTCTACATTATGTGCAATTTGAATTTGATTGTCGAGCTTTACTCCTTTTCTAATAATAGTTGATCCTAACGTAGCTCTATCAATTGTAGTTGTAGCTCCAATATCAACATTATCTTCAATAATTACATTACCAATTTGAGGTACTGACTTATACACTCCGTTTTCGTCTGGAACAAAACCAAATCCATCACAACCAATGATAACGCCAGAATGCAATGTGCAATTCTTACCTATTCTAGATTCAGAATATACCTTAACACCAGCAAAAAGTGTTGTATCGTTGTCTATGGTAACGTTATTGCCTATAAACACATTTGGGTATATTTTAACATTATCACCTATAATAACATTCTCTCCTATATAAGAGAAAGATCCAATATAAGGATCAGTACCTATTATAGCCGATTCACTAATAAAATGTGGCTTTTCAATACCTGCCTTATTTAATTTTACTTGATTATAATATTCGAGCAGTGTAGAAAAAGCTTTATAAGAGTCATTTACTTTAATTAATGTAGTCGAAATTTCTTTTTCAGGAATAAAACTTTTATTTACAATTGCAATAGAAGCATCTGTTGTATATAAAAAAGATGTGTATTTGGGGTTGGATAAAAAAGTTAAAGACCCTTTTTCACCTTCTTCAATTTTAGAAAGTTTAAAAACCTCTTCCTCAGGATTCCCTTCTACTTCTCCTTCAAGTATATCTGAGATTTGTTTAGCTGTAAATTTCATATGTTTAAATATTATTCTTTAAACGGTTACATTTTTTTTCGTGGCAATCCCATTTTTGCGGGTCAAAATTCTGGTATGCTCGGTTCATATACTTAAAGACCATTTTTTATTGTAATCTCAAAGCTTTGGAAATGTATCTAATCAATACTCTTTATTTTATTAAAATCGTATGTCCTCGTTTCATTCTTGCAAAAGTATAAAAAAAACTTATGTTTTTATTTACTTAGGATAATAAACAAAATGTTTAACAACTGGTTTTGTCAAAGCCATCAAGTTTAAATGGTCAGAAGCATCAGTAATATCTTTTATTTCACCAGTTTTATATAATATATTTATTGGCGAATGATTTAAGCTATATGCTTGATTTTCAATAATTCCTGACACTTTAAAATAATCAATAAGTGTATTATCTATAGTTGTTTCATTAGAAATATTTTCCTTTATTTCATTAATTTCTTCAGAAGTGAATTCAAAATTGCTAATCTTAATTTTCGGGAAATTTCTATAAATTAATGATTTAGATAAACTAGATAAAATATAATCTGAATGATTCATCCATTGTTTTACTGCCATGATGATATCATAATCATCTATTTCTGAAAACCTCTGAAGAATCTCATGATCAAACTTCAAAATTTCATTGCCCGACAAAAAATAATTAAGTGAACTTCCACAATTGATATCCACTTTTTTATAAACCAATTCTTTGGCTCTTTTCAATATATTAACCAATATATGATCAGCTACTAAACTTGTTTTATGCAAATATACTTGCCAGTACATTAAACGCCTTGACACTATAAATTTTTCAACTGAATAAATACCTTTCTCTTCTACTACTAAATTATTATCAACAACAGCAAACATAGAAATAATACGTTCGGTATTTATATTACCTTCTGTAACACCCGTGTAAAAACTATCGCGTTTTAAATAATCTAATCTATCTATATCTAGTTGACTTGAAACCAATTGATTAAAAAATGGTCTATGGTATTCTCCCTTAAAAATTTCAATAGCTAAATTTAGCTTACCGTCAAATTCTTCATTGAGTTTTTGCATAAACAATAAGGATATTTCTTCATGTTTAACATTGGTAACTATACTATGCTCTAACGTATGAGAAAAAGGACCATGCCCAATATCATGCAATAGAATAGCTATTAATAAGGCCTCTTCCTCTTCTTTAGAGATTTGAACCGACTTGGTTTTTAAAACTTGTATTGCTTTTTGCATCAAATGCATAGCCCCTAATCCATGTTCAAAACGAGTGTGATGAGCACCTGGATATACAAAATGCGATAAGCCCATTTGTGAAATTCGTCTTAGCCGCTGAAAATAAGGATGTTCAATAATATCAAAAATAATTACACTAGGAATGCTAATAAATCCGTAGATTGGGTCGTTAAAAATTTTAAATTTGTTCAATCAAATAATTTTTAAAATTGAATACAAAAGTAGAAGTTTAATTTTTAATATTTTATAACAAGGAATGAATGCAATAAAAATACTATGGGTTGATGATGAAATTGAATTATTAAAACCACATCAATTATTTTTAGAAAAGAAAAACTATAATGTCTCTACATGCAATAATGGCGCCGAAGCAATTGAAAAAGTTGATGAAGAGAATTTTGATATAATTTTTTTAGATGAAAATATGCCTGGTCTTTCAGGTATTGAAACGTTATCACAAATTAAAGCCAAACTTCCAAATCTTCCGATTGTAATGATTACAAAAAGTGAAGAAGAATATATTATGGAAGAAGCTATTGGTGCCAAAATAGCCGATTATCTAATCAAACCTGTGAACCCAAATCAAATACTATTGAGTTTAAAGAAAAACTTAGATCATTCACGTTTGGTATCTGAAAAAACTACTTCTACCTATCAGCAAGAATTTAGAAAAATATCATTAGATCTTGCGATGGTAAATACTTATGATGAATGGGTTGAGTTATATAAAAAATTAGTGCATTGGGAAATAGAGCTTGAATCTATTGATGATGTAGGCATGTTAGAAATTTTAGAGAGCCAAAAAAACGAAGCAAATTCACAATTCTTTAAATTTATTCAAAAAAATTACCAAGGGTGGTTTGAAGAAGAAGATAAACCATTACTATCTCATCAATTGTTTAAAGAAATTGTTGCTCCTCAGATTAATAAAGAAAGGGGTACATTATTAGTAGTGATTGATAATCTTCGTTATGATCAACTTCGAGTTTTAGAACCTATTATAAACAACTATTATAAAAAAGAAGAAGAAATACCATTTTATAGCATTTTACCAACCGCAACTCAGTATGCGAGAAACGCTATTTTCTCAGGATTGACACCTCTTGAAATGGAAAAACAACATCCTAATTATTGGAAAAATGACACGGATGAAGGCGGTAAGAATTTATTTGAAAATGAATTTTTAAGTGCTCAACTAAAGCGTTTAAATTTAGATATCAAACATGAATATTATAAGATTACAAGTATGCCGAAAGGTCGTGATTTAGCAGCAAACTTTAGAAGTGTTAAAAGTAATGACCTAACTGTTGTTGTCTATAATTTTGTAGATATGCTTTCACATTCAAGAACCGAAATGGAAATGATAAAAGAGCTAGCAAGTGATGATAAGGCGTATCGATCGTTAACGTTAAGTTGGTTTAAAAATTCACCATTACTTGAAATGATTCAAAAAGCTCAAGAATATGGTTTAAAGTTAATTATTACTACTGACCACGGTACTATTAATACCAAAACTCCGACCAAAGTAATTGGAGAGAAAAATATAAGTTCTAATTTACGATATAAAACAGGTAGAAGTTTATCATATGAAGATAAAGATGTCTATGCGGTTAAAAACCCTAAAGATATCCATTTACCATCAGCACATATGACAAGCTCTTTTATATTTGCTAAAGAAGATCTCTTTTTTGCTTATCCCAATAATTACAATCACTACGTAAAGTATTTTAAAAATACATATCAACATGGTGGAATATCGTTAGAAGAAATGATTATTCCTTGTGTGATCATGAATCCGAAATAAAAAATACTCGTAATTTATTATAATTTTTGTTAAAGGCTTCACTTAAAGTGGAGCCTTTGATCCTTGTAAAAATAATCTTTTTGTAAGAAATTAAAAACGCTGTATTTATCAGTATATACTTCTATTAATTCAATTTTAATTTTAACATTTTCAATTATTAACAAATCTTTAAATTTTGTTATAAATTTTTAACAATAGCATAGTAATAGTTACTGATAAAATGCTCAAATTTGTGCTTTAAATATTTATAGAGAATGAAAAAACATAATTTTAGCGCAGGACCTTGTATATTACCTCAAGAAGTATTGAAACAAGCCTCAAAAGCTGTTTTAAATTTTAATGATGATGATTTGTCATTAATAGAAATTTCTCACAGAAGCCCTGCTTTTGTTGAAGTAATGGAAAAAGCTCAACATTTAGTATTAGAATTATTAGATCTGGAGAATAAAGGGTATGCAGTTTTATTTTTACAAGGTGGTGCAAGCTTAGAATTTTTAATGACACCTTATAACTTACTTAAAAAAGAAGGCAAAGCTGCTTATTTAGATACAGGTACTTGGAGTTCTAAAGCAATTAAAGAAGCAAAATTATTTGGTGGTATTGAAGTTGTTGCTTCGTCTAAAGATAAAAATTACAACTATATTCCTAAAGATTATCATATTTCATCTGATGTTGATTATTTTCATTGTACTAGTAATAATACCATTTTTGGTACACAGATGAAATCATTTCCTAAAACTGATGGTTTATTAGTTTGTGATATGAGTTCTGATATTTTCTCAAGAACTTTAGATTTTTCTCAATTCGATTTAATTTATGCAGGTGCTCAAAAAAATATGGGTCCGGCAGGTACCACATTGGTCGTAATTAAAAAGGGTATTTTAGGAAAAACGGGTAGAACGATACCTTCAATGCTAGATTATCAAGTTCATATTTCAAAAGACAGCATGTTTAATACACCTTCTGTTTTTGCTGTTTATGTTTCTATGCTAACCTTACAGTGGTTGAAAGATTTAGGAGGTGTAAATGCTATAGAAAAAATTAATAACGCTAAAGCGGAATTGCTTTATGGTGAAATAGATAGTAATCCTTTATTTAAAGGAGTGGCTGAAAAAGAGGACAGATCGCACATGAATGTCACTTTTACCTTAACGGATGAAAGCTTAAAAGACAAATTTGATGCTTCATGGAAAGCCGCGGGTATTAATGGTATAGGAGGACATCGATCTGTAGGAGGGTATAGAGCAAGTATCTATAATGCAATGCCACTAGAGAGCGTACAAGTATTGGTCAATGTAATGCGTAAACTATCAAAATAGAATGCCTAATAATGACAAATTTTCCTTATTAAAAGATATTTTTGAAAATCAAATGCCCGCAAATAAGTTTTTGGGGTTACAAATAATTGAATTAAAAGAAGGGTTTACAAAAATACATATTCCGTTTAAAGAAGAATTTATTGGTGATTTTATTCAAAAACGTTGGCATGGAGGTATTCAAGCAAGTATAGCAGATTCTGCAGGTGGTATCGTAGCATTAACAACTGTTGCCGATCTAACTGAAAAGGTAAGTACAGTTGATATGCGTATTGATTATTTACATGGGTCTGAACCAAAAGATTTTTATGCTGAAGCAACAATTATAAAAAACGGAAAGAGAATTATAAAGGCCGATATAAAATTATATCACGAACAATCAAAAATTATTGCACTTGCACGTTGTGCTTTTAGTGTTTTAAGAACATAAACTTAAAAAAAATGAAAATATTAGCAAATGATGGAATTGCAACCAGTGGTGTTATCGCATTAGAGAATGCTGGTTTTGAAGTAGAATTGACAACAGTCGCTCAAGAGCAACTTATAGATTATATTAATAATAATAATGTTGTCGTACTTTTAGTGCGAAGTGCAACGAAAGTACGAAAAGACATTATTGATGCTTGTCCATCATTGAAAATTATTGGTCGTGGTGGTGTTGGTATGGATAATATAGATGTAGAATATGCTCGTGAAAAAGGCTTGCATGTAATCAATACACCAGCTGCATCTTCGCATTCAGTAGCAGAATTGGTATTTGCCCATCTATATGGAATGGTACGTTTCTTACATGATTCTAATAGAAATATGCCTTTAGATGGTGATTCTAAATTTAAAGATTTGAAAAAAGCATATGCCAAAGGTGTTGAACTTAAAGGAAAGACCTTAGGTATTTTAGGATTTGGACGTATTGGTCAGGCAACAGCAAAAGTAGCATTGGGTGCCGGAATGAAAGTAATTGCTTTTGATCCTTATTTAGATAGTGCAAATATAGAATTAGAATTCTTTGACGGTCAAACCGTATACTTTACTATTGATACAATATCTAAGGAAGATGTTTTACAACAAGCTGACTTTATAACTTTACACGTACCTGCTCAAGATCAATATGTAATTTCTACAAGTGAAATTGAAATGATGAAAGATGGTGCAAGTATTGTTAATGCTGCTCGTGGTGGAGTTATTGATGAAGTTGCTTTAGTAGCAGCACTGAATAGTGGTAAAATTGCGAATGCCGCATTAGACGTATTTGAAAATGAGCCTTCACCGGAAATACAGATATTAATGAATCCAAATATTTCTTTAACACCACATATTGGTGCAGCAACTAGTGAAGCACAACATAGGATAGGAAGTGAACTTGCTGATCAAATTATTGAAATACTAAAATAATAATAAATCCCTTCCTCTTGAGAAGGGTTTAGAGATGGAATGGCTATAGTAAAACCTTTTTGTGCTGTACGAGCTTCACGAGATAAAGTTGCATTGGTTTCGTCTCGTTCATATGAGGCTTACTCACCTGCTGAACTAGGAGCGCAATTAGATTTTAATCCGTTTTCGTTTTTGCATATTATTAGTCCGAGTTACCATCATCATGAAGAAATTTCAACTGAACGGCGATTTCAATTGATTCATGATAAGTATCTTGAATTTAAGGAATTGAATCACTTTTCAAAGGACGATACTCCCTCCTTTTATATCTATAAAAAAGTAACCAATAGTTTTACCTGTTGTGGTATTATTGCAGCCACCAGTGCACAAGATTACGCAAACAATATCATTAAAAAACATGAAGAAACACTCCATCAAAGAGAAGCTCTTTTTGAAAAATATTTAAAAACTACGGGTTTTAATGCTGAACCCGTGTTACTTACTTTTCCAGACAATCAAAATATTGCTTCTGTTCTGAATAAATACCAGAAAACCAGAGCAGAATATGAGTTTGCCACAGAAAATTATAAAACACATTATTTATGGAAAGTTGAGAATGAAGATGACATCTCAGTTATACAGGATGAATTTGATAAAATGAAAGCAATCTATATAGCTGACGGGCATCATAGAACAGCGTCTTCTTTTTTGCTATCTGAAGATTTAAAGCATGAAAACTCAACTCATAACGGAACTGAAGATTATAACTTTTTTATGAGTTATTTGATTCCAGAATCTAATTTGCAAATTTCTGAGTTTAATAGACTAATAAGGGATTTAAACGGATTAACTAAAAATGAATTATTAGAGAAATTATCCGTTTTGTATAGAATTAACAACAAAGGAACACAATTATATAAACCATCAAAAAAACATCATTTTAGTATGTATTTAGATGGAGAGTTTTACTCACTCTATCTTAAAAAAGAAGAATTTGAGATTGATAATCCTTTAAGTGATTTAGATACTCAATTACTCTACAAAACAGTATTGAGTCCTATCTTTGGAATCAATGATTTACGGAATGATAAACGACTAAACTATTCCCATAGCGAACAAGGAGAAATTAACCTTAAAAAAAGTGTAGATTCTGGCAAGTATGCCGTTGCCTTTGGTTTGGTCCCTGTTTCTGTTGAACAGTTAAAAGCTGTCGCCGATGCTGGTCTAAAAATGCCGCCAAAAAGTACTTATATCTTACCCAAATTAAGAAGTGGATTAACTATATATGAGTTTTAATATATAATTTATGTGAGAAGAAACACTAATCAAACATTAATGTCACCTAGAGCGCTGTAAAGAGGATATTACTAAAATAGGTTTCGACTGCGTCAACTTAAAAAAATTATAAAATGTCAATTTTAGAAAAGCTTCAACATATCAAAAAACAATTGCCTGAACATGTAACCCTAGTTGCAGTTTCTAAAACGAAAACTGTTCAGACTATTTTAGGAGCATACAATGCTGGTCAACGAATTTTTGGTGAAAATAAAATTCAAGAAATGGTGGGTAAGCATGATGCGTTACCCAAAGATATTAAATGGCACATGATTGGTCATTTACAGCGCAATAAGGTAAAATACATGGCACACTTTGTAGATTTGATTCATGGAGTAGACAGTTTTAAAACATTAAAAGAAATTAATAAACAAGCAAAAAAACATAATAGAATTATCAATTGTTTACTGCAAGTTAAAATAGCTCAGGAGGATACTAAATATGGAATCGCATTTTCTGATATTGAAAAAATAATCACTTCTGATGAACTGAAAGAATTAGAGAATATTACTATTGTTGGTTTTATGGGAATGGCAAGTTTTACTGATGATATTGAACAAGTAAAGCATGAATTCTCAAGTTTACATTCATTCTTTCAACAACAACGAGCCCAACATGCAAACCTCAATACTCTTTCAATTGGCATGAGTGGAGATTATGTAACAGCTGTTGAATGCGGTAGTACCATGGTACGAATCGGAAGTGCCATTTTTGGTGCTCGTTAGAATAACTAAAATAAATTCTTACATTTGAAAATATAACAAGTCGGTAATAAACTACTACATTAATGAGACTACTTAATTTTTTAATTGTAATTCTGGCTTTATCCATATCAAGTTGTAAACCGAGTACTACTACTCAACCTAAATTTGAGCATGACGTATTAAACGGACCAAAACCATGGACTAGTGAAAATTTTGAATTAGAAGAAGAAGATTTCACATTCGCTATTATTTCTGACCTTACCGGAGGAGAACGTGAAAGTGTTTTTAGCATTGCCGTTGAACAAATCAACAGAATAGAACCCACTTTTGTGTTAAGTATAGGAGATCTAATTGATGGTGGAACAGAAGATGTACTAAAACTAGAAAAAGAATGGGATAGTTTTGATGCAAGAGCCTCGAAACTAGATATGCCCTTCTTTTATTTAGGAGGGAACCATGATCTGACCAATCCTATTATGCGAGAATTTTGGAAACAACGGTTTGGTCCTCGTTTTTATCATTTCGTTTATGAAAATGTTCTGTTTTTAATGATTGATTCAGAAGACTTTGAAGAAGAACGAATGAAAGAAATATACCTAGCTAGAGCAAAGGCATTGAAAGTTATACATGGAGAAATTGAAGGGGAATATACAGATACAGAATATTATCATATGCTTGAACGTAGAACCGGAGCAATGACTAATTCTCAATTTGAATATCATAAGAAAATCTTAAATAAATACCAACAGGTAAAATGGACATTTGTTCTTATGCATAAGCCTATGTGGACTAGAGATGATGAAAAAGGATTAAGTCGACTTGAAAAGTTATTAGAGAACCGACCATATACTGTTATTAATGGACATGAACATTCATTTTCACATACGACTAGAAATAATAGAGATTATATGATGTTAGGCACAACCGGAGGTGCTCAAAAAGTAGGTGACTCAGCCGCTTTTGATCACATAACTTTAATTAGAATGGCAAAAGAAAAACCAGTAATAACACATCTCAAAATGAGTGGTATTTTAGATGAAAGAGGTCATATTCCTTTAGGAGGAGATAGCATTTCCTTTCAAGCTAAATACAAGTAAAAACTATCCATGGCATCATTATTTGGTCACGCTCTTACTTCAATAGCTATAGGTTCTAGTTTTTCTAAAAATGTGAAGAATTGGAAATTTTGGATGCTAGGTGTATTTTGTTCTATATTACCAGATGCTGATGTGATTAGTTTTAAATTCGGAATACCTTATCAGGACTTTTGGGGACATCGAGGCTTTACACATTCTTTAGTATTCGCTTTGATTATAGCAATCTTAATTACGCTAATTTTCTATAGAAAGGATGTTTTAAGCTTCAAAGGAATAATTTATACACTATTTTTTACCGCATGTACGGCTTCTCACAGTATTTTAGATGCAATGACTGATGGAGGTTTAGGTGTTGCCTTTTTTTCTCCTTTTGATAATTCGCGTTATTTTTTTCCTTGGAGACCTATAAAAGTTTCTCCTATTGGTGCTACTAACTTCTTTAGTGAATGGGGAAAGAAAGTGTTAGTAAGTGAATTGAGCTGGATTGGAATTCCGAGTGTATTATACATCCTTTTTACTAAAATTATTAGAAAATATTTTTAAATTATAATTTCGAATCTATTTTATATCTTGTAGGTGTAAAATTGATACCACAAATAAATCCTAATTTTCTAAAATGAAAAATCTATTTCTATTACTAACAATTCTTTTTTATAGCACAGCAACATTTGCTCAAACAAAACTGGTTCCGAAAACGGATTTTACAAAAATGTATCTACCTGTTTGGTTAGAAGCACGAGAACATTGTTTAGCTGTTGCCAAGGCAATGCCAGAAGAATTATATGTCTATAAGCCCACTGAGGTCAGTAAAACTTTTGGAGAACAACTGGTACATATTGCTCATACTGTCGAATTATTGACAAAACGATACGTTCAAGGTATGGAGGTAAAACCAAATACACCGGATGCTTCTACAATGACAAAGACTGAAATAATCAAGCTATTAGAAGAAGGATTTGATTATACAACGAATGTTATTTATACAATTGAGCAGAAACAATTAGATGAAACCTGTGTGATGTATCATAGTGGCAATACCGTAAGCAGAGCATTTGCCTTTTTTTATGTACAAGACCATATGGCAAATCATAGAGCCAAAGCAAATTTATATATTAGAATGAATAATATACAACCGCCTGAATATACTTGGTAAACCTCAAAGAAAAATTTTATTTTTATTGATAAATAAATCTTTTAATGCATCACTTTAAACAGTAATTCTTTTAAAATATCTTCTGGTGCTAGATTTTGCGCACCAACACCTTTGCTTTTTAAGTCAGCATCACGTAATAAAGAAATAACTTGAGATACTTTTCGCATCGGGTAATTTTTAGATGCTCTTTGGTAGTCATCAACAAAATATGGATTTACTCGTAATGCTTTTGCTACATTTCCTTTTGATTTATCACGTAATCCGTGATATATTAATAATTGAGTAAAAAAGCTATTCAATAAAGAAATTGTCATTACTAAAGGATTACTTTTGGGATTTTGTCCGAAGTAATTGATAATCTGATTTGCTTTTACAACCTGCTTCTCTCCTACTGCTTTACGCAATTCAAAATTATTGAAATCTTTACTTATTCCTATATTTTCTTCTATATGTATTGCTGAAATCGCTGTTGTTTTAGGCAATACGATCATCAATTTTTCTAACTCATTCGAAATTTTTGACAGATTAGTTCCTAAAAATTCAACCAGCATCAATGCGGCTTTAGGCTCTATTTGATAACTATTGCCTGAAAGTACTCTACGAATCCAATCTCCTACCTGATTTTCGTATAACTTTTTACTTTCAAATAATAATCCTGTTTTATCGATCGCTTTATAAAGTTTCTTACGTTTATCGAGCTTTTTATATTTATAGCAAATTACAAGTACAGTAGATGGCTGTGGGTTCTCAACATAACTCAATAAATTCTCAATAGTTCTAGAGAGGTCTTGTGCTTCCTTTACGATTACCACCTGCCGTTCAGCCATCATCGGATATCGTTTCGCATTTGAAATAATGTCTTCAACACTTACATCTCTACCATATAATACCATTTGGTTAAAACCTTTCTCTTCTTCGGCAAGTACATTTTTTTCAACATATTCTGAAATCTTATCTATATAGTAAGGTTCCTCACCCATTAAAAAATAGATAGGTTTGATATTTCCAGCTTTAATGTCAGAAACTATTTGATTGATGCGGTTCATTTATAAGAAAAAATAGTCATTTTTGCAGTATGGTTTTATTGAATCTACCACAAGTCGAATTCAGAATCAAAAGTAAAGAAAATAAGCAATTTATTTTTGATATTATTAGAAAAAAATATGTCGTCCTTACTCCTGAGGAATGGGTGCGTCAACATGTGATTCATTATTTAATAACAGAAAAAGGGTATCCTAAATCATTAATCGCTGTCGAAAAGCAACTAACCATCAATAAACTAATAAAACGATTTGATATTTTGGTATTCAATGCAAAGGGAACCCCTGAGTTAATGATAGAATGTAAAGCGCCATCAATTAAGATAACACAAAAAACTTTTGATCAAATAGCGCGTTACAATCTTAAATTAAATGCTGAGTATTTAATGGTAACAAACGGATTACAACATTATTTCTGTAAATTAGACCACGAAAATCAACAGTATAAATTTCTAGAAAACATCACAAATTATAAGCAAATTTGAAAGTAGCTGTAGTCATATTAAATTGGAATGGTACGCAATTATTAAAGCAGTTTCTTCCTGCCATGATAAAATGTACTGGCAACGACGCTGATATTTATGTTGCAGATAATGCCTCTACAGATGATTCTGTTGAATTTGTCAAAACTAATTTCCCTCAAATTAAAATTATTCAAAACACATCTAATGGTGGGTTTGCTAAAGGTTATAATGATGCATTACAGCATATTAATGCAGATGTTTATGCCTTGGTAAATTCTGATATCGAAGTAACTGATAATTGGATAAAACCAATAATTGATACGTTTAAAACTTCAGAAAACATTGCAGCAATACAACCAAAAATATTAGATTACAAAAATAAATCTGCTTTTGAATATGCCGGTGCTGGTGGTGGTTTTATTGATTTTTTTGGATATCCATATTGTAGAGGACGTATTTTTTCTAATCTAGAGAATGATACTAAACAATATAATGATATAACTGAAATTTTTTGGGCTTCTGGTGCTTGTTTTTTTATTCGTTCTAAGGTATATCATGAGCTTGGTGGTTTTGATGAGCAGTATTTTGCACATCAAGAAGAAATCGACTTATGTTGGCGGATACAAAATCAAAATTATACTATTAAATATGTTGGATTATCCACCGTATTTCACGTTGGAGGTGCTACTTTACATGAGGCTAGTCCGAAGAAAACATACTTAAATTTTAGGAATAGTTTATTTTCAATTATTAAAAATATTCCAAAGCGTTATTTGTTAAGTATTATCTTCATCAGATTATTATTAGATGGAATTGCCGGAATTAAATTCCTTTTTGAGTTAAAACCCTCACATACATGGGCAATTGTTAAAGCTCATTTTAGTTTTTACAGATATCTTCCAAGTATGCTGAAAAAACGCAGTAAAATTCCACATAAAAAAGTCAATTATTTCCATAGCAAAAGTATTGTTTGGCAACATTTTATATTGGGTAGAAAAACTTTCGAGCAGATCGATTAAATATGTGATATTAAAACATCAGTAAATTTCTGTATATTTGAGTAGCTCTATTTATTTTATTGAAAATGACCAATTATTTAAATTATTATCTCGCATTAGAACAAGCCAAAAAAAGTTATGCAGAAGGCGGCATTCCTATTGGAGCGGTATTGGTAAAAGATGACAATATCATTGGTAAAGGTCATAACCAAAGAGTGCAACAATTAAACCCTATTCTACACGGTGAAATGGATTGTCTTCAAAATGCAGGTAGAATAAAAGACTATTCAGATACAATTCTATATACTACGCTAAGCCCTTGTATGATGTGCTCAGGCACAATAGTCCAATTCAAAATTAAAAAAATAGTTATTGGTGAAAATGTGAACTTTGAAGGAAATATTCCTTTTTTAAAAGAACATGGGGTTGAAGTTGAATTATTGAATGATAAAGAAACTATCCAATTAATGTCTAAGTTCATCAAAGAGAAACCTGAATTGTGGAACGAAGATATTTCTGAAACAGACAAGTAATGGCGTATAATGAAACATTGGCTAATACCGTAAGAACTCATTTAGTAAACTATAACGAGGATATTACTGAAAAGAATATGTTTGGAGGATTGAGCTTTCTATACAAAAGAAAAATGTCGGTTGGAATTGTAGGAAACGATTTAGCAGTTAGAGTAATCGCTTCTAAAATGGAAAATGAATTGGAAAAACATAATGTTAGACCAATGGATTTTACGAAAAAACCTATGAAAGAGTTTATTTATGTTGAAGTTGAAGATCTTAAAAACATACCTTATTGGATTGATCTAGGAATTGAACATGCAAAAAGTAAACTAACTTGAGTTTAATTAAAATAGTAAAAGCATTGAAAAGATGTGTCTAAACTAAATTTGTCGTTCCTGCGAAGACAGAATTTTTCAATACTCAAAGGATAAATAGCTAGTAATCAGTAAAAATCCTATTAAATCATGCTAAATTAAAATAATTCATTATGCAAAAATTAGCTTGGAATTCATTTACAAAGAAAATTTATATAAAATCGACTAAAGAAAAGTTGTTTTGGAGTTGGGCAACTGAAGAAGGTATTTGTTCTTGGTTTTTAAGAAGTGCTGAATATAAACGGAATGGGAATAATATTGAACCACAAGAATTTGTAAAAGCAGGCGATGCCTACACATGGATGTGGCATAATTGGGATGAACAAGAAGAAGGCACCATCCTTGAAGTGCAAAAAAATGAATTTATACGGTTTTCATTTGCAGGAAATTGTGAGGTTTTAGTCACACTAGAGCAACAAGATGATGCTGTATTAGTTTCACTGGCTCAAACAAAGATACCTGAGGACGAAAAAAGTAAACTCCAAATTTTTTATGGTTGTAGTAATGGTTGGACTTTCTGGCTTGTCAATTTAAAAGCATATTTAGAACATGGCATTCTATTAAATGAAACCGAAATCGATTTACAAGGTTTTGATTTGGCAGGTTATGAGTTTGTGAATATGTAAACGTCGTAGCCGTCATTCTGAACTTGATTCAGAACCTTATCAACTTTTTCTTAAATAAATCTAGAATGAAAATGAGATTGACAATCACTAAATAAACCCCTTCGCTTTAAACTCTAAATATTTATTAATAACGTTCACTGTTAAATGCTGCGGTTTTGTTAAAATAGCATGTACTCCTCTATTTTCAAGTTCTTTTACGATGAGCCTTTTTTCATAAGCAAATTTTTCAGCAATAGTCTTGTGGTAAATACTTTGCAAGTCTTCAGCATTTTCCTGAATTAATTCATCTAGTTCTGTATTTTCAAAAAACACAGTTACCAATAAATGCTGTTTTGCTATTGCTTTTAAAAAGGGAAGCTGTCTTTTTAAAGCAGAAACATGTTCAAAATTTGTATATAAAATCAATAAACTTCTATGTGTTATTTTTCGTTTGATAGTTGCATATAAATATCCATAATCAGAATCAGTAAACTGTGTGTCAATATTATATAGAGCTTCATTTAAAGTATTGATATGAGTTCTTTTGTTACTTGCAGGAATAATAGTATCTACTTTTTTAGAAAAGGCTAACATTCCGGCTTTATCATTTTTTAACAAAGCAATATTTGAAAAAGCTAAGGTTGAATTAATGGCATAATCTAACAGTTTTAGTCCTTCAAAAGGCATTTTCATCACCCTACCTACATCAATAAGTGAATAGATAGGCTGAGATTTTTCATCTTGATATTGATTTACCATCAATTGTGCTCGTTTAGCAGTTGCTTTCCAATTAATGGTTCTAATATCATCTCCAGGTATATAGTTTTTAATTTGCTCAAACTCCATGGTATGCCCTATTCTACGTATTTTTTTGAGTCCGAATTCGGTCAAACGATTGCTCATTGCCAAAAATGCATATTTTCTCATTTGAATATAAGAAGGATATACAGCTACCATTTGCGAAGCATCAAAGCGATAACGTTTCCCTACTATTTGTAATACTGATGAAACGTATACATTTAAAATTCCGAATTTATATTCCCCACGTTCAACCGGTTTTACTTGGTATTCAAAATCATGCGAGTCTAATGGTTCTATTACATTTTCATATATAAAATCTCTTTTTTGAAATTGTTCTGGTAATTCATCAATAACTTTTATCAACACCTTGAACGGATAGTCATTCTTTATAGTTATTGGAACAGGGTTTTCATCAGAGTTTGAAAATTTTTCAGGTAATAAACGTCTTCCTTTAATTCCGCTTTTATAGCGAAACAAGAGTATCAAATCAAATAGGAATAACATCCCTAATATTAATGATAATATCGTAGCAATTATAAATAAAATAGGTATCCAATACGAAACAAGAAATATACCAGCAATGATGCTGATATATATAAAAAAGCGTTCGTGTATGTATAAATTTTTAATAATATTCATTATTTACATTGATGCCTTACATTATAATATTAGTGTCATTACTAGGTAGGAATGACCGTGGCAATCTTTTTCTTTATTGTGAGAGTGCTTCATTTTATTGTCCTTCGACTCCGCTCAGGATGACTGTAAAATTCACAACGACGAACGTCTGTTAAAACAATTTCATAAATTAACAGACATACAAATAAACCTATCTCGGTACTTCAACAGATTGGATAATCATTTCAATCACTTTATCGGTTGTCATTCCTTCCATTTCGCGTTCAGGTGTTAATATAATTCTATGGCGTAATACGGGATACATACTTTTTTTAACATCTTCGGGTATTACAAAATCTCTTCCTTGTATCGCTGCAAAACCTTTAGAAGCCATTAAAACAGCAATACTCGCTCTTGGTGATCCGCCCAAGAATAAATGCGGATGATTTCTTGTTTTTAAAATAATCTCTGCAATATATTTTACAATCTTTTCTTCTACTAGAATCTCATAAATTTTACTTCTATATTCAGCTAAATCTTTTTCTGAAAGTACTTGTTTTACCATAGTTTGAGGTAAAGCGCCTTTTCGGTCGTTATGAGATTGAATAATTAGTACTTCCTCTTCTAAATTCGGATAACCTACATTAATTTTAAATAAAAATCTGTCTAACTGAGCTTCAGGTAATGCATAAGTACCTTCCTGTTCTATAGGATTTTGAGTTGCCAATACCATAAATGGCGGAGGCATTTCATATTTTGAACCATCAATAGTAATTTGACGCTCTTCCATTACTTCAAATAAAGCGGCTTGTGTTTTGGCCGGAGCACGATTGATTTCATCAATCAATACTAAATTCGAAAAGATGGGTCCTTTTTTAAACTCAAAATCCGATGTTTTCATATTTAATACTGACGTTCCTAAAATATCTGAAGGCATCAAATCTGGTGTAAACTGTATTCTATTAAAACCAGTACTAATGGTTTTTGACAATAATTTTGCTGTGATCGTTTTTGCAACACCCGGAACTCCCTCAATCAATACATGGCCGTCTGCTAATAATGCAACTAAGAGTAATTCCATAAATTCATCTTGACCTATAATCACCTGATGCAATTGCTCTTTAATTTGTTCAACTGCACTTTTGAGTTTACTTAAATCTATTCTAGTATTAAATTGTAATCCTTCTTCTTGAGGATTTGTTTCTTGGTTGTCCATAATTTATATTGGATTTTTAAATTCTTCTATAAGTGTATTCAATTTTATAAGTTCTTCTTGAGTAATTGTATTTTTTAAATGTACATAATCAATAAATTTAAACAATGCTTTAACCTTTTCATTCGAGTTACCACTACGTGATGCTACGTAGTTATAAAAATGATCATTAATGGTAATGGTTGGTACGTGAAGTTTTGTTCTGATATATTCTAACAAGTAACTTATTTTATGCTCTGCAATGTTCTTATGTTCAGATTTTTCATAATACATATTCGCAATTGTACGCGTAAACGCTAATGTTTGATTTTTCAAAGGAGTAATAATCGGAATATATCGTTGTTTACGTTTTCCTTCAAAAATTATAAAAAATAACACTCCAATTAGAGCAGTATAATACGCCCATTTTAAGCTTTTAGTACTTAATAAATAATGCATTGGAGAAGAAATACTACTCTTTCCGGTTTTATAATAAGCATCCCAAAGTATTGGTTTTGATGCATCGAGATATGACAATACAGAGGCTGTATATTGTTGATTGGGTGAGTTTAATATAAAATAATTAGTAAAAGCTTCTGGGAACGTATGCAAATAAAAATTACCTTTTCCATATGATTGCTTTATGAAATTGATTCCTTCGGCAACACGTTTATCATTTTCATCTATATATCCTGTTTTTCCTAATACGATAGTTGTGCTCGTATCAATTTTTGTAAAAGTTCTATTTACAAAATCTCTATCAAAATTAAATTCTTTAGTACTTAGATTTTTGTTCATCAATTTAAAAAATGCCACTTGATCTAAAGCTGTAGAAGATAACCCTTTTGTTTCTAAATTAAAGGTATCTATTTGAACACCATGGGTTGAAATAAAGACATCATTTCCTCTTTTTACAAATTGTAATAATTCATTAAATTCTTCTTCACCAAAATTTAGAGCATCATCAATAAATAGATAGGTGCCTTGTTTACTACTATCTTGTAAAAATGTATATGGAGGAATTTTAATATCATTAATTTTAGTTGTAGGAAATATCGTTGCTAATTCATTACGTAAAATATAGGTGCCATAAGGTATTTTATGCTTTGACACATAAGAAGGAAACCAATTGATCGGCTTTGGCTTTACCATTTCAATATATACTATCGATATGATAATTAATATAAAAATAGCCAGGTATATTTTTACTGTTTTATTCAATTTATTTAATGAGTTTATTTAATTCATTAAACTCAGCTTCAGCTTTTGTAAATTCTAATTCATTAATATCAAAATTTCCATACCAAACAAAATCATATAGATAGGTGCTTGAAGCAAATTTATTCTTCAATTTATTTTCTTGAATTTCTTTTATATAATCTTCATTTGTTTTTTGTTGTTGCCAATCAATAAAATCATATTTAGAAAGCTTTTGTAATGCTAGCAAATAATAATAACGAATAGCCAAACGGTAGTTTTTTTGATGGATCGCTTTTTGTATCAATTCAGAAAGATCTTCATTTTTTATCAATGCTTCCTCATCTGTTAAATTTACTATTGCTTTATTAGTTTTACCAGATATAACACTCGTTATATTAACTTTTAAAAAGAATTTTATGAGTAATAATAATACAATACCTCCTATTACATATGGCAATACCTTAATGATAATGGCTAAAATTCCTTTTGCTGCTTCATTACCAAAAAGTTGAGATAAAAATTTCTCTGATACTCTAATCAGCCAATTAAAAATACGCTCTAGTAAAGTTGATTTACGCTTTATTACTTTGTAATTGAAATCGCTATCTGCTTTATAATCATCTAAATGATTACTATCAAACTTTTTTTGTTCAATATTTGATGTATCATGGAGTACTTTATCATGTTGAATCTTTAGAGAATCTTGCTGAGCAGCAATGCCTAAAGAAAAAAGAACGAATATGTATAGTACAATGTATCTCAATATTATTGGCCTAAGCTATCTATTTTCTCAATCGTACCAGTTAAGTTTTTTTGTTCGTTTAAATCGAAATATATAAATACTGTGGCTATTAAAGTAACAGATGACAATATATATTTACCAATATAGGATATTACATTTAAAGTCACATAAATAGGGTCTTTGAATAAATTGAATACTCCGGTTGGGTCGTCTTCACCAACCATAGTTCCCATTTTTATCATTTGATACATAAATGTTGGTATAGAAAAAACAGAACCCAAAATTGAAACTAATAATCCTACAACTAACAGCACTCCAAATGTACTCCACCATTGATCTTTTATTAAAGTGAAACTATGAGAAATAGTATCACCAATACTTTTATCTTCAAATACCATAATTGCGGTTGCTAATGATAATACAACTCCTAAATAAATACCTGGTGCATAACATAATACTATTCCTATAATTACAATCATGAATATTAAGATACCTAAACCAACAAACTTCCATATATTTTTGAAAGTATTCGTTCGTATTTCAATGAAGTCTGGAATACCATTATTATTAATATATGATTTTATAAAATATAATGAAGTTGCCGATATCATAACATAAATAACTATGGCAACTAATATCAATAAGCCTATCCACCCAAACATAGAACCCATAACACCTAAAGCTGCATCAGGATCACTATCTCCTATTTCACTAAAAATTCCTGAAAAAGCACCAAAAGTGAAGACCATAATTACGGCTCCAGCTAGTATAAATGGTCCAACAATTTTAATAATTGCACCAAAATATGGTTTCCAGTTTTCTCTAATAAATTTAAAAGTGTCTGTAATAATTGCACCTAAATCTCTTTCTTTTTTGAATTCGATATAGCTATTGTTCTCCATCTTTTTGTAGTTGTTTGGTTAATTGTATTGGATATAAAACGTAATAAAATAATATAATTGATAATGAAATTACAATGATTAAAATTGCCAACCAATCTGGCATTTCAGTATGTCTTGTTACAAACCCTTCTAAAAAGCCTGCAATAATAAAAAACGGAACGGTACTTAACATTATTTTCAAGCCTGCTTTAATACTTCTTTTAAAGGAATCTAATCGCGAATATGTTTTAGGAAATAACAATCCGTTACCCAAAACCAATCCTGCACAACCTGCAATAATAATTACAGATATTTCAATAGTACCATGAATCCAAATAGTTCGTGATGACTCCCATAATAAATCCTTTTCATAAAACATATACAAAAATGATCCTAACATAATTCCGTTTCTCATCATAACAAACAGGGTTCCTACCGAAAATAAAATTCCTAATATAAAAGCATACATCGCTACTTTTATATTATTTATAGTAATTGCCAGAAACATATGGGTTTGACCTTCTTGTTTATAAACAGCCATAGGGTCACCTTTTTCAATATTCTCTAAGGTCATATTCACATAAGCGTCTCCTAAAATCAATCTGATAAAATCACCATCTTCAGATGCAGAAAATGCACCAACGATCGCAAAAAATGCAAATACTGAAAAAGTAATTAATAATTGTTTATGGTATTTATAAAATTCTAATGGAAATTCCGTTTTAAAAAAAGTTACAATCCTATTTTTTCCTTCTTTCTTGGTTTTATATATTTTTTGATGTGCGCTAGATGCAATAGAATTTAAATATCGTGCCGTATTACTTTTCGGATAAAATGTTTTAGCATAACTGAGATCATCAGTAATTTCAATATATAAATCAGATAATTTATCAGGAGAAATTTGCTCTTTATTAGCTAACACATTCTCAAACAATTGCCATCTTTCTTTATGTGTTTTTACAAAGGCCGCTTCTCGCATTCAAATCAATTTAAACTTTTATAAAAATCAAGTATCAGAATCTTTTTATATTCGCCTGATTTTAATATTTTGCGTTAGATAAAACTATCGTTACAAATAAACATAAAAATGGATAATTTTCAAATAGAAACGGCACAAAATGTAAGCATTCAACAAAATGTTGCCAATGTAGCTACAAGAATTGGTGCTTTTCTTATTGATGCATTTATAATCGCAGGATATTACATTATTATAATTTTAATAATGAACGCTCTAGATTTATCGATGAGCATGGATATTTGGGCTATTTATTTGATTTTAGGTTTACCTGTGTTCTTTTACAGTTTATTGTTTGAAGTATTAATGAACGGACAAACACCAGGAAAATATCTCAATAAGATTAGAGTTGTAAAACTTGATGGATCAAAACCTACTTTTGGAAGTTATTTACTTAGATGGATGCTTCGTTTAATTGATATTAGTATCGCTTCTGGCTCTATTGCCTTATTGACAATTTTATTAAATGGAAAAGGACAAAGACTAGGTGATTTAGCTGCCGGAACTACTGTTATTTCTGAAAAAAAACGAATTACTATTGAAGATACACTTGTTGCGGAGATTCCTTTAGAATATGTACCAACCTTCCCTCAAGTCACAATGCTTTCTGATATTGATATTCAAACAATTAAAGAATTATACAGAACTGCTAAACGAAAAGGAAATCATGGTGTAATACTTAAATTGTATCATAAAATAATTGACATTACCGATATTAAAACAGAGCTTAAACCTATTGAGTTTGTTGATATTGTTATTAAAGATTATAATTACTACACACAACAGTAAGCAATGGATATTTTTTACAGCTTAGATTTATTAGGAACTATTGCCTTTGCTATGTCAGGCACATTAGCTGCCATTCATAAAAAATTAGATCCTTTCGGAGTTTTTATCATTGCATTTGTTACGGGTGTTGGCGGTGGTACTTTACGCGATATATTGATCGATAGAAACCCTGTGAGTTGGATGCATGATTTAAATTATGTGTATGCCATTATAGGAGCTACCTTTTTCACAATATTAATTAGAAAGAAAATCGATTATTTGAGTACCTCGTTGTTTTTATTTGATACTATTGGATTAGGTATTTTTACCATCATAGGTACCGAAATAGGAATTCAACAAAACCTACATCCTATTATATCAGTTATTCTCGGTACAATAACCGCTACCTTTGGTGGTGTTATCAGAGATATTTTATGTAATGAAATTCCTGTGATCTTTAAGAAAGAAATTTATGCTAGTGCATGTATAGCTGGAGCAATCACATTTATAATCTTGAATAATCTAGAAATCAATATAAATACGAACTATATCATCACTACTCTTATCGTTATTAGTATACGATTAATCGCTGTAAAGTTTAAGCTAAGACTACCAACTTTTATTATTCAAAAAGAAACAGAGTGATTTTTTTGTTCAGAATATCCGTTCTGTAGCGAAATTAACCCAATACCTATTGGGAAAACTACCCAAATATGAGTTGCTAAATTAGAGTTTTATTAATAATCTCCTAACGTTTCAGCATTTTGAGCCAAACCAATGGCTAATTGTTCGTCATTTGGTGCTTTACCATGCCAAGCATGTGTATGCATCATAAAATCAATACCATGACCCATAACTGTATGTAGCAATACACAAACAGGTTTGCCTTTACCAGTTCTAGACTTCGCTTCATTCATTCCTGAAATAATGGCTTCTATAGAATTACCTTCTTTTACGTCAAGTACATCCCAGCCAAAAGCTTCAAATTTTGCTTTCAAATCTCCCAAAGGCATAACATCATCAATGGCACCGTCAATTTGTTGTCCGTTATAATCAATAGTCGAAATTAGATTGTCTACTTTCTTTCCTGCTGCATACATCACGGCTTCCCAAACTTGTCCTTCTTGTAACTCACCATCACCATGCAATGAGTACACTAAAGAATCATCCTTATTTAATTTCTTAGCTAGAGCTGCACCAATAGCAACTGACATACCCTGTCCTAAAGAACCTGAAGCTATTCTAACCCCCGGTAAACCTTCATGTGTTGTAGGGTGTCCTTGCAAACGAGTATTCAGCTTTCTAAATGTCGCCAATTCTTTTACAGGAAAAAATCCACTCCTAGCTAAAACGCTATAAAACAGTGGCGAAATATGACCATTTGATAAAAAGAAAAGATCTTCACCATTTCCATCCATTGTGAAATCTGTCGAATAATTTAAGACCTCTTGATAAAGTACTGTTAAAAACTCTGTACATCCTAAAGAACCTCCAGGGTGCCCAGAATTAACAGCGTGAACCATTCTTAAAATATCACGTCTTATTTGTGTAGAAAAATCTTGTAATTCCTGAATTGTAGACATTTGTTATCAAAATTAAAACTGCCGTAAAAATACAAAACCTTCCTAAAATCCAAATTTTAGAACAACATATTTATTGCCTAGTTATGAACAGTTTTTTAATACTCAACTATATATAGAGATTTCAGTTATTGTTCCAACTTCTTTTTAATGAATAATATCCATTTTTCTTTTGTGTTAAGATTTTGATATATAGCCTTATCCAATACATTAACGTAAGTGGTACTTAATATATTAAACTGTTTGATTTGAGTATCTAAACGAGCATCAATTGAAAGGAGATCTACTGTTAAAAGGGAATTCCAGAATTTAGGTTTTAGTTTTACCGGATGTCCATTTTTAGAGTTACATGTCGGAATTGATATAACATCATTATCATTAATAATATCGGCTAAACTTTGTTCATTTGGCAACGGAACATCAATTGGTTGCACCATCACTGTTCTTTGTTCTTCAACTTTTTTTAAAACTGTTTGCAATGTAGAAAATGCTCCAAACTCAGGATTTTCGTTTATAACAACCCTTACTTCTACGCCATTATAATTATATGGATCATCGGCTGCATTTTTAAGCCAAGGAATAACATCAAAATACTTTTCAAAATCATATCCTAAAGCTATATAAACGCTTGGATTTTCAACTAGATTATAACGAGTTATTTGTTCTAATATCCAAGGTGCACCATGGTAGTCTAACAATCCTTTCGGAGAACCCATTCTAGTTGATTTACCTCCTGCAAGGAGAATTAAAATAGGTGCATTCATATCAGAAAAATTCCAATAATTAAAAACACAAATACCAATTCCAAAGTCTTGGGAAAAAATCTAATTATAGGGATTCTTGATTTGTCATTTATAATTCTACACCAATCCATGATCCATTAATGGTAATGAATAATAACGTTTGCCGGTAGCATTATAAATAGCATTGATGATCGCCGGTGCAATTGGTGGAACTCCAGGCTCGCCGACTCCAGTTGGTTTTTCCTTGCTATTAATAATTTCAACATCTATTTTTGGTGCTTGATTTATTCGTAACATTTGGTAATCATGATAATTACTCTGTTCAATGGCGCCATCTTTAGCCGTAATTTTACCATAATATGCCAATGACATTCCAAAAATTGCGGCACCTTCCATTTGAGATTTAATAGTATCTGTATTTACAGCAGTTCCACAATCAATGACAGAATGGATATTGTGGACTTTTAACTTACCATTAACCATAGACACTACAATCACCGAAGCAACATATGTAAAAAAACTATAATGCATTGCAATTCCCATTCCATGCCCTTCCGGCAGATCTTTACCATAATTAGCATTTTTCGCAGCAATTTTCAAGACATTCTTAAGTTTCGCACTATCAAAGTGATACCCTGATTTTGATTCTTCAACACGGTCATTACCTATGAGGTCTAGCCTAAATTGTAATGGGTCTTTTTCCGCTTTAGCTGCCAATTCATCCACAAAAATATTTACCGAAAAACTTTGAATAATATTTATGACTGAACGATACCAACCAATACGTACATGTGCAGGTGCCTTACCATTTTCACAACGTACATTATCAATTTGATAGGGAATATTAATTAATCCTTGTCCGAATTCAAATCCTGCCGCATATCCCGAATCGGGAGCAAAAGTAGATGCTATTGAAGGATAAGCAACTCTATGTAACCATCCTGTAACATTTCCATCTTTATCTAGGGCTCCTTTCATATATTGAGCACTTACCGTATGATAATAGCTATGTTGAATATCATCTTCACGAGTCCAGACAACTTGTACGGGTGCTTTTATTGTTTTTGAAACAGCAGCTGCTTCAACTATATAATCAGGTTTTGATTTTCTGCCAAAACCACCACCTAAAAAAGTAACGTTTATCGTAATCGTATCTTTTTCCGTTTCTAAATACTCTGCTACATTATCTCTAGCCGTTTGTGGTGCTTGGGAAGGTGCCCAAATTTCACAAGTTCCATCTTCTTTAACCCAAGCAGTAGCATTAGGTGTTTCCATTGGTGCATGTACTAAATGAGGCAATTGAAAAGAGCTTTCAACAATATGTGCTGCATTTTTAAAAGCCTTATTTACACTACCATCATTTCTAATTTCTTTCCCTTTTTTATGAACATTTTCTAAAATCATTTTGTCATACGATTCACTACTATAGCTCTTATTGTCACCATATTCCCATTCTATTTCCAACGCATCTTTTCCTTTCATTGCCGCCCAGGTATTTGTAGCAATTACGGCTATACCTCCTAACGGACCAAAAGGTTTTTTAATTCTAGGTACTTCCACTACATCGATAACTCCGGCAACAGCCAAAGCTTTTGTTTTATCAAAATTCTTTACAGTACCAAAAGTAACCGGACATCTAGCAATTGCGGCATATTTCATATCAGGAATTTTAATATCCATACCGTATTTTGGTTTACCTGAAGCAAAATCAGCACCATCAACACTTTTGAGTCCTTTACCAATGTATTTAAAATCTTTAGAATCTTTTAATGGTGGATTCTCAGGCACTTCTACTTCAGCCGCTTCTTTTACTAAATCACCATAAAATATTTTTTTATCATTAGAGGTGTTTATTACATAATGATTTTCTGCTTTTAGAAGAGATTCCTCAACTTGCCATTTTGTAGCTGCAGCAGTTATTAACATTGCTTTAGCTGTAGCTCCCATTTTTCGCATGGTTTCATATAGCGTCCTCACACTACGTGAACCATCTGTGTTCTGGTTACCATATTTTGGATGCCCGATAGCTTGTTCTACACTTACTAATTTCCAATCAGCATCCATTTCATCAGCAATAATGGAAGTCATAGAAGTACGCACACCTTGTCCCATTTCTGAACGCGATGCTATTAAAATCAAATCACCATTATCCTTTAATTGTACAAATAAATTAGGCTCAAAAGTTGATCCATTAAAAGGTCGTTTTTTGTTTTTATCGTCTGAAGACGGAATATTACATGCTATAATTAATCCACCTGAAGCCAATCCTATACCGCGAATAAAACTTCTTCTAGTTATTTTTTGGATAGGATTCATTTCAATTCAGTTTTAGAGTTATTCAAATCAGCTGTTTTATGTATTGCACTACGAATACGCTGGTAAGTACCACATCTACATATATTACCACTCATAGCAGTATCAATATCATCATCGGTCGGATTCGTATTTTCCTTCAACAATGCTACTGCAGAAATAATTTGACCAGATTGGCAAAATCCACATTGAGGTACATTTAAATCTTCCCAAACTTCTTGTAATTCCTTATTTTCATTTTCAACACCTTCAATGGTTAAAATTTTCTTACCTTCTGCTAAAGAAACAGGAGTTAAACAAGATCTGATAGGATCTCCATCTAATAATATTGTACATGAACCGCATATTCCTGTACCGCATCCATATTTAGTACCCGTTAGTCCTACAAAATCTCGAAGCGCCCAAAGTAAAGGGATGTTCGGATCAACATCTAATTGATGCTCTTTATTATTAATTACTAGTGTAGTCATATGTGAATTTGTTAGGTGATTTTATCATGTTTTGAGTTTAAATTTATGATAAATTCACAAGATAATAGAGATATAAGATGTTAAATCTTATTTAATTAAGATTTAGCACATTATTTTTAGAATAAAAATTCAAAAAATAGTTAGGTAGTAAATCATCAAATTATTACATTTGCACCCGCTTGTATAAAAACAATATTTTGCTAGCAAGGTTAGTGTTTTTAGAAGTGTTGTTCATTAAAATATTGGAGAGGTGCCAGAGTGGTCGATCGGGGCTCCCTGCTAAGGAGTTGTACCTTTACGGGTACCGGGGGTTCGAATCCCTTCCTCTCCGCAATCAAATAGAATTGCGAAGAAGATTTAAAAGGAAAAATTCATCAAGCTTGCTTGAAATGAATTTTATCTTTTAAAGATTCAGATGTGCCAAAGGCACATTGGGAATTCTATTTGCAGAATGTGGTAAAAGAGATCAACGAAGTTAATCTCTTCTTTCACATTTTAGATAACCTATTCGGGGTGTAGCCCCGCATCAAGTGCGGGATAAACTACGCTTTGATGTATTGAAAAGTAACGAAAATTGTTATAGGGTTGTTATAAAAGTTAGATAACCTATTCGGGGTGTAGCGTAGCCCGGTTATCGCGCCACGTTTGGGACGTGGAGGCCGCAGGTTCGAATCCTGCCACCCCGACAAAGAGGGTATCAAACGATACCAAATTATTGCTAATTAAATGATTTTCAAAGATTTAATTTTTTTTGATTTCATTTAATTAGTTTTAATCACAACTAAAAAGGGACTAATTCGGGACTTATTTAGTTATCTTTTTTTAGTATCTTTACTTGGAGAGGGTTGGACTCTCAATGTGATTTAACTTTCGTTAATAGGATTTTTTAATAACCTAAAAACGAAAGATTATGAAAACTTCAAGAACATTCAAGATTCTTTTCCGGCAAATTAAAGCCAAAAGAAAAAATGACACAGCACCTATTTATGCAAGAATTACCGTAAATGGTGAACGTACAGAGTTTAGTCTAAGTAAATACCATTCCATACGGGAATGGGACAGCAAAATGAGCAGGGCTATTGGTAGAACTGCTATTGCGAGAGTACTTAATGCTGAACTGGATAATACTTACTCTGAAATTACTGATTCTTATAAAGAACTCATAAAAGAAGGTAGACATGTTACTGCTCTATCAGTAAAAGCAAGGTATTTAGGCACAGATAATAACCAAGCGACATTATTGGAATTAGTAGACTACCATACATCCAAAATGGAAGGTGTTTTAAAAAAGGGAACTTTAAAAAATTACAAAACTACAACAAAGTACATTTCTGCTTTTTTGACCAATAAATTAAAAACATCAGATATTTATATAGAGCATATTCGTTATAGCTTTATTGTGGATTTTGAACAGTTCCTTAGAAACAAGAGAAACAATTTAAGTGGGCAACCGTTGAACAACAATGGTATGATGAAACATATAGAACGAATCAATAAATTGATGAACCTTGCCGTAAAGTTAGAGTGGATAGATAAGAATCCGTTTTTAAACTATGATGTAAAATTCAATAAATATGATAGACCCTTTTTATCTGCAATTGAATTACAGCAATTGGAAAATGTGGAATTACAAAATGAAACGCATTTAAAGGTGAGGGATATTTTTGTTTTCGGGTGTTATACAGGATTATCCTATATTGATATCAAAAACCTTACAGATAATAATATCGTTTATGGAATAGATGGTAAAAAATGGATTTCCTTTTACAGGGCAAAAAATACTGAACCTGTTAAAGTTCCATTATTGAATAAGGCATTAAACATTTTGGAAAGGTATAATGATTTTGATTCTACATATAGATTGCTACCTGTGTATTCCAATCAAAAAATGAATAAATACATAAAGGAAATTGCTACAATTTGTGAAATAACAAAAAAATTGAGTTGTCATGTGGCACGTCATACATTTGCGACTACAGTAACACTTTCTAATGGCGTACCTATTGAAACTGTATCCAAACTACTTGGCCATAGCAAACTTTCAACAACCCAAATATATGCTAGAGTACTAGAGGATAAAATTGGAAGAGACATTACTCAACTTCAAAATATGCTAAACACTGATAAAATTGATGAAAGAAATATATCATAATAGTGAAAATTTTGAGAATAGTTAAAAAATACTGTTTAAGTCAATTAACGCGTAGTCAATATTAAAATCAAACTAAATATGATTTGTAGTTTACACATTGAAAGTTAAATCACATTGAAAGGCTGTCTATGAAATCTATTTTTTATGGCGGTCTTTCTTATTAATATAGCATCGTTTATTTAAACTTTTAATATTTTTTTGATGTAACTATTAATGTTATCTAAAATAGTAATTAATAATTCTGAACAAACCAAGATTTCTATGGAAAACGCCTTAAAATGTAGAAAAATCAATAATAATAGTAACTGAACCTCTAAAATATTACGCTCCTCTTTCCAATTGTTTTAGCCAAAATTTTATGAGGACATTTATCCAACGCTTCATCTGGTTTAAAAACCCATTCCATTATTTAATTCTAATATTTGGATTGCCATATATATGCATAGCTAGCTGACCTTCTGGAGCTACAAAACCAGTAGAAATTTCTTCTTTATAGTCAGCTAGTGATAAGTTAGCAAGATGCACCGCATTTGAAAGCTTATAGCCTTTTTTAAAAGATTTAATAAATTCCTTATACCAATATGAAGGTATTGAAGTCTCTAACCTCCAAAATGGCGCAACTACAGCTTTATAGCCTAAGTTTAGAATATCATAACACAATGAGGTAACTCCATTTGCAAAAAAATCTTCATTAGAAACGCCTGAGTTGCATATAAATAGGATTGCAACTTCGCCTTTACCAAACAATTATTTTGGATAAAGGATAGCACTTTCTGAGTCGTGATTAGTATAGATACCTTTAAAACTTTTAAAGCCAAGTTCTCCGTGAGCTAAAAATATATTTACGTCAGTTTCTATTTGTTTTAGAATGTTTCGTGAAGTAATAATATCAACATTGTTTTGTTGTAGGAGCGGTTCGAATTTGTTGAAACTTAAATTGATTGGTATATCTTCATCGTCAATTGGAATCCAGGCAGTAGAACTAAAATTATTTTTTATTACAACTTCATTTCCATTTTGAATATACCATTCTGCAGAAATTACATTGCTTATTGAAGTTAAAGAACTTGCGAAGTCATTATCGTTGACTATTAAATTAGTTGGAAATTCCGCTAACTCTATACTACTCGTGAATAATATTTCATCAAAATTATTATCTAAACCTAAATTTGAAAAACTAAGAGACTTTAAAACTTCTGAATATTTTGATTCTTGTTCATTAATATCAAAATAGTTACTAGAATCAAAATAAAAATTTTCTTTAGATTTCACCCAATTGTCCATCTCTTCATAATCCCATTCCGTCAATTCTTTGATAAGGATGTCTTTTTTGCTATTTATAGTTAGAACATATACTTTTTTATGAACATTAAATATCCAAACGAATAATTGATTTTCTTCAATTATTATGGAGTTGATTATATAATCCTTATAATTATTTAATTTATCTTCTAATTCTTTGTTAGACTCTGGGATAACCTTTACAACTGTATTCTGTGAAAAATATTTATTATTATAAGTAAGGCTATTATCATTAAGTACAATCCCTGAAAGTAATATGCTATCATTATCATTATCTTTAATTGCTTCAGGCAATAGTATATTGATTCGTACTTCTAAATGCTTAACTTCAAACTTAAAATCGTTAATTGCATTAGTTTCAAAAACACCTATCAATGAATTGATTAATTTTTTTTTACTACTAACTTTATCGCTAAAATGGTTTGATTTTAATTTATCAACTTTGTCTAAATCTGTTGAAGATTCTAGTTTCTCTATAAACTTTTCAATTGGTTTGTTAAACTCACTGAATCCAGCATCTTTATGCCTTTTTATATTGTATAGATAGTTAAGCCAAGGTAATGTTCCTTTATCATCGAATAAAATAATGTCCTTGAGGTTTTCCTCTAAATATTTCAATGATTCATCAAAAATTTCTGGTTTATTTTTAATAATGTACATAGAGCTTAAATAATAACTTAGTTTAAATTTTTGTTCATCATATTTTTTTAACCTGATTTCACTAATAATTTTATTTATTCCTTCTAGCATATCATATAACTTAAAGTTTCTAAAAAACTTTAATGCATTATATAATAATTCAGTAATAATAGAGTATTTTATTGCTCCTATTCTAGACAATGAAGTGAAGTATAATGCTCCATAAATACTTGCTTCAAAAACGTTATTTTGATATGTAAAGCACCTAAATAGAATTCCCCAACCATAATGATGCTCATTTTCATCTATAGCTATTGTTAAAATTTCTTCTCCAAAATTTCTTGCTCTTTGATACTTATTGTTAAAGTTTAATGTATCCATTAGATTATCACAAGAAGCGTAAAATTCAAAGTTGAGCTGATATTTAGATTTAAATCCTTTGATTAATGCAAGCTGTAGAAAATAATCTTCGAAACGATTATCGTCAATATTATGTGGCCCAAGTGTTGATAATACTGAAAGAGCTAAAGAAATTAATTTTTTCTCTTCATTTTTTGAAAAAATGCCTTTTTTTATCTCATACCCTTTTAAACGAATATGTTTCGGTGAATCATTGTCTTCAAAAATTTTTGAATATAACTTTAAAACTTCATCGTTATCTTCTAATTCAATTATATTAAAAGTTTTGTCTCTCCTTATTTTTGAGTACGAGATATTTCCAATAGCATTATTCAGACCAAATAGAATGTGTCCAAAACCCTCTATTTTAAACTTTTGTATTATGTGATATAAATCAATTTTAGTTTTTGATAATTCATAGTCTCCAAAAGCAATAAGATGTAATACATTTGTCAAAGAATATGAAATAGAGCTATCATATAACTCTTTCGTTCTACTATCACGATCATAATAATATTTATTATTGAGGGCATTTTCTAAAACACTTAAGTGATTATGAATATTATCTTCGGTACTTATTTGGTCTATCAAATCTACTGTTATTTCAGGAGTGAATTTGGGTGGTGTAATAACAACTTCTTTCCAACACAATCTATCATATATGGTAGATAAAGGAGTTGGAGTTGCTATAAAATTTAGAAAGTTATTATTGAACTCTTCTTCTCCTTTATAATATTCAATTCTTGCGTATTCTCTTTGAATTTTAACTTGCTTTTCAAAACTTATTTGCCCTCTCCTAAAGCTACCTGTTAAAAAATAATTTTTCAATAATTGCAAATCTATAATTGAGATATTATTCACACTTAAAGATGTAAAAGTGTTATAATTTGATACTATAAGAGGCAAAAGAGGTTTGTCATTTATTTTTTTAGATAAAATTTCAAGCTTATCTAATATCTGAAAAGTTGTTTTACCTATGTCTTTGATGACTTCATTTATTTCATGGGATTCAAATGGATGAGTATAACTCTTTGCTTGAATAAATAGGTAATAATCATTTAATTCATAAATAAGATTATTTTCATAGTCAGTATGCTCATCTTTTAATTTTTCAAAATTAATTTTATTGAATTTATATTGTATTTTCTCTTCATCTAATGCTTCTTCAATTGCCTTAATAAGTAAAAGTTCATTCTTTTGAGGAAAATAACCTGCTTCACTAAGTATTCCTTCATAAAGAACTGAAAAATTAGGAGCTTTTAATGTGGCTATAGAAAAATATAAATTGTCGCGTATTTCATACAATGGGTTCCTCCATAAATTAGGGGTTTTATCTTTCGATGATAATGATAATAAGACTTTATTAATTACATCTTTATCATAACCTGTACATTCATTCAAATATTGAAGTAAATGAACTTTTTTAATTTTGGATGGTGTTTCGTAAATTGAAATATTATTCCCCTTTTCTACTTGTCTATATATGTAACTTACGAATCCTACTATTTGAATTAATATCTCAGTTATATCAATTAAAGTTAAGTTATCATAATACTCCAACTTTTCTGAATCAAAATGATAATATCTGGTCATTAAATTTGCATTAGCAAGAGCTCTATTATCAGATTCTTTTGTTTGGCCTGATGTTAATTTAATTAGTCCATTAATTGACTTACAATTTTTTATTCCAACTTTATTAACTGGTGCTTTTTTATATAGTTCGAGTAAAGGATATAAATACTCACTCAAATTATTATCAGACCTAATTTCGGAAGCTTGTCTGAGAACTCTAAGCCATTTATTACCTGTAGCAATTTTTAAAGATTCAAAATTATTGTTGTTTTCTATTTGTCCGTTTTCAAAAATTAATATTCTGTATGCAGATTGCATATTTAAAAGAATATTGGATGGATTCCATAAATAACTAAATAACTTACCCAATTCTTCTTCATTATGCATTTGCCTTGGGAAAATCTTCCTTAGATTTGTTTCCCAATTGTTAACTGCAGAAATCAATACACTTAAAATATCTCCAGCTAGCTCAAAGACTTGTTCAACAGGAGCTTCATTTCCATTTTTAAATAAAAATTTTGTAAAATTTAAGTCTCCAATATGAAATGATATTTTTTTATTACTCATCATCTGCTCCACAATCATTGGAGCTAAATCAAGTGAGTTTTTATTTAGTGCTTTGTATAAAAATTCTATTAGTTCAAATTGAGTTAAATTTAACTCTCTAAATACTTGATGAAAATGTTCTTGTATTTCCTTAAACGTTTGATTACAAATAACAATAAATGTTAATACCTCTTCTTCTTTATTATTAAAATCTTCACCAATTTCAATATTAATTTTTTTAAAATTAAATTCCCTTGAAAAAGGGTTAGCATAATCTTTATATAAAACGGACATAATCCTATCCGAAATAGGTGTTTCTTGCATATTTTTTTTGGAAAATTTAAATGAAATTTATAGTTAGGGAGATAATCTATAAATCATCACCAATATAGAAAATTTTAACCAGTAATTTATACGGAATTCCGTAATTGATTGAAAATTAGAGAGAATAATCCCATTCCATACACATTCCCACCTCACTCCTATCGCCGCTTCGCAAAAAAAGTTCTCTATTGACATTGTAACAGTGACTTTTGTCAAAAAAATAAAGAAAATTATTCAATAAACTTTCGCTTTTTACCAAAGTTCAAGTTGCATAACACGGTACGTTATAGTACAAATTATATGATATTCATGTTAGAGGGGTTTTGTAAACGCCAATTTAAACCCGAGACGACATTATTCAATATTTTTGATTGTTCTTTTTTAGGAATTGGGCTTTGTACTTTTGAATATATTTCAAAAAGGACAATTGTCTGGGCAGCGTATAACGTCGTTTACAACACTTTATCATTATGTTTGTATTAGGATAATCTGTAAAATTCCACTCCATTTCACTTTCTTTTGCTAAATTGGTTGCAAAAACTTAAATAACTTAATACACAATAGAATCCATTTGGCTAATGTTAACCAATGTTCCTATAATTTTATAAGGCTAAACCCCGTCCCTATCGGAAATATATTCTTTCTAGAAACTTGACCTAACGGATAGATAGTTGATTAAAACAATTTTAAAAATTAAATTCTTTGGTATTGAATGTATAAAACCTTATTTTGATCTTTATGGTAAAACTCGAAGAGATAACAACTATTCCAACATTTTCAAATCAGTCAGAGAATAAGATATTATATTCTAATCATTCTGATGATATCTCTGTATCTTATAAATCTACATATACAATAAAATATGTCATTGAAGGTGTAAAGCACTACAACTACAATAATCAGGACATTGAGTTGTCAAAAAATCAATATTTAATTTTAAATAATAATAGTAAAATTACAACAGAGGCACAAAGAGGCACAAAAGGATTATCATTCTTCTTATCACCAGAGCTAATCAAAGAAATTTATAGTTTTCATACAGACAATAAACTTTACCCAAAATTTCTAGAGATAACTCAAAAAAAGTCAAATAATAAAGTAGGATTATTAGTAGCCGAAGTTGCTTCTCTATATGAGCACAACCAATTTCTTTTCAAACAACAAGTAGATAATTTATTCATTCGTCTTTCTGAAGTAGTGGTACAAGAACAGATAAATATTGATAAAAAATTTACAACATTAAGAATAGTTAAGTATGACACAAAAAAAGAACTATTCAAATTAATTACTGAAGCTAAAGAATATATAAATGATAATATCAGTGGGGATATTTCACTAATTACAATAAGTAGGGAAATAGGTATAAGTAAATATTATTTACATAGGTTATTCTCTGAAATTAATGGGTACACACCTTTAGGTTATCTGACAACTGTTCGGTTAGAAAAAGCAAAAAACAAACTGCAATATTCGAAAGATTCTATTTTCGAAATTGCTATTTCGTGCGGTTTTGATAATACGTCTTATTTTTCTAATGTATTTAAAAAGCACATAGGCTTTTCTCCCACACAATTCAGGAAAAATTTGTAAAATCCGCAAGATTTTATAAACCCAACATTAAGTACAGAGTTATTTTTGTTCTATTAAATTCAAGTAGACATGAACGAAAAAATAGCTCATATAACCGATTTGCATTTAGATGAAGATTTTCCTTTGAAGCATGGTGTATTTACTAGGATGAGATTCGATAATATTCTAAAAGACATTAAAAAAAAGAATATCAAACAAGTTGTATGCACAGGAGACATTGGAGAAAATAAAGGAATCCTATATTTTTTCGAACAACTAAAATCTAAGACCTTATCAATTACCTTAGGCAATCATGACAAGTTTGCTGAAATTTCAAAGCATTACGATAAAGGTGTTAATTATGATTCCCAAAAATTATACAGCAGCACTCTAAAAAAGTATCATAAACTCATATACTTAGATTCTTCTGAAGGAACTATTGACAAAGAACAATTACTTTGGCTTGAAAAAGAGCTTAACTCAGAAAAACCAATTATTGTTTTCATTCATCACCCCATTATTGGCCTTAATTTGAAAGTTGATGAAATTGGAAAACTTAAAAACAGGAAGAAAGTAGCCTCATTATTAACACAAACTTCAATTGAGATTACAATTTATTGCGGACATTATCATATGGAGAGCACATTAGTGCATAAAAATATTACTCAACACATTACTCCAGCTGTTTCTTTTCAAATTAAGAAAAACCTAGATACATTAGAAATAGACACTACAATTTCAGGTTACAGAATTATTGAAGTTGAAAAGAAAAATCTTTCTTCAAAAGTTAAATTATTTAACAATGCAGACTAAAAAACAATCATTTCTGGAGAGCTTAGCAAATGTGACTATTGGTTTTTTTGTAACCATGATTTCATTGCATATCATATTCCCAATATTGGGAATTGAAAATCATTCAGGCAAAAATGTCGTCTTAACAATTTATTTAACTGTTTTGAGTATTTTGAGGAACTATTTTTTAAGAAGACATTTTAATCGAAAGTAAACATATAATTAGATTTTAAGAAATGTCTTGTCCAGAAACATTGTTACAATTAAGAATTGGTTTTAGGCTACCAATATATATTCTATCCCAAAGACCTTCCGTGTAAAGTGTAATATGAAAAAAGGTTGACTTGTTAGATTAATCCAAAGTCAGGTTATTACATTTTCTTATTCATTTTTTTATTTTTAAAACAAACTTAAAATTTGGCTATCCAAGTGAATAAATATAAATCTTTAATATAGCCCTAACTATCTATATTTAATGAACATAGTTGTGGTTAGTCATTAATCTTTCGAATTACCTCCTTCAAGGATATTTTTGCTTCTTTCATTATCGGTAGAAAAGGCCAAATATGTGGCATATTCTTTCCTTTAACTATTTCAAGATCAATATTAGCCTTAATAAATTTTTTTACTGCCAATATTTGATCTGGATAAGTAATGTCATTTTCTGCAAGAAATAAAATTGTTTTAGGAAACTTTTCAAAACTTCCATATAGAGGTGATATCATTACGTTTTTCAAGTCGTTATTGTCTACACACATTTTCTTCGCACTTAAAACTCCGATTTTAGACAGTATTGGGTCAGTGCGATCTACTTTCTCAATTTCAGGATTAGACATGCTTGCATCCATAACTGGTGAAACAAGAATTATTTTATGTGGTAATTTTATGCTTTTGTTTATTAGACGTTGAACTAAACTTGTAACTAAAGTTCCACCGGCAGAATCACCAAACAAAGAAATTTGATTTGCTTTGTATTTCTTGAGTGCAGAATTGTATATTGAATCTATATTCTCTGATATTCTAACTATTTTATTTTCTGGTGCTTTGGGATAATTGCAGATCCAAATCTTATAATTTATTTGTTTAGCAATTTCTTTTATTGTATCCCAATGATGCTGATGTGGACCAGAAATAAAAGCACCTCCATGTATGAATATCAGGAGGTTTTCTGAGTTTCTATTAAGGACTAGTTCGGTAATTAAGGAGTTTGAAACTTTAAATCTTCGTAATTGACTTTGTTTGAAAAATTTGTCTTTTGGATGATGAACATCTTTTTTTCTAATTTTTTTAAAATCTATTGGGTCTTTACTAAAATCCTCTTTTAAGCCTTTTAGTCTAAAAAACAATAAAGTAATATAATATGATAGGCTTTGATTCATTATTATTATTATTTTAAATTACAATGCAATGACTCGCTAACTGAATTACTATAAGTCTTATATATAAAATACATCAAGTCTGTCGCTAAATTTTGATTTTCCTTAAAATATTGTTATTCAAATTTATTATTTTTTCATTCTAAAAACTGAACTTCGGTCTTTTTTGCTCACTTTACGTGGACTTAATGAATGGGTTGCTTGTAGTTCTATTTATTGTTTTTGAATGATAGTCCATTCAAAATTAATTTTTCTTTTTAAATAACTTTTTAAAGGCTCTAAACCAATTTCTTTTCTACGCCTATCAACATATTCTGGATTTTTAATAGGGAATGGTTCAAGTTTTCGCTCGGCGTTATAGCGAAACTGCATACCGTAAGTTTGTAGCTTATTTTCGTTAACAAGAACTCTGTCCTGTATCTTAGCAAACTCCATACAACTACCTTCATTTCCCAAACAAGATTGTCTAATTTGAAGTAAATATTTTTTTCTTATAGAATTATTTTCGTGATGATTTATCACTAGTAGAGGGGCATCTGCAGCCAGTTTTCCAACCGTAGAGTATTTTGGCCAACCATACTTATCTAATAACTGTTGCATATTACTAAAATTATTTTTTGCAATTTGTTGTTTAAATGCACCTATTGGATAATACCATTGAGGAGCGTTACCTTGCCTCATAAAATATTTTTTTGCTTGATCTAAATAGTAATCTAAGGCTTGATCTTTCATAATCACCTTAAGTAATTCCTTAGTATATTCGGGTTGTTTAAGTTTTTTATTATTCTCTTGAAACTTGTTAATTTGATTATCCTCAATTATTGACCAACGTGAATCATCTATTAAAGCATATAGATCTGGATCAGCTAATGCCCATAACGAATTATCCCTTTTTAAAGCAATACTGAGATAATGATAAGCACTGTCTTTTTGAAATATTAAAGCGTAAGCACTTGCCAAATCATATGTGTTTCTCCAATTTTTTTGTGAACTATGATATTCACTCTTATATGCTTCAATTGCAGCCCCCAATTTTCCTTCTTTTCTTAAATCTCCTGCTTTGGATTTATTAGTTTGTGAATAGCTCATATTACCAATTAATACTAAAAGCAATATTCTGTATAAATGCTTCATAATATTATGATTTTACAGTTTTTATATTAAATATTCCTTTAAGGATTTTACAAATTATAAAAAGACAAATCCCTAATACAGGAGTGATTAATGCATAAGAAACACCTTGAAATATAAGATTTGGAGCAATGCCTCCTGTTTTTCCAATAAAATAGAAACTATGCATTAATCCTAATATCAATGACAGCACCCCAAAAATAAGAATCCAAAATGCAACTACATTTATTCTTGTATTATGGTAGTCTACTAATCCATGGTTTCCTGTTTTTTTAGCTTTTAATTTCTTTAAGAAATGATTAATGGCTATGACCATAAAAAGGATGAAGACAATAATAAATTTTAAATCTCCATTCATAAAAAATTCAGTAAAAGGCATTCTCATGACGATATAGTTTTAAGTTATTCCGTAAAAGTAAAGCTTGAAATAATCAAATTGTTTTTATTGCGATAAATGACGGTTTTAATAAGGGTTTTAACATATTATTGTTTACAAGTAACATTGCTATTAAATCCCCTGCTAAACAAGTTATCCGTCTCAAATATTAGTGGTGCTCTGAAATATTTACGATATTAGCCCTATTATGAATTGGACTAGAAAAACGACTCGTGTAGTCATAAACCATATGCTATTTTGGAGTGTGCTTTGGTTGTTTTACATTTTCTTTTTTAGTTATAATTCAAATAACAACCTTTTAATTTTTACTTTTTCTGGCTTTCTAATTCCTATTACGGCAATTCCAACCTATCTAACGGTATTTGTACTTATTCCTAAATATCTGAACAAAAAAAAATATAAATGGTTCGGATTTTATAGTTTTTCCATCTTTCTTTTTACCACCTTTTGCATTTTACTTCTTGTTATGTTGAGCATAGCTTATTCAAGTCATATTACATTTAAAGACCTACCTCATATGGGGAAAAATTATGTGTACCTGACCATTTTGGTTTATCTTATCGTTATATTAACCAGCTTTTTAAGCATTTGGAGAATGAATACTCAAATCTTAAGAAAAAATAGTATACTTCAAAATCTACTATTAACTTCTAAGGTAAAAGCTAAAGAACAGGAACTGGTCTATTTAAAAAATCAAATCCATCCGCATTTTTTGTTCAACGCCTTAAACACTGTTTATGGTCTTGCTCTAAAAAACACTCCAGAAACCCCAACTATTATTTTAAAACTTTCCAATTTGTTAGACTACATCTTGTATCAAGCCAATAAACCCAAAGTTTTGTTAGTTAGTGAAATAGAGCACTTAGAACATTACATTGATTTAGAAAAGATTAGATTTAATGACACCTTAAAGGTTACCTTTACCAAACAAATAGAAAATCTGGAAGCAGAAATCGCTCCATTGGTGTTACTGCCTTTTGTTGAAAATATATTCAAACATGGAGGTATGATTAATGGTGTTTTAGAGGCTATAATTAATATTTCAGTTACAGATACTGTATTAGATTTTAATATTAAAAATACATTTAGACGGAAAGCATCAACAGGAGGATTAGGTTTAAAAAACATTAAAGAACGGTTGGATATTTTATATCCAGAAAATTATTATTTACTAATTGACTCTAATTTAAATTGGTATGAAGTGAGGTTGAAAATAAATCATCTGAAACATAAAATTTATGTCTAATATTAAGTGTATCATCGTCGACGATGAGCCAATAGCTCGGGATATTCTAAAGCTTCACATAGAACAAATGGAAGACATAGAAATTGTTGCTTACTGTAAAAATGCATCAGATGCCCTAGCTATTTTAAATAAGAACCATATTGATTTAGTCTTTCTTGATATTAATATGCCAGACATGTCCGGTATTTCATTAGCTCAATCGGTTACACATAGAACAAAAATTATTTTTACAACAGCTTACAGAGAATATGCTATTGATGGTTTTGATTTACAAGCTGTCGATTATTTACTGAAACCTATTTCTATGGAGCGGTTAGTAAAAGCTATTCAGAAATACAGAACAGAAAACACCTCAAATCAGACGAAAAAAACTATTTTATTGTACGCTCTGAAAGAAAAATGGTGAAAATAAATTTTGCGGAAATCGTGTTTATAGAAAGTCTTAGTGATTATTTAAAAATTAGGACTACAACAAAAACTATTGTCACAAGAGAAACCATATCAAAAATTCAAACAAAGCTCCCTACAAAAGATTTTGTTAGAATTCATAGGTCATTCATCATTTCAGTACCTTTTATTTCTTCCTATACAACTGAATATGTTGAAATTAAAAAAACGACAATTAGCATAAGTAGAACATATCGAAATTCTTTTTTTAGAATTATGGAAAACGGATAAAAACCGAAAACACAACAACGTTTAGTTTGCCGTATCTGAATTTTCGAAAGAAAAATACTTACACCTAATGTTTTTGCATATGTTTTGATGCGTGGTTTAAGCACCTAATTTACCAAATAAAAATCGAATATAAAATCAATTAGGATTTTGTAAGTAGGCTAAAACTAGCAATAAATTATTTACGGTGTTAGTCATAGTTATTCTCCCATAATTTGTTCCAATTCTTTAACTTTCCATCCCTCATTTCCCTTTATAAACAACTCTAACATTGCAGCGTGACTCCCACCAACTAAAACCATTATTCTTTCATCAGATTCAATAGTGTTTTTCTGAATTAACGACAACATATACAAATTTCTTTGAAACCATTCAGAAGTCAATAAAGGACCAGAAAAATCATCTGGTTTACCTGCTAATAGCATTAGATTATTATGCCAATTATTAGATAGATTACGAAATTCCTTATTATTGATATAATAGGTAAGCTTTGTTAGTGAAATTCCAGAATTAATTCTGTTGTCAATTTCTGAAGTAATTTTAGAAATACCTTTTTGAACCCTTGCTTTAAGTCCAGATTGGTTACTTTTTTCAATATCATCCATAACTTGTTCAAATGGAAAAGATGTTGAATAGTCAATTGTATAAACTCTTTTAAGATTATTAGTTTTTGCTACTCTAAATGCTAATTGAAATATTTCATTTTTTTGATAAAAATTCGAAAGGTTTTTATTCTTAAAATACTGACCTTTTATATAAAGTTGATATAGTGAATCTAATTCTCCTTGTTCATCATAAGGCCATTCCACAAATATTTTAGTGGGATTATATTTTTTTAAGTTAGATGAAATTTCCTGTAGTTCAGATTGAAATTTTTTGTCTAAAATATCAAATGACTTGGTTTTAGCAACATCTGCACCTGGATTGTTGTAATGTAATGTTCCGATAAGTAAGACTTCCTTGTTGTTTGGGTTATCAGTCGGTTTTATTTGAGTTTTCTCCTGTTCTTTATTACAGGCAAAAAGCACAAACAAAAGGGACAGTACAAAAGCTATATTCTTCGTTATTTATAAATTTTGATGTTCTACAAAATTGGTAAATGTATTGTATATAAAATTGTAAAAGATTTACCCTAATTAAATATCCAATATGTATTACTATTTTTTATAGTAGTTAAATTTTAAAAAAAAGTTTTTGGCGGATATCCAGTTAATGATTTAAAGTTAGAAATCATATGTGATTGGTCAAAGAAATCTAGTATATAAGACAATTCAGTTAATTTTGTCTTTTTGTTGGACTCCTCTTGCATTTCTAAAAGAGCTTTTCTGAAACGAAGTATTTTTTTGTATTCAGAAGGTGTTTTACATAGGTGTTTTTTAAACTGCAATATTAACGTCTTTTGGCTAACATTAAATTCATTTGCTAATTCCAAAGTCGTAACTTTCGGATTTTCTTTTATTTTAGAAATAGCATTACCTAAAAATGGATGAGAAAATCCAATCATTTTAGTCAACCAATACTTTTCCAAATTTTCAACTAACAATGTTTTGTTTTGAGTGTTTAAAATTTTTTTCATTTCATTTTCGTAATCAGAAAACGGTATAAATGGGTCAAACGAATTATGACTATAACTTGCTAATTGATTTTTTAAAAAGGCATTAAGACCAAGAGGCTTAAAATAAATACAGATTTCTTTAATATCCCCTTCATATTTATAGCAAATTGGCAGGTTGAATCGACAGACTAAACGGGTACTTTATCGTTTTTAATTTATAACATAAATATGTTAAATTTTGTTTGTAAGTCATAAAATCAACTTCTACTTTTCAAATATAGATTGAGCTTCTCTATGTATTCTTTCAAAATTGTCTTTCAATTCACCTTTTGTTTTGAAATTCGGCTTTGGAAGTTCTTTAGGTATCTTTGGAAGTTTAAAGAGTACTTTTTTATCCTTCCCGTCAAAGAAAACCACAAATTCACCTTGTTGCAAACCAAAGAAAGCATCTGCCCGGGTTTTGGGTAATTCCTTCTCCCCTTGTGTTACTCTAGTATCAAAATTCAGATTGAATCCTTTATTAATACTCCTTGTTTTTTTCTTTACAATTTCGAAAAAACGTTCATAATATTTAGCCGTGTCAGGATCGTTTGCTTTTCCGAAAAATTGATAGGAAAGATTACTTAAAATAGCTCTACTTGCTTTATCCCCATACATTAAATCATTTTGAATTTTATCCTGTAAGACATACAAGGTAACTATATCATAGGCACGTAAAGTCGCAGGAATCCGATGCATATTCAATAGTCGTATGGTAGATGCCTCTTCCATCAAGACAAAAGAGGGCTTTTGGTTCCGTTCACTCATTTGTTTGGTAATGCTATGTAATACTGTTGCAATTACAGGTGACAAAGAAGCTTCTTTTTTTGGGTTGTTGACAATAGAAATTACGGCAGGGTTTTCAGGGTTATTTATATCTAGCGGTACTTCATCTTCTGATAGTGCCAAAAATATCTTTTGAGTACTTATTTTTTTAAAGGCGTTGGCAAGGGTACTTTTTACCCCTGCGGTCTGTCTGTCTGAATCTATGCCACTGATAAAAGCGTCAGCCATTGCTTTAGAAGTAAGATTGGCACTTAAGAATGTTACCAATGCCTTTGTACTTAAATGTTGGTATAGTGCAATTAGGTGAGGCAACGTACAGTAATCTTGATAGTCTGTTTTTAATCGCCATATCATCCCTCCTATCAATCCTTCTACTGCATCATTAAAAAATCGTGAAGCTCCACTGCTTCCACTCTCCTTTAGTTCTAGTAGATTTTCCATTAGCACCCGCGATATTTCATGCACACTTTCTTCGTCAGGAATATATTTTGGAGCAATCGGATTTACTTTATGATAAATAGGGTCAAAAGAAACAATATAGAATTTAGTAGCTTCTTTTTCAAAAATGGGATATGCCATTTCTGTAATCTCAAAATTCTTATAATCGTGTAGTACTCCACAAAAAGAATGTTTGGCAAAATGTTCTAAAAAATTATAGACGACACTTTCAGTCTTGCCACTACCTGCCGATCCGATGACAGAAACCCCTCTGCGGATATTCTCCAAAATCAGTTTATGACCCTTTGTCTGAAATGTAACCTTGTATTTTTCATTTTGGTTGTTTTCTGTTTTTCCTTTAGAAAAAAATACATACAATAACAGGTTCATAAATAAAAATGGTAATATGGTATAGAGTATTGATTTTACAAAACTTTGTAATTCTATCTGAGTGTATAGATAATAACTTAGACCTGTTATACAAATTAGCATTATAAAAAATCCATAGTGCAACTTTCTTATGACTATATAAGATAGTCCACATCCCAATATAAAATAACCTATCCAGATTAATTGTGCTTGTTCCATGATTTTAGATCTTAAAAATTATGTACCTATTGAACTTGACCGTATGGCAACCTCAATTCCTTTTTTGAGTTTCATAAAAACTTTATAAGCAAGTTGTACTTTATTAGTAGGAATGGTTGGTATGTTCATCCCTGCTTTATGAAACAATTTAAATGCAAGCTGTCTTTCTGACGTTGGCAATCCAATAAGCATGGCATAAAATTTCTTTGGGTCTTTTATAAAGATTTTTTTGTTCTTATAACTTTCCACAAAGTTTCGATTGTAATCAAAAACCCTGTCAAAGGTTTTTTCGGCATTTTCAAAAAATTGATCCCTATGAAATCCCTGTTTTACTTTTTTTCCATTCAATGTGGTTTCGGATTCCTTAAACTTAGCTCCCGGTGAAAGGCTATAGGTATTTGTGGCATCCTTCCGACTAACTATAATATGTACATGGGTCTGTATGCCTTCTTTTTTCATTCCTTCAGTTAAGAGTTTCCCATTTACTTTATGTGGTGCTTGCGCTTCCAATTTTTTGATGCTGCGCTGAATCCTTTTTACATTTCCGCTCATTTCTCCATTTCTAACTTTAACTATATCATACCTGAGTTTGGCAATTTTTTTACGATAGGGAGTATTCTCTTTTATCTTTTTTTCAAAACCTCTATAGGTACGCTCATGTTCAATCTTGGCATAATACTTTATATCATCTATGGTAACCTCACGATCTCGATAAAATGATTTGGGGTAATCTTTCATCAGTTCCCTAACATAATTTCGCAATAGTGCAGGGTCATTATTTATGTGTTTTAATTCTTTTGGACTTGGACTAACCACAATAGAATAAAATTTAGGCTCTCGTTTTTTTAGTTTAGCTGTGTTCCCATCAATTTCGGCAATGACCTTTTCAGGGGTTACTTCGTTATTATATTGGTCAAAAAAATGTTCCTGTAAATCAGGATGTTTTTCCTCGTTCTCCTTTTCCAAATAGTTTACATAATCAGCTACACTACTGTTATAGGTTGCATCCGAATGTTGTTTTGTTATTGCTATATACATTATTCAATATTTTTTAATGTTCTTTTAAATTTTTCAAGCTCCCCTTTGGTGAGTTCCAATTTGAAATAGGGCTTACCGAAATTATTTTTTACTACTTTGACATTGTTTAGTACATATCCAAAATCTTCACCCATCGAAATCAATTTGGAATGCAATCGTTCATACCGAATTTTTGGTACTGTGATTTCCTCATTCTTTTTTTCTTCATGTGGCTTGTCTACAAATTTCTTTTCTATCATTTCCGGTTCTTCATCCATTATCTTTTCTTCAAAGAGAGATTGTAACATTGCCGTAGTAGGTTTGGTCTGAGTCTTTTCAATGTCCTTGATAATGGCGATTACGGCATCAATCCGTTTTCGGGTTTTTTCTTCTTCTTTACTTATTTGGGATGCAAACCGACGAAATGGAGATATACCGTGCCACTCAAAAAAGTCCATTATTACCACAAGAGTTTCAGTATGAGATTTTGCTATTTTTTTTGAGAATACGCGAAACCTCTTAGCTGCTGAAGCCTTGATGTTAATCGTGATATACTCGTATTTATATTTACCTTTAACTATCATTTTACGCCAAACTTTTTCAATGTTTATAGGTGTTTCGAGACGGTTTGCGCCAAACTTTTTTCATATCAATTTTACAATTATTTTGTACTATATTGATATTCAGTGCTTTGCGAAGCAAAATAAACCGTAGCGTCGCTTTAGCGCGCTACCCTCTTGCTATTCCATTTTTGCCCGCTCGTGGGCAAAATTTCCATACCTTTAACCAAGTTAAAGGCATAATGTACTGTATCATCATACAGGGTACATTTTTAGTATCTAAAAAGGTACTTTTTATGTATTATGTAGTGTTTATTGAAATCTGTTGCATTTCTTTTAAAAAGTAAAAGGACAGCTTTTAAACTGCCCTTGTACGTATTGCGTACTTTTAATATTTATTAATGTTATCAATTTTCAAATATTAAAAACATAACTATAATTGTATAGGTTACGAATGGCTTCTTCTTGTAAAAGCGTATCATAATTTAAATGATGTTCTTTTGCATACGTTTTTAGTTTATCCCCAAATTGCCTTTCAATATCTTCTTTAGATACCGATAACAAATGCTGTTGGGTTTTGTCGTCAAGATTGTTATAATTTAAATAGACCATGATTATAGTTTTAAGTTATAATAAACCGCTATCTGTGAAACTGTAATACTCTCCGTTGGGTGCAAGTATCAAATGGTCTAACACTTTTATATCTAAAAAGTCAGCCGCTTTTTTTATTTTTATCGTCAATTGTTTATCTGTTTCACTGGGTTGTAATTTAGAACTCGGATGATTATGGGCTAAAATAACACCTACTGACAATGTTTTTAATATCACTGCAAACAGGATTCGTAAATCGACAATGGTTCCTGTTATTCCACCCTTAGATAACTGATAAATTCCTTTTACTTTATTGGAATTATTTAATAACAACACCTTAAAAGATTCTTGCAGACCAATAGTATCACTATTCCAATTTTCAAAAAATAACCTCGCTGCATCATCTGAACTTTTGATTGCATCAGATTTTGAAGTCTTGATTTTTTCGGTGTAACTTATTTTTATTTCATTAACTTTGTTTTTCATTGTTTTTCTATTTAGGATTACTAATGAAAAAGAGGGCGAAACTTTTCTAGAGTGTGCGCCCTCTTTAACTTTTATACTATTTTACTGTTTCAGCTTCATTTTTAGAACCCAAAAGCAACACTTCATTTATCACTACTTCGGTTATATAGCGTTTTTCACCTTCTTTCGTTTCATAAGAACGAGAGGTTAATTTTCCTTCAACGGCAATTTCTTTTCCTTTGCTTGCGTATTTTTCGATTATTTCGGCGGTCTTATTCCAAGCTACCATATTATGCCAAAAGGTAATTTGTGTTTTTTCTCCTTTGGCATTTTTATAATGCTCGTTAGTAGCCAATGAAAAACGGGTTACTTTTTTACCGCTTTCTAAAACGATGATTTCAGGGTCTTGCCCTACATTTCCAATTAACTGAACTTTGTTTTTTAATGTACTCATAATGTAAAAATTTAAAGATTAATATTTACCTACCTGAACTATTCAGACAGGTTTTAAAAGTGATTTACTTATTATATCCAAAGCGTTTTCCTTTTTTTGATTTTTTAACTTTATTTCTGCTTCCGATTTATTGATTTCGTATGATTTCATCTTTTTTATTATTGATTTACTTTATATAGTGCCGTCGCTGTTACCTTTTTTTTGATGCCCGTTGTGATTCAATATTCAGACTTGGTAAGACTTATAAATAGGGTGAGGAACGAGCCCGGCTTTATGCAGTTGTCCAAGAATGAATGTTGTTGTTTTGCTACAAAAAAAAAGTAGCAGTGGTGGTTTTATAAGTAAATAAAAAAGGGAAATTCGAAAGCAATCGGAAGCAGAGATAAACAAATGAAATTCCTATGAAGCGGACTTAACACTAAAAGTTATTCTTGGGAGTAAATCGTTTCTGTTCTGGAAGTTTTAGGATCAAATTAGAGTAATGAAAAGAATAACTTTTAGTGTTGTGTCCAAGATGATTGTAATGAAGCTCATTTCCCGAAATGTAGAGTAGCGGTCCCGATAATTATCGGGAGAAGTGGAAATGTGCTGAGTTGTGCAAATACAGATAATGTATTTATGCAAAATTTAGATTCATAAAAGATGAATTAACCAAACAAGTAAAAAATAACTGACTAATCGATTGAGGCGGATAATCGGGACTCAAACCCTTATCTAATTTTTAAAATGTTTACTCCTGATTTTTAATTAATTACATTTTGTTTGCTCAAATTATTGCACTAAAATTGTAGAGGTTTAAAATAGAAATTATGCAAAACGAAATGTTCAAAGATTGGGAAAAAAATGTGCTAAAAGGTTTGGAAGCACAAAAGAAAAATATAGATCTAAATGAGCAAGCAAAAAATCTTTACGGTGGATTTTATGTCTGGGATAGTAAATTTATCTTGAGTCCAGAAATTATGTTTATCGGAATCAACCATGGAAATGGAAATCCAAATAATAACGGTTCAATAAACTTCAAACCCGAATCACAAATGTCATATTTAGAATATTTGGATACCGAAGAACCTAATTTAACTTATACATTGGCAAGAGAAACAATCGATGTATTCAATAATTACAATAAAAATAACTTCAAAATACAAGAAGGCAGCCACTTTTATTTGAAATTAGAAAATGACAAATATCATAACTAAAACGTTCGGTAATACCTATATTTGTGACCCGTAAATTTTTTGAGATAATTTTATCTTTATTATGTGGTATCGTAATGAAACACCCAATTGCTTAATATGAAAAGGATTTCTATTGTTTTACTGGTTGGTATTATTTTATTATTTAACTATAGTTGTAGTTTTGAATTTTCTGAAGATTCATTTAACGATATTGAACTCGTCGACCCTACTGCAAATTTATCTCTAAAAGATTTTGTTAATGATATTGTTTTAACAGCTCCGGTCAATGTTGATTATACATACAATGGTAATAATAAGCATCGTCTTTTTGAAATTAAAATTTTTATTGATGATGTTTTAATCAAGACTAGTGGAGACCAACTAGGTAGTTTTTATATTGACGCTGATAATTTATCTTCAGGTAATCATATTCTAAAAATAGAATATATATTCTCTTCAGGTTCAGGAAGCCTTGCTGATGTAAATAATTTAGAAGCGTATATTAGAACTGACATGTATCAATTTTCTATTGATAAATCTATTGCAAGCCCAGTTGTTTTTACAAATGTAGAAATAAGTGACGGAACTATCTTCTTAAGATGGGAACCACTTATTGAAACAAATTTTGATAATGCATCTCTAATTATAAAATCTGATGGAATTATTCTGGAAGAAGTATTGTTATCTAATCAAACACTAAACTCACTAGTATATAATGATACTAATAGTGTAAGAAATAATCTTAATTACACCATTAAACTTTCTAATCGATACAATCAGTCACTTAGTAATAGTATTACTCTAAGTTTTAATTAACTACCATAGAAGATGAAATTACTGATAGAAATCAGTATAAATTAACTTGGACTAGTCATCCGCTCTACAATAATTTTGATCATTTTCTCTTTGAATCGTATGATAATTATGAACTTCAATTAAGTAATCGTGGCGGTGAAATAATTATAACTACACCAAACGATATTATTTTTGGGAGATTAGGGGGCCATAGTAGAAATTTTGTAATGTACAGGGATGGTGAATATATTTATCATGGTATATATAAAACATTAAATTATGGCAAGAGTTTTGAAAAAGATTTTTGCAACGAATATACCTACAGTGCTATTAGTAATTCATATTTTAGTGTTGAGCTAATAGGTAATAACTTTTATCAAGCACCTCGAGAGGTTTATATTCATAGATTAGACCCTACTAATTTAACCACAATACAATCTGAATATATAACAACAATTAATGATGGCTATGCAGATTTGACAATAGATCCTTTTACAAATAATCTGATTCTTGATTTAGCAAAAAATTCATACTTATTAAATAGTAGTGATTTTTCTGTAATCAATCAATGGGATATAATTGACTTTATATCAAACACATCCACTACGAGATCTTATTATAGAAACAATGTACTCGTCGTTGAAGAATTAGGCACTGTTGATAAAGTAACTTTTTTTGATGCAACCACAAAGGCCATTTTATATACGGACTCAACTAATATAAATTTTTACATTGCGGATAATGGTCGTTATTTCTATAACAATGAAGGACTTTACGAATTCATTAATGGTTCTGCTAATTTCATTACACCAATTGATTTTAATGGAGGAGTCGCCACATCTGTTGTATTTATGACAAATCAAAATAAATGTGTTTATAGCAACTCTAATCAACATCCTGTTATTTTTGATTTTAACACACAAACAAAAACGGTATTAAATGCCATAAGTAATGTGCGCGATATAAGCTATGACCAAAAAACAAATAAACTACTCTTTTTTGAACACATTCACCCTAAATCTATGGTGGAATTATTCGATCTAAGTACTCAAAATATCAAATATTTAGAAGTTGATGATAAATTTCATACTTCTGGCTATTTCTACAGATACTTAAATGGAAAACTCATTTATTCTGGAGGGTTATATTTAGATAAATACTTAAATTAAAAAATGAAAAAATATAGTATTCTGTTCATATCCTTGTTCGCTATGCATGTTACTTTTGGACAAGCAGGAAGTATTTACGCAGAGGTTAATTATAATACATTTGCACATTCATCATTAAAATCATTTCAGGAAGAATTTATTAATGATATACCTGAAGTACCACTCGAAACAAATGATAATTTCCCAGCCAATGTAGGTTTTACAATTGGTTATATATTAAATTCAATAAACACATCTTTCTTTTTTAGTTATAACACTACAGGAGGTAAAATTTCATATTCGGATTTCTCGGGTAAAATTCGTTTAACACAACCTTTAAATGGATATACCATTGGTGGTAGCTATTTAATAGATATTCTAGAAAATAGTGATAAAAATAAATTTAAAATAGGGTTCAAAGGATTTTACACAATTTCTACTTTAAAAATTGAAAGTTATAATCAAATTTTAGATGCTATCACCGAAGATTCTATTGGATTAAAGTCAAGTGATTTTGGTGTAGGAGCTAGTCTCATTTATGAATATCCCGTTTCTTTTTTTAAAATTAGAGCAACTATTGGTGTGGATGTTGTTTTAGGTGGAAAATTATTATTTGATGAGAATAACGATTTTCACTTAGAGGATAATTCGGGTGATGCTGTCAATACAGGTTGGACTGGCTTAAGGACAGGGTTAGGAATATCAATTCCTCTTTAATTAAAAGTAATTTTTTAAGTTTTTGGAATATTTATCTAACCGATGCCCCTCTTTAAAACTCCTTTTTTCAATAATTTTATTAGATTTGGGGTCATAGCATACTTCCACATAAAACATATCTATCGCATAGATATTAATCTTTATCCCATCCTCTTCTAACGAATCGAGATAAACTCCCCTATCCCATACAGCATTAAACTGCTGGGTATCATCCAAAAGATTAAATTCATAAAGGGTCATAACAGTGAAATGATTTTAAAATAATCCAGTAGGATAAGGATAAGTAATAATACAATAAATATAAAAGAGACTATACGTCCAAATCTAGTATAAATAAACCAAAATCTCGTATCATTCCTTTTATATTCTTTCATCCCATAAATTTAATAATATCATTACAAAGAAAGGCACAAATCTTTTGATTTGTGCCTTTCTTTTATTCTGTATAAACTTGGATATACTTTTTCTTATTTAGATTTCAATACTAATACTCTACCCTGCTGTTCTTTTAATTTTACCAACACTTTTTCGTTTTTATCTAAGGTAAATTTAGGGAGTACAAAAACAAACTTTGCTGTTTCTCCATGTCTTACCTTGTCAGGTAAATTATACTTAAGAACAGGCTTTAAAGTGAGTTCCTGATAAGAGGATTTACGTTTTTTATTTCCACTCACTTTATATAGTTTTAGATAATTGATATCAAAATCTATTCCTGAATTATTCTTTATTTCAAATTGGATATACACATGAGCCTGATGATACACCCTATTTTTAATTGCCAATGAAATTCCTTTTTTACGCTTTACCTTGTTTTTTCGCTCCGGTAATTTTAATAAAGCGGCTGATCTCTTCGAAAAATGTTGTCCCATTGTATGAGAGGGAATTTCGGTATCTGTATCGCCTGATACTATTGTTTTTTTCTCTATCTGATTCGCTTTCATTAATTTTTTTGATGATTGCCCTTTTTCATCACCAATGCTTTCTGAGCTTGATAAAAAATAATTTTTTTTCTTCAATTTATCTGTATACTTAACAATAAAGGAGTATACTTTCCCATCTGTAGTAATAACTAACAGGTTACTAATATTTCCAGAAGTAGCCTTCAACAATCCAAGATTCTGTTCATGTTCACGATTATAAGTAAATATAAAATTATCTGAACCTGTGATGCCTTGTCTAATGGGTGAAGGAAAAAATAAGGCTGTGGTCATTTTTTCATTAGCATAAATAGTATCTAATGCTTGATTATTATTTGCTTCAGCTATCAAAGTAAAGCAAAAACTTACGAGTGTGATTATAATTGTTTTCATAATGTTATTTTTTAGTATTGTCCATTATGGACTTTTAATATGAGTTTATAATTATTTGCAATTGTAACTTTTACATTTTTGTTATTGCGCCTAAAAATTTTTTTGATGCCACTCACTTGTGGGACTCCTGCAATATTAATATCATCAACCAAGTCGCCAACCACTTCCTGCCTGGCTTCTGCCCGAAAACTATTTTCGATATAAATTCCCTCACTCCCATCTTGCAAATCAAAAGCTATTAGCTCTACCGGATGATGATTGATATTTTCAATCGATATCATTGCCCGATTAGGTTTAAAACTAATAAAGCCATAAATAGGGGTGTTTTTTGGAAAAACTATATTATTAATTAGTGCATCTTTTACCAATCGCATTTGTAAACGATAATTCCTTTTTACTATTTGTGTACCATCCACACATATATAAATTACTTCATCTGTAGCGTCAATATTTAGTTTCTTATTTTCCAATGGATTGGAAGCAAAAAAAAGCTGTTGTTCTAAGGCAAGTTCTTTTGTAACAATATTCTTTTCTTTTTGTTCGATACTATCTATTGAATCTTTTTGAATTATTTTAGGTTGTGAAACAACTTTGTCTTGTGATTTTCTATAATCTTTGTTGGTATAGTCAATCCGTCCATGACGGTAAATACTATCGACAATTTCCATCTTTTTCTTATCCAATAAATCGGGGTCATAAACCCCTGTGGAATCTAAAAGTCGCTCATCATAAATACTTGGTGCATTGGTTTGCCTAACGTCTTTCAAGTCATTGAGTGCATCCAATTTGGATTCATACTGCTTTTGCTCACCTTTTAATTCTGGAACAGGAATTTGATTATTTTCAATGGTTGGTTCTTCATTACCACCCAATACCATAACCCAGTAAGCACCTATAAAAAGTACCACACATGCAATAATGATAATAAATACGATTTTATTTTTTTCTGGTTTCATAATCTAGTTTTTTAAGTGTGTTTTCAAAAAAGTTGGTAATCAGTAATCCATGTGTATTCTTTGGAAAATTTCTATCTACATGAATCAAATTACCCGTTGTTGTTAGCTCATAGCGGTCAATGACCGTACCTCGATTGATTTCAAAAATTATTTTCGTCTCAAACACATAGGGTTCTTTTTGTATGTCAATTTTTGAATCAATACTGATTACTTTCTGTACTAGAGAGTATTGTAACAATCGGTTATAAACCCCATCCGCTTTTTTTTGTCTATACAGAGCATCTACAGAACTATTACCCAGCCATAAAGCTTTTTCTAAGTGTTTTTCATAATTACTAGCATCTATATGATAGAAGTACCTATGAAATAAATCTAAATGTGCCAATACTTCTACTGACAAGTTTTCTTGCTGTGAAACGAGTTGTAAAGGAATTACACTTCCATCGTTATTAACCACAAAGGCATTATTAACCGTTTCTTTATGGAGTTTTAGTACCAACAAAACGGAAATAACAGAGGTCAGTACAGCTCCAATAACAACTGCTAATACTATAAAGCGATTTAGCTTTAGAATAGTATAAATATTTTTATATGGTGTTTTCATCTATTTGTTATGTTTTTTAATTGTTAAATGTGCCTTAGATACTAAAAGTGGATTATCCACCACTGAAGAGTTTAAAGACAAATGAGGTGGCTCTACGATAAAGCTTGAATTTTAGTAATACAATAAAGCCGATAGACCCTAATTCAATAACCCCAGCAAAAGTTTGCTCCCCCCAATCCGTACCAAAGAGGCTAGACCAAAAATTGGTATTAATCTCCGTATATAGGTTATTTATAAATACATTGACCAGAAAAAAGGCAGGGACTAGCATATACACACCTGCATATAGCTTAAAGAAATTATACGCCAATGTTCTAAACTTTTCAAA
>Ga0209633_10000085_pt1 | contig 106124 bp, 98 predicted proteins | sample Cruoilmetagenom1_FD_187290 | JGI IMG/M metagenome (GOLD analysis project Ga0209633, IMG submission 187290) | Oil polluted marine microbial communities from Coal Oil Point, Santa Barbara, California, USA - Sample 1 (SPAdes) (version 2) | ecosystem: Environmental > Aquatic > Marine > Oil seeps ... | reverse complement strand
CAATTGCACACCGATATGCTTCTTTTTAAACTAATTTCAGAACGTTTTCCGTCTACAGTAATACGAGAATAAATAGCTAACTTTTTCGCCTTGCTACGTGATTTTCTAGTAAAGAAAATTACAGTGAATGTGTTGTTTGTCTGCATGTTATACGTCTTTAGTTATACAATAATTATTGTAAAGACGAAAGTTAAATCACTTTTAAAAGTTCTATAAAGCTACAACAATTTCAGAAAAGGGCTGCACACCGAATTGCACACCTAATATGTAGTTTTAAATGATATTAAATAATATCATAAAAAATGAAAAACACTGAAAATCATACAATTAACAGTGTTTTAGTTTAACCTATTACTAGGTTCGTCGGGGTGGCAGGATTCGAACCTGCGGCCTCCACGTCCCAAACGTGGCGCGATAACCGGGCTACGCTACACCCCGAAAATTATCAAGTAAAAACTACATAAAAATCATTACACTATTTCAACTTGGAACCTGACATTAAGTAGCCCGGTTCCGGGCAGAGTTTATCTCGAGCGAAGTCGAGAGGCTACACCTCGAAATGGTTATCTTTAATAGTTTACTATCATTTTACTATGTCAATTCTACTTCTTAAAAGTAGTCTGGTTCCGGGCAAAGTTTATCTCAAGCGAGGTCGAGAGGCTACACCCTGAAAAATAGGGTGCAAATATAAAGTTTTCTTTTACAATCAATCGATTTTTTTTGTAATTTCATAACAAATTTTTAGAAATGAAAACTCGTCTTATAATTGCTTTAAGTTGCATACTATTTAGCTTACCTTCCTGCGCTCAGGATAAATCGAATAAAGCTTCCATAAAGTATAGTCACGAGATTATCGTAGATGATCTGACAATTCCATGGGGATTTGAATTTCTTCCGGATAACTCAATGTTGATCACCGAAAAGGAAGGCAAACTTATCCATTTTAAGAATGGTAAAAAAAGTATAGTAAAAGGATTGCCAAATATTAAAGCGGTTGGCCAGGGTGGTTTATTAGACATCAAATTGCATCCGAATTTTGCTGATAATGGTTGGATCTATATTTCCTATGCTTCTGCCGATGGAATAGGCCAAGGTGCTAATACTGCCCTTATGCGATGTAAACTTGAAAATAATTCTTTAGTACAAAAGCAATTACTTTACAAGGCATCGCCAAATAGTACCAAAGGGCAACATTTTGGTTCTCGAATTGAATTTGATAATGATGGTTATCTCTATTTTTCGGTGGGGGATAGAGGTAATAGAGATGTGAATCCACAAAATGTTGAATTGGATGGTGGTAAAGTATATCGCCTCCACGATGATGGCCGGATTCCTGATGACAATCCCTTAGTAGGCAAATCAACAGCCAAAAAGGCGATCTATTCATATGGGCATCGCAATCCACAAGGAATGGCAAAGCACCCTGAAACTGGCGAAATATGGACACATGAACATGGACCTCAGGGAGGTGATGAGATAAATATTATAAAAGCAGGTAAAAATTACGGCTGGCCATTGATAAGTTATGGTATCAATTATAACGGCACAACCTTCACCGAGCACACATCACTCCCAGGTATGGAACAGCCGCTACATTATTGGGATCCTTCAATTGCTCCTAGTGGTATGGCATTTATTACCAGTGATATATATCCGGAATGGAAAGGTAATTTATTGGTTGGTTCCTTGAAATTTCAGTACTTAAATAGATGTGTTTTGCGAAATAACAAAGTTATTAAAGAGGAAAAAATATTAGAAGGATTAGGTCGGGTCAGAAGTGTTAATCAGGGTCCGGATGGATATATTTATGTGGGAGTAGAAAATGTTGGAATAGTTAAAATTATTCCGAAGAAATAGTCTTAAATTTGTAGTTTAACTACAAATAAAATTTGTCATGCTTATTATTGGAATTGCCGGAGGTACGGGTAGCGGAAAAACCACTGTCGTAAATCAAATTTTGAATGAATTACCTGATGAAGAAGTAACAGTTATATCTCAGGATTCCTACTATAAGGTAACCGATAATTTAACGTATGAAGAGCGGACTAAAATAAATTTTGATCATCCTCTAGCTATTGATTTTGATTTAATGGTTGAACATTTAGCCTCTCTTAAAGAGAACCAGATCATTGAACAACCTATATATTCTTTCGCTTCACATAATAGAACAAAGGATAGTATTAAGACACATCCCAGTAAGGTTTTGATCGTTGAAGGTATTTTAATTTTCACCAATCAACAACTTCGAGAACTGATTGATATTAAAGTTTATGTTCATGCAGATCCGGATGAACGATTGATTCGGAGAATGCGAAGAGACATTCAGGAAAGAGGACGAGATATGGATGAAGTACTTCGTCGATATCAACAAACCTTAAAACCTATGCATGAACAATTTATAGAACCAAGTAAAATGTATGCAGATATCATAATTCCAAATGATAGGTTTAATACCGTCGCTATTGATATTGTCAGAACGGTTATTAGTGAGAAATTATAAAATTAAAAATGACTTTTAAACAGTTTAGAAATAATAAAATAGTTAAATTCTTCAGTAATAGATACGTGATAATTCTATTACTTTTTTTAGTTTGGATGCTATTTTTTGATGAAAATTCTTTTGTGAATCATCGTGAGTTAGACAGGGAAATTAATAAGTTAGAAAAATCTAATGAGTATTATAAAAAGGAAATGGAACACGATAAAAAAATTATTAAAAATTTGCAAAACCCGGATTCGCTGGAAAAATTTGCAAGAGAAGAATATAAGATGAAACGTAAAGATGAAGATATTTATATTATAGAATTTGATTCGATTAAAAAGTAAACTATGAGTGATTTTTTGTTTAGTGAATTCGATCTGGTATCTGCCAAACAATGGAAACAAAAAATTCAGGCTGACCTTAAAGGTGCTGATTATAATGAAACGTTGCTTTGGAAAACTGATGAGGGTATTACGGTAAAACCCTTTTATCATCTGGATAATGTTGAGCAACTTAATTTTACACCGACCAAAGATAGTTTTGCTATTTGTCAATCCATTTTTATTTCTGATGAAAAAACAGCCAATTTAATTGCAAAAGGCATCTTAAATCGTGGTGTAAATGCGATTCAATTTGAAGCTAATGAACCTTTTGATATTGATATTCTTTTACATGGCCTGACGCTGGACGAGGTAAAAGAATCCTTCTCTATACACTTTAAACTTAACTTCTTGTCAGAAAATTTTTTGATTGAGCTCATTGAAAGAAATTTATCTAACATTAGTTTTCTAAACATCGACCTTATTGGTAATCTTGCCAGGACAGGGAATTGGTATTATAGCCAAAAAGAAGACCATCAAATTTTAGATAGGATATTTAGTAATACTATTAAGAATGGAGCTGTGTTGTCGGTCGATGCATCTTTATATCAAAATGCTGGGGCGACAAGTGTTCAGCAAGTCGCTTATGCTTTAGCACATGCAAATGAATATTTGAATCATTTTAATAATAGTAATGAACCTGTTGTTAAGAGATATGCAGGAAGAATAAAATTCGATTTTTCTGTTGGCAGCAATTACTTTTTCGAGATGGCGAAACTAAGAGCTTTCAGATATTTATGGGATTTAGTTTGTGATGAATACGGTTATACAATTGAACCACATATTTTCGTAACACCAAGTTTACGAAATAAAACGCTGTATGATTATAACGTGAATATGTTACGCACAACAACGGAATGTATGAGTGCCATATTGGGAGGAGCCAATACGATTTCGAATATAGCTTATGACCATATTTATCATAAAAAGAATGAATTCGGAGAACGTATTTCTCGAAATCAACTATTGGTTTTACAAAATGAAAGTTATTTTAAGGAGGCAGCTCATTTTGCTGATGGCTCCTATTATATTGAAACATTGACGAAACAAATTGCTGAAAAAGCTTTGGCCATTTTTAAAGATATCGAAAAATCAGGTGGGTTTTTAAAACAATTAGTAGAGGATACTATTCAACGTAAAATTAAAGAAAGCGCTGAAAAAGAACAAGCACAGTTTGATAGTGGAGAAAAAGTGTTGCTAGGTACAAATAAACATCCTAATCAAAGTGACAGGATGAAAGAGGTCATTAAGTTATACCCATTTGTAAAAACAAAACCTCGAAAAACAGCTATAACACCTATTATTCCAAAAAGGTTGGCAGAAAAGTTAGAGCAGGGGCGTTTAGAGAATGAGTAATCCGGAAAATTATTGAAAAATGCTTAGAAAAAACCTAGAACATATAGCACTTGAGACTAAAGACTCAAAACAAAGGGCTCAAAATTTTGAACATGAAAATTTCGTAGCAGGAATTGCTCCAAATCTTCGAGGCCCTTACTCAACAATGTATGTCCGTCGTCCATGGACCATTCGTCAATATGCAGGTTTTTCCACGGCAGAAGAAAGTAACGCTTTTTATCGTAGGAACCTGGCTGCTGGCCAAAAAGGACTTTCTGTTGCTTTTGATCTGGCTACACATAGAGGTTATGATTCTGACCATGAACGTGTACAAGGCGATGTTGGAAAAGCCGGTGTAGCTATCGATTCGGTAGAAGACATGAAAATATTATTCGATCAAATTCCATTAGATAAAATGTCGGTTTCTATGACTATGAATGGAGCTGTATTACCTATTTTGGCATTTTATATTGTTGCTGCAGAAGAGCAGGGTGTGCCTGTTGAAGAATTATCAGGTACCATCCAAAATGATATTTTAAAAGAATTTATGGTGCGTAATACATATATCTATCCACCGAAACCTTCTATGAAGATCATTGCTGATATTTTTAAATATACCAGTAAAAATATGCCTAAATTCAATTCTATTTCCATATCGGGATATCATATGCAGGAAGCAGGAGCTACACCTGAAATTGAATTGGCATACACGTTGGCGGATGGTTTGGAATATATAAGAACCGGTATTGAAGCCGGGATGGACATCGACAGTTTTGCCCCACGATTGTCTTTCTTTTGGGCTATTGGAATGAATCATTTTCACGAAATAGCTAAAATGCGGGCGGGTAGAATGCTATGGGCTAAAATCGTACAGCAATTTAATCCTAAAAATCAAAAGTCATTAGCACTACGCACACATTGTCAAACCAGTGGCTGGAGTTTAACAGCACAGGATCCGTTTAATAATGTGGCACGTACGACCATAGAAGCGATGGCAGCTACCTTGGGCGGCACACAAAGTTTGCATACAAATGCATTGGATGAAGCTATTGCTCTACCAACAGATTTTTCTGCACGCATTGCCCGTAATACACAAATCTATATTCAAGAGGAAACTAAAATTACCAAAACTGTCGATCCTTGGGCAGGTTCTTACTATGTCGAACAGCTAACCCATGCTATTGCTCAAAAAGCTTGGCAATTGATTCAAGAAGTTGAGGAATTAGGTGGTATGACCAAAGCAATTGAGAAGGGAATACCCAAAATGAGAATAGAGGAAGCGGCAGCAATTAAACAAGCAAGAATTGATAGTGGTCAAGATATCATAGTAGGTGTGAACAAATACGAACTTGATGAAGAAGATCCATTTAATACTTTAGAAGTGGACAATGATGCTGTTCGTGAATCTCAAATTAAAAGATTGACAAGGCTTAAAGAGGATAGAGATACTACTAAGGTAAGAGAAACATTGAACAATTTAAGTAAATGTGCAGAGTCAGATGAGGGAAATTTATTAGATTTGGCAGTACAAGCAGCTCGAGAACGTGCAACACTAGGTGAGATTTCGGATGCCTTAGAAACCGTTTTTGGACGCTACAAAGCTACCATAAATTCAATTACCGGCGTGTATAGCAGAGAAATAAAAGAAGATAAGACGTTTAAAAAAGCTACTGAACTGGCAGATCAATTTGCTGAGTTAGAAGGGCGTCGTCCACGTATTATGGTTGCTAAAATGGGGCAAGATGGCCATGACCGCGGAGCTAAAGTAGTTGCTACCAGTTTTGCTGATCTTGGTTTTGACGTAGATATTGGTCCTTTATTTCAAACACCAAAAGAAGCAGCTAAACAGGCGATGGAAAATGATGTACATGTGCTTGGTGTTTCTTCATTGGCAGCAGGGCATAAAACATTGGTACCCCAAGTACTACATGAACTTAAAAAATATGGTAGGGAAGATATTATGGTTATTGCCGGTGGCGTAATTCCGCCTCAAGATTATAAATTCTTATTTGATGCCGGTGTGGTAGGTGTATTTGGTCCAGGTACTAAAATTGCGAAAGCTGCAATAGATATTTTAGAAATATTGATTGATAGTGCATTAGAGTAGCGCAACTTCTATATCTTATCAAATATTTCTTTGGTAAATTTATGTGTAACATCTCCCGTATGTTTGATATTTGAAGGCTCAAATAAAAGCACCCAAACTTCTTCTTTGGCTATAGGTTTATGTTCTACGCCTTTCGGAATAATAAGCATTTCACCTTCATTCAATGTCACACTTTGATCTCTAAACTCAATTTGAAGTGTACCCTTTATGATGTAGAATAATTCATCTTCATTTTTATGATCGTGCCAAACAAATTCCCCTTCAATTTTGGCTAGTTTTACATCCTGCCCGTTGAGTTGCCCAATAATCTTTGGGCTCCATTGTTCCTTAAAGAGTGAAAATTTTTGATCGAGGTTTATTACTTCCATAGTTATTGTTCTAAAAATTTAGGTGCTCTTCTATGTTTGGTACCTTGCTCATAAGCATAAGCAATTTCTAATAGAACAGGCTCACTCCAGGCACTGCCAAAAAAAGAAATACCAACCGGTAATTCATCAACGAAACCCATTGGTACGGTAATATTTGGGTACCCTGCCCTTGCGGCTGGCGAAGAACTGCCAACATGAAAAGAATCACCATTGGTATGGTCCGTTTTCCAGGCGGGCCCCCCGGTAGGAGCAATAATTGCATCCAGCATATATTCATTCATCACCTTGTCGATACCGTCTTCGCGATGACCTTTAAGCATGTCTCTCAATGTTTTTTTATAGTCATCAGAATCAAGGCCCTCTTTTTCCTGAGCCATTTCTAAATAGCGCTGATTGTAAAATTGCATTTCAATAGAGTCTTTTTTATTAAAGGCGATCAATTCTTCTAAATTTTTAATTTTTGCATCAGGTCCTAATGATTTAAAATAATTATTCAACCCATCTTTATATTCATATAACATGACTTGAAAAGACAACCTACCTACGTTACTTTCTGCGATCTTTTCTATTTCTACCACTTCAGCACCTTGACTTTTGATATATGCAACTGCCTGGTTAAAAACAGTATCTACCTTATAATGCCTACCTAATGGAGCTGTATATAAACCAATTCTTTTGCCTTTTAAACCATCAGCATTTAAAAATTGGGTATAGTCTTTCCGCATTATGGCGTCACTTGCCAATGTCTTGCTGTCGGTTGAGTCAATTGCTGCTAAGGCTCCTAAACAAATAGCGGCATCGGTTATTGTTCTTGCCATAGGGCCTGCGGTATCTTGTGTAAATGAAATAGGAATAATACCTGACCTACTTATCAAACCTACTGTGGGTTTTATACCAACGATACCATTGGCATTGGCTGGACAAACTACCGAACCATTAGTTTCCGTACCAATAGCAATTACTGTAAGGTTGGCGGAAGCGGCAACACCAGAACCTGAACTTGACCCACATGGGTTTCTGTCTAATATATATGGGTTTTTGGTTTGCCCATTGATACCGCTCCAACCACTTGAAGACATTTCACCTCTGAAATTTGCCCATTCACTTAAATTAGCTTTCGCCAGAATAATAGCTCCAGATTCTCTTAATTTTTTAGCCACAAAACTGTCTTGTAATGGTTTAGAATCTTCTAAAGCTCTTGAACCGGCAGTGGTGAACATATTGTCATGTGTATCGATATTATCTTTTATTATTACAGGAATACCATGCATAGCGCCTCTCGATTTCCCTTCTTTTAATTCTTTATCCAACTGTTCGGCGATGGCTATTGCATCAGGATTTACCTGGATGATCGCATTGAGTTGTGGTCCGTTTTGATCGATATCTTCAATGCGATCTAAATAGCTTTGCACCACTTGCACAATGGTAAAATCACTATTGTTATATCCCTTTTGTAATTCGGCTATGGTGACTTCTTCAAATTGGAAATCTGGCATAGAGACCTCAGTACTATTATTTGTCTCGGTTTTGCATGCGGTAGTAAAGGACAAAATACCCACTAAAAGTACAAAAGTGATGAGTTGGCCTTTGATGCGATCTATTTTCATATTGGTATAATTTAATTCTGAGGATTAAAGATAATTAATTTTTGTATGGTTAATAATTGAGTTTTGTTTTTTCTACTTTTTCCATCCTGGACCTCGCACCACACGTCCCGGCAAAGCACCTGTATGTTCTCCATCTTTCAATACCTGAATGCCATTCACAAAAACATGCACCATGCCTGTGGCATATTGATGAGGCTTCTCAAAAGTGGCATTGTCCTGAATCTTTTCGGGGTCAAAAACGACAATATCACCATAAAAGCCAGTTTTTAATGCCCCACGTTTACTAATTTTTAAGTTAGCAGCAGGTAAAGAGGTAAGTTTATAAATTGCTTCTTCAAGCGAAATTACTTTTTCTGCTCTTACATAATGCCCCAATAACCGTGCAAACGAACCATATGCTCTGGGGTGCGTACTCTGAATCAGAAACACACCTTCTGTTGCATACGAACCTGCATCTGAGCAAATGGACATATAAGGGAGTGCTAGTTTCTTTTTAATATTTTCTTCCTTCATAGAAAAATATACCACTTGTATCCTGCTGTTATCTTCATAAATTAAGTCTACAATTGCTTCTCGGGCATCAATATTTCTATCTGCAGCGACTTCAGCAAGTGTTTTACCAATAAGGTTTCTAAGTTTGTCATTTTTAAAACCGACCAATAAGATTTTTTCAGGAGGCACATGAAATACCATCTCATCCATTATTTGTTGCCTTTTCTCTTTATTCCGAATGAATTCCATTGTTTTTTCATGCCCGCCTTCTTTTGCCCATGCGGGTAATAAAATATTCAAGCCTGTAGAGCTGGCATTATACATATACATATCAGTGGTAATTGGTAATCCTTCCTTACGGGCATTATCTATCATTTGTATAGCCTTATCCATTAAATGCCAATTCTCATTTCCAGAGGCTTTGAAATGATATACTTCAGATCTGATATTAGCTTCTTTTGAGATAGTGATAAATTCCTCCAGAGCCTGCAGTAACTTATCTTCTTCATCCCGAATATGAGAGACATACATGCCATCATATTCTGACACTACCTTGGCAAGTTCTATGATTTCCTGAGTACTCGCGTGACCACTGGGTACATAAATTAAAGAAGTAGACAAGCCCACTGCACCTTCTTCCATGGCTTGCCTGGCCAATGTTTTCATTTTATCTAGTTCTGTTATTGTTGGAATCCTATTTTGATAGCCCATAGTATATTGGCGCAACGTACCGTTTCCAACAAAGGAGGCAATATTTGTTGAAACCCCTTTAGCTGCTAAAAAATCAAGATATTCACCCAAGGTAGTCCATTGTATATTATAGGTAATGGTTTGTTGGTCACTTTTCATTTCATCTTTCATTTCTCCATTCAGAGGGCCCATGGAATGCCCTTCACCCATTACTTCTAAAGTAACTCCTTGACGTATATCTCCTTGAGATCTTCCATCTTCAATGAGTGACTCATTTGCCCAACTCAGCATATTAATAAAACCGGGAGCAACCGCTAAGCCCGAAGCATCTATTTCTAAGTTGCCTTTTACATGGTTCAAATTTCCAAGGGCAACGATCGTGTCTGCATTAATAGCAATGTCACCCCTAAATGAGGCCTCGCCGGAACCATCGAAAAGTTGACCATTCTTAATTAAAATATCGTAGGTTTCAGGTGATGTACAGCTGCAGAGAATGGAGACACTTAATAAGAGAAGTTTGATCAGTTTCATAGTATGCCGAATTTAATATCCACGGCCGAGGTTTTAAAGCCATGGAATTTGAAAAATAAAGATACTAAATTTAAGGAACAATAATACCGCTTGGAAAATCTGCCTTATTGTGGGTTGTTATTTTTTTTACTCCTATTTATTTTAAACTTTTGCAAACAGAGCCATATAATTACGTCCGAATTTTTTGGCGCATTTTGGGCAATAGGCATAATGGACATAATAATTTTTAGCTTTTTTTTCTTGTTTGTTTAAGTACACATCCATCTGCTTAATAAATTTTGGAATTGCATTATAGGCACCTTCAAAAACTTTGCTTATAAATGTACCCGAAATGGTAGTATTATTGGCATCAGGAACATTGCCAGTTACCGATAAATACATTTCTGATTTAAAAGGATGTGGGTCTGTGAATAGCAGTAAAATATCTTCTTTATTGTGAGATAAGTTTTCTGAATCTTCTGCCATTTGCATCATTTTAGTTATTTTTTTACCTAACATTGGCGAAAAAGGGATATGAAAAAATGTAGGAACAGTCATTTTTATAAAGTGTTTTTGATCCCAATCAACTATTTTTTCATTCCATTTTTCAGGACGAAATTCAGGACAACATTCTTCTGTTTTTTGTTTATCAATGTTACTCATGATTTTTTATTTTTGATGAAATAGGATAAAAAAGAAGCTGCCCGCACTCAGCTTCTTTCTTTTTTTTCTTAACTAAATTACAGGAAAGTTCCTTCTGCATCAATTTTTACTCTAAGGACTTTATCACCATTTTCTAATTTTAATTTATATTTTTTAGTAACACCTTTATCGTGATGGTAGTTAATTAAATATACATCTTTAGAAATTGTCCATCCTGGGAATCTTTTTGTTACAGATTTTATCACGGGTATTGGCAACGTTATATCCTTGAATTTCTCGACGGTTCGCAGAATTTTACCATCCTTATCATAAGCAGCGAGAATTTTTCCTTCAGGAATAAAAAAGGAAACAAAGTAAGAATCATAGTCATCCCGATAAAAATCGGCATTCTTTAAATCAAAAGTAGCTACTTTTCTTTGGAGTAATTCCACGGGTATGGCGGCTTCTTTATAATCTACTTGATTAAGGTATTTATAATTTGTGGCCACAATTACAATTTCAGATAGTTTTTCTACTTTAGTTATTTGTGCAAAGGCTTGGGTAATTAGCCCAAAAACAAATAAACCAATCAAAAACTTTTTCATGACATTAATTTTTGGTTAATATATAGGCAAACTTAAAAGGATATGCCTTTTATCCATTATTCTAAAGTTAACATGATTACTATTTATACGCAATGATAAGGGTCAGTTATATTACTTTTTTATGAATCATTACAAAGTTCGTCGTTCATGTATCATAAAACGAGCTTCTAACTCAGGCTCATTATCTAAAAAATGTACTTATGTTTTTCGGTCATACATGTATTAAAAGTACTTCGTCGAAGGTAAAATTTATGTACATATGGTTTAGTTAAAAAATTTAACTAAATTGTCGCACCAAAATAAATCATAAATATCTGAATGGATTTTACCAACCCTCTAGTTTACGGGGTTCCTTGCTTCTTAGCTTTTATATTACTGGAACTTACCTATAGTAAACACGACCATGATCATAAAAATTTGTACAACTGGAAAGATCTGAGTGCCAGTCTCACTATGGGCATAGGTTCTGTTGTAATTGCACCTTTGGTTAAAACCATATCAGCCATTGTTATTTTTACTTTTGTATATGAACTATTTAACCCTTTAGTTGATGGTATTCGCATGAATATTATGGGATGGCAGTCTTTTGGTTATGCCTGGTATATATGGCTCATTTGCCAGTTGTTAGATGATTTTGCGTACTATTGGTTTCATAGGCAGAATCATATGATACGATTTCTTTGGGCCGCACATATTGTGCACCATTCTTCTGAAAATTTTAATTTAGGGACGGCGGTACGCAATGGATGGTTCACTATTTTTTATAAAGCATTTTTTTATATGTGGATACCAGCCATTGGCTTTCCGCCAGAAATGTTAGTAGTGTGTCTGGGGATAGAAGCACTATGGCAATTCCAATTGCATTCGGTCTATATTCCTAAAATGGGTTTTATTGAGAAAATATTTAATACGCATACGATGCATCAAGTACACCATGCTAAGAATATAGAGTATATGGATAAAAACCACGGTGGGTTTTTGAATATTTTTGATAAAATTTTTGGAACATGGAAAGAACTAGACGAAAATATTGATGTACAATATGGAGTTACTCATGCACCAGACTCGTACAACCCCTGGGTGATATTAACGCATGAATATAGAGATATTTGGATTGATACTAAAAAATCTAAGAATTGGTATCATAAGTTTATGTATGTATTCGGTCAACCGGGATGGAGTCATGACGGGAGTACTCTTACCGTGAAACAGATGCAAAATGAACTTAAGGAAGAAAAAAATCGTAAAAAGGAAACCCTGTATGTGCTCAACCATACTAAATTATAAATGTAAAACTAAATAGTAACCTAATTCCCCCCAAAAAAAATGCCGAAGTCTACAATTGAACTTCGGCTTTTTTATATAATTTAACTAAACTTTTAGAGTTGCAAGGCAGCTTCTTTTGAGCTTATTGTAAAAGTGTACTTATCATCTAATAATACTTGTATTAATTCTCTTGCTTCATTAACCCAATAATAAGAAGGTTGTCTATCTTTACCTTGATGTACAAATTTATGCAATTTCATGGTTTTACCATTTATAGTTGCTTTTGTATAACCTAAATAATTGACCGTTTGGTTTTTCCTTACGTACAATTTAGTTTCATCTAATATATTGAATTTAAAAGTTCCATTTCTATCAAATGGTAAATTCGGAACAACAGCCCATAAGTTAAATGAAGGAATAGTTCTATCTGGTATTCTTAAGGTAGCACTATACTTGGCGTAGGTAAACCGTTTAACATCAGGATCAGTTTCCATATCGTCAATAAAGTCGCCGTCAAAAGTCCAATAAGACACATTTTTTTTATTCTTTTTAATTCTGGTACCTGTAAAATGAACGGGTTTTATACTACTATTGATAGTACCGTCAAAAGTAATCTTTAAAGGAGATACCATTTTTTGAGTAGCATTAATCGTACTTAAGGTGAAATTTAATGCTCTATCATTAAAGGTAGCATTCACAGCAGTATTTAAGGTAGTAGAAAAAACGCCATCATTATTTGCGTTTGCATCTAACCTTTGCACACTTATATATCCTTCAGTATCTGAAGAAGTATACCAATATGTTTTATCTGTTGTTTCTTGAGAAAATAATAAGCTTACTGAGCATAAAATGCTCAATAGCAAGGGGAGTTTTGATTTCATAGCTATTTTTTTTACAAAGATAGTATTTTTCAGATAAAAACAAAAAAACCGATCTAACAAAGCTGTCAAATCGGTTTTCGGATGAATAGTGGTTGCCTATTATTAGGCATGCTTACGGTATAAGACAACTCACATTGAAAAAATCCTACCTGTACTTTTGCGAATTATTTTTTGTTAATGATTGTAGATATGAAATTAACCAAATAATAGTTAACTTTTATTTTTTCGTTCAGCTCTGCGTTTTATTCTTTTAGCCTTACGTTGGGCTCTTCGTTGCGCTTTATCTAAAGTTGTTCTGTCTTTTTTAAAGAGCCCTTCAAAAAACTTTTCAAAACCTGAATCTTCAATATAATCTTCACAAGAAAGGGCATCTGCAAACTCTTCGGGTAGTGGAGTAAAAGAGGCCTTGTACTTACGCTGAACATATTTTAAAGTTTTTGCTATTAACGGCAATGCCAATGTGCTACCAGCTCCATTAGTACCCGAATTAAATCGTATAGTTGGTGATGATGCCCCTACACGTGTTACTAAAACCAGTTTTGGAGTATATGTTGCAAACCAGGCATCGGCATAGTCTTGTGATGTACCTGTTTTCCCTGCTAAGGGAATGGTAACCCCATATTTATTTTTTAAAGCTATCCCTGTACCTTCATTTACTGCTTTTTGGAGCATGGCAGTTAGCAGTTGCGCAGTATTCCGGTTGATCACCCTATTTTTTTCCGAGGGTTTTAATGATCTGTTTTTATAAATAATAGTACCATCGGCGGTTTTAATATTGGATATGGTTTTAGGTTGTATGTGGTAGCCTCCATTAGCAAAAGCGCTATAAGCAACAGCCAATTCGTAAATACTCGCATTAGCAGTGCCTAAAGCAACAGAAGGCTTGTGTACCAATTCTTGCGTAAAACCTAGCCTTTGCCATAAATTTTCTAAATTATTAAATGGAACATTTAAAAATAAATTAACCGTTGGGATATTCATAGATTTTGCCAATGCTGCTGCCATCGAATAATTACCTCCAGTTGATTTATCATAATTTTGGGGCTGCCAATTGTCAAAATCAGATATTATTAAAGACTTATTATCTAAATAGGCACAAGGCATGATGCCTTGCTCTAAGGCAGCTGCATAGATTATAGGTTTAAAGGTTGAAGCAATTTGACGCTGAGCAAAAATTTGGTCATAGGGCTGTGTACGAAAATCAATACCGCCAACCCACGTTTTAATGGCTCCTGTTTGTGGGTCCATTCCTAATAATCCGGCGTGCAATAGTGTTAAGGAATGTCGTAAGCTATCACGCACTGATATAGAATCTGTATAAAACCCTTTCCAATCAAATAACTCACGTTGTTGCTTTTTGTTAGCATTCTTGGTAAGTTTAAGACGTTTTAATTCACTAGCCACTAATGTATTTAATATTTTACGGTGATTTGCATTTCGATACTGTTTCCGTAAACGGTTTTGCATGATACTCAAATGACTTTTATAAGCATTTAACGCTTGCTTTTGTAAGGATAAATTTAAGGTAGTATTTATAATAAGCCCACTTTTTTCAATTGTATAGTCCGTATCTTTTGCTGCGTTATAACTTTTTAAAATTTTTTTAACTTCATCTTTTACTTGTACTAAAAAATAATTTGCAGGGCCTTCTGATTCAAAATTGGCATAATCGAGTTTGAGTGGTAATTGTTGCAGAGAATCAATTACAGTAGATTGAAGATAATTGTACTTTTCCATTTGCGAGAGAACCACATTTCTTCTTTTAATTGCATTTTCGGGATAAATTCTAGGATTATAATAGGTATTAGCTTTTAACAAACCTACCAGAACCGCAGCTTCTTCTATTTTAGTGTTGTTGATAGATTTATTGAAATAACGACGAGAAGCAGCTTCAATACCGAGTACATTTTCCCCGAAAGGAACCGTATTTAAATACAAGGTGAGAATTTCTTCCTTACTGTAAATACTTTCCAGGCGATTTGCTAAAAAGGCTTCTTTAGTTTTATTTACCAGCATGGTTAGCGGACCATGATTTTCACGCCCATACATATTTTTAGCTAGCTGCTGATTGATAGTGCTACCACCGCCTGAACTCTTTTTATTCGACAGAATTGTTTTAAAAAGCACACGTAACAAACTGCGGGAGTCTACACCTTCGTGCTCAAAATAACGTGCATCTTCGGTTGCTACTAAGGCATTCACCAAATGCTTTGGAAGTTGCTCGTATTTTATATTTGTACGATTCTCAGCAAAGAATTTACCTATAAGTTGGCCTTCTTCTGACAGAACTAAGGTAGCTGTTTGATTTTGAAATTCTTGTAACTCTTCAACCGTATGTAAATGTCCAAAAAGACCGTAATACACTGAAGCTATAAATATACCAAAAGCTAAGGCTAGTAATAGTAATGTAATGGTGATGAATTTTAATACCTTCTTTAACATCTAATATGGGGAGTGTTTAAAGGGTAACGATACCTACATCAAATTATTACAATCAAAAAAAGCACTTATCCATATTTTATGAACACTTTAACAATTGGTTCTTGATAAACTATAAATGGTATGCCACACCTACCATTATTCTAGGCATTAATTGAGGCTGTTTAATTGCCTTATTCGCATCTTTAAATGTAAATGGGATATCATTATTTTGATTGTCATCCCTGGCGTTTATATTGTCATTATTCGGACTGTATTGTGTATCATGCCCTTTTAAAGCGCTATTGAAAAAATAGTCGAGGCCCGCGGCAAATACCAGGTCTAAATTTGAGGTCATTTTAAAATAATTTTCAGCTCCCAAACCAATACCCCATTGTTTTGAAGTAATATCAAAATTTTCATTACCTCCGATATAATTAAAGTTAGCAGTAAAACTAGAATATCTTGGCCCTAACACTAAATATGAATTTTTTAGATCAAACAGGGTATAAGGCATCATATAATCTATTCTATAATCAAATGATTTTCCTTTTTTTTCAGGAACGCCATTAGTCGCGTTGTTAATGAAAATTCGGCGGGCATCAGCGGCATTTCCAGGACTTAGGCGGTTATAACCAATACCAAAACGAATATTACCAGGTAAACCTTCTGCTATATTATTAATTGTAAAACTTCCAACAATACCAAAACCTCTATTATAACCGGTTTGAACTCCGATAGAATTTTTAGAGCTTGTTTGACCGTAGATGGAAATTGTGGAAATTAAAAATAGGGAAGATGTTACGAATAGTTTTAATCTACTTTTCATGTTTTTGAATTTAGTTTTTGTTTGAATATAATTTAACGAATTATCGATTTAATTATTTTAAATAATTAGTTAGTTTAAAGTAATTCTAAACTATTCTTTATGTAAACGAAAAACATTATGTAATTTTGTAGCCTTAATATAAAATTGTAAAAATGTTTAATAAAAACATCAAACTAATCATTGCTTTGGCCATCATTGCCTGGTCGGTATATGAATTTACTGAAAAGCATATTGGGAATGGAATTTCTTTGATATTCTTAGCTGGAATTTTTGTGTTTTTCTATTTTAAAAATGAATTTTTATTGCTTGCTTTTTTGCGTTTACGTAAACAAGATTTTCCTGGGGCACAGAAATGGTTAGGTTATATTAAAAATCCATCCGGTGCGCTGATCACCAAACAAGAAGGATATTTTAATTTTTTGCACGGTATATTGGTTTCACAAACTAACTTGACAAAGGCCGAGAAATATTTTAAAAAGGCATTAAACCTGGGCTTGGCGATGAGCCATGATGTTGCAATGGCGAAATTGCAATTGGCAGGTGTGGCGATGACTAAAAGAAGAAAAAGAGAAGCTACTAATTTAATAGCCGAAGCTAAAAAATTAGATAAGCATGGTGTATTGACCGAACAAATTAAAATGATGAAACAACAAATGAAGAAAATCTAGAATTTATTCAAATAATAATAAATAACAAAAAAGCCTCGAAATCTACATTTCGAGGTTTTTTTGTTATTGAATGATAACCGTCATTTTTTTTTACTTTTCAATCAATTAATTTTGATGTAATAATAAGTGTTAAACTACTTATTCCACCAAAAAATAAAATTGTAAACTGATGAAATTTCTATTTAGTATTAATATAAAATATTAGCTTATGTATGATAAAATAACAGATTTGGCAGGCCCGGGGATCAGTACTTATGAAGAAGTAAGTAAAATCCTTCCAGATAACTATTCGGCTTTATTACCACCTTTAAAAAGGATGGAAGCACTTTATTTGATCAAAGAGTATATTGAGAAAGGCCTTGCAGAAGCTTTGAACCTTCAAATGGTACAAGTACCTTTAATTGTTAGTAAAGATAGTGGAGTAAACGATTACCTTGATCGTGACGGATCAAGAACGCCAATTGATTTCCCTGCAGGATTGGGCTTACCTAAGCGTATAGAAGCTCAGGTTGTTCAGGCTGCAACCAAATGGAAACGAATGGCACTGGCACAATTTGACTGTGCCGTCGGCCAAGGAATAAATACTGATATGAGAGCTATTAGAAAAGATTATTTTTTGGATCATGACCACTCGTCTTATGTGGATCAATGGGATTGGGAAAAGACAATTGCTGCTGAAGATCGAAATCTTGATTATTTAAAAAACACTGTTAAAAAGATTTGGAAGGTAATAAGAGGAGCAGGTATGATGGTCAAAGAGAAATTTCCTGAATTAAATGACCCGAGATATCCTGATTTTCCTGAAGAATTGAAATTTTTTCATGCTGAAGAAATTTTAGAAATGTATCCTGATCTTCCTAGGAAACAAAGAGAAACGAAACTTATACAGAAGTATCCGGCTGTTTTTATCATAGGTATTGGCTCTGTGCTAAAAGATGGTTACCCGCATGAGATGCGCGCTGCCGACTATGATGACTGGATTACACCAACCATCACTAAAAATGGAGAACAATTCCATGGTTTGAATGGAGATATTCTGGTTTGGAACCCGGTTACTAAAAGAAGGCACGAGTTAACTTCCATGGGTATTAGAGTAACAAAAGAAACCATGAAAACACAATTAGAATTATCCGGTCAATTAGATTTTCTTAAATTACCTTATCATCAAGCTATTTTAAATGACAAAATTCCATTAAGTATAGGTGGCGGTATAGGCCAATCTAGAACATATATGTATTTGTTGAGAGCGGCACACCTGGGTGAAGTTACTGTTTCGATATGGCCAGATGAACTAAAAAAGATATGTGTTAAGAAAAATATCCATGTTTTAAACTGATAAGAATAGGATAAAAAAATTCCGTTTAGATTGCAATCTAAACGGAATTTTAAATTATATAAACGGACAGTTTATTCTTCTTCTTCAGCTTTTACTTCAACTTTAGCTTCAGTTTTAACCTCTGCCTTAGCAGGAGCTGGAATTTCTTTTTTGAACTTAGCGTATTTATTTTTAAACTTATCAATACGTCCGGCGGTATCAACCAACTTCATTTTACCAGTATAGTATGGGTGTGAAGTTCTTGAGATCTCTAACTTAATCAATGGATATTCAACACCATCAACTTCAATAGTTTCTTTAGCTTCAGCAGTAGATTTTGTTAAAAACACATCATCATTTGACATATCTTTAAAAGCTACCATTCTATAATCTTCCGGATGAATTCCTTTTCTCATTATTACTATTTTTAATTATTACAATTACAGCCTTATTAATTATAAAAATAATTACCTGACTATTTTGAGAGTGCAAATTTAATACTATTTTTGGGAATTCAAATAGTTAAGATTAGTATTTTAGTAAAAATTGATAAAAAAATGAAAAAAACCTTCATTATTGTTTTAACTCTATTCTTTTTGGCTTCATGTGGTAATTCATATAAACTCAAATTAACTTCACCTAAGACAGTTAAAATCAATGAAAAACTAACTATTTCGGTTAGTGAACAGAATATGAAACCAATAGACTCGGTACGTTATTATCTTGATGGTAAACGACTTTCTTCGGATACAAATATCGACATATCTGATAAAAAATTAGGGAAACACGCGATATCAGCTACTATTTTTTATGGCGATCAACAAAAAAAATTGACAAACACCATTCATTTTTTTGGAGACAAGTCGCCCGAAATTTATAAATATGAAGTAATTAATGAATTTCCACATGACAAAGACGCATTTACTCAGGGCTTAGAATATTATAATGGGTTTTTATATGAAAGTACCGGGCAGTTTGAAGAATCTTCTTTACGAAAAGTAGAATTAACTACCGGTAAGGTATTGCAAAAAATTGAGTTGGATAAGGAATACTTCGGTGAAGGAATGACTATTTTTAATGATAAAATTTATATGTTAACCTGGAAAAATAACAAAGGATTTGTTTTCAATTTGGAAACCTTTGAAAAAATAAAGGAATTTAGGTATAACCAAAGTAAAGAAGGTTGGGGTTTGACTCACAATGAGCATAAATTGATTAAAACAGATGGTTCGGAGCGTATATGGTTTTTAAATCCTGAAACCCTAACAGAAGATTCATTTATAGAAGCTTATACCGATAAACGTAAAGTTGAAAGTCTAAATGAAGTAGAATATATAAATGATAAAATATATGCTAATAAATGGCAGCAAAACAGTATTTTAATTATAAATTCCATAACAGGCGCTATAGAAGGAATTGCCGATTTAAAGGGCTTACAAGCTAAAGCCGGACAACAAGGTGATGACAATGTGTTGAATGGTATTGCTTATGATGTTAAAAATGACAGGCTTTTTGTCACTGGAAAAGATTGGGATAAGGTATTCGAAATTAAATTACTTAAAAAGCAGGATTGAGCGTAGGAAAATGTCTGGTTGACATTTTTAATGAAAAGGCCAGCTGATACACGAAGTTTCAAACTGAAATGCTTAATTGAAAATTATGTTACATAATTTTTAGTTAAAAGTTGACTACAATAATTAAAACGGTTTAAAGTTATATTTTTAAACAAAATAGCTAGATGCGAATACTCTATTCTTTCATTGTAATTTTTCTAATCATTTTTTTAGGTTCCTGTCGTAAAGATTTTGGTACGATATTGAGTACCGGTGAACTCGAATTCTCTGTTGATACAGTATTGCTAAATCGTGTTTTTGATAGTATTAGTTCTAGTACCAAAAGCTTTAAAATATATAATAGAAGCAAGGATGACATTACTATACCTACTGTTAAATTAGGTCGGGGAGAATCCTCTTTCTACAGATTGAATATTGACGGCATTGCTGGAAAATCTTTTGAAAATATTGATATTTTATCCAATGACAGTATTTTCGTTTTTGTTGAGGCTACTATTGATTTTCAACAAGTTACTGATGCGGATTTTTTTTATAGAGATTCGGTAGTTTTTAATTCAGGAATAAACGAGCAAGATGTCAAATTAGAAGCACTAGTGTTAGATGTTCATTTGATCAGGCCAGATAGAACTTTACAGCCAGATAATAGTTTTGTTTATGAAGAGATTATTTTAGGTGTTGATGCTGAGGGAGAACCCATGAGTGTCCGTGGTACCTTATTAAATGGCAATACCACATTTACCAGTGAAAAACCATATCTTATTTATGATTTTGTGGGAGTTCCGGAGAATGCAACGCTTACTATAGAAGCAGGTGCTACTTTATATTTTCATGATAATTCAGGTATTATTGTTGAAAAAGATGCTTCGCTTATTGTGAATGGCGAACTTGAAAATGAAGTGCTGTTTGAAGATGACAGGTTAGAACCTGAATTTGAAGATACGGCGGGACAATGGGGAGTCATTTGGTTACGGGAAGGCAGTAAGAGCAACGACATAAACTATGCGATTATTAAGAACAATATTATTGGCCTTTTAGTAGACGCTACTGTGAATACAAATCCTACGCTTACTATAAGAAACACACAAATTTATAATACGTCGAACTTTGGCATATTAGGAAGGGAAACTAATATTCTAGGCGAAAATGTAGTGATTGGTAATAACGGATTATCATCATTGGCCTGTACTATTGGAGGTACTTACAATTTTACACATTGTACTTTTGCCAATTATTGGAATAGTAGTTTTAGGCAGTTCCCCACATTGCTGGTCAATAATTTTTTCACGTTTATGGATAATGGCACTGAAGTCATTGAAACCAGGGATTTATTAGCGGCTAATTTTACCAATTGTATTATTGATGGTAATCAGAATGTTGAGTTTGTATTGGATAAAGTAGAGGGGGCATTATTCAATTATAATTTCAAGAATAGCATGTTAAAGTTTGACACCACTAATAGTGATTTGTTGAACAACCCTTTATATGATTTTAACGATGCGAATGTTTATCAGAACATTATTTTAAATGGAATAGCCCAGTTCAAAGAAATAGCTATGAATCAATATATTATTGGACAAGATTCAGAAGCCAATGGCAGTGCCGACACAAATGGAGCATTGCAAGTACCTTTTGATATATTAAATATTAACAGGACGATCATTCCTGATATAGGTGCCTACCAACATGTTACTTTCGAAGAAGAGGAGAATTAACCTATTCCTTAATAAATCGTCTGGCAACTATTCCACCTTGGTCATCAGTAATTCTAATAAAATAAATTCCTTTCGAAATTTTGTTTAACTGTATTGCTTTTTCAGAAATAGTTTGACTTAGGTCAATAGCACTTACTAATCTTCCGGTTACATCATAAATGATAGCCTCATTTAAATTTATATTTCTTAATTTTTTAATATTTAGGGTTGAACCTGCCGGATTCGGATACATTGAAAGCGCTCCATTTAAAAATTCATCATTCACGCTCAAAGTAGAAGAGGAAACCCAAAAATTGACACCATTTTCTGTTGTCCCATTACCAGTGTAACTCCACGGTGCAGGGTCGCCTAAAATAAAAGTTCCGGCAGTCCAAAAACCCCGGGATACAGCTTCATTTTCTCGCCCGCTAAGATTAGGAAATGCATTGCCATATTGCATAAAATCAACCATATCTGCTGCAATAAAAAAATTTGCATTCGTAGTATAAATGGAAAGATCGGAAGCTGTGTTGTCAAGTCCTGCGAAAGTGTTTACAACTAATACCACATCAGCTCCGCCAGCTAAATTTAATGAGCCACTTATTGGTGTAATCGTCGCCAAAGCCCCATAGCTTCTTTTCGTACAAAAAAAGTAACCATCTATAGGAACAGTAGAGGTTCCAAAATTATGAATTGTGACTTGATCGGTAAAAGGATCGACTTTGGTTATTCGAATCTGGGCGTTGGTGTAAAATAAATTGAAAAGCAAACACAAGACAACCAGAAGACCCCAATTTTTAATAGAGGAAACAATTGTTTTCATAAGATTATATTTTGAGTTAATAATGAATCTTATGGTGATCTTTGGTATGGCCTTCTTAAATTAAGAAGATTGAATTATGTAAATATACAAAATAAAATTAAAGAATTTATTGTCAATTCCTTGAAATTCAAAGGAATTGACAATGTTTAATGTTATTTCTTATAAATTTTACCGTTTTTCATCACAAAACTTACACTTTCCATAGTATGGATATTTTTGGTTGGATCTTCATCTGTGGCCACAATATCGGCTAACATACCTATTTCAATTGATCCGATTTTATCGGTCATGTCTAATAATTTTGCATTAGTAATCGTAGCCGATTGTATGGTTTCAATCGCCGGCATTCCGGCTTCTACCATGAATCCAAATTCTTTGCCATTTTCACCATGATCAAAAACACCAGCATCGGTACCAAAAGCAATGGTTACACCTTTTTTATAGGCTTTGCCAAATGTTTCCTGAATTTTCGGGCCAATGGCCAATGCCTTGGGAACAATTATTTCAGGGAAAAAACCTTTGATCTTTGCTTTAGCCTCAACTGATTTCCCGGCAGTAATAGTTGGAACGTAATAGGCTTTATGTTTTTTCATCAATTCCATGGTTTCATCACTCATCAAGGTACCATGTTCTATGGTTTTTACACCTCCAATAATTGCCCGTTGCATACCTTCGTCTCCATGGGCATGGGCAGCTACGTGCATACCATAATCTTTAGCAGTTTGTGTGATGGCTTTTATTTCCTCTAATGTAAATTGCGGGTTCTGCCCGCTTTTAGCAACACTCAATACACCACCAGTGGCTGTAATTTTGATCATATCCGCACCGTTTTTATAACGTTGCCTTACGGCTTTTCTAGCATCTTCAACACTATTCACCACACCTTCTTTTGGCCCGGGGTCACCAACTAAAGATCTATTTCTTCCATTAGTAGGATCAGCATGGCCTCCTGTAGTACCCAGTGCTTTTTCTGCTGTCAATATTCTTGGACCATCAACCTTTCCCTGGTTGATCGCATTTCGTAGTGAAACATTTACGCCGGTTCCTCCTAAATCCCGTACAGTTGTAAATCCTGATAGTAGTGTAATTTCAGCATATTTTTGAGCATTATATGCTACGTCAGCTTCATTCAATACAAAAGGTTCTATATATCTTTTAGGGCTTAATTGACCTTCAATATGAACATGCATGTCAATCAGTCCCGGCATAACGGTTTTGTCTTTTAAATCAATTGTCTTATCCTGACTGGAGGAAGTTTGAATGTATCCTTTTTTTACATCGGTAATTTTTTTACCAGTTACAACAACAGTCATTTCTTTTAAAATTTTACCATTTTTGGTATCGATCAATTTTCCACAATGCAAATAGGTACTTTGTGCGGAGATTATTAAAGTGAATAGCAAACTCAATAAGGTTATAATTTTTTTCATAATGGTAAAAAGGTTCGTTAAAGATTTTTAAATTTTATATTTGAAGCATAAAAGTATCAAAAAAAGTAGTAGATTTCTAAACCAATTAGAGTTAAATATAAAATGGGTAAAAAAAATATAATTGTAACAGGTGCAAGCAGGGGCATAGGCTTTGAATTAGTGCAATTATTATCCTCACAAGGCCATCAGATACTGGCTTTGTCTAGAAATACGAAGTCGTTACGTAAATTACAAACAGATCAGCCGGCTATTTCTTTTTTAGAAATTGATATATCTGAAGAAAATCAGCACGCACAGGTCTATGAATTTATTGCTAAAAAATGGAATACTGTTGATATTGTGATTCACAATGCCGGTAAATTGATCAATAAACCGTTTGCCAATACTACCACAAAGGATTTTTTGGATGTCTATAAAGTGAATGTTTTTGCTGTGGCGGAACTAACAAGAATACTATTACCCTTTTTAAACCCGGGAAGCCATATTGTGGCTATTAGTAGTATGGGAGGGATACAGGGGAGTATGAAATTTCCGGGGTTATCAGCCTACAGTTCCTCAAAAGGAGCTATAATTACCTTAATGGAATTACTTGCCGAAGAATATAAAGAACAAGGTATATCGTTTAACACCCTGGCTTTAGGTGCTGTACAAACTGAAATGCTTGCCGAAGCCTTTCCAGATTATAAAGCGCCAACAACTGCAGCTAAAATGGCAAATTATATTGCAAATTTCGCATTGACAGGGAATCAGTTCTATAATGGTAAAGTGCTACAAGTATCATCTTCTACACCTTAATGACAGCATGAAAGATGCCTTAAAAAAATACATTCCATCACAATCTGTTGACCTGGTTATCGAATTATTAAATAAATACCCATGCAAACTAAAAGTAGTAAATAATCGCAAGACAAAACATGGTGATTTTAGAAAATTAAAAAGTGGACAATATCAGATTACAGTAAATAATGATATGAATAGCTATCGCTTTTTACTGACACTTATTCATGAAATTGCACATCTGGTAACCCATCAAAAATTTGGTATTGTAAAACCTCATGGGGTAGAGTGGAAGCAGCACTTTCAACATTTGATGCTTCCTTTTGTAAACCCTGAGGTCTACCCGATAGAAATGTTACCGATTTTAGCGGGCTATTTAAAAAATCCTAAGGCAAGTACAGATGCAGATGTTAAGTTGTCATTGGCATTGAAGCAATTTGATGAGAAAAACGGAAATAATTTTATCTTTGAAATACCAATTCAGCGCAAATTTATACATAATAAGCGTATTTTTGAACGTGGTGAAAAAAGAAGAACGCGTTATGAATGTGTTGAACTCAAAACAAACAAAAAATATTTATTTCATCAAAATACTGAAGTAAAGATGATAAATAACAAGAATCAATAAACAAATAACAATTATCTTCAATTTCATCTTACGTTTATTTTGGGATTTGGAAATTGTTTTTTGGAATTTTATTTAATAAATATGAATAAAAATTATTATGCGGTAATAATGGCAGGAGGTGTGGGTACAAGGTTTTGGCCGGTAAGTACCCAAAAATTTCCAAAGCAGTTTCATGATATGTTAGGAACCGGTGATTCCTTATTACAAAAGACATTTAAACGGCTCGCTAAATTAATTCCCCAAGAAAATATATTAATTGCAACCAATAAGAAATATAAGGAATTAGTCTTAGACCAACTTGCTGGTATCACTGAACAACAATTGTTATTAGAGCCCGCTATGCGAAATACGGCTCCATGCATCTTATATGCGGCATTAAAAATTAAACAAAAAAATCCTGATGCCGTAATGATAGTGGCACCTTCTGACCATTGGATAGATGAGGAAGCAGTGTTTATAGAAGATATTCAAATAGCATTTTCAGCATGTGCTAAGGACGATATTCTAATGACGCTTGGTATTCAACCAACATTTCCGAATACCGGTTATGGTTATATAGAATTTGAAAAGACAGTTAATAAAATAAAAAAAGTAAATCAATTCACTGAAAAACCCGATTTGCCAACGGCTACCCAATTTATTGAAAGTGGTAATTATGTGTGGAACGCCGGAATTTTTATTTGGAGTGTAAAAAGTATTGCCACTGCTTTTGAAAAGTATTTACCTGAAATGAATAGGTTATTTTGTAAAGGTACTAAAGTGTTTAATACTGATTTTGAAGATGATTTTATTGAAGATAATTACGCTAAAGCTGAAAACATTTCCATTGATTTTGGTATTATGCAAAATGCCACCAATATCTATACTTTACCTGTTGATTTTGGCTGGAATGATCTTGGTACATGGAGTTCTTTGTATGAAAAATTGGACAAGGATAAAGATAAAAATGCGATTGTAAATGCCAACACCATTTTTAAGGATGCGTCTAATAATATGGTAAGTACCTCAAAAAACAAGCATGTAATTATTCAAGGCTTGGATGATTTTATTGTGGTTGAAAAAGAAGATGTACTATTAATTTGTCCTAAAAAAAACGAACAGGAAATAAAACAAATTGTTGCTGAAGTAAAACGAGCATTTGGTGACGATCTGGTATAACATTTACGAAAGTGATTAAAAGCATACCCCATGGAAGAAAATCCCAAAGTAGAAGTAGATTTAGAAGTTAAAAAAGACGAGGTTAAAAAAAACGTAACAGGCCTCTTAGGTGGAATTAAAGAATTTTTATCTGAATTACTGGATATTAAAAAAGGTACGGATAAAGAAGGTACCATTCAGGAAATTAAAGATAATATTTCTATGCAGGGCCATACAGCCTGGATTTTGGTTTTTTCAATTCTTATTGCCTCCATCGGTCTCAATGCTAATTCAACGGCGGTTGTGATCGGTGCCATGTTAATATCTCCTTTAATGGGTCCCATTTTAGGCGTTGGATTATCTATAGGGATTAATGATATTGATACCTTGCGTAAATCTATGGTAAATTTAGGGGTAATGATTGGCTTAAGCTTAACGACCTCTTTTCTATTTTTTAGTATTCCATTATTTCAAGATGCTACATCTGAAATTCTGGCTAGAATAAGACCCGATGTAAGAGATGTTTTTATAGCCATAGCTGGTGGATTGGCCTTAATAGTGGCCATTAGCCGCCCCTCTGCACAAACCAATACTGTGGCGGGTGTAGCAATCGCAACGGCACTGATGCCACCTTTATGTGCGGCAGGGTATGGTTTGGCCGTTTGGAATCTTTCCTACTTTTTCGGTGCCATGTTCCTGTTTACCATTAATACTATTTTTATTGCCTTAGCTACTTTTGTGATTGTGAAATTTTTAAATTTTCCGATGTTAAAATATATCAATTCAGCCAAACGGAAACGAATTGCACAATTTGCATCCATAGTAGCGTTTTTGATCTTAGCCGGTAGTATTTGGCAGTTTTATGGACTGTTCAGGGAAAAACAGTTCAAACAAAAAGCAAGTAATTTTGTAAATGAATTAAAAGATAGCGGGGTTAGTATTATTGATGAGGATGAAGGCAATCTCGATTATAAGAATAAACAAATAAATATTGTCCTCTATGGTAGAAACCTTTCTCAGGAAGAACAAAATTATTGGCATGATAAATTGGCAGATTATGGACTTGAAGGAACCACATTAATCATGAAACAAGGCATTGATAATTCTGATCTGAGAGCCGAAGTTCAGAGCTTGACCGATTTATATGCCCAAAACCAAAAAATCATCACTTCACGCGATGAAAGTATTAAAGAAAAAGAGGACCGTATTCGCCTGTTAGAGATTGAATTGTCAAAATTCTATAATAATCAAGTACCGTTCAAAGCAGTAAGTGAAGAGGCTAAAATTATTTACGAAAGTATCAACAATCTGAGTTATTACAAGCAAATTTCAACGAGTTTTAATAAACAAGATTCTATCCGTTTCAATAAGATGGACTCCATAGATGTTTTTAGCGTAAAATGGAAAGATGATGTTAGAAGGAAAACACGAGAGAGTCAAGAGCAGAAATTAAAATTATGGCTTAAAAAGCGATTGGAATTAGACACCTTAAAAGTAGTGAGAGAGTAATGCTAAGAATCATTTTCTTTAAGTTGCGCTTCCCTTACCTTTTTAAATAGATTTGATGAGTATACAAAATCAGTTATTGCTTCATTATTAGTTTTGAAGACTTCATTACTGGTGCCTTCCCATTCTTTAACACCGTTTTTTAAAAAAATAATTTTTTCACCTATTTCCATAACAGAGTTCATATCATGGGAGTTAATTATAGTGATAATACCGTACTCATCGGTGATTTCTTGAATTAAATTATCGATTACAATAGCTGTTTTGGGATCTAAACCCGAATTAGGCTCATCACAAAACAAATATTTTGGATTCATTACTATTGCTCTGGCAATAGCCACACGTTTTTGCATGCCTCCTGAAAGCTCTGCAGGATATTTATCATTTACATTTTCTAGATTTACTCTATTGAGTACAAAATTTACACGTTCTAACATTTCGCTATAGGGCTGATCGGTAAACATCTTAAGTGGAAACATCACATTTTCTTCAACCGTAGACGAATCAAATAAGGCCCCGCCTTGAAATACCATACCCATTTCTTTTCGTAGATTACGCTTTTCCTCCTCTGTCATAGTATCATAGTGCCTGCCATCATAGCAAATATCTCCTTTTTCAGGAGTTATTAAACCCAGCATACATTTTAAAAGAACAGTTTTACCCGAACCACTCTGTCCAATTACTAAGCTGGTTTTCCCTTTTTCAAAAGTGGCATTAATACCTTTCAATACAGGAACACCATCAAACTCTTTATATAGATCTGTAATTTCAATCATTTTCCTAATAGCATTTGGGTTAAAAAGTAATTTAATACAATAATTACGATGCTTGTCCATACAACTGCCCTTGTGCTGGCTTTACCAACCTCAATGGCACCACCTTTTACATAGAAACCATGGTAGGCAGGGATCGTTGCAATGACAAAAGCAAAAATTGAGGTTTTAATAAGTGAATATGTAACATGAAAAGGAACAAATTCAGCTCTAATACCATCTAAATAATCAGTGGAGCTAACCAGGCCGGTAATATTTCCTGCAACCCAGCCTCCAATAATACCGAGGGTTATGCTTATTATTATGACAAAAGGATAAAAGAAAACATTGGCAATTATTTTTGGTAATACCAGGTGATTCAACGAATTTATTCCCATAACTTCCAGGGCATCAATCTGCTCTGTTACTCGCATGGTACCTATACTGGAAGCGATATAAGAACCTACTTTTCCCGCTAGAATAATCGATATTAAAGTTGGAGAAAATTCAAGTATCAATGATTCTCTGGATGCAAAACCAATTAAGTATTTTGGAGTTAAGGGGTTTTCTAGATTTAATGCCGTTTGTATAACCACAACGCCACCAACAAAAAAAGAGATAAAAGCAACTATGCCTATTGAACTAATACCTAAATCCTCAATTTCTTTAAATATAAATTCTCTAAAAATAGAAGACTTTTGAGGCCGTTTAAAAACTTGTTGCAGCATTAAAAAATACTTACCGATATATCTAAAATAGTTAATCAAAACTTAGGTAACTTTATTTATAATAAATAATAATTATATCTGAATATAAATGCTCAAAAATAGAATTTTAAATGTAAAAAAAGCTTTAATTTCGAAGATAGTTTACAAAATTAGGATTGATGGATAACATAAGAAGTGCCTGGATTCAGAAGAATAGGAATCTCAGAATAACATATCATTTGTATTTTTATTGCAGGGATAACACAACCATATTGGCTCATTAACTATGATCTTTGAGCCTCCTTTTTTGTACTATTTTTTTCTTTCCTCGCTGGTTGTTAAAAGACTGAATAACAATAAGAAAAACAAAAATTAATAAAGACAGCAAAACTTTTAGTGTCATTATTTTGAACATTTAATTTCTTACTAGAACGATTGTCCTTGCTATTTAGTATAAAAAAAACCTTCATTAAAAATGAAGGTTTTAAATTGAGGTTATTCTTTATCTTTTTTTATCTTTTCTAACTTTTCTAACTTTTCTTTTTGGTTTTTCAATTTTTCTTTTGTCTCTTTTATTTTTTTCTCAACATTGTCCAACTTATTTTCTGCAGCTTGAATTTGCTTTTCTTTTTCTTCATATTCAGCATCTGAAATTTTCTTTTCTTCTTTGGCCTTTTTTATTTTTTCTCTGGCCTCTTTTATTTTACCTCTTCCTTTTTGAATAGATTCTTCATTTTCAGATAATTGCCTTTCTTTATCCTTTGCTTCATTGCTAGCTTGTTCAGCTCTGGCGTGGCCAAATTCCTTACCGGATAAGTCACCTTTCTCTTTACCATAAGCATTGCCTTTGTTTACTTTTTCCTTGGCTTCTTTTATTTTTTTATCGCCATCATCATCATCGTGAGACTGAGCTTCCTTGCTCTCTTCTTTTTCTTCTTGCTTAGCCTCTTTTTTTATTTCTTTAAGTTCTTTTTTTTCTTCTTTGATTTCCTTTCTCTTTTCTTTAATTTCCTCCTTTTTCTCCTTTAGCTCCTTCTTTTTTTCCTGCCCTTTATTACTTTGAGCAATAGTGTGCTGTGTTCCCAAAAATGCAAACAAAGCAATTACCGTAATTATCGTTTTAATTGATTTCATGATTTTTTAGTTTTTAATGATACTATCCAATTGTTTTAAATCTTCTTCTACTCCTTTAATTTCTTCAGAAATTTCTTCGGAAGACTTTTCAATATCCTGAGCGATCTCTTCAATTTCCTGGACAGCTTCTTCAATTTTAGCCTCTTCTTCCTGCGCTTTCTTATCTACACAACTGGCAGCTGTAAATACAATTGCAACTACAAATAATTTTAAAAGTTTCATCAGTTTTGTTTTAGTTATAATGAAGTATTTCTTAACTATAAAACGAAATAATAAAGTTTAAAGTATGCAGAAAATGAATGTGTTAATAAATGTTGAAAGTCAATATTTGTAAACAATAGCATTGATATTCATGCCCGCACCGACAGAAGCCAACATGATAACATCGCCTTTGTTTATATGATGATTTTCCAGTTTATCTTTTACAACCATATCTAATAAAGTTGGTACAGTCGCTACTGAGCTATTACCTAATTTATGGATACTCATAGGCATCACATGTTCGGGAGTTGGAGTTTTATACAATCTGAAAAAACGTTTGATGATTGCTTCATCCATTTTTTCGTTTGCCTGGTGCATAAATACTTTTTTGACAGCTGTAATATCAACACCACTTTTATCCAATGCTGTTTTCATTGCTAAGGGAACATTATTCAAGGCATACTCATAAATTTTACGCCCATGCATTTTTATAAAACGTATGTTGGGGTTGGTATCAGGTATATTGGATTTTCCTAAAAATAAATAATGAGCCTCATCATAGGTGTGCGTCATTGAAGCATGACTTAGAATTCCCGAATTTTCATTTTTTGTAGCTTCTAAAATACAAGCACCGGCACCATCCGAGTAGATCATCGAATCCCTATCGTGCATATCTAATACGCGTGATAAGGTTTCTGACCCTATGATTAAACATTTTTTTGCAATTCCGGCCTTTATAAATGCGTTGGCCTGTATCACACCTTCAACCCATCCCGGACAGCCAAAAATAATATCATAAGCAACACAGTTGGGATTTTTAATTTTTAAATTGTGTTTGACCCTTGAAGCCAAACTCGGCAAAATATCCGTTTGAATAGTGCCTTTTTTAATATCACCAAAATTCTGGGCGAGGATAATATAATCAAGTTCTTCAGGATCAATACTCGCATCATCAATGGCTTTTTGCGCAGCCTTAGTGGCAATGCACGAAGAGTCTAAATCGTCAGTTACATATCGTCTTTCTTCAATGCCTGTAATAGCCTTGAATTTTTCAATAATTACTTCGTTTGAAGCTTCAAATGGTTCGTTTTTATCATTGTAAAAACGTTCTTCGATAAAATCTTTATTCTTTTTTATTACTGTTGGAATGTAGCTCCCGGTTCCTGTAATTACTGAATTCATATTGGGTAGGATCAATTTTCATCTGCGAAGATATATATTTCTGGCGAAACAGGAAGAAGGCTTATCTTATAGTTTACACATTCATCAATTTTTTTCACTATTTGATAATAATAAAGGGCTTCTTTTAAGAATTTATCATTTTTATTTCCATAACCGTTGCTATGGATAGTGCACGGGTTTTTGCCATTTCTGATGTTGAACCTTTGAAATTTTCATCTATTGATGTATGGAAATGGTATAACCATATTTTAAAATGTTCTTTTTTAAAAGGTTTTGTTTTATTGAGTAAAAGATGAGGTTGCATAGCATTTTTTTGATAAGCCGTATCATTGAATAATATACCATTCCAGAAATCGGTAATGGTTTCTATATGTTGCTCTAAATGATTTTGCCGGATTATATCTTCAAAAAAATGTTTTATAAACTCGTCTGCTAACAGTTTAGAGTAGAATTCTTTGATCACTAATAGAATATCTTCTCTATTTTGAATATCATTTTTCACCATAAGATTAGTTTAAAGGTATGATTTGTCAAAACCTAAGGGTAGTAGATCCTTCAGAGAATTTACTTTGATAATGGCTCCCTTTTCACCCATAAAAAAAATTTCTATCGGAGTGTTTTGATTCACTTCATATTCTGCAATGGCCTGCCTGCATGCACCACAAGGAGCAGCGGGTTGAGTAACTTCTTTAACAGAAGAGCTAGCCGATATTGCTAATTTTAAAATAGTTTTTTTTGGATACTTTGAACCGACGCTATAAATGGCCACGCGTTCGGCACACATGCCAGAGGGGTAAGCTGCGTTTTCTTGATTACTACCTATAACTATTTCGTTATTATCGAGCAAAATTGCCGCGCCTACATTAAAGTTAGAATAGGGTGCATACGCTTGTTTTCTGGCTTCAACAGCTAAATTCATTAATTCCTGATCTTGAATGTCAAGTTCAGAAATAGAATCGAATAAAATATAATTAGTGATTAATTGGAATTTCTTCACGTTTGTATTTTTAATTTTTTAATGTCCGTTTCATAGAAAAGGCCTTAATGCCTAAGTTATATCAAATTTTGAGCATAAAAAAACAATCATTCAATGCTAATGTACATAAAATGATTGTTTCTGTATTAAATTGATTTTATAAAATTTTAGAAGTCCTCAAATATATCACCAAAATTAAAGGTAAGTGAAAAACGCAATGTATTTTCTAAAGGATTATTAATATCTGTTGAGTTGATAAGATATGACATATCTAACTTGGCACTTTTAAAACTAAAACCTGCGCCAAGTGTAAAAAATTTACGTGCTCCCTTTAAATCACTTTCATTGAAATAGCCCGCTCTAAATGCAAATGTTTGATCGTATTCATATTCGGCGCCTAGTGCCCATGTAAATTCCTTGAGTTCCTCACTAAAACCTCCAGGGGCATCACCAAACGATTGAAAGATACCACCAATGAACCCCACTTCATCGTCTTTACCGTCAATAATTTCACCTGTAAGTTCATCTCTTAAAGGAGGTGTGGGAACTAACAATTTATTGAATTCTAAATTGGTCGTAATTGTATTTAAATCGTCTATAATAAAATCAAAACCGGCACCTAAGCGTAAGTTTGTAGGAATAAAACTTTCTCTGCCACTATCTGTAAGGCTTACTTTGGGTCCTATATTGGAAATATTAAATCCTCCTCTCCATCTACCATTAAAATTTCCATAATTCTGCTCTTCAGATTGAAAGTAACCTGCTACATCCACGGCAAAAGTATTGACAGTTTTTAAATCGGAATTTTCTACCCGTAGTGCAAAATCAGATCGAATATATCTAACTCCAACTCCCATTGAAAAAGATTCACTTAACTTTAATGCATAAGAACCATCTATTGCAAGCTCATTTGGATTTTCAGAACCAATAGGATTACCTCCTTGATCGGTTAAATCAATTGTCCCTAAAGAAAAGAATTTTAGACTGGTACCCCAGGCACTACTTTCATTAATTCGATTTGTAAATGTTACACTACTAACAAATACATCATTCGTTAAGTTCCTGAGCCATGGTGTATAATTAACACCAATAGTGTATTCAGAACTCGAAAAAGCATGTTTTGCAAGGTTATATTGCTGGGAATTTGCATCCGGTGAGGTGGCAACTCCTATGTCGGCCATACCACCCGCTCTTGCATCAGTAGTTATTAATAAAAATGGAGCGGCAGTTGTAATAGGGTTAGGTTCATCTTGAGCATACCCACTATGTAAACTAAGTATTGCTGTTAGAATTAAAAAAAATTTCTTCATTAGAGTGTTTTGAATTAGATTGTTGATTACTTTTTTATTGTAAAATAACTAATTTTTCAAATTTCGTAGCTTTAGTATTTGATAGTATTGATTTTACATTGAGTTTATAAATATATACCCCTTTTCCTATTTTATTACCAAAGTCATCCAACCCATTCCAGGAAATTGATCTTGACAAGTTTTCAGATTGTACAGGTTGACTGATCGTTTTAACCAATTTCCCAGAAACTGTAAATATCTGAACCTGAACTTCCAGGGGTTCATTTGGTTTATTATGATTAAACCAAAACTCTGTGTAATTTATGAATGGATTTGGGTAATTTAATACATTGCTTAATACTAAATCCCTATCATCTACTACAACAAAATTTAACGTACTTTCAGAAGGATTATTGTACGTATCCCAACATTTAAAATTAATAGTATGAGGGCCTACTTCTAAATTCCTAAAAGGAAATTTTACTTTTCCTTTAGTAAAGTCATCTAGCTCAGTTTGATAGAAATCATTTAGAATAAAAGGATTGGCTTGGTCGCCGTCTAAAATTGCAACAATATCATGATCTACGGCAGTTATCGAAGTGTTAATTCCCGATTCATCTTCCAATACAGCGATAAAATTGGGTGATTCACTGGTATTACCACCATCTATAAAGGATTCATCATCCATAAATAATGTAATGGTTGGGCCAATACTGTCATCAGGAGCGTTTTCATCGATACCTCCAATAGTAATATCTTGATTTATACCCGCTTTATCGACTATTTTGTCATCGGCATACATGCTCACTTTGGCTTTTCCAAATGCAATGCGAATATCCTTAGGAACAATAAAGCTAAAATTAAATACACCATTTTTTACAGATGCTCTGCCTCTAAAGATTTTACTTTCTGTAGCGTCAAAAGTGAGTTTATTTCCAAAGTTGTTATTATCAAGTGTTATTCTATCCACAGATTTATCGAAAATTGTCGTCGACAGGGTGCCGTTAAAATCGGCTATTGGATTGTCAGACGCATCGGTAATGATACCTTCCAACTTTATTCTTGATAGTGCTTTTAAGGTATCGAGAGATTGTGTAATATCAATACCATTCATTTTAGTAAGTTTAATATTTGGTTTTGGCTGTGCCAATTTCATGGCCGGGTCGCCTAAATAATAAACGAACAATCGCTGTTCAGTATTTGGAGCCGATGGATCATTTTTCATTTGCATTAATGCTTCAGCTATGGTATAGTCTTCACCACCAAAACCGAAAAGTTTTTTTACTAAAATTTCATTGAAACGTTGTCCAACTGTAATAAAGATTTCCCGTGTAGTAGTGATCATACTCGTGGCTCCTCCATTAGAATTTAAGAATACGAATTCACCTGCTGTAGGCCTTAACGGATTGTCAAACCTCGAAAACTCACAGGTAACGGTTATCATTAAAGGTAAAGTGTTCGAATTAACCCAATCCTGAATTTGAGGAACTTCTAAAATACGTTCACCCGCCCAACCATCTTCACCACCATGGCCAAAATAGTCGATAATCAATGACCCTGTTTCTATGGCATTATTTATAGCTTCGTTCACATCAGGATAGCGCTCGCCTCCGGCAGAGGTTTCTTGCACAAAGGCATCTGCATAGATTTTAGTTAAATTAAAAATAGGCCTTCTGTCCTTAATAGTATCGGCAATTCGTTCTACAGTTTGTTGAAGTACAAATTCTCCCGCCGTATCTGGATCATCAGCAACAACAGCAATATTATTACGCCAATCTCCAAAAGAAGTAGTTGCATAATAATTCAAAGTTTTATCAACTGTTGCTTTTGCTTCTATAAGCGAAGTAATTGGAAATCTACCTGTGGCAACATCTTGTTTGTCACTATTTTCCAATGCGCCTTCAGTATCATCCATCATTCCATAATAGTCATCAGTTACATAAGAATTCGCTAAGTTAAAACTTTCAAAGGATTGAACTGCCGGAACAATATTATTATTACCGTTAATCCTGTCTTTATAATCATATGAAGAATCACCGAATAAACATACATATTTGATTCTAGAATCGACTGTAGATGCATTCAAATAGAAATGTCGAACGAAATCTCTAATACCCGTTAAGTCTGGTGAACCAGAACCGAATTCATTATAAATTTCCTCTAAATTTATAACCTGAACAGTGAGCCCCGAATTTTCTCTATGGTAGCTAGCCAAACGTCCTGCTTCGCTCATCAGATAATCTTGGGTAATAATTAGATAATCAATATCTTGCAAACTATGTAAGTTTTGATTTGCTATTTGACTGGTTGGCAAGATTTCGGGACTAAAATAATCAGTATCGGTAAGTACAATAAATTCATGTAAAAGTCCCGCGTTCATTTTAAAGGTAAAGTTATTCCCGGCTGATTGATTGTTTACAATTTTTGGATTGATATAATCAGTAACATTCCAAACCTGTGAAATTGTTGAACTGTTTTGAATATTGTATTCTACAATGGAAGTTGCCGGTAAATTGGAACTGTCGAAATTTCTGAAAGAAAATTGTTTTTCACCTGCCACCAATTTCTTCATGCCAATTAACTCTACATAATCTAAAAACGCCTTTGCAGACGGGTTACCATTATTATTATAAGTAATTTCTAATTGAACAGCATCACTATTAACATTGATGTTTTTAATACCTTCTTCGGATCTGGCAAGTGTAAGGCTCCCCGACGTTACATTCTGAAAGGATAAAGCCATTAAGTTTTGACCATTTACGGTAACACTTAGTTGCGAAGGCGTTGAAGAAATGGCAACGCCTCTTAACCTGATAAATACATCTTGTGAAGAATCGAGGTTCGTAAAATCAAAATTGACTGTAGTTGTATTTTCAAAACTTAAATCCTTACCAAGCCATTGCTGACCGTTGGCAAAAATATTCGTTTTTTCTTCTTCAAAGAAGACATAATCATTAAATGTGGTAATTTGTTCTGTGGCTGGTAAGGTAATTTCAGGTGCATTTTTAATTCGTTTTCCCACACCATTGTCTACAGTTAAAAAATAAAAAGCTTTGTCAGAATAAATATTAGTTCGATGACGTGTCAGACTTGGTTGAAAGGGTGTGGGTACCCAATCATGTGGACCTTTGCCATAAAACAGGATAAAATCATTAGCATCAAACCGCCCGTCTTCTTCACCATTCACTACAATGGCATTTTCTTGCAAGCCATCATATCTAAAGGTGTTGTTCTTTACCGGTAATAATTGACCTCCATTTCCGAATATCCTAATATTCCTGGGGTCCAACTCATTTGTATTGATACCTAAATTTTGTAAAAAAGACCTGTCGATTTTAAAAACACCCGTAGTGTCAATAGCGAATTTATACCATGTCCCTTGTGATAAAACTGAGTTTTTTACAGTTGACACTGATTTATTTTGTGCAACTATAAAAGCAGTAATAAATAGAAAGTATAAGAATGTATTATTTTTTTTAAATATCATGGTCATAAAACAAACGCAAGTTAGACATACTTATTTTAATTTTTTACAAGGTTACACATAATAAAGAAAAAAAACAATCGTTATACAAGCATCAAAAGGCATTTATGTCAAGGAAAAGTTATTGATAATAACCCTGTCAACCCTAAATTTAAACAAAAGAATTATAAATATGAAAAGGCATATTGGAAATAAAATCTTGTTAGTAGTACTGGTAGCAGCCACGCTAATAAGTTGTAATAAAAAATCTAGAACACACTCAGAATTAACAGGTTGGAGATTTAATGATCCTACCTATGGTGGTTTTACAGCAAATACAAATTATCAAGGTCAAAAAGTCCCTCCAGGAATGGTACTTATTGAAGGAGGTACATTTACAATGGGTAGCGTACAGGATGATGTTCTATTTGATTGGAATACTACACCTACAAAACAACAGGTTCGCTCATTTTTTATGGATGAAGCTGAAGTTACCAATTTAGAGTATTTATTTTATTTACAATATTTAGAAAAAGTATATCCCCCTTCTGATGATAGTTATAGAAAGATTTATCATGCAGCTTTGCCTGATACATTGGTATGGAGAGATGCTCTTGGGTTTAACGAATTATTGACAGAGACTTATTTACGTCATCCTTCATATAGTGATTATCCGGTGGTCGGGGTGTCATGGAATCAAGCTTCAGAGTATTGTAAATGGAGAACAGATAGAGTTAATGAAAAAATATTAATGGATAAAGGCGTATTGAAATCACTTTTTGATATGGATTCAGTTACTGTTGAAGGTAAAAATCGATTTGATACCGGCACTTATTTGGCGAATCCTAACTTATTATTTGATGGAGATGAAAATATTTATGGTAGGGGATTACCTGATTATTCACAAAGATCTTCCAAGAAAAAAAATAAGAGAAAAGACAGAAGTTCTGATGAGGATGAGGATGTAGTGGATGATGTGGAGTCTGATGATGATGACAGTAGAAAATCAAGACGTCGAGGCAGATCAAAAAAGGCACCTCAAGGATTTACCGGAAGACATGTAAAAACTTCTGACGGTCTGTTAACGCAACGTTTTAGGCTTCCTACAGAAGTTGAGTGGGAATATGCTGCTAAAGCCGAAATTGAAAATAGAGAATACAATTCAATTAGAGGTAGAAAAAAATATTCATGGAATGGTAATACTACCAGGGACCAATCGAGAAGAAGAGCTGGTGATCAATTAGCTAACTTTAAGCAAGGTAAAGGTGATTACAGTGGTTTAGCAGGATGGAGTAATGATGGTGCAGATATTACAATTAAAATAAAATCATACGATGCTAATGCATTTGGATTATATGATATGTCCGGTAACGTTGCAGAGTGGGTAGCAGATGTTTATAGGCCAATAGTTGATAATGAGGCAAGTGACTTCAATTATTTTAGAGGTAATGTATTTAAAAAACCTTTGATTGACGAAGAAGGTAAAGTTGTAGTTGTTGATTATAACAGTATTGAATTTGACACCTTAGATAATGGTAAAATTGTCCCTAAAGACTTACCTGGAAGTATAAAATATATTCCGATCACGAAGCGTGATGCTTTTATGAGGCCGAATTATGAAAAGTCTGATAATATAGCTTTTGGAGATGGTGATATAAGTTCTACAAAGAACTATTATAAAGATGAAGAAGATATGGATGAAAGTGCTAAACCTAGAATGTATAATTCTCCTCAAACTCCAAAACAAATAGGAGAAAGTGGGTTAAGAATTCAACAGTACGATACTAAAAAGAGAAATACATTGGTTAGTGATGAAGCAAGAGTATATAAAGGTGGTTCGTGGAAAGATAGGGAATACTGGTTAGATCCGGCACAACGTAGATATCTGCCTCAATATATGGCAACGAATTATATCGGGTTTAGATGTGCCACTGATAAATTAGGAGCGATGCAGCAGAAACGTAGAAGGAAAACTCCAAACTAATAAGAATTAAGAAAAAATTTAAAACTCAATACAATTTTGTATTGAGTTTTTTTTTAGTTTTAACCAATGAATATTCCAGCACTGTATAAATTATATACACAATCTTATAAGGTCTCTACTGATACAAGAAAGGTCGTAAACGGGTGTATTTTTTTTGCGCTGAAAGGCGACAATTTTAACGGGAATTTATTTGCCGCAGAAGCGCTTAAAAAAGGAGCTTCTTTCGCTATAGTTGATGAAAAGGAATACCAAACACATCCGGCTATTGTGCTGGTTGAAGATTCATTAAAAACATTACAATCTCTGGCTTTATATCATAGGGAGCAACTTAAAATTCCGATCATTGGTTTAACAGGCAGTAATGGCAAAACCACTACTAAAGAACTTATAAATGCTGTGCTTTCTGCTAAGTATAATACTAACGCTACTGTAGGGAATCTAAACAATCATATAGGTGTGCCGTTAACCTTGCTTTCAATGACCTCTGAAACCGAAATAGGGATCGTAGAAATGGGAGCAAACCATTTAAAAGAAATCAACTTTCTATGTACTATTGCTTTACCCGATTACGGTTATATTACCAATTTTGGCAAAGCGCATTTAGAAGGTTTTGGTAGCCTGGAAGGAGTTATAAAAGGAAAAACAGAGTTGTACCAACACTTGAAGGAAAGGAATAAAACAGTATTTGTAAATGCTAATGATCAAAAACAACTTGAGCGATCTAAGGAGATGAGCCGAGTAACCTTTGGTACTGGAATGGCTGATTTAGATATTGAACTAATTGAAGCGAACCCATTCGTTATTGTGAAATTCAATTCGATAACCATCACGACTAAATTAATTGGAGTTTATAATTATAACAATATTGCAGCAGCTATCTCAATAGGTAACTATTTTAAGGTTTCAGATAGACATATTAAAGATGCTATTGAAAATTATATTCCCGCAAATAACCGCTCTCAAATTATTAAAAAAGGAGATAATACCATCATATTGGATGCCTATAATGCAAACCCCACCAGTATGCAAGCAGCATTAGAGAATTTATCAGGGTTGACTGATGGAAAAAAAATTGCAATAGTAGGCGATATGTTTGAATTGGGAAAAGATGCTGAAATAGAGCATCAACTTATTAGTGACCTGATACTGACATTAAACCTGGATAAAGCATATATAATTGGTGAGCAATTTTATAAAACGACAACAGATTCAAAAAAGGTATTGCAATTTAAAAGTTTTGAAAATTTTAAAGACGCTTTCATTAAAATGAAACTTCAGAATTCAACAATTCTAATAAAAGCGTCGCGGGGAATGGCTTTAGAAAGGGTCCTGGATCTTTTATAAATTGTCATTATGAGTGTAGCGAAGAATCTTAAGACGGATACTCTTTACTTCATTTCACATTAGCAACTACTAAATTATTTATTTGTAAGCAAAAACGCTTTAAAAGCATTCCAATAGGTTTCGTGCCCTTCTGTTGTATCCCAAACCGCTCTTGACCCATGAATACCTTTGACCTTCGGTTTAAAATGTGTAATATACCTTGGTTTTACAAACCGAAGTAATTTTTCGACAGGATCAGTTTCTCTTTGAGATGATGTTACAAAAGTAGGAATATTCAGAGGTTTAATAGTTTCAGCCAAATTTAAATTTTTTAAATATTCTCCCGGACTAAAAGCGGCTACTGCTTTTACTTTACTGTTTTCACTACCGATCCATAAGGCTAACGAGGCGGAGTAAGAGCTACCCACTAAAATAATCGGTTGGTTTCCATTAGTTGCGTACAAATAATCAATTGCAGCTTCAAGGTCTTGTTTTGCACCTGTATAACCCACATTCATTTTCTTTGAATTGGCATCAAGGGCTGTTTGATTGACAATGCCGTTCACTTCTTTACCTGAACGCTGGTCAATTGCCATACATGAAAAACCAAGTGCATTTATTTTTTTGGCTGTATTGATATATTCACCTCGGCTAAAACCGGCCTGATGGCATAATAACACGGTAGGCTGTACACGATTTAAACCCAACTTTCGGGCGGGCAGGAAATAGGTGTCAGCAGTAATTATGACAGAGTCCTTTGCAAAAAATGTGATGGTTTTAGATGCTGATTCGGTGGCATTTTCAAGACCCGGAGGCGTGTTTTGAGAAAAGCCCGTAATCGATAGGCTTAGCACCAATGATAGAATTAAATAACGCATAGACTTGTTTTTAAATGACGAAAGTTAATAATTTAGAGAATATCTCAGGGTAAGAATTAAAATTTTAACAGGTCTTTAAGAAGTTGTATGATATTTATTTCTTTTCGGTAACAGTTTAATTTTTCTAATCTTTAGCAAATAATTTTTTTTATAAATATTTAAAAAAAAGGGATAACAAAAGGTATTTTATCTATTTCAACTCCAAATTACCATGTGCGTATCTCAAATTATATTTCATTTTATCTATTCGCCAACTTTCCCGTGTTTTCACCAAATGGAGGTCATAGCTACCGACAAATTCACGTATTGGTCCTTTTTTGGCTGATTTTTTATAATGTGTGGCCGTTGCATACGCAAAAACAGTAGCATCTTGGCCATTAATGGTAACTAAATAATTACCTCCTAAATGATTGACCACATCGAGTTCTTTAAAAGCATTTCGCCATGTATCGCATATAGCTTTTGAAGCTATTTCACTCTTTTCTCCACCCATCGAAGTCATATCGAGCATAACCTTTGTTGTAAAAACCTCCTGTTGAAGCTTCTCCCAGTCCTGGTGGTCCGTATAAATAAAAAGTTTATTTACAATTTCAATAATCTGTTCTCGTGTAGAAAAGTTTTTCATTTTTTGATATTTTATAAAAAGTAAATGAGAGCGTAGGAGGTGATTTTTAGAACTATTTAAAATTTGAATTGTTAGGTAATTCAAATAATTCAAGGTTAAAGTATGATACCGAAGCTAACAAATGATCAAAAATATCAGCCATAATATATTCATAATTGCTCCAGCGTTTATCACTGCTGAAGGCATAGACTTCCAGGGGAATCCCCTGGGGTGTGGGGTCGAGCTGGCGCACCATTATGGTCATGTCTTTATTTATTGCTGTATGATTACTTACATACGTATCTATGTATTTTCTAAAAACACCTATATTGGTCAGGTTTCTACCGTTAATTAAAAGTTCTTTATTGACAGTATTTTGCGTATTATAAGTTTCTATATCATTCTGACGTTTATTTAAATAAGCCGTTACTAATTCTATTTTTTTCAACCTTTCTACATCTTCTCTGGTCAGATATGCAATACTATTCTGTTTAATCAGTAAGGCTCTTTTAATACGCCGGCCACCGGAACTTGTCATTCCTCTCCAATTTTTAAAGGAATCTGAGATTAGAGCATATGTAGGAATGGTAGTGATGGTTTTATCGAAGTTCTGCACTTTAACTGTTGCCAATGTAATTTCGATAACATCTCCATCGGCTCCATATTTATCGAATGTTATCCAATCACCTATACGTACCATATCATTGATGGAAACCTGTATACTCGCTACAAAACCAAGTAAAGTATCTTTGAAAACCAACAATATAATGGCGGAGGCTGCACCTAAGGCGGTAATGAATTTTACAAAAGGAATTCCTGTAACGATTGCAAAAGCGGATAAAAAACCTACAACCCAGGCTACGATCATAAATACCTGAATATAACTGTCTATGGGCTTATCTTTTAATCCAGGTATGGTTTTAAAAAATCCTTTTAATGAATTGAGCAGGCTTCTTACAATCCAAAGGATTAATACAATGGAGAATACTTCAACCCCCTTCAATAATATGTTTTCAATATAGGGAAAGTCTATAAATACAGTGGGAATCAATTCAATGGCAACGAGCAATGGAATGATGTGGGCAACATTACGGGGGACTTTATTACTCACTAAGATATCGTCGAAACGTGTTTTTGAACGCTCTGCAATTTTAGTAAAGATCCGTACTAAAATTTTTCGTACTACAAAATCTATAACAAAAGCTATAATTAAAAATACCAACAGCAAGGCCAACATATTGATATATTTGGCATTGGTTTCATTTAACCCTGCAGATATGAGATAATTATATAAAAGATGACTAATGTTTTCCATAATTAGTTTTTCATGCTAATACACTTTTTAATGATTCATTGTTTTTACATCCGATCGGGTACCTCTATCCCCAACAAGTTAAAAGCACTTTTTATGACCTCTCCAACTTTTTTAGACAATTGGGTTCTGAATATTTTTTCCTGCACATTGTCGCAGCCTAAAATAGGTACACTCTGATAAAAAGAATTGTATTCTTTTACGAGATCATAGGTATAATTGGCTAGTAAGGCCGGACTATAATTCTCGGCGGCTTGTTGAATGACCTCAGGATAGATGGCTAGTTGTTTGAGTACTGATCTTTCTTTTTTGTGCAATTCTAAAGAGTTCTTGACTGCGCTCGAACTGACAGCCGTATAATCAAAGTTGGCCTTGCGTAAAATAGACTGAATCCTGGCATAGGTATATTGAATAAACGGGCCCGTATTGCCTTGAAAATCAATTGATTCTTTAGGGTCAAACAGAATACGTTTTTTAGGGTCGACCTTTAGAATATAATACTTTAAGGCACCCAATCCTATAGTGGTGTAAAGGGAAGCTTTTTCACTTTCAGAATACCCTTCCAACTTACCGAGTTCTTCAGAAATTTCTCTTGCCGTATTGCTCATTTCTACAATGAGATCATCAGCATCCACAACGGTACCTTCACGTGATTTCATCTTTCCTGAAGGCAGGTCGACCATTCCATAACTTAAATGGTATAAGTTTTCGGCCCAATCAAAACCTAATTTTTTAAGAATTAAAAACAAGACCTTAAAATGATAATCCTGTTCATTGCCAACCGTATATACCAGTCCGCCCACATCGGGATAATCTTTAATACGTTGTATTGCCGTACCGATATCCTGTGTCATATACACGGCCGTACCATCAGAACGCAATACAATTTTTTCATCGAGGCCTTCATCGGTTAGATCTATCCAAACCGAACCGTCATCCTTTTTAAAGAAAACATCTTTTTCCAAACCATCAGCTACCACATCCTTTCCTAATAAATAGGTATTGCTCTCGTAATAATTCTTGTCAAAATTTACGCCTAAGGCCTTATAGGTTTGTTCAAATCCTTCATAGACCCACTGATTCATTTGCTCCCATAAACCTCTTACTTTTGTATCGCCGGCTTCCCATTGTATCAACATTTCCTGAGCTTCCAACAATATAGGAGCTTGCTTTTTAGCTTCTTCTTCGGTTTTTCCTTCAGCAATTAGATCATTGATCTCTTTTTTATATTCCCGGTCAAACTTCACATAATAATTACCGACCAGTTTATCACCTTTTAAACCCGAACTTTCGGGTGTTTCATCATTTCCCCAACGTTGCCAGGCCAGCATACTTTTACAGATATGAATACCACGATCATTAATGATTTGCGTTTTATATACTTTTTTACCGGATGCTTTGATGATCTCTGCAACCGAATAGCCTAATAAATTATTTCGAATATGTCCAAGATGTAAAGGTTTATTCGTATTCGGCGAAGAGTATTCAACCAGTACTGATTTGGTATCGGGTTTGGTTTGAACCGAACCAAAATTCTCGGTACTGTAGATACTTTCAAAACTGTTTAGAAAATAGGCATCGCTCAATACCAGATTTAAAAAGCCTTTTACTACATTAAAATCGGTTATTTCTGCAACATTTTCTTTGAGATACGTGCCCAAATTGTTTCCGATCTCTACGGGATTTCCTTTAATGAATTGCAAGAATGAAAAAACAACTATAGTTATATCACCTTCAAAATCTTTTCGGGTAGCTTGAAATTCAACCGAATCAATTTCAACATTATAAATTTCTAGTAGCCCTTTTTGTATGGCAGATCTTAATGTATCCTGAATGTTCATTTAATCCAAAAAATTAAATTATTACCCCTCACTGCACTTGAGAAGACAAAATAAAACTTAAATGTCAGGTCGAGCATGTCACATCGAGCGCAGTCGAGATGCGAGACCTCACTACTATTCAAAAAATAGTAGAATCAAAATTAGGCTGCAAATTTAATATAAATAATATCAGGATTTACTATTTTTATTGACGGTAATTCAGAATTGATGATTAATAAGGCACTGAAATACTGAATCAAGTTCAGCACATTAAATTCAACATAGATGAAAACTAATAAAACCAAAGTAAAAAGAGCTCCAAAACGTGGCCATTATGATAGTGAAACCATTAATAAGATCTTAGATAATGATTTTATTTGCCAACTCGGATTTGTATATAATGGTTATCCTGTTGTAATACCAACTATTTACGGCAAAAAAGATGAGTATTTATATTTTCACGGAGCCAGTGTCAGCCGCTTATTAGTTACTATGGAAGAAGGAGTGCCAGTATCCTTAAATGTAACACAAACAGATGGCATTGTATTAGCACGTTCTGCATTTCATCATTCGTTGAATTATCATTCGGTTACCGTTTTTGGTCAGGCCGAATTGGTTACTGATGAAAATGAACGGTTGGAAGCATTGAAAGTTGTTTCAGATCAAATTATTCCATTGCGATGGGAAGAAGCACGGTTTCCCAATAAAAAGGAATTAAAAGCAACCAAAGTGTTGAAATTAAAAATTACAGAAGCTTCTGCTAAAATTAGAACCGGCCCACCAAAGGACGAAAAGGAAGATTATATGCTCGACATTTGGGCGGGCGTCATTCCTATTGAAAAGAGCTATGGGCAACCGATAGCTGATCCCGACCTGAAACCGGGAATTCCATTGGCCAATAGTGCAAAAGAGTTGATCAAAAATAAGGATTGATTCATTCTAAATGATAAACTTTATTCATTTTAGCGATGGTACAATTCCAGTGTAGATCGGTTCTTATTTTTGTTCTTAAAGCCTGGCTCTGATGCGACTCACCATGATTAATGATGGTGAGTACCGGTGGTTTTTCAAAATGATGTAACCAATCGAGTATTTCGGTTTGATCTGCATGGCCAGAGAAGGCATTTATTTTAAAGACTTCAGCTTTGATGGAATGGTATTTTCCAAAAAATTTAATTTCGGTATCACCTGCCAATAAGGCCCGGCCTCTGGTACCTTCGGCTTGAAATCCAACTATTAAAATACTGTTTTTTTGATCTGACAGGCATTTATCCAAATAATGCAACACCCTGCCGCCTGTCATCATTCCACTTCCTGCCAATACAATTTTAGGATCGTTATTTTTTACAATGGCTTTAGAAGTATTCACATCACTCACCAGTTGCACTGTTGAATGCATACTTTGTATATCATCAGCACTTAGTTTGTGTGCATTTTTATGTTTATAGTAGACTTCAGTGGCATTTACACCCATGGGACTGTCAAGGTAAATTGGAATTTCGGGTAATTTATTTTCCCGTTTTAGGACACTTAATAAATAAATAATTTCCTGCGCCCTTTCTACCGAAAAAGTTGGTATGATCAATATACCTCCTTTAGCATAGGTGGATAGTATTGGTTTCAATAATACATCTTTAATAGCACTGTTTTGATGTATTCTATTTCCATAGGTTGACTCTACGACCAGGTAATCAGCCTTCTTTATATATTCATAAGGATCCAACAATATGGGTTCTTTTCTGCCGATATCACCCGAAAAAACTACAATTTTTCCGCTAATGCTCAGCACGATAAAAACACTTCCCAAAATATGGCCACTGTTTAGAAATTTAAATTTTATGGTATCATCAATAGGATGCCATTGATTTAATTTAAAAGTCTCCAATTGAGTGATGGTTTGCCTGGCGTCATTAATAGTATATAATGGTTTCGCCGGTTTATGTTTGGTATACCCATACTTATTTGCTCTTTTGGCGTCTTCTTCCTGAATTTTTCCACTATCTAACAAGATTATTTCTGTAAGATCTTTTGTGGCTTCGGTAGCATAAATTTTTCCTGTATACCCGTTTTTTGTCAGGATGGGTAGGTAGCCTGAATGGTCTAAATGCGCATGGGTCAGCAAAACCAGGTCCAAATCATTGAATTCTATTGGAGGAGCATCCCAGTTTTTTAAGCGTAATTCTTTAAGCCCTTGAAACAATCCGCAATCAATTAATATTTTTTTATAACCGGCCTCTAGTAGAATTTTTGAACCTGTTACAGTGCCGGCGCCACCAAAAAATGTCAGTTTCATATTGTTGGATATATAAGTATGAACAGTACAAATTACGTCCTAGATTTTACTTTTAAAATGATATAAATCAATAATTACAAATTTAATCTTCAATAGCTGAGCATTATCATTTTATTACCCAAAGAGCTGTTGTACATTTACCTGTTAAACAAAAAAATAAAAGACTATGGTATCACAAGTAATTTATAATTCTGACCTTCATTTTGAACATACATTATGGAAAAATGAATTGTTATTTTGGAAAGACGAAATAAAGTCATTTCAAAACAGATTGGACGAATTAGTGGTAAGATGGACTGACAAGAGTGTTTTAAAAGAATTAAGCACCTTCCAAAATAGTTTTATCATCCACAGAAATAAGATCAATGACTTTATGGATGAAATAGATGCTCATGAAATGAATATTGCCAAACATTATGAGATACATCAAAATGTAATTGATATTCCCGACTTGAAAAGTCATAACAAAATGAGAAAAAAAATGGAGACGGAGCGGGCTATTTATAATGAATTGAAAAAGGAATTCTTTAAATTTCTTTCTAAATACATGTAATTAAGAAGACAAGGGTGTTAAAATGTTTCTTATTTTCGTTAATAGATTATTTTACATTCCTATCTATGAAGAAATATACTGTTCAAAACTCACCATTTGTAGTGCCAACAACTGATGGTAAACTAATTGAGGAACATTTTGGTTTGGCTTCCGATGCAAATTCAGCCATTAGTATTGCACATATGGTTGCGCCACCCAATTGGAGTGAGCCTTTTCAAACACCGGAGTTTGATGAATATACCTATATCATTAGAGGAAAAAAACAATTTAATATTAATGGCGAAAAGGTAATTTTAGAAGCAGGACAATCCATAAAGATTGAAAAGAATACACGCGTTCGGTATTCCAACCCCTTTGATGCCTCCTGTGAATATTTAGCAATCTGTCTACCGGCTTTTTCGCCAAATTCAGTACATAGAGAAGAATGAATTTACAACCTTTCCATATTGCCATACCGGTACATAATCTTGAAGAATGCAGAAAATTTTACAGAGAAGTATTAGGTTGTGAAGAGGGCAGAAGTAGTGACCATTGGGTAGATTTCAATTTGTTCGGGCATCAATTGGTCATACATTATAAACCAAAAAATGATGAGGATAAATTGCATACCAATCCTGTTGATGGTAAAAATGTTCCGGTGCCTCATTATGGTGTCGTACTCGATCTAAAAACATTTCATGAGTTTTCTGAATTGTTGAGCTCAAAAAAGGTCGAATTTATTATTGAACCGTATATTCGGTTCGAAGGTGAGGTTGGAGAACAGGCTACCATGTTTTTTTTAGATCCGGCAGGTAATGCCTTAGAGTTTAAAGCCTTCAAGGATATGGGGCAGTTATTTGCGAAGTGATATTCACTGTAAGGTTTCTTAATTCTTAATAAAAGTATAATAAATGGTTAAACTTATGCTAAACCGGTATTCTGGTGATGGCTGTGCTGATATAGTCAGTATCTTTAATTAAAATTACCACTATGTTAGTTCTATTAATTATTACAACTATTAAATTGATCCTTTGGATATTATAATTTTCACGTTTCAAATTAAGTTATGTGTTTAAAAATTAAAAGCTCGTTGGCCTTATTATTTTTGAGCATAAGTCTTTTTGCGCAGGAATATTCCGGTAAAGGGGAGGATATCAATATTATATTAGAAAATATAAAAAACTTTTCTAAAGCTTATATGGCTGCTGATTATGATAAACTTGCCACGTTTTACAGTGAAGATGGTAAAATTTTTCCTCCCGGTGCAGATATTATTGTAGGTCGTGAAGCTATTAAAAAACGCTGGATACTACCAAAAGGTGTAAAAGTATTAGCCCATAAAGTCACTCCTGAAGAAATAAAAATAATAGATGATTATGCATACGATTATGGATATTATGAGGGCAGTTCGAATAATAAAAAAGGGAATAATCCTTTCAAGGGGAAATATATGATCGTCTGGAAAAAAATGGGAGCTGATTGGAAAATTTACCTTGATATCTGGAATAGACTGGATACTAAAAAAAAGTAATACCTATCTGCATTTCTATTAGGTTTAACATAGTTTACTCATCACAAAATTTTCAAATGTCGTAGCGGTCCTTTTTTCTTCCAATTGCTTATTTGCAAATTAATTTTTTTTGATTGACCTCTAAAATCATTTCCGATTTCTTATTTTTGTTCACATGCCGTAACAAATAACGGCGTCAAAATTAAATTATAAAAACAAACACATGAAAAAAACTTTATTTTTTGCAGCTTTTTTAATAGTAGCCGGTTTTACAGTTGCTGCCCAGGAAGTTAAATTTGAAGAGTATGATCTTGATAACGGAATGCATGTTATTTTACATCAGGACAATACTGCCCCGGTAGTTACTACTTCGGTAATGTATCACGTAGGAGCAAAAGATGAAAACCCTGAACGTACAGGATTTGCACACTTTTTTGAGCACCTGTTGTTTGAAGGAACGAAAAATATCGAACGCGGCGAATGGTTTACTATTGTAACTTCCAATGGGGGAAGCAATAATGCGAACACTACGGACGATAGAACCTATTATTATGAAGTGTTTCCATCGAATAATGTAGAATTGGGTTTATGGATGGAATCTGAAAGACTGTTGCATCCAATTATCAACCAGATCGGTGTTGATACGCAGAATGAAGTTGTTAAAGAAGAAAAACGCTTACGTGTAGACAATACCCCTTACGGAAATATTTTAGCCGAGATCAAGCAATATCTTTTTGTTAAACATCCCTATAAAGGAACTACTATCGGTAAAATGGAACATCTGGATGCGGCTACGCTTGAAGAGTTTCAGGCATTTAATAAAAAATTCTATGTACCGAACAATGCTGTGTTGGTTGTAGCAGGTGATATTGATGTGCCTGCTGTTAAAAAGATGATCCAGGATTATTTTGGACCGATTCCCAGGGGTGCTGATATTGTCAGGAATTTTGAAAAGGAAGAGCCTATTACCGAGACCATTAAAGCCAAGGCCTATGATGCAAATATCCAAATTCCGGCAATTATTGCTACCTATAGAACACCTTCCTTTAAGGAAAAAGATGCCTATGTGTTAGAAATGATCTCGACCTATTTAAGCAGAGGTAAAAGCTCTAAATTGTATAAAAAATTGGTAGATGAAAAGAAAATGGCATTGGCTGTACAGGCTGTAAGTTTTAGCCAGGAAGATTATGGTTTGTATGCGTTATTTGCATTACCTCTTGGTGAAAATACGTTGGAAGGTTTATTATCTGAAATGGATGAAGAAATTGTAAAAATGCAGAATGAGTTGATCTCAGAAAATGATTACAAAAAATTGCAGAATCAATTTGAAAATCAAATTGTCAATGCTAATTCGAGTGTTGCAGGTATTGCAAACTCCCTGGCCAGGTATTATATGCTGTACGGTGATGTGAATTTAATTAATAATGAAATCGATATTTATAGATCCATTACTAGAGAAGAAATTCAAGCTACGGCCAAAAAATATTTGAATCCTAATCAACGATTGGTATTGGAATACCTACCTAAAAAAGATGATCAATAAAAAACAACATACAGAGATGAACTTTTCAAAGAAAAATCACGAACACATTAAAACAAGTAGATTTTATGTGAGTAAAATTAAAATGATAATACTTATTGCATTGGTCTTATTAACGGCAGGAGTTCAAGCCCAAATTGACAGGTCAAAGCAACCAGAACCGGGACCATCACCTAAAATTTCATTACAGGTTCCTAACGAATTCGAATTAAAGAACGGTATGAAAGTACTGGTTGTTGAAAATCATAAGTTACCCCGGGTATCTGTGAGCCTGAGAATAGACAATCCCCCAACCAACGAAGGAGATAAGGCAGGGATGTCCGTTTTGTTAGGTAACATGCTTGGTAATGGCACTTCAACGATTCCTAAGGACAATTTCAATGAAGAAATAGACTTTTTAGGAGCGAGCTTAAATTTTAACCCAAAAGGAGGTTTTGCACGTTCTTTATCCAGATATTCTGATAGGATTATAGAATTGATGGCCGATGCTGCAATGAATCCTTTATTGACTGAAGAAGAATTTCAAAAGGAAAAAGATAAATTGATCGATGGACTCAAAACCGAAGAAAAAGATGTCGGTGCTGTTGCAAGACGTGTTGGCGGAGCTTTGTCTTTTGGCACCCACCATCCGGAAGGAGAATTTGTATCTGAAAAGACCGTAAACAATGTGACGGTAAACGATGTTCGTTTATACTACCAAAAATATTTCAATCCTAATAAAGCCTATTTGGTGATCGTTGGTGATGTAGACGTTAAAGATGTAGGGAAACAAGTTAAAAAGCATTTTGGTAAATGGGAAAAATCAATTGCAATAAGTACAACGGTTCCAGAAGTACAACCAAATGAGCAGTACACTCAAATTAATTTTGTAGATATGCCAAACGCTGTGCAATCGAATATATCGCTCACCAATAATGTAGATCTAAAAATGAATGATGCTGATTATCATTCGGTGTTGATCACTAATAAGATTTTAGGAGGCGGATTTAACAGCTATTTAAATATGAATCTTCGTGAAAAACACGGGTATACCTATGGCGCACGTTCAAGGGTAAGAGCAGATAAGTACGCTTCACGTTTTACTGCCGGTGCAGCCGTTAGAAATGCTGTCACAGATAGTGCCGTTGTACAGACGCTAAAAGAGATCAATCGTATTAAAAAGGAAGATGTAAGTGAAGAAGCATTGATGAATGCAAAAGCAAAATATGTGGGTGATTTTGTATTGGCCCTGGAACGTCCGCAAACCATTGCCCGATATGCGTTGAATATCAAATTAAATGATCTGCCTGATGATTTTTATACCACCTATCTTGAAAAGATCAATAATGTAACGAAGGAGGATGTAAAACGTGTGGCAAATAAATATTTTAAAACTGAAAATGCCAGAATCATTGTTGTTGGTAAAGGCAGTGATGTGCTTGGTAATCTCGAAAAAACAGGCATTCCAATTAAATATTACGATGCCTATGCCAGTAAAATAGAAAAACCGGTCTATGAGATTGCCATACCGAGTGATGTAACTGTAACGACCGTATTGAATAACTATATTGAAGCAATTGGCGGAAGGGCAAAACTCGACAAGGTAAATTCCGTCTTGATGCTGGCTGAAGCTGAGCTACAACCCGGAATGGTCTTAAACCTTGAAATGAAAAAAACGGTAAAGAACCAATTCATGCAAGAAATGAAAGCGATGGGTAACTCTATGAGTAAACAGGTATTGGATGGTGATAGCGGTTATATGGTTGTTCAGGGCCAAAAGAAAGAGTTGAGTGAAGATGAAATTAAAAAGGTACAGGCAGAATCTTCACCTTTCCCGGAGGTTAATTATTTAAGCCAGGATGTAAAGCTCGAAAAAATAGAGGCTGTAGATGGTGAAAATGCGTATAAAATAAAAGTTTCTGATGGATTGTCGATTTTCTATAGTGTTGAAAGCGGATTAAAAATAAAAGAGGTGAAAACCGTGGGGCCAAATACTGCTTCGACATTCTATACTGATTATAAAGAAGTGGCGGGTATTAAATTCCCATTTAAATTGGCGCAAACGATGGGTGCGCGTAAATTCGATTTTAATATTAAAGAGATCAAAGTAAATGAAGATGTAGTGGATGCTGATTTTAAATAATTGTCAGATCGAGCACAGTTGAGCGTGTCAGATCGAGCATTATTGAGGAATAAAATGTAATTTTATTATGAAAATAGTGAGCATAGCTTATCGAGATCTCTTTAAATCTTAACAATTAACGACCTCTCGACCGCGCTCAAGGTGACATATTGTTAAGTTGAATCTGAACAATTGATTATGAACTTAACATAAAAAAAATCCGAAGCCATACACTTCGGATTTTTTATTTCATTAAACTAGTTCTCGATACATCCGCCTGTGGCGGACACTCGAACTGACATCAATCCTTATTTTCACAAGCCAATAAAGTATTTTTTAATAGCATAGCAATGGTCATGGGCCCCACACCACCCGGAACGGGAGTTATATAACTAGCTTTTTTACTGACACTTTCAAAATGTACATCCCCGGCCAGACGATAACCACGTGGCCTTGAGGCATCATCAACCCGGGTAATCCCCACATCAATAATTACCACTCCTTCTTTTACCATATCACCGGTTAAAAATTCAGGCATGCCTAAGGCAGCGATTATAATATCTGCGCGTTGCGCTAATTCCTTAAGGTTTTTAGTCCGGCTATGTGCTACCGTAACTGTGGCATTGCCAACCGTTCTTTTTTGGCTCAATAAAATACTCATAGGACGACCAACGATATGACTCCTGCCGATTACCAACACGTGTTTACCGGAAACTTCCACATCATAACGCCCTAATAATTCTAATATACCATAGGGTGTTGCTGAGATAAATGCGGGAAGATCCAATGTCATTTTCCCCACATTTACCGGGTGAAAACCGTCGACATCTTTCTCCGGATCAACCGCCATAATTACTTTTTGCTCATCTATTTGTTTCGGTAAGGGTAATTGTACAATAAATCCGTCTATATCCTTATCGTTATTTAATTTGTCAATTTCATTCAGCAAGGCTTCTTCAGTGATATCGTCATCCCTTTTTACCAGGGTAGATGTAAAGCCGATACGTTCACAGGCTTTCACCTTACTATTCACATAGGTCATGCTGGCCCCGTCACTCCCCACTAGTACAGCGGCTAGATGTGGTATTTTTTTACCCTCGACTTTTCGTTGGTTTACAGCTTCGGCTATTTCTTCTTTAATTTGATTGGAGGTTGTTTTTCCGTCTAGCAATATCATTGTTGGTAGTTTAATCGTTTATTTGTTTATTCGGGTAATTAATGTTATCTCTGTCTTTAGTTTAGTCTTCAGTTGGCAGTCTTCAGCCTTCAGTCTTTAATTAGTTTTATCAACCAAACTTAGTTTGGTTATGCATCATATAGTTAATAAGTTTACCTATTTCAATACTTTGTTCTTGTAAGTCATTTTTTTCTTTTTCAGTAATGTAATTACATGCTATTGCAAAGTCAAGCCATAGTTGCGTTTCTGAATTTTCACTATCAGCATCTGATAATTTACTTTGAAAATGTTTAACATATTGTCGTTTTCTGTATGCTTCCGCAATTGCAGAGCAAACGGCTCTGCTTGAACGAACTATTTGAGATGTTAAACCATATCTTTCTTCCGGAGGAAAACTTTTTGATAACATAAAAATTTTCATGGATAAATCAAATCCTTTTTGATATGCTAATAAAGATTTAAACCCCATTTTTATTTCAATTCTATCATTTAAATTTTAACATTCAACCCGCTAACACCTGAATGGCAACTGAAGACTGCGGACTGAAGACTGCCCACTGCCTACTGCATCCCCTTCATCATTTGCATCATACGTTTACCTCCACCACCTTGCATCATTTTCATCATTTTACTCATCTGGTTGAATTGCTTCATCAACTGATTGACTTCCTGTACCGACGTACCTGAACCTTTGGCAATACGTTTTTTTCTACTGGCATTGATCGTTGATGGCTGGCTTCTTTCTGAAGGCGTCATCGAATGAATGATCGACTCGATTCCTTTAAAAGCATCATCATCAATATCAACATCTTTCATGGCTTTGCCTACACCGGGAATCATTCCCACCAGGTCCTTCATATTTCCCATCTTCTTGATCTGTTGTATCTGCTTTAAGAAATCATCAAATCCGAATTGGTTCTTGGCAATTTTCTTCTGGATTTTTCGCGCTTCCTCTTCGTCATATTGCTCCTGGGCACGTTCTACCAATGATACCACATCACCCATTCCCAGGATTCGTTCCGCCATACGATCGGGGTGGAATACATCAATCGCTTCCATCTTTTCTCCGGTACCGATAAACTTGATGGGCTTATCAACGACCGACTTGATTGAAAGTGCTGCACCACCACGGGTATCACCATCTAATTTGGTGAGGACCACCCCTTCAAAATTTAAGATATCATTAAAAGCTTTGGCGGTATTGACGGCATCTTGCCCTGTCATTGAATCGACTACAAATAAGGTTTCCTGGGGTTGTATGGCTTTATGGATATTGGAAATTTCGGTCATCATGGCCTCATCTACTGCCAAACGACCTGCGGTATCGATGATCACCGCATTTTTACCGTTCGCTTTGGCATGTTTGAGGGCATTTTTAGCAATTTCAACCGGATTTTTATTCTCAGGCTCCGCATAGACTTCCACGCCAATTTGTTCACCGACGATCTGTAATTGATTGATGGCCGCAGGGCGATAGACATCACAACCGACTAATAATACCTGTTTAGATTTTTTAGTTTTTAAATAATTAGCCAGTTTCCCTGAAAAGGTAGTTTTACCAGAACCCTGTAAACCTGACATTAGAATAATGGTGGGGGAACCTCCCAGATTGATACCTGCAGTTTCACCACCCATGAGTTCGGTCAGTTGGTCTTTGACAATTTTAACGAGTAACTGGCCCGGATTTAAAGTAGTGAGTACATTTTGGCCCAGTGCTTTTTCTTTGACACGGTTGGTAAACTCTTTGGCTATTTTAAAGTTGACATCGGCATCTAGAAGTGCCCTTCGGACTTCTTTTAGCGTTTCTGCAACATTTATTTCGGTAATTTTTCCATGACCTTTTAATACATGGAAGGCTTTATCTAGTTTATCACTTAAATTATTAAACATATGCTTGCGTCATTTTTTATAAGATGCAAAGATAGGAATTAGATCTTAGAATTTTAAATGGAATTGATGAGATTTAAATAGGGTTTTTAAAGTCAGCCCGTCTGTTCGAGTACCGACTAAAAGGAGGTGTATCGAGAACATTTGTAATCACGCCGCTTCTCGATACTATTTTATTTCGTTGCACTTCATAAAATCACTCGAAGTGACGTTAGTGTATGTGCGTCAGTTCGAGTTGAGCGATATCTAAAGTCAGCTCGTCAGTTCGAGTGCCAACCCCGATGATTCGGGGGTGGTATATCGAGAACAATTCTTATCTAAATTTTTTCTTAGACAGGTAGGGTAGTAGTTCAAATTCCCCGTTAATTAGTGCTTCTTTTTTAGCTTTAGACCACTTTTTTATTTGTTTCTCGGAGTCAATGGCCAAATTGATATCAGTAAATTCAGCGAAAAAAGCCAAAGATACGGGTCTTCTATAATAAGTATAACTATTTTGGTGCTTACCATTTTGATGTTCAGTTATTCTTTGTGATAAATTAGAACTTACACCGGTATAGTAGGTATCATCATTACATTTTAATATATAGACATAAGAAAGTTGCATGCTATAAAGATAATAATTTGATGATTAATTGAGGTAGAATGTCACGCCGCTTCTCGATACTATTTTATTTCGTTTCACTTCATAAAATCACTCGAAGTGACGTTAGTGTATGTACGTCAGTTCGAGTGCTGACCCCGAGGATTCGGGAGAAGTGTATCGAGAACAATTCTTTTCTATGGGGAAGTATAATCCTTGGTATTGTTAAATACTTTTTATGGCTTAATATGGAGTCGAATTGATTTTCAATAGTTTTTGAGAGAGGTCAATGGCCTCTTTTTAGTTTTGTAAGAAATCCAGCTTTTCTCAAATTGGGCGAAGGTTGCCTCCTTTTAACAGATCCAAATACTTGTCAATATAATACTGTTTCTGTTTGCTTTTATATTGCATGATATACCGCGGATGTTCCAGAGGAATGATATGCTGAAAAAAGCTCATTTCTTTATTTAATTCTGATAAAAAGGCATAATTTTTACCCGTACCCAGGCAATAGCAGGTACCGGTGTCGATACCAAAAGCAATTTGTTGTTGTAAGGTTTTTATGATAAAAGGTTTCACGATTTTCAGTAAAGTCTTACTATCATAATAATTATAATTCTTTTCACGGCCGTTGTTGTCTTTGATCACAAAACCCAGAGGGCTGGTGGAGTTGATATAATAGTCTTTATAAAATTTAGAAACACCGCCATATTGCTGAATAACCTCATAGACAAATACCGATGATATTTCATGGGTACTCACTTCGGGGATTGACAACTTACAAAACTCGGCCAGGCGTTTGGTATCGGTAAAGGGAATACCGGTAACCCCGGCACCATGGCGCCCAGGGTTAATGCCCAAAATGAGTTTTCGGGGTTTGGTATCGTTATAATATTTTTGATAGAATGCTGAGGAAACCGCCAGGGCATGTGGGTTCTCGGCAAAAGGGTTCATCACGTCAATGCCTGCTGGTAAATTCGCGTTGAGATCCAGTGAGCTATTGAATTGGTTGACTTGTTGGGCGAATGTCATTTAGTTAAAATTCTCGGATTGCGGTGCCAGTAAATACAACTGAGCCAACTATGTTATATTGAATTTTTTTAATATAGAATTTATATAAAGATAGTTTTTTTATCACTATTTATTCGTCTACCTTCTTCAGCAATGAAATACGTTAAATTCGATAAAACCCATAAAAAAAGCCCTTGTATAAAGGGCTTGATCGTTTGATTATCTCTTAATATGTTTTTTAAATGGGAAAATATTTTACTCATTAAATATTGAATTACTTTCTTTTTCCTTTCTTCATAGTTATTGTACCGTTCCAACTATGGTGAGAATTATCATCTAAACTACTGTTGTAATCACTAGAAGTTCCGCTTCCGTAAACACCTTCAAAACGACCAGTTCCTCCGGTTATTATGAAATTATCTCTCCAATAACTAATGACATGTTCAGGATGTTCGGGCAACCTTCCCTTAACTACGCTGCTTCCCTCGCTCAACAAAAATAATTTATCTCCATTAGCAGCATTAAAAGTAGTTTCACCGCCTTCATATTTATTATCCACTTCTGGAATTGCAGGATCATCAGGGCCACAGGCACAAAATTCGAAAGATCCATTTATTTTTCCAAGATGTGTAGCCGTTCCTGTATAATCAACAAAAACACGACAAAAATAAGATTCATCACATGTAGGATCGGAAAAAATCAAATTAGTATACGTGCCAGTAAAATTAGCTTTGAATGGTACGGTAACAAATGTTGGTTTATCATTACCTTTTTTTAATGTAGCATCAAGAGAATCATCATCTAAAATAACGTCAGAATTTGTACAAGTCGACAGCATGACTATACATGCTGTAAAAAATAAAAGTTGCTTAATAAATTTCATAACATATTTTTTTTGGTTAATATTTTTATGAATATATTTTTATATAAATTAATATGCAATGATATTCATCAGTTTACCAGCGCATCAACTCGCTCAAAAATGAAAGATTCTCAATCTTTCTATTTAATGAACATATCCAAAAAATATATATTCTAAAGAATCATCATAAACCAAAACCAACCCTTCAAAAACAACACCCAAAGACTAAGTTATTAACACGCTTCAAAAAGACCAGTGCAGCTATTTTAGTTAGTATTTTAGCTAAAACACAGAGTAAAAGCAACAAAAAAGCGCTTGATTTGTTCATAAAATAATGCGACGAGCTATGTGAAATACTTTATTGATGCGTTAGTGTTAGAGATAGTATACTTTGCTTAACAGAATATATGAGAATAACATTACGTGAAATAGAAAATACAATCCGGGAATTTGCCGCCATTATTAATGCCCCTAAAGAATTCATTCCCACTTTTGGATCTTCAAATCAAACCGGATTACCCCATATAGAAATACATGAAGGGCAATATATAATAATTGTATGTGAAAATGGCGTAGAACTAACAAGAGAAAGTTTTGAGGACCCTGATGCATTAGTTTTTAAAGTATTAGAAGATATTAGTTTTTCGATGGCCTGTGATCTGGTTTATAAAGATACGAGTGACCAGAATTTTCGTGAACGCTTTTTGGCTATACAACAAAACTTCCTGTCAAAAATTAATCGATACGCTAAGTATAAGGAAAATGAAAAGCTACAACAGGATACTATAACTACTAAAAAAACGCGTGCCCTGAGCGAGTATAGAAAAAAAAGACTGCTTAAAAGGAAAACTCATAAAACGGCATCGTGATCCGGACCCTGAGTATTCGGGATCGGGACGGGAGGCCAGCTGGCGCATGGGCAAAACAATCTGTCAGAACAACCTTATCGGTATGGTTAAGAACTATTTGTAATCACACCGCTTCTCGATATTATTTTATTTCGTTGCACTTCACAAAATCACTCGAAGTGACGTTTTGATTCTGCTCGTCAGTTCGAGTGTCGACCCCGAGGAATTGGGTGAGGTGTATCGAGAACAATTCATATAAAACAGAACCCTGGCAACTAAGTTATTAACACAAATCTAAAAGACCAGCCTACCATTTTTAGTTAGTATTTTAGATAAAACGCAGGCCAACAACAACAAAAAAACGGTTAAGCTGTTCATAAAATAAGACCTTCAGATGTGTTAAACACCTTTTTAATTCCCTAATTTGGGAAAGTATTACGTCGCTAAATAGTATAAATATGTTACTAACACTACCTCAGATTGAAGGTAAAATTCGAGAATTTGCCGCTATCATTTATGCCCCTGAAGAATTCATTCCAACCTTTGGTTTTTCAAATCAAACAGGATTATCACATATAGAAATACACAGTAGGCACTATGCTCTAATTGTATGTGAAAATGGAGAGGAAGTATCAAGAGAAACCTTTGATGACCCTGATGAACTATTATTTAAAGTATTACATGATATTAGTTTTTCTATGGCATGTGATCGGGTTTTTGAAGATACCAATTTTCAAAGTTTTAAGGAACGTTTCTTTCAGGCGCAAAAAAATATCATTTCAAAAATTAACCTATTCTATATGGATAAGGTAAAGCTGAAGCAGGATACATTATCTCCTGAAAATAATAGTACACTGAGCGAATCAAGAAAAAAAGTACTGCTTAATAGCAAAACTCATAAAACATCATTGAATCGCAAATTGTCATCCTGAGCAAGCCTGTCCTGAGCACTTCGACAAGCTTTGCTTGTGACCTTCGCTGCAAAATATATTCTGCATCTCGGACATGCTCAGTATAAACTATATTCGAAGTATCGAAGTTTCTAGTTTATTCTTTTTTTGTATACGTTCTAAATTATTGTCCTCTTGAGGCTATCGAAATGAAAATATATTTTCATTGAAGATACTGGGCCCGACTAAGGAGGGCTTAAGGGGCGTTATTTGTCATCCCGCACTGGATCCAGTTTTTGCGAGGATGACAAGTCAAATTATTAGATGTAAATATCCATGAGACTTGTATGGCGGGACGCAGAAATAGTGAGTGAAGAAATGTAAGTGCAAAGCATCGCTTTAAGCATGGAATTTCGAGAACGAGCGATACATTGCCAGTCCGATTGGCTTGCAGTTAATTTCCTCGGGCCGCCTTGATTTTTTTGCATCGTTTTTTTATCAAGAAAAAAATGATGAGAAAGAAAATTAACAGATTGCTTGAGCTTCGCTCGGTATCTTCGGCATAAATATATTTATACCTCTATAATACTCGCAATGACGTTTTAATCAAAGCCCCAAGAAAGGCAACTGTTTTACGCTGTGATACGTTAGTGCAGTTGAAATACATTTTTTTAATTCAGTTTCTGGAAAAAAATCATTTAGCTGAAAAACAATAGCTCTATTACCTTCAAACGTAAATGTGTTTTTATAAACCATTCTAAAAGTAGCTACTAATTTGGTTGAACAACTAAAATACATTGCATATTGATTTGGGGATTTTTTCTTCCAATCAATTCGTATGGTACTTCCTTTTTTTACTAAATAACTTGGTTCACCCCATTTTAATGTTTCCTCTAGTTCCTTTATGTGCTCTATTTCGTTTGCTGTTTCTAAAATAAGTTTTCGAAGCCGCAGCATTTTATGGAGAACTGGTTTTGGGTAGTTGGCAAAGACCTGTTCAACCTCGGGGCTTCTATTAATTTGTAAATTATTCATAATTTTAATCGATCGTTTATGTATATTTTACCAATTCTTTTATTTTAATAGCCTTTTCAAAATGATCTAATTTCTGCTCCAATATCCACCATTCTGCGGCTTCCATCAACAGTGCTGGATTATCATTTTTATTCGCAAAGAAAGCGTAAAATGATAGTCCGACATTTGGCCCTTTTGCTTCAATTTTGCGATCACAAACCTGAATTATTTTTTCTCTTAAATTGCTATTCATCTTTATATGTAATACATTCTATTTATCGTCATAAGGGCAGGTTTGAAAATAGGTTTGCAAATTAAATTTTCGGTCTTCAAATTTTTCTTGCAAAATTTTAAAGTGTTGAATTCTATCTAATCTAAAAGCTCTAAAATCATTTCGTAAATGACACCAAGCGATGAGTATCCATTTATGATTGGTGGCATAAAAAGCATACGGTTCTATTTTTCTAAAGGAGATAGTTGGGTCATTAGCCTTTTGGTAATTAATTTCAACATAGTTAAAATTAGTAATAGCTAACTGAATTTCTGAAAGCGCATTGCTGGAAATATTTTCATAATTCGTATCGAAAATGTGAATTTTACTATGCAATAATTCACTTTTTTCTTGAATAGATGTTCTAAACACTGATTTGATCTTGGTCAACGCATCTTTAAAATCCTCGACAAAAGAAGAATCATTTGTTTGATTTACCAAATGTTGTGCTGTAATCAGCGCATTGGCTTGTTTTTCGGTAAACTGAACAGGCGCAACTGTATAACCATCCATCAATGAATAGCCTCTACCTTCAATAGTAACAACAGGTACGCCAGCTTCTTCCAATTTTCTAACATCTCTATAAATAGTACGTACACTCACTTCATACTTTTGAGCAAGTTCAGTGGCTGTTAAAAGTCGTTTAGATTTTAACAGTGTTAATATTGATATGAGCCGAGATAATTGAGACATACACACAAATATAGCGAACCTTTGGGATTCGCTATATTGAAAAAATTTATAAATTTAACTCATAGAATGAAGCGCTACTCGATTGCCTTCAGTATCTATAAATTGCGCAAAAAAACCATTTTCATCAATGTCTGTTTTGGGCATAAATACTTGTCCGCCAGCAGCCTCAACTTTAGCCAACGCTACGTTTAAATCATCGCCACCATTTAAATATACGGTTGAACCATCTGTAGAAGGTTTCATTTCTTTCATTTGTACGATGGCGCCGCCAACACCGGTATTTTCCATATCATATGGAAACATGCCATATTTCATGTTTTTTTCAGGCATGTGGTAATCCGTAATTTCCAGATCTAAAATAGTAGCATAGAATTTTTTTGCTCTTTCGTAATTGTTTACCGGAATTTCAAACCAGTTAATTGCATTTTTCATTTTTAATAGATTTAAGTTAAACATACTGCAAAGATATTTCTAACAATGTCGTAGTATGTCAGGGGTCCTTATTTATTGCAGCAGTTTTTAAAATCGTGATGATTTTAGATGAAAAAAAAATAGAAAGGGAAGAAGTTGGGAGCTAAAACGTCAGTTCGAGTACCGACTAAAAAGAGGTGTATCGAGAACATTTGGAATCACGCCACTTCTCGATACCTGCCTATGGAGGGGCAGGCAATTTTATTATTTGGACTTTAGTTTTGAAAAATCTAGGCGCCGGCTGGCCCCTTCACTAAAATTAGCTAAGCTGATTATTTTTTTAAGTTCGTTTTTGTCATCTACATTTTTTCAAAACTTCGAATAAAAAACTACTTAATTCAATAGTTGCCTACTGGTCACTTTTTTAACGCTCTGCTATCTCTTCATTTTTTCCTTAGATGAAAAAATGAAGCAAAAAAATCAAGACAGTCCGAGGAAATTGACTGCCAACCAATCAGGCTGGCAATGCACCGCTCGCTTCCGAAATTCCATGCTTAAAGCGCTGCTTTGCAGTTCCATTTCTCCGCTCACTATTTCTGGGACTGCCGGACAAGTCCAATTAAAAGTAGTTAACTCCATTTGAAGTCAGGATGAAATCCTCTTGCGCCAGGATAGGCGATGAAAAGCTCCGAATCCCAGGAGAACGGAGTTCGACGCGGAGTTTTTGAGACGGTTTTGCAAAGCAAAAATCCCTCGTAAGAGGCGTCTTTTTTTGATCCTTTTTTGGACGAGCAAAAAAGAGATAAAAGAAAAAAAAGAAATATAATACTGTGAAGATAGCTATTTTCCCGATTGATAGCTGGCTCCTTCACTAAAATTAGCCGCGCTGTTATTTGCTGGCAAACAATGTTAATTCCAATTCGGCTAAAGAAAAGTCCTTATATTCATCAACTTCGTTTATTATTTTTTCAGCAAATCTTATAACTTTTAAATAGTTGGAATCATCTTTAAATTGTGTCCAGGGTTCAATCTTTTGAGTAGATAAGTTATTCTCTTTTGCTTTCTTATTTAATTCAATTTGTATCATTCTATCCACTGGAAAATGGGGCGGAGTAGGTATTAATTTTAAACACCATAAATATTTTAAAAATAGATTAAGTACTTTTTGACTCACACCGATGTTGAGTTGCCCATTTTTGAGTAGGGCAGCGTATTTTTTTGTGTGCTCAGACAGCTGTTTTATATTTTCTAGATGCTGTGCTGCGGTACAAGGGTTGAAATACTGTTGTTGAATAAAACCCTCGAGGTCTGTTTTGAGTTCTGACTTAAATTGATTTTTTAGGTGTTCATCTGCACCCCGTCTATAGATACCGGCTCGCTGGAACGCCCCGGCAATGGCCAATTGCCATAATTCATTTATAATAAATTTACTTTTCATACTAACAACTATTTTCCAATACGTTGGATAAGATAGGATATTTAAATTCTATTTTAAAACAGCAATATAGCCTTTGTTAAAGTCATCACCTATCTGGTAGCTAAAACCATGTTCTTTTAAGCATTTAATGACCCTGTTTTTCATACCTTGTGAGTTGCCTGTAATGATCTGCAAGGGTAAATAGGCTTGGTTGGTGAGCACATAATCTTCTACCAGTACCTGCACCTCTAAATGGGTAATGCCGTGCAGGTCTAAGGGCGGTTTTCTAAAAAATAGTTTTTTCATGAGCTTTAAAATTATAAGCTGGTTGTTGTGCAATTAAATAAAGCTACCAACAAGCTCCGGTAACTCTAATTTTTATTCTTCATTAATTCAGTAAGACTGGCGGTAAATGGAAGAGCCGAGGCTCTTCCATTTTTATAATTTTTCAACTTCTTAAAATCCCATTTTACATCTTTAAATTCAGGGTCCGTTATTTGTTCAAGTAGTACTATTAGATAATTATCCTGCGATGGTGATGGATAGCCTTTTTTTAACAAATCTTCTTTTGAGAAAACTTTGGGGCCTCTGCTTACAATCCTCCACAAATCACCTGAATTAAGGTCACCTGCTGTATGTAGAAGTAAATACTTGGCACTTACTGTTTCTTTGTCGAGAATAAGAGAACCTGTTCCAGTGCCCATTCTGAGATTGTATCGTTTGTTACTTTTAATCCAATTGTACTGTTCTGTGGATTTATAAAATCCAACCAATACAAAGGTGTTGTCTGGTATCAGGTCTCGGTTTGCACCGTAGGTTTCTGGCAAAGGTTCTTTTACGTCATTTTCAGCTTCCGGTGGATTCTTGTGAATGTCAAACGTCCTGAAAGCAAATTTTTCTCTTTGTGATGCCCGATTGATAAAGTGTTTGATAATTTCGAGAATAAAGGTTTTTAATTCGCCTATCCCACTATCCATTTTTGATGGACGAACTGGAAATGCTCCAAGCCCAGGAATAATTTCATGAAACCCTTTTTGATTGATTGACTTATCTCCCGGATACAGAACATAAGCACCTCCTGTGCGTCTGATTGCATCCTTATAGGTATGCATTTTTAGAAGGTCTGCATTTTTGTATACCCCCTTACGATTTTCTGTTTTTACATCATCCAGTTCTTTTTCTGAATTCTGCTTAAGGAAATGAGTCAGATTAGCTATTTTATACTTCGCATCAAAATGAATGTGTACAATTAACTCCTGTTTTTCTGCTTCGATCTCTGAAATGCCAAATAGCCAAAACGAGAGTGTGTAATCGGGACGCAATGTAGTTGTCCAGCTACCAGATTCAGGATAATTATTCTTACCGCTAAAAGAACGATTATAGTTAAATCTGACATTGAGTTTTCTTGAACCGGATTCATAAACACCCCTAAGGGCTGTGAATTTTCCTTGTTTTATCTGAAGATTTAAACCATCAGGAGTTTCCTTTATTAAGTCGAAAATATCTTTTGGTTCTATATCAAAAATCGACTGAAATAAATCCAGCAATTTGAAAAATAACCAGTATTCATATAGTGTAGCAATATCCTTTTTACCTCCACTATAAATATCATCACCACCTGTCCAGATTAATTTGGCTGCCAGTTCAAACATGAGCCATACACGCAAGACTTCTCTGTAACCTTCTTTTCTTTGAAGTACCGGACTGTTCAGTTTTAAAGTGGTGGGCCTGGAAATGTCTTTAAAAATGGTATGATGAAGCCATGATTCTAGTTTTCGGATCAATATCAGGGATTCATTGTCGAGCTTACTTCCGATAGCAGAAGCATTGTTGATGTCCACAGAGAATTTAAGCAATGTTTCAAGTGCATGTTTGACAAAACGGTTTTCCGGACTATCAACTGAATCCGTTTTCCGAATGGATGTAATCTTCTCCGGAACGTTGTCTAAACCATAATTTTTAAGAAAATGTGTGTCAGGTAATTTTGTCCGATTACCGCCTTTAAGAATTTCCTTAATGTTTGAATTTGAAAATCTTCTTGCTTTACGGATATCCCTACTCTCATAGATTTCAGTCCATTTGGTAATCGGTCCTGTTACGATTCGGTGAATTGCTTCAGCAAATTCATCCGTCCCAATAACCGATTTTATAAAGGCAAATTTTTGATAGAGCGTTTGGTTGTCTTTGGCGAAGTCAACTTCAAAATGATGAGATACCGGTGAATTGGCTTGTAAAAGAAGGTCAGTACATTTTTCAGTGATGAGTTCCAGCATGTCCCTGTAATCATCCCTGTAACCTGACTTAATTGATTGAACTTCCAGTTCAACATTTGTAATTGATTCATCATTTCCATTATGTAAAACTGGTAACGAAAGTGTTCCTACAAAAATGTTGGGCGAAAGAGTTCCAGTATCCTTATTTCTTGTGTGGGCCTGAACAATTTGTTCACCAACATTTCCGAATAAAAAATTTGAATCGCTAAATAAGTAATCGTAGTAGCAGCCTTCAACCAGTTGAAACCTCGCCTCATTATTTTCGGCTGCACTATCTTCCGCGTCAAACAAGGAATCTGCTCTTCGAGAATCAATGTATAACCGTAAGCCATTCTTAATGGAATCGAGGTTAATTTCTATGGCAGCTAAGGGTTTCATTCTTATGCTTCAGCAAAACTTGCAAATCCGTTATCTATGGCTCCTCTGTACATGCGTGCAATTTTCTCGAGAGATAATGGGTAGCGAACTTTTGAGCCGTTGAAATCAAAATCGTCTTTTTCAAATACATCCTTTTCTACTTTTAGATCCTCATCAGCACAGAAAGATCCTAAGGATATTAAAACAGGACAAAGTTTTCTGCGGGAACCATGAAGCTTGGGCAATAGCTTTTGCATTATGGCGATATCCATTTTCTCATTTTCGGAAAGTGAATCGTCGATCACAGTTAGTTGGTTGATAAGCCTGATTATTTCTGATGCGCTTCGGTAGCCAAATTCTGCACCGCTCTTTTTAAGTTGACCAAAAAAGCGAACCAACGTTCCATTAATTACCTTAGCACCTATGGTTTCAAATGATCTGTTTTCTGCCAATTGAAGAAAACTTTTTGCCATACCTGCACCTTTCGCATTCAAGGCAAGCATGTTGATATCCGAGATGTTTTCCAAAAAGTCCTGCATCTCCTCATCTGTTACACGGAACTCAATGGTATTGGCCCTATCCAATACTTTCGGACTAAACATGTTCGTTGTTTCGTCTATGTTTACTGTACCTATGATGAAAAGATTTGAGGGGTATTGGAGTTTGGCAGGTATACCACTATTAACTTTTCCTTCAGCATAGAGCCGTATTTCTTCTTTAGATTCCATTACGCTCAAAAAGTCAGCAAAATATCGCTCCACATGACTCAAGTTCATTTCATCAAGTATAAGAAAATGAGGTAAACCCTGATGATTATTTGCTTGAATGACTAAATCCAGTACACCACTATCAGGTTTTACATATTCTTCAGGTTTAAGCGCATTAGGGTAACCAAGTAATGGTTCTCGATTAGTCCAGTCTGCACCTACAGGAATTATACGGTACTGACTATCATCTTTACAAATCCACTGTACAAAAGCTTGTGCTAATTTTGTTTTACCAGAACCTGACAAGCCAGTTAAAATGACAAAAGGTTTAGTTATGAGAGATGAAACAAACCTCTTAATTAGTAGATTAGAATAACTCAAACCAGAGGAAACCACAGATTCAATTAGAACGTTTAAATCAAATGAATTTTCTTGTTTAGGTGAATCACTCAATAACCAAGCTTCATGAGATATCTGATAGAATGGCTTATCCGTTTTTCCCCTTATTTGTGATAATATATTTTCGTATTCAGAAAAAGTATTAAAATCAGGATTGACACCTAATTCTTCTTGCAAAAACGGTTTTGTAGGACCATTTAAAGGAAAATATTTTTCAGGATTGACATAAAATAAGGCTTCTGTAATTTTTGCATGTGCAATTCCTTTTATTTTAAGAATGTCTTCAAATTGTTCATCAGAAATTTTATTTTCTAATGCTGAATAAAAAAATTGCCAAAGCCTCGGAATCTCATTATTATTGCGTTTAAATTTATACGGAAATAACCAAACTCTTTGCGGATTTGCAGATGGAACACCCTTTTCGTCATTGGGAACTGATAAATTTAAATTAGTCGCGATATTTTGTAAGATTTGTAATCTCATATCAGGACCATATTTGTAGATATAACAGAAAAAAGTGAATGGATCAATTTCGTCTAATTCAATAATAGTTTTCTCTTCTCCAACCTTATCATTAAAGATTGTAGCCCCTGCTTTTTTTAGTATATTGATTAATTGAATTTGATTACCTTGTTGATCCTTTAAATATATAACCAACTCTTTATGGGTTTTTACCCAAGAATATTTTTCTGTCATTTTATTTCTCTTCAAATTTTCATTATAGATATTAACAATTTCTTTCAAGTCATCATCTAAACTCTTTACATTTTTAATATTACTTACATCATAAGATTTAAAAAGATAAGATGTTCCATACCTAAATGGTTTTTCATAGTTGTTTTCTTCAAAATATTCTCCAATAGTCTTTGGGTTTTGAATATTCCATTTACATGTTGGAGTTTTTGTTTCACTTATGCCATAAGCAAGTATTAACTTTCTAATATCCTTAAAATAAAGATAGACGGGATAAATTCCATCACTGGTTTTATTAGGACCAATTAAGAATGAAATCCAAGGAATTTTAGTTAAAGTTCCTTGCCCAAAAGACACTTTTACTTTTGTATTTAAATAGTTTTTTTTGAAATGTTTAAACTTAAGATTATCAGTCTCAGCTTGATCAATAAACTTGAATAGTTCTGACGAAAAGCCTTCCGACTCAGTTTTAAAATTAATAAGACAATCATTCAGAATTTTTTGATAATCACTTTCCCCAGATAGTTCTTTAAGCTGCGTAATGTTTAATATCCTATTCGAGTTAGAAGAATCAATTCTATTACCATTTAAGTATGTAGTCTCACTGCTTCCTAAGCTTTTCCATCTCCAATTATTTGGTGTTGGATTTTTACTAATTATTTCTAATCTTACAAAATCATCCCATTTTCCAATAATTTCAAATCTTTGATTTTGGTCTTTAAAAAATGATATGTTTTGTTTGTCATTAAAACCCACAGGTATATCTTTAAGATTAACTTTTGTGAAAAGAACATATTGGGAATGAGTATTGACAACAAGTACATAATCTCCTAATTTAAGATTATTGAACTTTTTTTGATTCCAATAAAAGTATTTACCATTCGGATGAAATAATGAATCAGAATTACTACTTGCAGAGCTTTTAATCTCATAAATCATAACTTGTTCATTCATAATTCATTATATTTTTTGGCGTTTCCTTTTGCTTTGTCTATTGGATATTTTTCGCCGTTTTGCTTTATTTTATCCAAAATTATTTGTTTTACATCGAGGTTATATTTGTTGGCTAGTAAAAAAGCAAAGGCAAAAACATCAGCTAATTCTTCTTTTACTTTTACCAAATTGGCTTCATCTGAATTTTTCCATAGAAATAATTCGAGTAATTCAGCAGCTTCTACATTTATGGCTAATGCCAAATCTTTAGGAATATGAAATTGTTTCCAATCTCTAGCATCTCTAAATTTTACTAATTCCTTAATTATTTCTTTTATTTCTGACATAAAGTTTAACTATTAATAATATATCAACTAATATAATCCTTAAAATTCTATGAGCTAAATTTTAAATAATTTTTCATCTTTTTATCAAGGATATGTTAACCGTATTTGTATATGGTTTGTAGCGTATTTTAAGCACCTAATTTAGCAAATACAAATCGAATAGGAAATTCGTGAGGATTTTCGTAAGTAGGCTAGAACTAGCAATAAATTATATACGGTGTTACCCACTGTTATTCTATTCTATTTTGTTTATTTAAAACATAGTTCAAACAAAAATTTTCTCTTACTTCAATTTGTCCTTCCCAAGCAATAGAGCCTCGTCCTGCCGCTTTAAAATAATAAACACCTGGCTTTGCAGGAATGGTAATTGTACCTTTCTCTGCGCATTTAGGCTCTTCTTCAAACCTTCTTCCCAATTCTCCAAAGTATTTCCTTTCAAACCAAATTTTAATGTGGTCAGCTTTTTTTATGTCAGACCAAAAGCAAATATAACCTGAACTTAAAGGTTTTTCAACTATTGTGGGTTGAGTTAGATCATTTATAAAGTAAATTTCTAACGTATCTGTGTGTCCATTAAAATCAAGTGTTATTAGAGTTTTTCCATTGTTAATTGGCGTTAGAACTTCAAAAGGATGAGATAGTTTTTCCCAGTTTCCAACTACAAACTCTTTTATTTGGTTGCTTTTTATTAAAACTTTTGCGGGCGAGCAATAATTATAATTATCAGTTGCCATAACTAGATGCCAGCCATCAATTATCTTTTCAGGATAATTTTCAGAATTTTCGTAAGTGTTTTTTACTATCGATAATTGGGCTTGAGCTTTTGAAACAGTTTCTTCTCTTTTTCTACGGTTTTCCCAACTGTTTCTAAATGCAGAAATCTCGTAGGCAATCATAGATAACCCAAAATTATTATTAGAATAATTAATATTGTTTTGTTGAATAACAGTGTTTTGCGATATTCCGATATAGTTTTGTGAGAATGAAGTAGTTACTATAATTAATGCAATAAATCGTAATGTTAATTTCATTTTTAAGTTTTTAATTGTGGGTAACAATTGTATAAACGTATAACGCTGTCTGTCGGCAGACAGGTTCATGTACCTTATGGAGGCAATATGCATAGCATATACGTTAAAAAAAGGGAGTTTTCAGTTTCTGAAATTGTTCTAAATACCCTTGTAAAAACCAAATGTAACTAATTAAAAACAAATAGTTTATGACAAATATCATTGTATGAAAAATGTACGGTTTTCCCGTAGTTTTGGTGCGGTTTTACCGTAATGATTTTAGTCTTCAGTGGGCAGTCTTCAGTCTGCAGTCCTCAGTTGGCAGTCTTCAGTTGGCGGTGAGCAGTTTGCAGTCTTCAGTTGGCAGTGTTCAGTCTTCAGTTGGCAGTAAGCAGAGAACCGAATTTAGCTTTGCTACATTTGAGTGAATCGCTTATCCCGAAGGACCGAAGGGAGGTTCGGGATCTCTTTTTAGAAGTCCTCTGTCTGTCATGTTATTCTTGTGTATCGCTCATGGGTTTGCGCTAAACCGCAATTAAAACCGTACGAATTGATACCCTTTTTCTTTTAAATCAATGATGAGCTTTTCCAAATGTGAGTACAATTTATCTTTTCGCAACGGACTGGTACCCGGGTGAATGAGTAAATGAAAACCATTAAGGCCATTCAATTTTTCAGTTGTATACACACTTTCTAAAATAGCGGAACTTGACATATAGTTGGGCATAATTGGTGTTGTATAATCGGCATTAGATCGTGTGCCGGGAGAGAAATTGACCGTTATTTGATTCAATTCTCGGGCTATTTCAACTACCTTATTATTGTACCACTCATAGGGCGGCATAAAATACGTTGGTTGAATATCCAGGTCTTTTAATGCTTGTAGATTATGTAATATATCTGCTTTAATGATATCCGGAGCATACAGCAGGCTGTCCCTTTTAATCCAGTCGCAGTATAAAAGGTGCTTGTCAGAATGTGCTCCTATAAGGTGCCCGTCCGCTGCAATACTTTTAATTAAACCCCGATGGCTCCTGACAAAATCACCGGTAAGAAAAAAAGAGGCATTAACGTTTTGATCTTTCATCACCTGTAACACATGTTCAAAGCCTTCGTAAAAGTCGTGCCCGGTAAAACAGAGATATATGTTTTTTTTAAGGGTATCAGACCTGATGACCACACCATGCTTATCTAAAACTTTTTGTGCAATAAGCGAATGGGTACTTAGTAAAACCAACAAAAAAAATACAATTCTACTCATTACTCAGGTAGGTTAAAATAAGTAATAATTCTGCGGAACCATCCAGTGTGGGTTCATTTGTGCTATAGTCCATCCAATCGTCCCAGTACTTGATATGCTGCGGCTGTAAATGGGCATACTCATCAGGTTCAGAGCATTCGATGGCTAACATGGTATCATGGATGGTAGACCAAAGTGGCCCATCCACTAAACTCCCCTTTATAGCTTCTTTGTTGATTTTCCAAAAAGGCATATGAACATCCCGTGGAGTATCTGCATTTTCGGGAATTTCTGTGATCATACTCGAAGCCCAGGGGTTTAATCCGAATAACCAATTGACATGGTTTTGCATAAGGGAGCGGTATTTTTGAGAGCCCGTCATTTCTTCAAATAGCATTGCTTGTGTTGCCACAGCAGCAGCCAGATTATTTGAACACCATATAAACAAGTGGCCCACTTCATAGGGATTTTCATTAGCTCTCTTTTGAATCTTGTCCAGATTGTGCTTGTAATAGTCGATCATTTGTTGTTTGTCTTTGGCAGATCCGACTTGCCAGAGTGCATAATGGCCCATATTGACAAAGGGATACATTTCATAATGACTGGCCGTGTCGCGTTCCATCCATGACCAGTTTCCAATGATCTTTGCATAGGTACGGGCATCTTTTAGGAAATGTTCTTTCCCGGTAACCTTGTATAAAGTTGCAGCGGCCCATTCCATATCATCCGCCCAGGTATTTTCTTCATAACGGTAAGGGGCTCCAAAACTATTGCCTTGTTGATATCCTTCCTGACCCTGACCCATTTCATATAGTTCTTTGGCATTTTTCAGGCATGTTTCGGCAAATTCATCGTATCCTTTTATTTCTTTAAAAACATCATAAGCTAAGGCTAGTGTAGCAGCTGAACGTCCGGCCAGATTTGCAATACCGGTGGCCTTACTTTTGTATTTCGAAAGGCCTTGAGGTTTGCCGGTAGCAAAATAGGCAGGACGAAAACTATTGGCTCCCCAGCCGTAATCGGCATTGTCTTTATGCGGGAGTTTGAATCCACGGTGGTCTCTATCGTCCGCTACCTGGTGATACAGCTCATTTGGCCCCGGATGCAGTTTTAAGATCCATTCGAGACCCCACTTGGCTTCATCCAAAATATCGGCTAAACTATTAGCACCCTTAAGTCCTTTTGCGTTGAACTCATCTTTAAAATTACCGGGATTCATTTGATAGGCCATAAGCAATCTTGCAGTCGTATTACTGCCGGTGATGAGATATTTTAGCTGATCACCGGCATCGTGCCAACCACCTGTGGCGTCGATTCGGGTAGAATCAGGTCGTGTACCGAAAAAACTCAAACCGTCTTTTTGATGACAGAACGTTTTCGTGTACGGGTTAAAACCACAACGTTGCGTTCGTATAAAGCTGACCACATCTTCCTGCCAGGTTGGATAAGCGCCAATAGGGAAAGTTTGACTTAAAATATCGCTGCCCTCGAGTTCAAAATAATAACTTCCTTTTTCATGGAAATCGGTAAAGTCGATCGTGTAATACTGCGAAAATGGATGCCAGGCCTTTTCATTTGGGATTCCATTGTATTTTTTTATGATTTCTCCCTTTGCATTTTTCAATAATAGTATGGGTTTTACCAATGTATTTTTACTTAGTACCAGCGCCTTTTTGGGCATGTGGAGAGGATATCCGCCCAAATTGATCCTGATTTCGGTGGCCGGTTGCGCTTCGGTGACAAAGGAATAAGAACAAAAAAGTAGTATGCTTACTATTCGAAATATACTCATAACCAGTCTTTATTGATACGAGTTGAACGATGATTAGTTTCAATAATCAAAGATAATTAATGCGAGTGACATGAGCATAGCGGACTGGCGAAACAATTTCCCGTAAGGATACACACGAAGTGTTAGAAGGCATCTCTCCGGGGTTTCTCAGTCGTTTAACCAAGGTTAAACTCATATCGAAAGGACATTTGAGGGCAATCTTCAGTTGGCAGTAAGCAGAGAACCGAATTTAGCTTTGCTAAATTTAAGTGAATCGCTCATCCTGAAGGACCGAAGGGAGTTTCAGGATCTCAGTCTTCAGTCTTCAGTTGGCAGTGAGCAGTCGGCAGGCATTGATCGGGATGAATTATGTAGGCGACTATATACAAATTCACCCTTTTTTAGTCATAATTTATGCGATCTCTTATGGTACCATCTTGTCTATGAATAATGACATCGGCCTTGTATTTTTTAGCAATTCTTTTTGCTTTTCTAATGGCCGTATCCTGGCGCTTGTGTGCTGAAGTGATTCTTTTATTGCCTTCACGGCGTACTGCCCAACGGTTGTCGTGAGGAACCACATGTTGGTGCCAGGTTCTACCTCGCGAACTTTGACGTGAACTTTTAAAAAAAACATCAACGAGCTGGCTTAAGAGGTCCAGCCAAAAATTGGATTTAGGTTGATTGGGCATGGTGTACAAGGCTTAATTTCTATGGGCCAAGATACTATTTTATATATTCAAAAGACAAAGTTTGCAGTCTTCAGTGTTCCAATCGTCTATTTCTTACATAGTAAAAACATATTGCCAATAAAATTACCAAAGCGCCAACTGTAAATAGCAACCAATTAAATGATTGAGGCACATACTTCTGACCGGCTTCAAATAGTGCCTCTTTAGAAGAAAGCGACCAAATAGATGCATTTGGGGTATTGATAATAAGATAATTACAGTAATCCCATGTCCAGGATATAATAACAATTATGGAACCTGTAATAAATAACAGCCATTCTCTTCGATTGATATTAACCTTTATCCCTTTATTGTCAAAGAACACCATTATGCTGGCAAGTACTATCATTTGAAATGTAATGATAAGAGGGGATAAAACTGGTCCAACCCAGGGAACTGGAATGAGAAATAGAATATCCCAGGTCAGTAATGATTGAGGCCAGCCGATGAGTACATACAAAAATACATAGTAGAAAATGTCCCAAACGGCAAAGGAAAAGAGGAAAAAGGCAAATCGCTGAACAGCATTTTTTCCGGCTAGTATTGCAATTCCTACAAGCATAATTAGTGTAGCTACTTCTCTCAAAAGTTCTGTAATAACAATGTCCTTACCAATCGGATTCAATGGGAAACCAAAGCCTTCAGGGTAATATATTTTACGTAAGTAAACTACCACGGCGGTTTCAAGAAAACCCATTGCGATACTGAATATTGTTAGCCAAATGATAGTTTTCGTTAATGCTATTTTCATTTTAATTTATTGCGGTATCAGTAATTTGGTTTAGCCTTTATTGGGCGTTCGTTGTTTATTTTTTGAATATTTAAATACTTGTGAGGTATTATCAATTGTTATCTCTAATCGACTTTCGCCAATCCATCATTTCCTGGTAGCTATTTTCATTGGTAACGCTATCGGCCATAACTTGTTCGAAATTCAATCCCCTTTCATTAATTAGATATTCCATCATCAGTCCCCAAACATAGTGAGGACGGTGCACTTCTGCGGTCGGATTCCACCGGGAGTCATCAAGGTAAATATCGATTCGTTCCGGTATCGAGTAATCACTGTCTCGTGGTGCAACAAACTGGTTGACACCGTACTCGCAGTATCCTTCGGTTTTCCATTCCGGTAAAGCGCGTGCAGCGAAACTTCCGTAGGCGTCAGTTATATATCCATGCATAAGTTCATGGGTTGCCACATGGACAACACTTCCTTCACGGGTCAAATATTTGGGTTGCCCGTTGGTTTTTATGCCCAGTTCGTTAATAAAATCTTCATTTATATACGCGCTACCCAAAAGACCGAAACCCATTATCCGGTTAGACCGCACGGTCAGTCGGGCAAAGAAGGTGAACTTTTTCTGGGTTGAGCAAAAACAGAGGTTATATTTTCTGTCAAGATCATAGATCGGGACCGCAGAAAGCCGCAAGAACACTTCAGCCATTATAGAATCGGTCTCTTGTCCGATAGGCTTTTCACTGTAAACGGTGATGGATCCGTATTGCTTTTTCTCCGGGAAAAATGGTCCAGGTGTGGCAAGCACGCCAATGTCTAGCAGGATCAATGCGATGATTACCACGATTATTGCTCCTATCCACTTGAATAATTTCTTGAATATCTTTATCATCCTTTAATTAAATAGGAAATGTCTATGTTTATAATTTAATTGTCTTTCTGTTTTTATCAATGACGCCCAATGGTTGGTATACGGTTGGTGCGTGAAAATCCGCTGACTAAAAATACACAAACTTTGGTAAAGAACAGACTTGAGCATTAAATTTATACCGTGTTGTGTACCGTTTATTTTTCATTCATTTTTAATTCCTTTTCAATTCTATCTTTTACAATAGTTAATACCCTTCTAACATCCTCAAATCTAGTCGATGAATCATTATTAAAATCCATTAAAGTATGGGCGTATCCATGGTTAGGATATAATTCATCAATTACATTTCTCGTTGTTTGAATTACTGTTCCACGATGATTATACTCTCCGGTTTTTTCAATAGACGCAATTTTTATTGAGCAAAACAAACTCCAACTATTATTCAATTTATCCGTATCGCAATTTCTATCATCTTTTTGGTGCCAGGTTGTTGAATTTTTCAAATAATCAGTGGATAAATCTAATATCTCTAAATCAATTTTTGTTGCAGAAGGACAATACCAGTAATCATACGAAAAAGTAAGTTTGTTGTTTACAATTCTAAGTCTATCCCAAGGATACCATCCATTAGATGTTTTCATAAAAATAGTCATTGTACCATTGTGTGGAACCAATGAATATTTAATTTCAGTTGTTTTGCCGTTTGGAAAAATAAAATCTCCCCTGATGTCATTATTACCAATAATTGTAAATAAATAATTAATGCTTAAACTGTCTTTTGAAAAATCAGGTGGTAAGTTCATAGAAACATCATATCCTTCAAACTGAAGACTGCTTCCCAATAATTTATCCCCGGTTAATTCTAAAGTATATTCAACACATGTCTCACAAATCGCATCTTGTCCGAATGTAGTTTGGGTAATTAAAATCAGAAGTCCTAAAATTATCAGTAATAGTTTCATTTATGCTCGGTCATCAAATGGTACACAACGTCTCGGATATGCTTCGTGCTGCCTATGTTTGTTATTTTTCTAGTTAAAAGTAATCATTTTTAAGGTTTGTATTACTGTCATTTTATGAATCAAATTCGGCATGAAGTATATCTATTGTTGGCAATTATTTTAGTTATTTTATTCGAATAAATATTTTTTTAAACCTTTGAGGGAAGTCATCTTTTAGGTGGACTTCTTCATTTGTAAATGGATGAATAAATTTTAAAGAATAGGCATGCAAATACAAGCCTTTACCGTTTAAAATTAGATTTTCAATCCCATATTCTTTATCTCCCAATATCGGATTTCCGATATTTGATAGATGTTTACGCAATTGATGTCTTCTTCCTGTTAGAGGTTCTAATTGTACCAAGTTGAGTTTGCCGAATTTTTCTGAAGGGACGGATTCGCAAAGAGTATAATTCGATTGTGATTTCTTACCATCAATTTCTGAAGTGATTTTTCCTCGATCGTTCATTTCACCAATAGTAACCGCATAGTAGGTTTTCTTAACTTCTCTATTTTCAAATATTTTATTTAGAGCGCGAATGCTACTGCTCGTTTTCCCAATTAATAAAATACCTGTTGTTGCAAAATCTAATCGGTGAACAGGTTGTGGCGTTGTTGCATCAGGAAGATTACTTCCTTTTATGTTTTGAGCTAAAGCATTGGCAATAGTTTTAAAACTATTGCCACTAACCAAAATACCAGCAGGTTTATGAATCACCGCTAAGTAATCATCTTCAAATAATACTTCAAGTTGAAAGACCAATTTTTTCTTCGGACTGACTTCTTTTAAAATGGATAAGCTAATGCATTCTCCACCATTTATAAAAGTAGCCGAAGTAGCAATAACATCATTAACCTTAATATACTGTTTCTTCAGTGCTTTCTTTAATGCTGATTTCGTTAAAACTGCATCGAAAATACCTACACCATACTCTTGGAGTCGAATTGGAGTAAGTAGTTTGGGAACAATATGGGATTCGGTTGGTTTGATGATGCTTCTTTATATGATTGTCAACAATTGCATAAACGTATTGCACCTGGCTGTCGGCAGACAGGTTTATATATCATATGTTGGCAATTTACGTTAATGTATTTCTAAAAAAGGAGTTTTTCCCCTTTTTCGGTTTGAAAAATAGGTTTACCTATTCTTTCAAATACTCAAATCTAACTAATTAAAAATAAATAGGTTATGACAAATATCATTGTTGGTAAAATGTATGGTTTTCTTGTAATGGTTTCAGTCTTCGGTCTTCGGTCTTCGGTCTTCGGTCTTCAGTGGGCAGTGAGCAGTTGGCAGTAGGCAGTGGGGGTTGGACTTAATGTAAAGGGTAGTTCTAATCAGGGTTTTTGACGTTTTTGATAAAGATTCCAATTATTTTCCACTCCAGGGATGTTTTGCCCAACATATAGGCCACTTCTTCATTTTCCCAGTTTCTAAATTTGTTTTGACCCTTCTCCAGTGTCACAACGATGGCTGAGTTTCCTCTCATGTCCACATTTTTTATGGCAATCTTATTTTCAAAGGGAGCTGCATTATTTAACATCATTACAATCCAATCATCTATTTCTTTCTCATTTAAAAATTGATGCGCCTGCCAGTCGACCGGCTCACTCGAAAAATTGCCGTTTATCATTATCAATTGTTGTCCGATAGAATTCCGGATACCATCGAAATTAGTACTGACAAACCCATTGCTATAATTCTGTACTATCTGACCTATCGAATCTAGGTGGATGCTATCGGTCTGTCTTATTTTTAGATCGATGTTGGACTGAGCGTACATAGATGATGGAGTACATAAAGACCCAAAAACAATTACGAATCCGAAGATTACTGCTACTGATACATTATAAAGAATTTTCATATTGTTTGATTCTAAAATTACTATAAAGGTTAGTATAAGAATAGTAGTCGATTGCGGGCTACAACACCTGAATTTACTACTGAACCGGCTATTATTTTTATATATTGTTGTCGGTAGTTTTTATTCTGTCCATAAGTTTCCTATTGAATATGTCTTCGCTTTTCCGCATATGATTACTCTTTCTTTTTTGTTTTGACATTTTAATCTCCCTACCCTATCAGAAATTTGCATAGCATTTAGTTCTTTTTTTCCAAGTCTTAATGACCAAAATGGAATTAATGAACAATGTGCTGAACCTGTTACGGGGTCTTCCAAAATTGACGCTTGTGGTGTAAAAAATCTGGATACAAAATCACAACTTTCTCCTTTTGCCGTAACAATTACTCCACCAGGGTCGAGATTAATTTGGTCAAATATTTTCATGTCAACCTTGATATTCTCAATTTCTTGCTCATTATTGTAGACTAATAAATAGTCTCTTGATTTAAGAACTTCTTTCGGTTGGATATTTAAAGACTCTCTAATTATTTCAGGTAGTTCAGAAACAATTGGCATTCTTGAAGGAAAGTCTAGATAATATAAATCATTTTCAACAAGAACACTCAAATCTCCACTCAACGTTTCAAATATTATTTTGTCATTAGGATAGTTTAAAATTGACTTTAAGCAATGAGCAGTTGCAAGTGTTGCATGTCCGCATAAATCCATTTCAATCTCTGGTGTGAACCATCTTAGGTGTATTTTATCACCCTTGTCTACAAAAAATGCGGTTTCAGCAACTGCATTTTCTTTAGTGATTTTCAATAATGTGTCATCTGGCAACCAATGGTTTAAAGGAACAACACAAGCCGGGTTTCCACCAAACGTTGTATCGGTAAATGCATCTATTTGATATAGTTCAAGTTTCATTTTTATCTCTCTTTTTTAAGATTCTTGTATTATCTTTTTGATCAACGAAATTTGTCCTAAATGATAGTAACTATGTTCAATAACGCCTTCAATATTTCTTCGATAATTTCCGTATTTCTCATCTACGAAGGGCTTTTCTAATTCCGCATCCGGCATACGTGCGACATGATCTGCAAATTTTTCGGCATTCACCCATATAGCATTCAACAGGTTTTCCCAATCTTCTTTTGATGTAATTGGTGGAAGGTCAAAACTATATGAATCGTGAATTTCAAGAGCACCTCTTTCAAAAAAATTCACAATCCCGGCTATATAATAATCAATATGATAGGCCAGGGCAGCAATAGTATTTAAGGATCCAATTTTGTGTGTTGCCTGCTTCCAGGTTATAGTTGACAATTGATCCTTATAATTTGTATTGGCGATCCATGTACCATTTAAAAGGACCTCTCTAAAACGATTTGCTAATTGATTTGAATTTTCCATTTGGTTAATAAAGAAATATAGTTTATGTATAGCCCACCAACGTTTGTGAATGCTTGGTTGAATTGAGAACTAAGATAGCAAAAAGTAGCAAATCGATCAGTCGGCAGTTTGCAGTGGGGGTTGGACTTATTGTAAAGTCCAGTTTTAAGGATAAAGAGGTTTCTGCCTTCCGTAGGTAGGAGCAATGAACTATACAAGTTGGTAAGCATTTTCTACTTTGAACTTTCTTCTACTTTTTCCCAGGTAGCCCAAATTTGTTTTACCAGTATGTTGAATTCTGTTGAATCACTACTCTTTTCTAAGTCGGCAAATATAGCATGTAATTCCCCACGAAGTGAAGGATATTTGTCAGTTACTTTTCTGATATCGAGCCATGCTTCAATATGATTTTGAAAGGAGGATTTAAATTCTTCAGGACAGTTATTAAAATCCAACGATTTCAGATCATTGGTGTAGTTGTTGATGGTTTCACTTAATGATATTTTTTCAGAAGCATGATTCCGAATAGCTCCTAAAATGCTGTCCTTTTCAAATACCAGGTTTATGCAATTGGTTCTTTCGATTTCAGTTGCAAGATCAGAACTATTCTCTTTCTCTTTAGGTTCCTTACATCCGAAAAGCAATAAAAATGATAGTATTAGTGTTAAAAATCGTAGCATCATAATAATTTGATATTTTTTTGAACTTGTTGCCAACGTTTCGTCTCATAGAATTGTACAAGTCAACTAATGTAGGTATAAATATATACATTTAAAGAAGGTATAACAAAACTAACATAGTAGGGATAAGGAGGTTGGCCCAATTCAGGTGTAGTGGGACAATGTAAAAATAATCATAGCATTTAAAGCAGCGCGACGGGCTGGCTCCATCACTAAAAGTACCCACCGGGTACTTTTTACACGTTCGGCCCTAGTTAGTTCTGTGAAAACTTCGATGACAGCTTTTCTGAGAAAAATCAGGATCCTGTTATTTGTCAGACAAATTAGCACACATTCTTAACTCATCAGTAGTGACCTCATTAAATTGAATATCAGAAATAGGATCCCATGTTTTGATGGCATCCGGTATATGATGGATCAACGCATCCCAGGTCTCGTCCGTTAGGTCACGAATAAAAGACTTGAAATCTTCTGCCTCCGGATTCGAAGGTAAATAGTGTTCATAGAAATCAACCATACGGTTTAACATTGGCACATATGGCTCTAGATCCTTCGTTGTAGAGGCTTCATCACTATCCATCCAGGCAATGGGAATTTGTGCTATTGAAGCTGGTTTTTTCAATTCGGTACGTAACAAAAGTTCAACATCAAATGAAAATTTAGTTTCTAACACATTTTCTAAAAAATTATCTAAAAACAAGGCGTCAAAGGCTTTGAATCCGCATTGTTCATCAGAAATATAATTAATGGGATGCAATAAACGCCGGCGTAAATAAATAAATAATTTCCCGCGATGATCCCTAAATTCTGATCTTAATGTAAAACAGGTCTTTTCACGCCGGGAGCCAATAGCCAAGGACTTATGATCATTAACAATGGCCTCGGCCAATAAACCTGCCATGCCGAGGTGTGAAGACAGATCGGCATCTGTATAAAGGATGATATTATTTTTCCGTTTCAGTGACGCCGCATAGCGTAAGCCATAGAGTATAGCCCCTCCTTTTTGACTGTCTGTAGTTGATTTCAATTGGCCTATCAACGATGAATTAGCATTGATAGCTTCTTGTAAAAATAAAATTTTGATCTGATCCCGGTATGCAGACCTATTGGCGATTTCCTGTGCTTTTAGACCACTATTATCCGGGCAACCGTCATCTACTATCAGCAAATCCCAGGTAACATTTGACAAACCTTCAACTAACCATTCTATTTGTCTGACCTTTTCATTAAGACAGTCTTCACCCAATGGAGTTTCATATGCAAAACTCAATCTTTCAGTTTCTTTATAGACGGCAAACAGGAAGGTAATGTGAATATTTTTATCTAATTTGCTTATCGCAATTTTCGATTTTGCCAACTTCAAGGCCAATACAGCATTATAGGTTGTTAGAGGAGAGGCTGCCAGTTGTATATCTAGTTGATCTAGTTCAATTGCATGCAAATTTTCCGCACATGCTTCAATTTTTCTAAAAAGACTACTGTCTGTTAGATTTGTATGTGAAGGACATTGATCTATAAAATTTTCAACACTACTCATATATTTTTAAACTTTTAATACAATACGGTACCTGGCCTTCCCTTTTTCTAAATGCTCCAAAGCTTCATTGACATTATCCAACGGAAACTCTTCTACCATAGGATAAATATCATGACGCACACAAAACTCCAGCATGGTACGGGTTAATGCCGGGCTTCCCAAGGGGCTGCCAGCTACTGATTTTTCACCCATGATCAATGAAAAAGCCGGAATGGCCAAAGGTTCCATAACAGCACCTACTGTATGAAATTTACCTTTGGGTGCCAGGCAAGTTAAATAGGAATTCCAGTCCAAGGTCACATTGGTCGTATTCAGTATAAAATTTAAACTGCCGGCAATGCTTGCCAATTCATCAGGGTCTCTTGAATTGATCACTTTGGTAGCCCCCATGGCAAGGATCTGATCTTTTTTATCGGGGTTTGAACTAAAGGCTACAACCTCACAACCCCATTTATTGAGGAATTTTAACGCCATATGTCCGAGTCCGCCAATACCAATAACCCCCACTTTATCAGTGGCTTTTACTCCGGCTAAAAGAATCGGATTGAACACCGTTATCCCACCACAAAACAGCGGGCCTGCTTTTTTCATATTGATACCTTTGGGCAATGGAATGGCCCATGACCAGTGGCTTCTCACATAATCTGAAAACCCACCATGGCGCCCAACAATAGTACCTTCTACGGTATTACAAAGGTGGTGATCGCCCTCCATACATTGGTTGCAATGCATACAGGAAGCTGAGTTCCATCCGAGCCCAACCAGATCACCTTTGTTGAGGTTTTTTACCTGGCTACCCACCGCTACAATTTCGCCAACAATTTCGTGTCCCGGTACAAACGGATATTGGGTCATACCCCAGTCATTATTCAGCATGCTCAGATCAGAGTGGCAGATGCCACAGTAATGCACTTTGATATCTACTTCTTCATTCCCTAATTGGGGTAATTCATATGTAAAAGGATTTAATTTTTGCCCAACATCGTTTGCTGCATATGCGTTTATCGTTTTCATAATATCTTTTTTTATGGCTTTTAACCTATTAGCAATGTACTCTTACCTATAGATTGTTGCTCTCTGCAAGTTATTATTATTATTTTAAAACTACAAACTGGTCATCATACGCTTTCGCTTAACGGCAACGCTCATAATACTGTTTGCAGCAGGGCAGGCGCCTCTTGTGTTTTTAGAGTTAGTTTTGTTGAGATCTATTGCAAGTCTGACAGATTATTTTGAGATTTCTCAATCGTTTAACCAAGGTTAAACTCATATCGAAATGACGTTGTGCTCCTTTATGTCATTTCGACAGAGAGAGCCCACCTGCCGGCGAGGCAGGGAACGAACAACCGGCCAGATGTATGTCGGGCTGGCGAGAAACGTGAGTTCGCCGTACCTGCCCGCCGACAGATGGGGCCAAATCTAAAAAGCCGGATAAACAATTCAATTATATTTTATACTTTTATTCAGCCAATTCCATAAAAAATGTCACAAGAAGAAAGTAATGCCTATATTTTAGGGACCGAAACGGCAGAATTGCACCGGCTGGGTTTACAACACCAGGTATGGGCAAGTGAAGCCTGTAAAGGCTGGGAACTGGCAGGGTTTACACAAGGGCAAACGCTGTTGGATCTGGGTTGTGGTCCGGGATTTTGCACTACCGAACTGGCCTATATCACAGGAGAAAAGGGACAAGTAATAGGGGTGGATAAATCGCCATCGTTTATTGAATTTCTCGACAGAATTACCCAACAATACAACTTGAATATTACAACCCAATGTGCTGACTTTGATAGCATGGTGCTGCCGGAGAATACATTTGATGGTGTCTATGCCCGGTGGGCATTTGCATGGATACCGAATCCCGAAGGAATCGTTCAAAAATTACACAAATCCTTAAAAAGAGGTGGTATAGTAGTGGCACATGAATATTTTGACTGGTCAACCTTACAAACAGAACCGCATAGGCCTGCCCTGGCCAAAGGAATTGCTGCAGCCTTACAAAGTTTGCGGGACCAGGAGGGAGATATTGATATTGGTAGAAAATTACCAGTGCTGTTTGAAAGATCGGGATATGAAGTGATTAGCACACGACCCATGACAAAAATGGCCACGCCAAAAGATATTACCTGGCATTGGCCCAAAAGTTTTTTCAATATTTATCTACCTAAATTAATTGATGCGGGTTATCTAAGTGCGAGAGAAGTAATCAAGGCACTTCAGGAATTTGATGCCCTGGAAAAGGAGCCCGGGGCCACTATCTTTTGCCCGCAAATGCGGGAAGTGATTGCCAGAAAAAAATAATTTAACTGATTGTATGATTGGAATAAAATTTTGATTCTAGATACTAAGAGGCTGTTTAAAAAGTAATACATGATGTCAGTTTGAGCATTGCCAAGAATCAAAGTATTCTTTGTTTCGAAGGTAGCAAGTAAAGCTTGTCGAAAACTATAACTTGCTAAAAATAAGAACCTTTCGACTGCGCTCAAGGGGACAGTTTACTTATTTTTTTACTTTTTAACAGCCTTTACACTCGAAATATTACTTAATAAAAAGACTTTATCATTGAACTAATAGTAGCAACATGATGATCATCATGTTCAGCAGTAAAAAATGCAAGGTCAACCGGTTTCATTTTTTCTTTTAATCGTGGATGCATCGAAACAAATTGTTGGGTGTCATCATCTAAATTCTGTAAAGCCTCAATAAATACCTTTCGTTTGGTATTGAATTGGGTAATTAATTCAGAGATGTTGCTGTTATTATGATTGGCTTCATTGGTTCTTTTATTAGACATATCTGCGGCTCTTAGTATGTCTTTCTTATCGATAAAATCATAAATTCTACCCAGGTGTATCGCTTCAAGATCTGCCAGATGGCCCACATGTTCTTTGATACTCCAGCCATTATGAATTTGTTGGCTCAATTCAACATCAGACAAAGCCTTGGTTAAACTTTTTAACCTGATAGCTGTTCCTTCCAATCGTGAGATGGTATTGACTAACCATCCTTCAGGAATGTCAAAGCTGAATTTTCTGTCAACCCATTTGGTACGTTTCATACGATTTATTTTAACAGGTCATCTGTAAAATGGCCTGTTTGCTTTTTTTGGTCAAATTTAGACTTATTATAGGTAGCTGATTGTCCCTTTGGTAATGACAAGCTTTTCCAATCGGTATCTCTAATAAGCGTACCTATATATACTATCTGTCCGATATGATAGGCATAATGTGCCAATTGCCGGTTGATAGCATCCACCACCGTCTGGCCTTGGTTTCTTATATAAATGATCCTGTCAAGGTCTTCGGCTTTAAGTGGTGTAATAGCATCAAATAGACATTGCCATCCTTTTTCCCAGGCCTCGATCATTTCCTCTTTGGTTTGGTAGGTATCTTCAAATTCACTATCTCGCATCCGCCAATCTTTTTCGCCATCTTCCGTTAAAAAGTTGGTCCAGCGCGATAACATGTTCCCCACTATATGCTTAACAACGATTGCCACATTGTTACTATAGACATTTGGTTTCCAATGCAATTCATCATTGTTCAACTGTTCAAATGTTTTATCACCCAACCTTTTATAGTATTGAAATTGTTTGATAATACCTTCTAAATAATTGGTGTTCATATACTTTAAAATTAAAAATTTGTCCAACAATTAACTTTGGGTGTCCGTTCGAGCATTGCCTAGAATCAAAGTATTCTTTGTTTCGAAGGTAGCAAGTGCAACTTGTCGAAAACTAATTAAAAAAAAATAGTTAGAAACATCTCTATAACGTTATTACTAATAAATTGTTTAATTGTCATTTCAAGTGGAGTCAAAACAGTAAAGGGTTTAAACGAGGTCTCGACTGTGCTCGACCAGATAACCTCCGTTTTACAAGCTCAATGTGACATGCTCGAACGGACAACAATTTAATTACTCGGCCTTTACAAATTTAATAGAGCTCGTATTTACACAATAGCGTTTACCCGTCGTTTCTTTAGGGCCATCATCAAAAATATGTCCCAGATGCCCATCGCATTTCGTACAGGTGATTTCCGTGCGTATCATGCCAAGGGTCGAATCTTTGGTAAAGTCTATCGTACCGGGAATAGCATCATCAAAAGAAGGCCAGCCGCAATGTGATTCATATTTACTATTCGACTCAAACAATTGTGCATTACAAGCCCTGCAAACATAGGTGCCTTTTTCAAAATGCTTGGTATAGCCACCGTCACCGGGACGGTCGGTCCCTTTTTGGCGCAACACATAATATTCTTGTTCGCTTAATTCTTGCCGCCATTCGGCATCCGTTTTTTCTATTTTATCTGTTTTTTTGGTCATTTGTTGTTTTTTGGGATTATTTTTTTGTGCAGTACTATTACAACTTATCAATACTAGTGCAGCCAAAAAAAAGAGGATTCGTCTCATCATTATTTTTTTATAAAATCAATAATTCTACTGATCAATTTTTTATCGCGTAAAATTCTTCGATGGCCAAGCTCCTTGGTAATCAAGAGCTCACCATTCGTTAAGTTTTGACGTATTTTATAGGCATTACTTACATCGACATCGATATCCTGGCTATCGTGTAAAACCAGAGTAGGAATCGTTATTTTTTTAGCAGTTTCACAAGGAGAAATAGACGCTATACTTGCTTTGAAAAGAGCACTCAAATGCTGCTTCATTTTTGTAGAGACCGATTGCTTTAACTGTAGTTTTTTTACAAAAGTATCAATGACATCATTGACGGAATAATCGACACCAATAATGACCAATTTCTTTGCAAATGATTTTTCAGCTAAAGCTGCCATGGCCGTCACGCCTCCAAAAGAATGCCCGATGACGGCTTCAAACGGTCCATATTTTTCACCCAAATAGTGTATGGTTGAAAGATATTCAGTGAAATTAGTGGTTTTGCCTTGCGAGAGGCCATGTGCCGGTGCATCAAAGCTGATCACCATCATCCTGTTTTCCAGAATTTTATCGGCAATTTGATAGAGTTGTGTTCCTCTGCCGGCCCAGCCGTGTATCAACAATACTTTCTGTTTTGAATAGCCATATTCATAGACCATGATATCTTTTTCAAGCGCCGGAACGGTAAATAGCATTCGCTTGGCACTTTCACGCATCATTTCTTCCCTTTCGGGGGCTTTAAATTTGGGTGGGGTTTTAAAGATCTTTAATGCGAATTTTGTGGCTGCTGAAGTAGAAAAGAATTGTAATAATTTTCCCGTACTAATAATATGTCCGGGTATTTTGAAATTATTTTTTTTTGGTATAGATTTTGTCACATCTTTCATAGAGACGAATTCTAAGGTATTTATATTAATTCATTCACATTAAAAATTTTAGAGTTTTTCAAAGACAACATAAATTTTTAAGACACTATCGAGATAATGTAAGAAAATTTGTGGCCGTACATGGAAAGCTCTAGAAACCCTTTGGAACAAAGATAACAAATAATCTGCTTCGTTAATTTTTTGTTGAAATAGGTATGACTATTCCAAAAAAATACGCCCTGGATCTCATTTATTCTTTTTGTTTTTTGAAAGAAATGAAATAACATAAATACCTTACACAAAATTTGTATATTTACTTTTATAACGTTTAATAATATAATATAATGAGAAAGATCATTTCTTTAGTACTGGTTTTAGCATTTCTAGTGGCTTGTGGAACCGTACCTATAACAGGCAGAAAACAATTCAATTTGGTGAGTGATGCCCAAATTTTACCAATGGCATTTCAACAATATGAAGGTTTTTTAAGAGAGAATAAAGTTTCAACCAATGCCGAAATGACCAACCAGGTTAAATCTGTTGGAAAACGGATATCCGGTGCCGTTGACAGATATATGCGCGCTAACGGTATGGCTGCTAAAGCAGATGCATATCGTTGGGAATTTAATTTAATTGAGGATAAAACGATAAATGCCTGGGCAATGCCCGGTGGAAAGACCGTTTTTTATACGGGTATTATGCCCATTGCTAAGAATGAAGATGGAGTAGCGGCCATTATGGGGCACGAAGTAGCACATGCTTTTGCGCGACATGGTGCTGAGCGTATGTCAACAGGTATGCTGGCACAAGCGGGTGGTTTGGCAGTTGCCTTAGCAACCGGTAATAAAGACCCTAGGAAACAACAGATGTGGATGACAGCCTACGGTGTCGGTTCGCAATTAGGGATGTTAAAATTTAGCAGAACGCATGAAACGGAAGCAGATAAACTGGGAGTAGTGTTTATGATCATGGCAGGGTATAATCCGGAAGAATCGGTAAATGTCTGGATCCGTATGAGCCAGCGAGCCGGAGCAGGCCAGGCACCACCTGAAATTTTGAGTACACACCCATCTAATCAAACAAGAATAAAAGAATTAAGAGATTGGATACCCAGAGCGAAAGTGATGGCTAAAAAATTAAATGCACAGACCTTGACAAATTAGTCAGTATCAATAGATTGGGGAGAAATTAGTATGATTTCTTGTGCCCGATTCTTTGATCGATCTTTTGGCTTTTTAAAAAAATTTCAAAAATAAATAGTACATTGTGAGCCGTTCTTGAAAAAGAACGGTTTTTTTGTGGCAAACCTAATGCAATCAACCTGACCTAAATGCTTAAAAGAGGAGATAAAAAACTAATCAATGCCTGGGCTTTTTATGACTGGGCAAATTCGGTCTATTCTTTAGTTATTTCCACAGCTGTTTTTCCTATTTATTTTGGAGCTGTAACCGAAAATTACGATACTGTTTCTTTTTTAGGAGGTAATTTTCCCCCGATTTCACTTTATAATTATGCCTTATCAATCTCATTTTTAATTGTTGCTTTTATATCGCCCGTATTATCTGGTATTGCTGACTATACGGGTAATAAACTAAAGTTTTTAAAAGGATTTTGTTGGCTGGGATCGTTGTCTGTGATGAGCCTGTTTTTCTTTGAGGGGATCGATACTTTATGGGTTGGCCTTTTTTTCACTATTTTGGCCAGTATTGGTTTTTGGGGAAGTATTGTTTTTTACAATGCCTATTTACCTGAAGTTGCTTTTCCGGAACAACAGGATAAAGTGAGTGCCAAAGGATTTATCTATGGTTATACGGGTTCGGTGTTATTGCTGCTCTTTAATTTAGTAATGATACAGAAGCCGGAATGGTTTGGTTTTGCAGATGCCTCCATGCCTTCACGATTAACCTTTGTATTGGTCGGTATTTGGTGGTTGGGTTTTGCTCAAATTACATTTAGAAGACTGCCGAATAATGTATATGATAAAAAACCTTCAAATGATTATATTTGGAAAGGATTCAGGGAGTTAAAGATTGTATTTCATGAATTGGTAAATTACCCGCAATTAAAAACATTTCTAACTTCTTTTTTCTTTTTTAGCATAGGGGTTCAAACGATCATTTTAATGGCCGGGGTTTTTGGAAGTAAAGAATTAGGCATACCCACTCCAAATCTCATTGCTACTATTTTACTAGTTCAAATTGTAGCTATAGCGGGTGCGTATTTGTTCGCACGACTATCAAGTAAAATAGGAAATATCACAACTTTGAAAATTACAATTGCTATTTGGTGTATTGTTTGTTTTGCTGCGTTTTCACTGGATAAGAACCAGGCCAATGTTGACTTGTATTTTTATGGGCTCGGCGGATTATTAGGACTGGTACAAGGGGCCATTCAATCGTTGTCAAGGTCAACCTATTCTAAATTATTGCCCGAAACAGAAGATCATGCAACCTATTTTAGTTTTTATGATGTCTCCGAGAAAATTGCTATTGTTCTCGGTACTTTTGTTTTTGGAATGTTGATCGCCTTAACGGGATCCATGCAATGGAGTGTATTATTATTGGCTCTTTTCTTTTTAACATCATTTATCATTTTGAGTTTTGTAAAAAAGACCAAATATGTCAGCTAAAAATTATGATTTTATAATAATTGGTGGAGGTATTGTAGGCTTGGCAACCGCCTATAAACTGCAATTGAAATTTCCATTAAAATCGGTAGTAGTTCTGGAAAAAGAAAATGCTATCGGGAAACATCAAACGGGAAGAAATTCCGGTGTTATCCATTCCGGAATTTATTATAAACCCAAGTCCTATAAGGCGATAAATTGTAGGAACGGAAGGGATCAATTAGTTGCTTTTGCCAAGGAACATCATATTGATCACGATGTATGCGGAAAAATGATTGTCGCCACTACAAAGGAAGAGTTACCGGTTTTGGAAGGTATTTATCAACGAGGAATAGAAAACCAAACTGAAGGAATTTATTATTTGAACCCTGAAGAAATTAAGCAAAAAGAGCCCTTTATTGAGGGACTAAAAGCTATTTGGGTAACAACGGCCGGAATTATTAATTATACCCAGGTCGCGATGAAATTTGCCGAACTCATTCATACTATCAACCCAAAAAGTAAACTGATTACTTCTTGCAAAGTCAATCACATACTAAATTTAAAAGGCCCTTTTAAAACAGTGTCGACATCAAAAGGAAATTTTCATACACAAAAAGTCATTTTTTGTACCGGCTTACAATCGGATCGAAATGCCAGGAAGAATAATATAGCAATTAATATGCAAATAGTTGGTTTTAGGGGAGACTATTATGAATTGACACCATCGGCAACACATAAGATCAATAATTTAGTCTATCCGGTACCCGATGTTGATTTTCCTTTTTTAGGAGTACATTTTACCAGGATGATCGATGGAAGTATAGAATGTGGCCCCAATGCCGTTTTTTCATTCAAGCGCGAAGGATATAAAACTACTAGTTTTAACCTAAGAGATACCATTCAGGCATTGACCTTTAAAGGTACCTGGAAATTATTCGGCAGGCATTGGCGAAAGGGAATTGACGAATACAAACGGGCCTTTTCAAAACTACTATTCGTTAAAGCATTACAAAAAATGATGCCAAGTATCACTGTTGATGATGTAAAACGGGCCAGGGCAGGAGTACGAGCCCAGGCCATAGATATTGAAGGTACTATGGTTGATGACTTTAAAATAATTGCACAAAAAGGTACTATTCATGTATTGAATGCACCTTCACCTGCAGCCACTTCTTGTTTAGCGATAGCTGATGAAATTGTTAGGAAAATAGAAGAAATATAGTTTACTATTACCTACTTCTTCTTCTGCTAACAGGTTTTGAGCTGCCGCCAAATTTGGAACCCTTTCTTTTATCTCCATAGCCACTACCTGAAGATTTTCGTCGACCATTAAATCCACTTCCCCCTGAACGCCTTTCATCTCCACCATAGCGTCTTTTAGAACGGCCACGACCTTTTTGCTTAGATTTTTTGGTAACTTCTACAATAACAGCCCTGCCGTTATAATCTGCATTTCTAAAGACTTTTAATATTTCATCGGTATACGCTTTGTCAATTTCAAAAAATGAGAAACTTTTTAAAATCTCTATTTGTCCGATCTCAACATCATCCTTTTGTAAATTTTCATTGATCAGGCCCATTATTTTTGCCGGGTTGATCCTGTCCATTTTACCTAAATTGATATAGAACCTTGTAAAATTTTCATCATCACTTCTTTTCCGTTCTCTGGAATCATCACCATTTAGGTCTTCAGCATCTTCATAGTACGATAAGAACTGATTGAACTCAATAGAAACAAAACGCCTGATTAGTTCATCGTGATCAATATCTTTTAATTGAGCATAAATACCGTCTAAATAGGGATTTATTTGTTCGTCATTTACTTCGACATCTTTGATCTTTTCAATAAGCTTAAATAGTTGTTTTTCACAAATATCTTTGCCGTTTGGTACTGATTTATGTGTAAAATACTTTCCTATCTTTTTTTCTATGGGCCGTAACTTTCCTTTTTCCCTATTTGTAATAATAGCAACTGAAATACCTTCTTTTCCGGCTCTACCGGTTCTACCACTCCTATGGGTATAGTTTTCAGTTTGGTCAGGTAGTTTATAGTTAATTACATGGGTCAGGTCATTGACATCTAAACCTCTGGCAGCAACATCAGTTGCGACCAATATCTGTAAGTGTTTAGCCCTGAATTTTTCCATAACTATATCGCGTTGCGCTTGTGAAAGGTCACCATGTAATGCATCTGCATTATAACCGTCAGCAATTAGTTTGGAAGCGATATCTTTTGTTTCTCTACGTGTTCTGCAAAATACGATACCATAAATATCAGGATTCATATCAGCCAATCTTTTTAAGGAAGGGTAACGGTTTCTTTCAGATACCAAATAATATTCATGGGTAACACTATCAGCACCTGCATTGCGCTTTCCTGCAGTAATTTCTACAGGTTTACGCATGTAATTTTTAGCAATGGCATCCACCTCTTTTGGAAAGGTAGCCGAAAATAATAATGTTTGTTTTTCTTGAGGTGTTACTTCCAATATTTGATCCAGATCATCTTTGAATCCCATATTCAACATCTCATCTGCTTCATCAAGTACCACCCATTTTATCTGTTGCAGTTTCAATTGTTTTCGTTTTATGAGGTCGACAGTTCTTCCGGGAGTACCTACTACAATCTGCGCTCCTTTTTTCAATCCTCTTATTTGATCTTCAATACTAGCACCACCATACACAGTAACTACATTGATGTTGTTAAGATTTTTTGAAAATTCCTGAATGTTTTTTCCTATCTGAATGGCCAATTCCCTTGTAGGGGAAAGAATAATTGCTTGGGTATTTTTAGTTTCGCTATTGAGTTGTTCTAAGATAGGCAGGCTAAAAGCGGCAGTTTTACCGGTACCTGTTTGCGCAAAAGCTTTTACATCATCACTTGATGAAAGTATTTGCGGAATGGTACTTTTCTGAATAGGAGTTGGTTGCTCGTAACCTAAATCGGTCAACGCATTAGTAATTGCCTGGCTTAAACCAAGCTCATTAAATAAAGACATATTTTAAATTTATCAAACGCAGGCTCCAAAATAAAATGCGCGACAGCAGATAAATAAGCCTTTAGTTTTATGAGTTTGCAAAAGTAGTCTTATTTTAAGGAATAGAACTATAAATCGAAAAAAACATTCACATGCTCACTCTAACCTTATTTATTAACGGTTGGTATTTTGAAAATAGGATAAAAATAGAATTTGAATTTTGCTTAAGATCAATCAAATCTTGGTTTTGTTAAAACCTTTGAGTTGTTTTTCAAAACCCCGGCTCGCCAAATGTGTCATATTGTTTTGTACAATGCCGTTTTTATCAACTAAAATTGCACTTGAAAAATTAACATCTAACCAGTCAGTACCGCTATCAACACGATATTGATTAGTGCTATTTAGCTTTTTTGATTTGATATGATTTTTCCAACGGTATTCGGAATTTTTAGAATTTATTCCGATAAATAAATAATCAGGATATTTTTTTTCTAAATAATTAACGCGTTTTGCCAGGTTTTCTATTTGTCGTATATCTGTCGGCCAAATATAAAGAACACTATTTTTATCTTTAATAATAGCGCTTAAATCTAAATGATCATTATTAGTATTATAGATAGTTACCTCAGGTAGTTTATGTCCTTTAGGTAATTTTTCAGCAGCTTTGATCAAATGTGCTATTTCCGCTACACTTTTTTCATCACTACAATGATCAAAAAATAAACGTTGTGCGTTACTTTTCTCTTCTTTGGAAATATTTTCATCTAATAGTGTATACCACATACCTTGATGCAAAAATCTATTTTTAACGGCACCGATCTTTAAATTTTCTAGTGCTGCTTTCATAAAATAAACATCTATCGTTCCTTTATAATCTTCAAGAACTTGTTTTTCAAATGCCAGGTGATATAAATATGTTCTTACATATTCATGGTACGGATAAAAATCAATTAACGCTTCGTCATTAAGATCAATGTTTTTTCTAAATTTATAGAAAACAGGGTCCATATGAGGGTATTCTTTAACTTTTATAGCTTTTTTGTGCTGATAGGGATACGCTTCTTTTTTCTTGTATAAAGGATAGTTTATGGCGGCATCGGCCAGTTTTTCAAACAATGGAGAATTTTCAGTGATCTCTTCTTTGAATTGATTGTATAGTATTTTTTTTCGTTGAAGAACCGAATCGGTTTTTAATTCAAAAAGGCTGTCATTCAGAGAATAAAAATTCGATTTGAAGAATAATTTATCTTCTTTTTCATTTTCTAAGAATAAATTGATCAAAAAATTATTACGCTCGGCACCTTTGCCGCTAAACACTAATGATTCATCAAATGCCCATGTATTTAAACGTATCAACAAGCTGTCTGTTGGCTCTAAATAAATATATTGTATTTCATCATAATGTTTAAATAGGTACAGGCCCATGGCCAAAGAATCTACTTCAATTAAAAATTTATTATTTGAATTCAATGCAGCTGAGTCTAATAGTTGCTCACCTTTGTAAAGAAAAACCTGATCGGATTTCGGGTTAATTATTTGTCCGCCAAAATACGTGGTAGTGTTATCTTCACTGACCTTACATCCTATAAGTAAGGGTAAAGAAAACAACAAAAACAAATACTTCATTGAGTTTCTATGCTTAAATACTAATGACACTTTTTATATAACAATTTTATTATGTACAAAACTAGCCATTAGCATATATAATTTAGTTAATACGATGTTAAAATATAGTGGTAATTATAGTTAAAGTTTAGTTACATTTCATACTTTTGCCAGAATTTTAAAATCGCTAGAATGCTTACAGTTTCAAACTTATCGGTCCAATTTGGCAAACGTATTTTATTTGATGAAGTAAATACGGTATTTACGCAAGGTAATTGCTACGGAATTATAGGTGCCAACGGGGCCGGTAAATCAACTTTTTTAAAAATACTATCCGGGGATTTCGATCCGACTTCAGGTAGTATTTCTTTAGAAAAAGGAAAACGGATGTCGGTACTTACACAAGACCACTTTGCATATGATGAGTTTCCTGCATTAGAGACGGTATTGAAAGGGAATAAAGAGTTATACACCCTTAAAATTGAAATTGACGCCTTATATGCCGACTATTCTGATGAAAATGCCGATAAAATTGGTGAGTTGCAAGTGAAATTTGAAGAGATGAATGGATGGAATGCTGATAGTGACGCCGCCGCCTTATTGTCAAACTTAGACATTAAAGAAGAATTGCATTATACATTAATGAAAGATTTAGATGGTAAAGCAAAAGTACGGGTATTGCTTGCACAGGCTTTGTTTGGTAATCCAGATGTGTTGATCATGGATGAGCCTACGAATGACCTTGATTTTGAAACGATAAGCTGGCTTGAAAATTTCTTGGCTAATTATGAAAATACGGTTATTGTGGTTTCGCATGACAGGCACTTTTTAGATGCTGTTTGTACTCATATTTCTGATATTGATTTTGGTAAGATCAACAATTATTCAGGTAATTATAGTTTTTGGTATGAATCTAGTCAATTAGCTGCCCGTCAACGTGCCCAGCAAAACAAAAAATCTGAAGAAAAGAAAAAGGAGCTGGAAGAATTTATTAGACGCTTTTCTGCAAATGTTGCCAAGTCTAAACAAGCAACGAGTAGAAAAAAGATGATCGATAAATTAAATATTGAAGATATAAAACCTTCCAGTAGACGGTATCCTGCCATTATTTTTGAACAAGAGCGCCAGGCGGGAGACCAAATTTTAAATGTTGAAGGCCTAAGTAAAACAATCGATGGTGAAGTATTGTTCAATGATATCCATATCAATTTGGCCAAAGGAGATAAGGTAGTTGTGTTGTCTAAAGATTCCAGGGCGGTTACTGCTTTTTATGAAATTCTAAATGGAATTATAAAAGCAGATACAGGAAAGTTTGCGTGGGGTGTTACAACAACGCAGGCCTATTTGCCGCTTGAAAATTCACATTTTTTTGATAATAATATGACTTTGGTCGATTGGTTACGGCAATGGGCAACGACCGAAGAAGAACGTGAAGAGGTATATATAAGAGGCTTTTTGGGAAAAATGATCTTTAGCGGAGAAGAAGCATTAAAACAATGCAATGTGTTGTCAGGAGGTGAAAAAGTACGTTGTATGCTTTCTCGAATGATGATGCTTCGAGCGAATGTTTTAATGATCGATGAACCTACGAATCACTTGGATTTAGAATCAATACAGGCCTTTAATAATTCATTGAAGAATTTTAAGGGTACCATACTATTCTCAACACATGATCATGAGTTTGCAGAGACTGTAGCGAATAGGGTCATTGAACTCACACCTAAAGGTATTATAGATAGATATATGACCTTTGATGAGTATTATGCTGATAAAAAGATAAAAGAATTGCGAGAGAAAATGTATTCGTAACAATATAGAATGTTGTTTGTAAAGCCAATTGAAAGAAATTTTCAGTTGGCTTTTTTGTTTGAAGAAGATATATTTTAACTATTTTCGAATAAAAAAGATTCCTTGTTTTATTTAGGAGTGTGAATAGTATATACGAAATTGAATACGCTTATGAAAAAGATCACTAATTATTTCCCCCAGATATTATTACTATTATACCTGTTACTTTTTACTGTCTGTGCCATTAACCCATTTAACCGGGCAGTATGGTGGGCTGAGAATATTCCGGTCATTATACCGGTGATATTATTGGTTTTCACCTTTAAAAAGTTCAGGTTTTCAAATTTATCCTACTTTTTGATGTGGTTTTTTATGTCCATACATACTATCGGAGGGCATTATACTTTTGAGTTAGTACCATTTGATTTTTTCAATAAGGTATTGGCAACGTTAAATATAGATTTTTTATTTCCTGATGGAAGAAATAATTTTGACCGTTTCGGGCATTTTTTTGTAGGTGTATTTGCCTACCCCTTGGCAGAATTTACGTATCGGAAAAAGTATATCACCACCGTGTTCACTGCTATATTATTTGGTGTTTTTGCCCTTGGTTTTTGGGGTGCATTATACGAAGCTATTGAAATGGTCTATGCCATCAAAGAAGGTGGAGATGCCGGTGCCGCATTTTTGGGTTCACAAGGTGATATTTGGGATGCCCAAAAAGATATGTTGTTAGATATTTTAGGAGCAATAGCGGTATCTGTCATATTCTTCTTTGTGTGGCGAAATAAAGATGTTGATTGAACAATTATGATACACTTATATGACTTCACTTTCTACAATCTTCGTGGTTGGATCAGCAAATTGCCGATTGAATAGTATGAGTTCGTAAAATATGTTGATTTACATAACGTTATCGTTATAGTCGCAATAAACTTATATTTAATACATCTGACTTATGAAAAAAAATGGAGTACAATTCTTCTTTTTCTTTTTAGTAACACTTGCTTTTTATGCACAACAAAGTGAAACGAATATACCAATTACGGTAAAAATGACCGGTGTTTTTGAAGATACTTATAAAAAGACCGCACTTGCTTTTTCTACCAAAGACAATGAGGGAGGGGTCTTTATTGGTCGTCGTTACAAAAAAGGATACTATATAGAACATTTTGATAAAAATGTACAACTGGTTAAAAAATACGAATTTGAAATTGACAAGCGGCATGGAAAAATTGATAATGCCTTTTTAAGTGGTGATCATTTATGCTTAATTGAATCATTATTTAATAAGAAAGATAAAAAGATAGAATACTTCATAAATAAAACACCAAAAGACTCCTTTATCTTTCAACGCAATTTGTTATTTTCAATACCCCTTGATGCTATTAAAAAAACAGTTTCTTTTTTCGGCATGGCAGGAATTAATAATATGGATGCCGATGCAAACGGTAATTTTAAGATATCTAAAAATCAAAAATATATCGTTTTTACGATTGATATAAAGGATAAGGATTTTGAAACACATCGCATTTTTGTTTTTAATAACGCATTGGAAAAAATGTATGAGACGGAATTTAAGAGAGGTATTAAAGACAAAAATTTCAAGCTGGAAAATATTGATATAGATGAAAAAGATGGTACCGTTTATCTATTAGGAAAAGTATATGCTAAAGAACATAAAAAGAAAAAAGAGGGCGGTAAATATCAATTCGAACTGTATAAAATTAATGGGAACACTACAAAATCATTAGTTTTTGATTCCAGTGAAAGGTATGTAGGCTCATTGACAACACTAATGAATAAGGATAAATTATTTTGTATTGGATTTTATTCCGAAAAAAATGACAAGCGTTATAAAGGAGTAGCATATTTTGAAATAGACCACGAAAATATGTCATTGCTCAATAAGATGTATTCACCTTTTACCAAGCAATTCATACTAGACAAATATGGAAAGGAAAAAGAAAAGGAACTCAAAAACATCTCCTTTAGAAGTGCCCATATCACCGAAAATAATGAATGTATAGTAAACGCCGAAGAATATTTTGTCAGGGCACATCAGTTACAGAATCAACAAGGAAGCTCCTTTAATTATACCTATCATTTTAGAGATATAGTGAGCGTAAAATTAGATAGTAATGGTGCATTAATTTGGGCTAGAAACATCAACAAAAAACAAGCAGACAATTACAATTCTCCATATCTATCGTATACTTCTGTATATCATGATAATAAGAGTTATTTTTTTATAAATGGTTCTGATAAGATCAAAATGATATCAAATGATAGGTTACAATTTAAAGGAACCAATTCGAAAAAATCAGATTTTTATGTGATTACACTGGATAGTAATGGAAGCTTTGATTATAAAAAGATCTTAGATGATAAAGATTCTGAAGTATCTTTTGCTGCGGGAAACGGAATATTGAATAATGACCAGGCCGACATTATTTTTCAAGGACAAAGAGGTAATAAGAAACAAATTATGAAAGTTTCATTTTAAGCAAAACAAAAAGAGGAAGTTAAAAACTTCCTCTTTTTGTTTATACCATTTTATGTCTTAAATCGTATTTAAGGTCTAGCAACTTCATAAAGGCCACCTTTAATTTTTTTGTAAAAAATACCATTTGACTTATAATATTTTTTACCACCCATTGTTACAATTTTACCATTTTTTGGTAAAAAAGAAACTCTTGCACCTTTAGGTGCTTGCCGTAAGACTAGTTTGTTTTTAAATTTAGTATGCCAGATACCATCGATGACATAGTATTTTATGCCATCATGAGAAACCTCTCTAACCTTTTTTTCTGAATTATTAATAGTTGCTTTTTCAGCGCTATCTTTTTTTTCAGCACTAGCAATCTGTGCATTAACACTTGTAAAAGAAGCAAAAGCTATTAATAATAAAGCAATTAATTTCAATTTATTCATAACTCAATTTTTTGCAAATCTAATTCAATAACGCTATTTATCGGAAATTCTTGTGTATATATTTAATTTCTTCTTAATGAATTCGCTTTACGTTTGTCTCTTAATTGTTTTAATAGTTCTTTATTGAAGTTTTGTTCGGCCCAGAATAGTTTTATAATCTTTTTCGACGATATAATTCCTTTCAAATTATTTTGAAGTTTCTTTTTCTCTGTCGCAACATTAAAATCGATAGCAATAAACTCTTGCAGAACCGCATCGGCCTCAATATCAGAAAGCGTATCAACCCCACCTGATAAACGTATTTTCCGAGCCAGTTGTTGACCTTTGACAGCCCTGACCTGGTGAATTTTTTTATCATATGCATTATAAATTGGCCAAAACTTTTCAGCTTCATCGGGAGTTAATTCCAGGGCATTGGAAATAAATGCTGTTTTTAAAGCTTTAATTTTATTCATATCAGTATTTTGTGCAACAACTGTAAAGGTTGTTAACAGAAGTAATAATATGCCAAATACTAGTTTTTTCATTCGTTTATTAATTTTCTATGAGCAAGCTTTCAATATCTGTGCCATCTAAATATTCTAATAATTCATTTTCATCTTCTGAGAAAAGCACTGAATTTTCTAATTCTATATCCTTATATACATCGGCAATTTCATAGGTATCTAATGCTATCAAATCATTTTCAATCCATTGTTCTATCTCAGCAGAAGCTACTGTATCAAAACCAACTGTTTTAGAATTGTATTTTACAACTACAAATAACAATAATGATGCCGCTGCGGCAAAAGGTATAATTCTTTTTAAAATAACTGATTTGAAGTCAATTACTTTGGTTGGTCTATTAGCGTCATCAAGTCTTGCCGTAATAGTATCTTCTACAGTTTGTAAATAATCTTTTGGAATTGAAAATCCGGTTTGTTTAGAGCTCTTTTCTCCTTGTATCTTTTTCAGAACATTGTCTTCTAAATCGCTAAAATATGAATCAGGAGCAGAAAAACCTTCTTTTTCTGGGAATTCTTCTGTTGAAAGTTTTGTAAATACAGCATCTTCCACAGTATCAAAATATCCCTTAGGAACTTTGAAACCAGGTTTTGTTGTTTTTATATGCTGTAATTTATCTTTTTTCACTTGTTTTTACATTATGCCTATTTGACTTTAAAACAGGTTAAAGGTTTAATGTTATTCTCTTAAAAAATTCTCAATTTTTTTTACTGCATGATGATACGAGGCTTTCAATGCTCCTACCGATGTATCTAATACTTCAGATATATCCTGGTATTTCATATCATCAAAATATTTCATATTAAAAACCAACTGTTGTTTTTGAGGTAAAATTGCTATGGCCTTTTGTAATTTCAGTTGCATTTCATCACCATCGAAATGCACATCAGCTTCTAGATTTTCAACTAACTTATTGTGCATTTCACTAATATCAATATTACTTTGTTTTGCCCTTTTATTAATAAAAGTAATAGACTCATTGGTAGCTATTCTATACATCCATGAATACAATTTGCTTTCTGCCTTAAAGTTATCAATATTTCGGTAAACTTTTATGAAAGTATTTTGTAAAACATCATCAGCATCATCATGAGAAATTACGATTTTGCGTATATGCCAATACAAACGCTCTTTGTATTGAGACATCAGGACCCTAAATGCTTGCTCTTGGGTAAGCGGATTCTTAAGTTGTGCTATTAGCGTAATTTCGGCTATCAATAGACGTAATTTTCCTTTAGACTACTAACGTAACAAAAGGTTTAATATTGGTTATTGATTTAGAAGTTATTGACTTGTATTTTTTTTAATTCTTACAGCTAAATTCTAAATTTAGAACCGCATACTGAATTTAGCGTTTAAGACCCTTCTTGACAAAAAATTTGGAACGGCTACCGATGCTTTTGAAGAAACATCCCTGACCCAGGTATTCGTGATTGAATTCTGCACATCGAACATATTAAAAAGTTCTATACCAACAGAAAATTCTTTAAATTTTTGGAGCCATTGGCTATTTGGTTTTTTCTTGCCATCTACAAATACATATGAAATACCAATGTCCGACCTAAAATAATCTTTTAATCTGTTTTGAAAGATATAAGGATCTGCAAATGATGGTGAGCCACCCGGAACTCCGGTTTGATAAACCATATTTAAATACATTTTTAGATTCGGATTACTAGGTACATAATCTTGAAATAAAACTGCCAATTTTAAACGTTGGTCAGTAGGACGCGATATATACCCCCTGTCATCAATATTCTCCTTTGTACTTAAAAAACCAAAACTAAAATAAGATTCTGTTCCCTCGACAAATTCACCATTTAAACGTGCATCAAATCCTGTGGCAAAAGCTTTTGCATTATTCTTTGCCCGATAGCGAATCTGGACATTATCTACTGTAAATGGATTTACATCTGTCAACGATTTATAATAAGCTTCAGTAACCAATTTAAAAGGCCTGCCCCATAATTTAAAACTATAATCATTACCCAGAACAAAATGAATGGAACGCTGTGCTTTTACCTCGGGATGCACGATTCCTAATGAATCGCGTAATTCCCTATAAAAGGGAGGTTGATAATAATATCCGCCTGAAATTCTAAACAACATATCTTTTTCCCAATTTGGTTTGATAGCTAATTGTGCACGTGGACTTATAACAGTATGACTGTCAGAAATTAAACCATCACCTCTTACTTTCCAATTTTGTGTTCTTAAACCTAAATTATACCATAATTGATGTTCATTTACAAAGGATGTTTTACTCCATTGTGCGAACCCTAATATTCTATTGATCTGTATTGAATTAGTAGCTCTGGTACTGGTAAACGGTACTATAGGACCTGTGAAAGGCTCATAGGGCTCGTCATTTCTTGGCAAAAGGTGAGGAGGCCTTAATGAAAATCCGGCTGAATCAATTACCTCCCATTCAATAATTCTATCTTTGATATCTTCCAATTGATATTTTGCCCCGAATTCAAAAACATGTCCATCTTTTGTTAAGGTTGCTTTTGCCTGAATATTTGAAATTAAAGCATCCAAATCATTACGTGCATGGTCTAATTGCGAACCGATTGCCTGAGTAAATTGAATATCTCCGAAATTATCACTACCAAAATCTGCATTCACTTCTCCAATTCCGTAAAAAGCAAAAATATCAAAGTGTTCCTCTTCCTGGGTATTATATGATGTAGCGGTTAGGTTTAGATTTAAATTATCGTTTACTTGATAATTTCCTTTTAAAGCTCCGAATAGGGTAAGGTATTGGTCATCTTCTTTTCCTTGATAGTTTACAATTAAAGCTTGAGTATTAGATATGGTACCAAAATTTGTTCTTCTACTTACAGGAATGTAATCATAATTATTCAGTGAAAAAGTTCCTAGAAAATCAAGATTAAATTTCTCGTTAAACTGGTAGGATATATATGTTTGTACATCCGTAAAATTAGGTTTAAAGTTTGCTTCAATATCTTTGCTATTGACAAATAAGCTATTATCCCTATAACGAACACCTAGTATTGTCGATAGCTTATTTTGTAATGAAATATTTTCGAGCGTAACACTTCCGCCTAATAAACTTGCTTCCAGGCTTAATCCGAATTGTTGCGGTTTTCTATAGGTAATATCCAGTACGGATGATAATTTATCTCCATATTTAGCTTGAAAACCCCCTGCCGAAAATTTCACGTTTTGAGTAAGGTTAGAATTTACAAAACTCAGTCCTTCTTGTTGACCCGAACGCACTAAAAAGGGCCTATACACCTCAATTCCGTTAACATACACCAAATTTTCATCATAGTTACCACCCCTGACATTATATTGTGTACTTAATTCATTGGTACCACTAACCCCTAAACCAATATTTTTTAAGGTATTTTCAATACCTGTATTGGCACCCGGTAATTTTTTTATTGTTTCTATTGGTACTTTGTCAACACCTGTGGCTTTGTCCTTATTGTTTTTAACAATAACTTCCGAAATTTCTTCTGTTCTGGTTAGTAACTTTGGAGAAAAAGAAAGGGTTCTCCCTTTGCGAACCCTGATACGTTTTGAATATGTTTTAAAGGTAACATGGCTAAAAGTAATTGTTATGAATTTTCCGGATGGTACTTCTAATACATATTCACCTTTGCTATTTGAAGCAGTACCTTTGTTGTTGTAAGTTATACTTACATTTTCGATTGGATTACCATTTTCATCTTTAACAATGCCTTTTACTGTTGCATTCTGCCCAAAAAGTGAACTTGTAAAAAAGCATAAAAAAACAATAACTGGAACAATCGCTTTCAAATAAATACGTTTAATTTTTTCTAAATTCGTCTTCCACCTTCAGCCAATAGACGCTACTCACTCTTTTTTGTAAAACGTTGCAATATACGTATTAGTATTATTAACATTATCAATCGCAGTTACTTTTAAAGTGTGTTTAGTACCTATCAGGCTTGTATCGTTAAAATCATAAGTTAGTAATCCTTTTTTTGCATCGAATTCCAGTAAGATCCATTTACCATCAATTTCACCTCTGTAAGATTTTACTCCCGAAAGATTATCGGAAACTCTAAATTTTAAATATCTATATTTTGTGAGTAATTGGTCATTTTTAAAATTGAGCGGAGTTATTTTTGGTTTAATTGTATCTAATGCTATCGTATAATCCCCTAAGGTTTTACTTAAGGTATACAACCTGTCTTCTTTGCGGCGGGTATTCGTATAGTATAGTTTGCCTTTGTAATTTTTACGGGCAATAAAAAGTTGAGTTCTATTTTCTTTAGGATAGTTGGAAATATCAAAAGTCAAGGTAAAATTTTTGTGTAGTGGAACGCTTTGGTCATGTAAGCTTACAATACTGTCTTTATAATCAAAATCAAAATATAAATTTTTATAAAAACTTAATTTCGGAAAAGCAACAGTGACATTATCCCGGGTAATTTTATTAAACTCATTTGCTCTAAAATAATGTGGAGTCCATTTAATTTTCTTTTTTACCAAAACACTATCTTTTTTTCCCTTAACCGGAATAATCAGTGATCGCGTATTACCTTTAAAGTCCTTTGCCGTTATTTTTACCGTATATGATAAACTGTCTTTAACTTGTAGGTATCCTTTATTTCTCAAATTTTTATAAATACTTAATTTGTTAGCAGGTTCGACGAAACATTTTTGAACACGTTGCCGTTTGCGATAAAACCTTTCATAATCAATAAAAGTATTTAAATACCGGGTTTCGCTAAAGGCATAGGTATCTACTATATGTTTATACACTTTTATACCGTTAACTGCCATTTCTAAACTAAAAATCCCATTATTATTTAAAGCACCGTCTTGTTTATCAACGACATTAATACCAAAGCCTATAGTACCATACGCCTCTATTCGATTTGTAGTTAAGGTACCATTTGTTTTTTTTATAATTCTTAATTCCAGCGGTTTGTTAGATTGGTTTACATGTGATGAATCTCCAAAAGAATATACAAGTCCGGCTCTGATTTCCGGAACTTTAGTATCCGGTATTTCTATACCGAATAGCATCGGATTGATAGGTTTTGAATTACCGTCTCGAATCTCAAAGTGCAAATGTGGGCCACCAGACCCTCCTGAA
>Ga0209633_10000084_pt1 | contig 106756 bp, 111 predicted proteins | sample Cruoilmetagenom1_FD_187290 | JGI IMG/M metagenome (GOLD analysis project Ga0209633, IMG submission 187290) | Oil polluted marine microbial communities from Coal Oil Point, Santa Barbara, California, USA - Sample 1 (SPAdes) (version 2) | ecosystem: Environmental > Aquatic > Marine > Oil seeps ... | reverse complement strand
GGGCGGTTTTTTACTTTTGAGGGACCTCATCAATGGCCGACAATCTTCTGCTGCCCATATCGCTCGACCGGCTGGTCGACACCAACGGCGCGCCGCTCAGCGGGGCGAAAGTGTTCGTCCATGACGCGGGCACCACCAACCTGAAGGGCGTGTTCTCCGACAACGCGCTGAGCGTGGGCGCGGCGAACCCGATCATCGCCGACGCGGGTGGCTATATCGAGCCGCGCTATATCGGCACCGGCGACTACAAGCTCGTCATCACCGACGCGAACGACGTGACCATAAAGACCGCGGACAACCTGACCGGGGCGCTGGCCACGGCCGCATTCGAGAACGACGAGGCGACGCCGGTGACCCCGGCGATCACCAAGTCGTCAAACTATACCGTGCAGGCGAGCGACAAGGGCGACGTCATCCTGGCCGACGCGACGGGGGCGAGCATGACCGTCACGCTGCTTTCCGCCGCGAGCGCGGGCGACGGCTTCCGCGTGACCATCAAGCATGTCGGGTCAGCTAATGCGGTAACGGTCGCTACGTCTGGAGGGGATACTCTGGATGGTGCTTCTTCGTTCATTCTGGACGCTCAATACGAGTCTATTACCTGCCTGTCGGATGGCGCAAACTGGCATATCGCATCTGAAGCGCGGTTCATCCCGCCCACAGAGGCAACTGGCACAATAAAGATGTTTGGCGGCACGAGCGCACCTACGGGCTTTGCGCTTTGCGACGGGTCAGCAATAAGCCGCACAACCTTTGCGACTTTGTTCGCGGTTATCGGCACCACCTTCGGCTCTGGCGACGGTTCGACTACATTCAATGTTCCCGACATGGGTGGGCGTGTTCCGGCTGGTAAGGAGGCAAGCGCCACAAGGCTTACGTCCGCTGCGGGCGGTGTGGATGGGGCAACGCTTGGCGCTGTTGGCGGCGGTGAGACACACACACTGACTACAGCGCAGCTGGCGCTTCATACTCATGGTTCAGGCAGTTATGCTGCCGCGAATCATACACACGGCCCGGGTTCTGGCTCCAATTTTATTACGGATAGTGGCGGCAGTAACGGCACAAATGGGGGCGCTTCCTTTAACAGCTTTGACGGATCGGACAGCGCTACAGCCGGGTCAGGCCCTGTCACTGTCAACGGCACCTCGGGTAGTTCAGGCTCTGGTGATGCCCACCCAAACGTTCAACCCACAATCATCCTCAACTACATCATTAAAACCTGATGGCAGCGATAGACAATCTGGTTCATGAAACCAGCACATCAACGGGTACAGGGAATTTCACCCTGTCGGCGGTGGATGGCAGGCAATCCTTTAACGACGCCTTCGGAACGGGTGGGACGGATGCTTTCTATTACTTTCTTTCCCATCGGACAGCGGGTGAATGGGAGGTTGGCACCGGGCATCTAAGCGATGCAACAACGCTTGTCAGAGATACGGTTCTCGCGAGTTCTACTGGTTCAGCGGTCAGCTTCTCCGCCGGGACCAAGGACGTTACGAATGATGTCCCGGCTGCTGATAGTTATTTTGCCGGGGGAACAGATGTTGCCATAACCGATGGAGGAACCGGAGCTAGTACGGCTTCAGCAGCGTTTACCAATCTGAAGCAGGCCGCGTCTGACTCGGCAACCGGTGTAGTGGAGCTTGCCACAACAGCAGAAACAGAAGCGCGCACAGACACATCCCGTGCTGTAACAGCCTCGGGCCTCGCAACGTTTGCCCGCGTCGCTACCGGAAGTTACACGGGTGACGGCACAACAATGCAAACCGTAACGGGGGTTGGTTTCCAGCCGAAGTTTATATGGATTTCCCCGCGAAACACGACTGACAACACGATTTCCACCCCGACATTCTCAACTGACGTGATTGAAGACGACAATGCCGCAGGCGGTGCCGTACAGGACGGCGGCGCATCTTGGAGGTTTAGAACAAGTCGTGTGAACTCATTTACCTCTGACGGATTCTCAGTTGACGACGGGGGTGGAGACTCAAACCCGAACACCAACGGACAAGTCTACAACTATCTGGCGATTGGCTGATGAAACAGATTTTCTACGACCCCAAAACCGGTCAGGTGATGGCCGAATATCGAAACTGTAAATACGGTGGGACGGTCTGGCAGGACATGGGATATGTCGAGGCCGAGTGTGAAGACGACAGCGTGACGCGGGACCACAAGGTGACTGTTGAGGGCGGGAATGTTGCTTCGAAACGTTCATTTACAAACCCTGAACAGCCGAAAATTGAGATTGAGCCCTCTATTGAAGACATCCTTATCGAGGCGGGGGCCGTGACCAGGGGAAAGATAGAGGAGGCGCGGGCGCGTCTGAAAAATTAATTGTCTTGCGCAGCACGGCTTAAAAGACGGTTAAAGACTTTCATGGCGGATGTATACTTTGGCAGTGCCCTAGCCGTATCGATGATCTCTGCGCCCCTGCCAATCAGGGAGGGGTCGGGTGCAAAAATCGGCTCGATGTCATGTGAAGAATTGGCAGGTACGGGAATGCCGTTGGCGGTGGTGATGCCGCAGGCTGGGTGGTAGTCCGTACCCAGTTGATCAAATAGCCTTTTAAGTGTTCTTTCTGTGTGCCTGACAAGATCATCAAATTTCAAGATGATTATTTTTTTGCCGTATTGGGTGGTGGCCTGATCAATGATCTGGTACGGCGCAACATACTCTTTAAGGGGGTCGTCCATTTCATCGTACAGACCGCCCTGCCCGAGAGCCGAGGCCAACCAATCCTCTGGCTTGCGGGCAATGAAAAGTAGATTTCCGTCAGGATAGACAGCAAAGAAGTTATCTATCATTTTGGCCGTTGGTGAGCGTTCCCAGATTGTAGAGTGCATTACCTGGTATCGCTTTTCACCGTAGAGGTTCTGATAGTTCCTCCAGGCATTTAGGCAGGCTGTCGAACATGCATTGAACACCTCGCGGCTTGTGTCTTTTGGAAGATCAGCGAGGATAGTGTCGTACCACTCCACATCAAAATATATCGGTGTGATCGGCTGCTTTCTCTTTGATGCGTGTTTGAAGAACCCAACGTCATTGTGTTTTGCTAGACTGAAGGCTGCAGAGATTTTTTTGATATCTGGGTGCGCCTGCCAACGGACGTTATTCATGGGGGCTGGGTGCACATGTATCTGTGGGTGCCCATCTAGCAATCGGAGAAAAAGCGTCCCGCCTGATCTGGGTGGTTGGAACACCCATAGGACCGGCTGGTCAACGGGAACAACCCAGTCCCTCACTAGATTGTTCCCATCCGAACGCTTGCGTGAAAAAAGCATGGAATTAGGACACCTTCATCGCCAACCGTCTCTTGATTTCTTCATAGGTTTCTGCCGGGTCAAGGTCGTGTTTAGGGGGAAATTCCACAGGGTGAACGGTCCCCATGAGGAGCTTTATTTTGGATTCGTAGGGCGCTAACGCCTCGAACCTTTTAACCGGCGCGTGCACAACCTTCCTGTTGGCCAAAGCTCCACCCCATCTCTCTGTACGATTGAGTGCTCTGGTGTTCGGGTAGACGGTTTCTCTGTATGAAATGGAGTGCCCGGAGTTGCGGACAACCTTGTCGAGTTCGGAGCGATAGGGAAACGATACAACGGTCATTAACGCCTTGTCTCCGACCATTGCCTTGCCGAAGTTCTTGAAACAAGAGCGCGGCGCGTACTGAATATCCGGAATGGTCGCGCCGGTTTCCATGAGCAGCTTGGCTCCAGAGTCCAGGATTCGCTGGATGATCTCTAACTGCTGTTTGACTGGCATAAAGGAAAATACGGAATAAGCGTGAACAGCATCGAATGTGGAGAATTCTTCGGTAGTAATTGTGGAGACATCACGCACTTCGAACCGCTGACCCAAGCGCTCCACTGCCCGGCTGATCTGGGCTTGAGAGGCATCGTATCCCGTATAGGCAACATGAGGGTGCGTATGTGAGAGCAGGTGGCAGAAAGCCCCCGCGCCGCACCCTATGTCCAGAACCGACTTGATTTTTAGCCGGTCAATCATATCGAGAAAATCTAGTTCTAAAGGCGAATGAAACGTTGATAGGCCCTTTTCGAGATTGGCGGGGTCATAGGCATCAACGGTTTGTTCGTCGTCGTACATTGTCGCATCGATCCATTCTACTTTCTGAGAAGCATCGTAGACGCGGTTGCGGGCGTGAAAGAGAAGCCAATTTTTCATGTGGCCTAACTACTACAAACGGAAACAGGAATGCCAGTAACAAACGGTGAGCTGCACAAGGCCCTCGGCGGATGAGTTGGCGCTTTCATGTAGACCGTGCCACTCAGGATTATATTCTTGGTGGCATAGGCATATCGGCTCCGGCTTGGATGCCGACCCTTTCTGAGCTGACCGAATTGATGGCGTTCTTTGCGGCTTTCGGCGGCGTAATCCTCATTGGCATTCGCATCTGGCGGCAGTGGAAGTTTAGGAACTACCCGCCAACTGTCACCTAGACAGCGGCAGCTACCGCCACAATCCGCTTTTGGTTTTGATTTTTAAAGTTGACACTAAACCCGCGCTCTTCAAGCCACTCAATGATCAGAGGCTGAACGGGCTCACCGTTGATGGAATACAGGCTGTTGATTCCAAATTGGCGAATACGGTCAATGTGCTGTTCGCAGCCCTTGAGCAATTCAAGCTCGGCACCGTTGACCTGGACGTTGATGTAGTCAACGTGGGCGAGTGCGTGTTCTTCGATAATGGAATCGATAGTGGTGCAATCAACCATTCGCGTGATGCTGCGGTTAAGCTTGTCAATCTGCGCAAGCGTATGACGTTGATAGCTGTTGGCAATGGACTCAAAGCGGCCTGGTGATGACCACAGCCCGGCATGAATGGCGGTTATTCGGTTGTGTAGGCCATTCACTTCGATGTTTCGCTGCATGATGCGAAAATTGGATTCGTCTATCTCGACGGCGATAACGTGCCCCTCCGGGCCTATGGCATCCGCATACCTCATTGCCTTGTGGCCGATGTAGGCGCCTGCTTCTATAATTGTGCCCCCGGTGAGGCCGTCGATATCGGAAAGATTAATGTTCAGGTATCGGTCGGCAACGTCCATCACAGCGCCGAAGGCAGCCGGTCTAATGGCGGGAGAAATCTTGTCTTGAATAACCCAGTATTGCTGAAGGCGTAACGGCGATGAGGGGTGCGAGTAGAACACCCGCCCATTGTCGAGCTTCACAAAAGCAAATGCGCCCTCCATGCCGCTGCTCGTGACCTGCAGTTTTGACAACCGATCCAGACGAACAAGTTTGTTGGGAACGAGCGCGCGCGTGACATTTCTGAGGTGAATCTTCGTTTCAAATGTAGATTCGCCTCGTAGACTGGCGAGCCTCTCTAAATTCTGGTCATTCCAGAGAAGCCGAAACGATCGCCTGTCATTCATCTAGGTTGTTATTCTCCGTTCTGCACTCGCATAAGTAGAAACGAGTCTCGCAGTAAGAAGCGACGGTATTTAATACAGCCAATTTATCCAAGAATATTCTTTCTACATGGAGACGATCATGGATTTGAGAGAAATCGGCCCCGCCGATCCAAGAGAGGTGCGTGCGTATCAGGTCGTTAATGGGCTCTTTCAGGACGGCAAACTTGGCAACCAGACGTTCGGCCATGCGCTGGATCGGGAAAAAGAACTTGAGGCCGAATTAGCCACCTGCCGCCAACCGGATGACCCCGGCCCGGTCAAGCCGAAACACGAACATGAATTCATTCATGGCTTCGTCACCTGCGCAATTCTGGCCATGGTCATTGTTGCGATTGGGATGCTCTAATGCCTGTATGGAGTGAAGCGTTAGGCAAAGGCTATCGCAACGTCTGGAATAGAGCCTCTATTCAATTGAAGGAAGCCGGCAAGCTCCAGAAGGTTGTTCGTGGCATTCTCAAGGACAAGGAGCGCTACGAGGCCGTTCAGGATGCCTCTAACGGAGTGCCGTGGTGGTGGATTGCCGCAGTACATCAGCGTGAAAGTGGCCGCTCCTTTGCGGGGGTGCTGCACAATGGTGAGCGCATAATCGGCACAAGCAAAACGACGACAAAAGTACCTCCTGGTCGCGGGCCGTTTGGGTCTTGGAATGATGCAGCAGTTGACGCTCTCAGGCTCAAAAAACTTGATGACATTGGCTCGGCAGAATGGACGCTTGAACGCGCCCTCTACGAGTGGGAACGCTATAACGGCTTTGGCTATTTCGGGAAGATCAACTCGCCCTATGTCTGGGCTTCGACCACGGTCGAGCAGACGGGCAAATTCACCCGCGATCATTTCTTCGACCCCAATCATGACGATGTCCAGCTCGGCACCGCCTCCATCCTGAAGGCTTTGGTCGAGATGGATGACGAGATCGCGTCCGGGCTCGGCCTCGGTCCAAAGCGTGAAACGGTACCTCAAGCCGATATGCCCGACGATATGCCCCGAACCGTTGGCGAGCTGCAGACGGCGCTCGCAGCGGCAATGGGCGTCGACGAAATCACCATCGCCGCGACGGTGAAACGCGCCTGATGCATCGCAACATTCAAGTTCTGCTTCTGGCCCGCTCGACGCGGGCTTTTTCATACGCGAAAGGAAAATCCATGTTTCTTCTAGATGGCTACAAAACCTATGTGGTGGCCGCCGCAATCATTCTCATTGGCATTGCCGAAGGCCCCTTGGGTCTTGATGTGCCCGGAATCGCGGTCGGTGATGACTGGCTCGCATGGGTCATGTCAGGTCTGGGCCTCGGCTCTGTACGCGACGCAATCCGCAAACTGATCGACGCTTTTGCGGGAAACTGAGCCCGCTCGCCCGTTGGGCGCTCGAGAAGCAGCTCGAGCGTCTAGCGGAGCGGGCGAGCCCTCCCAACCCCCGAAAGCCCGAACCCTTTGAGCCCTTCGACGATCAGATCGGATGATCCCCATGACCTATCGAGAATTCCTGGCCGCTTTGGCGGCCTTTGTCCTGTTGTACATACTGCTCGTGGCAACGGTCATCGCCGCACCGAAATGGAAAAGGGAAGTAGGCATCCATTCCTGGTGCAATGACCTTCAGATCATCCAAGACATTGTGAAGCTCGAGCGCAATGGCGATGGTCCGGCTGGCGATCTTTTGGCGCGAAAGGCTTTCCACGAGCGGCGCTGCGTGAGGCTTCCCTTGCCCGTCGCCGCGTTCCGCCCAGCGGCCATCGCAGCGACCTTCCCCTCCTTCGAAGGTGCGCCTGTCACAGTCATCAAAGGCCATCTCATCATGAACGATGAAACCCTGGGCCGGGAAGTCTTCGTCATCGTTCCTTCTGCCAGGGTTTCCGACTTTCAACTTGCTGAAGAGGTCGTTGCGCCGCCTCAGGGACCCAAATATGCAGGCTGGCAGGATGTGTGAAACGCGTGACACAGCGCCGCCACCGAAAAGACCTGGGAACATTGCTTGACGGCTCTTCGCGTCCGCCTGAAGGTGGGGCGTCCAACCGCCCGGCTTCAGTAAGGAGAAAAACGCCATGGCCGGCCGCCTGATTGCTGCAACGCTCTTTGCGCTGTCTTTAGTCATTTTGAATGCCACGGCGATCCGCGCCGCGGATTTCCCCAAGGTTATCGGCACTTGGGCCGGCTCCTACAATGTGGCCTTTTCCAAGGACCATGGGCATTTCTCGGAAGAGAAAAAGGGGGTCCAGATGGAGCTTCGTATCTTCAAACAGGATGAAAACCTCATCTGGGCGGAAAATCGCTGGCGGGTGAACGACCAGAGTGAATGGCACAGTGAGCATACGACAGGCACCTTCGACCTGCTCGATCAGACCAAGCTCAACATCGTGGAGATCGCTCCAAAGCCGGGTATTGGCAGCACCGGCTTTTTTGAGGGCAGGCTCAAGGACGGAAAGATGTATCTGACCTACAAGGGCATCGGCGCAGGCATTTCCTTCGCCACCGTGCTGGAGCGCAAATAGACTGTTCGCTGCATTTCACTGCCGATAGCTGAAAACGCGGGCGCTACCCGCCGCCAATCAAATGGGGGACGTGACGGCAGCGCCCGCAGGCGCACGGCATGGAACCAAGTGGAAAGAAGACCAGGCCGCGCATCCACAGGCATTCTCCCACCCAATGGCGAAGCGGAGGTTAACGGTCGGGAAGATCTCGGCTCTAACCCTTCATAACGCCCTGGTCCAATTGCACATGCCGGGATTGACCGCGTCGCCATACTGTCCCCGGTGCTCACCTACGCCTTCAACTCCCGCCTCCCGCAAACACCTCCCCATACATTTACCCCCTCCAAAAAGCGTTTCCAGCCGCCACCCTCCACGTGCACCTTTCTTTGTGCCTGCAATCCGACTGGCTGGGTTTTCCAATGCTCCTCCCGATTGACGTTTTTCTATCCATTTCAACCGTTCGACCTTGTTCTTCGTCGGGTTCCCTGCGTAGTTTGTCGGCGAAGGCGGCGCGACGCTTCAGCACTATGGCTGTCTCGCAATCCGCGAATGATCCACCGCCAAACCCGATTGAGTGCGTATAAGAGCCAAGGGAATGTCATATGTCCAAACCGGCCGAAGTGAAGATGTATTCCGACTATAAGAGCCCCTATGCCTTCCTGGCATTCGACCCCGCCTACGAGCTGGAGGACCGCTACAATGTGCGCATCAAGTGGCGCCCGTTCCAGTTGCGCCTGAAGGGCAAGGGTCAGCGCAGCATCTATTCGGAGTGGAAGGTCAAATATTCCTATATGGACGCCCGGCGCAACGCGAACATTCTCCATGGCGGCAAGATGTTGCGCGGTCCGCTGAAGATATTCGACACGACGCCTGCGCTGATTGGCGGCCTGTTCGCGGAGAAGCACGGCAAGCTCAGGGAATACAGCCGTGAGGTTTTCGAAGGCTTCTTCAAACGCGAACTCGCCACAGATGAGGCGGATGCGATTGCCGAGGTTATCACGGCGCTGGGGCTGTCCGCCGATGACTACCGCGCCTACCTGACGGGTGAGGGCGCGCAGGACTATGAACGCGCCCTGGACGAAGCCGTCGAGGATCAGATCTTTGGCGTGCCCTTGTTCCTGTATGAAGGCGAGCAGTTCTGGGGGCATGACCGGCTCTGGCTGCTCGAACATCGGCTGCAGGAAGCGGGACTTGCAAAGACCGATGCGCCCGCGACTGCGGCCCAGTCCTGATAGCGCCACACGCGAGACTTCCCCAGATCATCGACTCGTATTCCTGATGGAGGCACCCAAGTCATGACCGCGATGCTCACCGGATACCGGGTGCTCGATATCACCCAGTTCGTTGCCGGGCCGACCTGTACGCGGATCATGGCGGAGCTGGGGGCGGAGGTGATCAAGGTGGAGCTGGCGCCGGGCGGGGATCATGGCCGCCAGTCCGGCTTACGCGCACGCGGCGAAGGGCAGGAAGATTGCACGCAGAGCACCTATTTCGCGCAGCACAACCACTCCAAGAAAAGCCTCGGGCTCGACCTGAAACATTCGCGCGGGCAGGAACTGATCAGGCAAATGCTGCCCAAGGTCGATGTGCTGGTGGAGAACTTCGCTCCGGGCGCAATCGCGCGCATGGGTCTGGACTATGAGAGCGTCAGGGAGATCAATCCGAAGCTGATCATGTGCTCCATCTCCATGGCGGGGCAGAGCGGACCGCTCGCCCATCAGCCCGGCTTCGATTACATGGCGGCGGCCTATGGCGGCATCACTTCTGTCATCGGTGAGCCGGACCGGCCACCAGTCCAGGTTCCCATTGCCATGGGCGACAGCGCGACCGGCATGGCGGCGGCGATGGCGGTCGGATTTGCACTGCTGCACAGGGAGCGGACGGGTGAGGGGCAGTACATCGACTGCTCGCTGCTCGATACCTACGTCCAGATGCATGAGGACTATATCCCGAGGGTCGGCCTCAGGGGCAAGGCGGCCCTGCCGGCGCGCTCCGGATCGCAACACACAAATGGCGGACCGACCGGCGTATTCGATGCCGGTGACGGGCGCTATGTGCAAATCATGATCATGCCCTATCAGTGGTCGCGTATGGTCGCGGCGCTGGACATGCCGGAACTTGGCCACGACCCGCGCTTCAAGACTCCGCGCGACCGCCGCACCAACAAGGACACACTCAAGGCGATTATCGAAGACTGGATGGCAACCCTGCCTGGGCGTGACGCGGTGCTGGAGGCACTCAACAAGGAGCGCGTGCCGGCAGCTCCGGTGCTTGAACTCGATGAAGTGATTGCTCATCCGCATATGCGCGAGCGAGGCACTATCCGTGACGTGGAAGATCCACATCTGGGCGCGTTCCCCATACCGGGCCCGCCTGCGCGATTTTCACAATGGGCAATGCCGGAGGGCCTTAGAGCGCCGCTTCTGGGTCAAGACAATGAAGACATCCTGAAGGACCTTCTCGATCTGGAGTCCGACGAAATCGAAGCGCTTTACGGGCAGGATATTCTCGTCAGCGACAAACGGATCAGGCAAGGCTGAACCGGCCAATCACGCCGCAGATATCCTCTAATCTGCGGAGACGGTTGATAGTTCCGCTTGCGTAAAATCAATACCAATCCGTCTGATTTCTTCTCGCAGGGCCTGCGCAAACGCCTTCGCCAGTCGCGACAGGGAACGATGCGCGGGCGTGATGATCGATGTCATCAACGGTACAACAGGCCTGAAGGGCGTGAAGGTGAGTTGCACATCGTTGCCCCTGAGTATGCGGTAACTGTGGGCGCTAAGCGGATCGACCAGCGAGTAAGCCTGACCCGCCTCGACAAATTTGAAAAGTGGTATGAAATACTGCATCTGGTATCGCAAATTGAATGTGCAGTCCGCATCCTGAAACGCCGCCACGGTGTTCTGATAGGTCTCATTGGCCGGAAGCAGAGCGGCCATTGGTTTGCTGTCCAGGTCATGTGCTGTGATCTGGGGAAGCGAAGCCATGGGATCATCTGCACGCATCGCGCAGAGGCATTCGAACCGGAGCGCCTCATGGTGAACCAGAGCAGAATCCGCATCCTGCATCGTTCCCATATCGGCCAGGCCAACATCATACTGCTGGGTTGAGAGCAGTTGCTGAACCTGAGGGGAAGTGCGGGTGGTCAGCGTTACGAGAACATCGCTGCGGCTCTCCGTGAAGCGGCTGATCAATTCAGGCAACAGGAAAGCCGAAGGCCCCGGCATCGAAACGATACGGATCTCGCCCTGCTCAAGGTCGCGCAGGCTGCGCATGTTGCGCTCGATGGAATTGAGTCGGTTGAGAAGCGCGCTGGATTCCTCAAACAGGTAATGCGCCTCGGGGACCGGATGCAGCCGCCCGCCGCGCCGGGAGAACAACTCGCATCTCAGATCCTGCTCCAGATTGGATATTGATGAACTGATTGCAGGCTGCGTTCTGTAGAGGTTCCGGGCTGCCTCAGATATGGACCCGGTGAGCATGACCTCGCGAAAGGCGCGGAGCTGTTTCAAATTCATGGGTTGCATCCCCCGATTGGCTTGAGAAACAGCATATAAATAAAATCTATAGAAACCCAGAAATTAATAATTTGTATTAATGCCGCAAGTCCATACGCTCACTGTTGTCAGATGTAATTGTCCTCTCGCACGCTCAGAATCTGTTGAGAGGACTGATCCAGGGGAGAGTAATCCAGACATGAAACCAATCACCAAAGTATTCGGCGCACTGCTAGCAGTTTCAATGCTGGCTGGTTCGGCAATGGCCCAGCAACCAAAGTTTTTCCGTATCGGCACCGGTAGCGCCGGCGGAACCTATTTCCCGATTGGCGGCACGATCGCCAACGGAATTTCCGCGCCTCCGGGCTCCCGCCCATGTGACAAGGGCGGCCAGTGCGGCGTGCCGGGACTGATCGCGATCGCACAGTCGACCACTGCGTCTGTCTTCAACAATGCTGCTGTGCAGAATGGCGAACTCGAAGCTGGTTTGGCGGCTGCTGACGTGACGCGCTCAATGTATCGCGGAGAAGGCAAATTCAAGGGCAAACCCCATCCGAAGCTGCGCATCATCGCAAATCTCTATCCCGAAGACCTGCACCTGGTCCTGCCGAAGGGCGGCAAGCTGAAAGATCTCGCCGACCTTAAGGGCAAACGCGTCGGTATCGCACAAGCAGGTTCCGGCACGCAGGTTGCCGTTCTCCAGATGCTGGATGCCTGGGGCGTCAATCGCGACAACATGGATGAAGCGGAGCTGAACAACAGCCAGTCGGCCGAACGCATGGCTGACGGCCAGCTCGATGCTTATTTCTATGCCGCTGGCTGGCCGGTTGCCGCCATGGTGCAGCTCTCATCGACCAAGGGCATGGCTCTGCATTCCTTCACGAAGGAAGACTTGGCCAAGATCAACAAGATCATTCCGGCCTATATCCCTTCGAAAATCCCTGCTGGCGCATACGAGGGCATCTCAACAGATACTCTCACTCCAGCAGTCAGCGCGTTGCTGGTGGTTTCCTCTGATCAGCCCGAAGAGCTGGTCTATGAGATCACCAAGGCCATGTGGAACAAGCAGACCCGTAAAATGCTCGACAACGGTCATGCCAAGGGCAAGCAAATCACCGTTGAAACGGCTCTGGACGGTGTCAAGCCGCTTGGCGTTCCGCTCCATCCGGGTGCGGAGAAATTCTACAAGGAAAAGGGTCTGATCAAATAGCCTACGGGGTCCTCCCTAGACCCTAGCGACCGGCCGGTGCCGCCTCGCTTATCCGAGGTTAAACCAAGCCGGCCGGTCGTCAGCGACCTGATTTGATCGCGCCTGCATGACGACAGGCGAAAACCGACTAACGACATGTTTGACAAAGTTTCCGGCACGCCCAGCCGCAATCCCAAGGGGAAAGCGCATGGCCAGCGGCGTCCGGCAGCATTCTTGAAGCAACCGAGCCCAGGGCGACGTTGTCTTTCTTAAACCGCATGACTGGGGGGTAAGATCATGAGCAAGAAGAGCACCGGTGAGCATGAACTTACCGCTGAAGAGCTCGCTGAGATTGAGGAGAAGTATGACGAGGGTTCCAGGACCCGCTATGTCTCCCCGAGGGCGCATGCCGTCCTGCGCGCCATCGCGATCACCTACGCGCTCTATCACTATCTGACCGCCGGGTTCGCACTGCCGCCCGAATATTGGCACATGGGCTGGCATCTCTGCGGTTTATTCATTCTGATCTATGCCTACATGCCGGTCTTCAGGACCGAAGGCGCCTATGCCGAACACGACAGCCCATTTCGTATCGGCAACATCCCGCTCTATGAATTTGTCTTGATGGTTCTCGGCGTCTCATCGTCTCTGTATCTGGGACTTGCCTGGCACGGCATCCCGTTCCTGGGGATCGAAGAGCAGACCTTCCGGATGGGCAATCCGAACGGCTATGACATTTTCTTCGGTGGCGTCCTCATCGTGCTGGTGCTGGACATCGCCCGGCGGTCGCTGGGTTGGGTGCTGCCGGCAATCATCTGCGTGTTTATTGCCTATGCGTTGCTCGGACCCTATTTCCCGGGGCTCCTCCAACATCCAGGGGTTAAGTTCAACACTTTCGTATCGTCCATGTACTTCCCACAGGAAGGCATTTTCGGCGTGACCTTATGGGTCGTCTCGACCATCGTCTTCCACTTCGTCCTGTTCGGTGTCATCGCCCAGCGTACGGGGCTGGGACAACTGTTCATTGATAACGCCACAATCCTTGCCGGACGCTACACCGGCGGTCCCGCCAAGGTGTCTGTTGTCTCTTCAGCATTCTTCGGCACGATCTCAGGGTCGTCGGTGGCCAATACGGTCTCGACCGGGGCGCTCACCATTCCAAACATGAAGCGCCTGGGCTATCCCGGGCGGTTCGCGGGGGGCGTGGAGGCTGCTGCCTCTGCGGGAGGACAGATCACACCGCCAATCATGGGGGCCGCAGCCTTTATCATGGCGGAGTTTCTCGAAGTTCCGTACACAACGATCGTCATTGCGGCAATCTTCCCCGCAATGCTGCACTACGTCGGTGTGTTTACCGTCGTGCACCTGATGGCGCGCAAACTCAATCTCCAGGGACTGGCAGCCGATATGCTGCCAAAGTTCCGCCAGGTCTGGCGTGAGGGCTGGGCCAATCTCATCCCGTTGGTTGCCCTCCTGGTCGTCCTGTTCTCGGGCTACACGCCATATATGGCGGCCTTTTGCGGGATCAGTCTCACGGTGGTTGCCGGTGCTGCACGGCGCGATACGCCCTGGACACTGGTTTTCCCCGCGGCGTTCATCGCCTTTGTGGTCTGGAAGTATCTCGGCGCGGGCTTTGATCTTCCCATGACGATGATTCTGGTGGGCGGGAGCATCTTGGCTATCTTCAATCCGCAAAAGCGGCTCGAGATGCCGGAATTGAGCGATGCTGTTGAAACCGGCGTGAAATACGCGCTGGCCGTGGGCGCGGCCTCCGCAGCTGTCGGCATCGTGGTTGGTGTCATCAACACCACCGGCGTTGGATTCCGCATCGGCTTCATGGTCACATCCGGGGCGGCAGAGATGGCCCAGAATCTGCACTGGTTCTTCCAATACGGAGCGTTCGAGTTATTCTCGATCGAAGATTTGCAACTTTTCTTGTCGCTGGTGCTCATTGCCATAGCCTGCATCTTGATGGGGGCAGGCATCCCCACAACCGCGCTCTACATTATGCTTGTCTCGGTCGCGCAGCCCGCATTGAAACAATTGGGCGTGCCGCCAATCGCCAGTCACCTCTTCGTGCTGTATTACGGCGTTGTCGCGGAAATCACGCCACCGGTGTGTACGTCGGCCTATGCCGCGGCCGCCATCGCAAACTCTAACCCGTTCAAGACCGGAATGTCCGCGTTTACGCTTGGGCTCGGCAAGATCGTCGCACCCATGGCATTCGTTTATGCGCCGGTGCTTTTGTTCGTGTCATCAACCGGGTTCAATCTGCTGGAATTTTCATACGCCGCAACCAGCTGCATTCTGGGTGTGGTCGCGCTGTCTTCGGCAGTCGTCGGCTACTTTCTTGTGCCGATGAGCGTTCCCGAGCGTATCCTCGCCGCTTTTGCGGGGCTGATCGCCATCGCGCCAAGCTGGCAGACTGACCTGTTTGCCCTTGCGCTGGTGTCACCGATCATCCTGATGCAGGTTGTCCAAAAACGACGCGCCCTCGCGGCATCTTAAGATATTGAGAAATCAGAGGTATCACGCCATGACCAAAAAAATACTTGTTGCCGTCGACATGGAGGACGAAACCCTCATGGCGAAGATTCTGCAAACCGCTGGCGAGATCGCCGGCTTGCATGATGCGCAGATTTCGCTTGTCCATGTCGCAGCCAACCTGCCGTCCGACGTCCGGACACACCTGCCGGAAGACTACGAAAAAGGCATGACCGAAGTGGTGGTGAAGAAGCTCAACAAGTTGGTTGCAAGTCTGGACCTGTCATCGGACAGGGTGCATGTCACCGTCCGCGTCGGGACGGTCTATCGGAAGATACTCGAGGAGGCCGAAGAGCACAGTGCGGATCTGATCATTATCGGGTGCCATAGCCCCGACGTCGCTGACTACCTGCTTGGCAGCAATGCGGCGCGCATTGTTCGTCGCTCAAAGTGCTCAGTCTACGTTGTGCGCTAATCGAAGATCAGATGGATGGAGTAAGTTGGCACATGTCATCTGGCGGAAGCGCTGATGTTCCGATCGCTGGCCAGTTTTGCGCGAACTTACAGGTGTTCGCTGAATGACCTCGCCGTCACAAAAAGATGTAACAATCGTTGGTGCCGGTATCGTCGGCATCTGCTGTGCCCTGTCGATCCTGGAAAAGGGCAAGAGTGTGCGGCTCGTCGACCCGGGTGAACCGGGGCAGGGGGCAAGCGCGGGCAATGCCGGCGTGATCTCGCCCTGGTCCTGCATTCCCCAATCAGTTCCCGGGCTCTGGAAAAAAATACCCGGCTGGCTGCTTGATCCCGAAGGGCCAATCGCTGTTCGGCCCGGCCATTTGCCCAAGGTGTTGCCTTGGGCATTAAAATTTCTCAAAGCGGGGAGAGCAGAAAACCTCCCCGCCATTTCCCACGCCATGTCCGCACTCGTCCGGCCGAATGTGGACATATATCGCCGTCACCTTGCAGGCACCGGCAATGAGCACCTGCTACAGGACTCCTGGTACATCCATGCCTACCGCAATGCGGCAGCCGCCAATCTGAATGACCTGACGTGGAAGCTTCGCGCTTCGCTGGACGCACCACTCGAGTTGGTGAGCGGCGATGAGCTGCGCGAGATCGAGCCTGACCTATCGACTGACTACAATGCCGCAATCCTGATCAAGGATCAGGCTCGCGCCATGTCACCTGGCAGGATTGGTGCGGTTCTCGCTGACAAAGTCAGATCGCTTGGCGGGGACTTCGTCAAAACGCGGGTCAAATACCTTCGCTCGCAAAACGATGGCTGGGTGGTGGAAACCGAAGCAGGAAATATCCACTCACGACAAGTCGTTGCAGCGGCGGGGGCGTGGTCGATGCAGCTCCTGGAACCCCACGGTGCGCGCATGCCGCTGGAGGCTGAACGCGGTTATCACCTTTTGTTCAAAAACCCCGGTGTCGAACTCAAAAACTCGATCATGGAAGTCGATGCAAAGTTCGTGTCCAGCTCCATGGAGATGGGCCTGCGAAGTGCCGGCACGGCTGAATTTGCCGGTCATGATGCACCGCCGAATTACCGCCGCGCGCGGATACTGGCCCGGATGACCAAACGGATGTTGCCCGCATTGAATACGCAAGACACCGAAGAGTGGATGGGGGTACGCCCGTCTCTGCCTGACAGTCTTCCTTGCATTGACGAAATTCCGGGGAAAGCCGGACTGTTTGCGGCCTTCGGCCATGGCCACTACGGGCTTGGAATGGCTCCGATGACCGGCAGGATTATTGCCGATCTGGTCACGCAAACGACACCGAATATCGATCTTCGGCCCTACGCGTCCACGCGGTTTTAGTTATTGTTTGTCCGATAGTTGTTGAAGGTAGCGATTAAATGAAACTAAGAGGTGGGACAAACATCTGCGGCGTCACGATCGGGGTTCTGTGCCTGGAATCCTATTTCCCCAAACCCCCTGGGCATATCAAAAACCCCTCGGGTCTGCGCTTTCCTGTACTCTATGAAACGGTTCCTGGTGCTACAGTCAGCAAGCTCATCGCCGATCCTTCGCCAGAGTTCATTGTTCCTTTTCTGGACGCCGCACAGCGGCTGGAGAAAGACGGTGTCGGCGCCATAACCGGAAGTTGCGGGTTCTTCGCCCTGTTCCAGCAGGAACTCGCAGATGCCGTCAGCATCCCCGTCTTTTCCTCAAGCATCATTCAAGTGCCGCTCGTCTACAATATGCTGGGACGCCGCGGCAAAGTAGGCGTTCTGACCGCCAGCGGCTCCAACCTGACATCCAGACATTTCGCGGCCGTTGGTGCCGGCGACGTACCCGTTGCCGTGCAGGGCATGGAAGACTTTCCGGAGTTCCGCGAGGTCATTCATGAAGGCCAGCGCTCAGCCATGGACACGGCAAAAATCGAAAGCGAGATCCTGGCGGCGGCCAAGAGGCTGGTTCGCTCCAACAAAGATATCGGCGCGATCGTGCTGGAGTGCACCGACATGCCGCCTTATGCCCACTCGCTCCAGAAAGCCATCAGGCTGCCGATCTTCGATCTCACCACACTCGCAACCATGATGCATGACGCGGTTATGCGAACCGAATATCAGGGGATCATGCCCAACTGACATTTGTCAGGCGCAAGGTCATTGGAGTTTTGCATTGAATACTATCGCCTTGAACCGACGAGCTAAAATATGACGCAAATTCACGCTGGAGCGGATGTTGCGAAAAAGCTGGCGGACTGGTGCCTGGACCTTCGCGCCGAAGAAATCCCCGATGACGTCCTGGCCAAAGCTGAGGACTGCATCATTGATGCGATTGCCTCCGCCGTTCCCGGACAGGATGTTGACGGTGCTCGGCGCATTCATGCCGTTGCAAATACCACTTACAGCCAGGGCGACGCGGCTATCTGGTTTACCGATAAGCGCCTGCATCCGACCGGTGCGGCATTCGCGAACGCGGCTTCGGCTTCAATACTGGATATAGACGACGGTCACCGTATGGCACTGGGTCATCCTGGTGCTGCTGTCGTGCCGGCGGCGCTGGCTGCTGCTTCGGATACGATGGTCTCAGGAGACGATCTGCTGGTCGCGGTGATAGCCGGCTATGAGGCTTGCATCCGCATTGGCAGGGCCGAGAAGAGAAAGGCCTATCACACGGGCAACTGGTCGGGCTTTGGAGCCTGCGTCGCTAGAGCCCGGTTGGCAGGGCTGAACGCGGAACAGCTCACCCACGCATTGGCCATCACCGCTTATCACGGACCCCGCGTTGCCGACCTCACGCTCAGCGCGGATATGGGCTCCAATGTGAAGGAATCGATACCCTGGTCCGTTGTCGCCGGCATGACAGCGGTAGATCTGGCGCTGGAGGGTTTCACCGGGTCACGGGATGCACTCGATATCGAAGAACGGTTTGATCCCGCCGCAGCACTCGAAGGTCTCGGGCAGGGCTTCCTGATCACACGCACCTATTTCAAACGCTATTCCGCATGCCGCTGGATCCACAGTCCGATCGAAGCCCTGCTCGCGCTCATGGAGGAGCACAACATCGCTCCTGGCGACGTAGAGGAGGTTCGCGTTGACACCTTCCATCAGGCGGCCAGTCTCAATAATTATGCCGACCCACACTCCCTGGAAAGCGCGCAATACAGCATTCCCTATTGTCTGGGGTTGGCTGCCGCACTTGGTGAGAGCGCCTTGATGCCTGTTTCCGCCGCAAACCTCCATAACGCCGAGGTCGTAGCCTTGGCGAGCAAAGTGAAAGTTGTTCACGTGAAGGAAATGGACTCGGCGTTCCCGGCCAATGTCCCAGCTCATGTCTTCATCCGCACCGACCGGGGGACATTCGACACTCATATTTTGTTGCCTTGGGGCGAACCCGACCGTGCGCCCGCTCGCGGGGAACTGGTTGCCAAGTTCCACGCGCTAGCCGAAGGCAGACTTCAAGCACTACAGTTGGATGAGATCGTAGCGGCGACCGAGGGGCTCCGGCGCGGCACGGTCGCGCCTTTGCTGAGTGCACTGCAAGCCTCAGCGCCTATTGCCGCGGTTACTCAGAAAGGAGACGCGCAACTCACCTTATCGGGGGAGGCGCGATAAACGGATAGCGCGCCTTCCGCATTCCTTTCCTACAGCGAGGCCAAACGCACATCGCCGAACAGGAAGAATTTTGGCAAAGGCGAAATCGAGGGCGTTGCAGCCGCTGAAGCAGGCAACAATGGCATCGCCGGCTCCACGCTCATCCCGCTTTTGGCTTTGGGTGTGCCTGGCGACATCATCACCGCCATTATTCTGGGTGCGTTCATGATCCACGGGCTTCGCCCGGGCCCATTGATGTTCCAGGAGAACATCAATCTGATCTATGCCCTCTTCATGGGCATCATGTTGAGTTCCGTCTATCTGTTTATCGTTGGCAAAGCGTCTATCCGTGTCATCAGCCGGATTGCGGATGTGCCGCATAGAGTGCTTTATCCTGTCGTCCTGGTGCTCTGCATGTTCGGTGCCTATGCGGTCAACAACACCATTTTCGATATCCTCGTCATGTTCATCATGGGGCTTGTCGGGTTCGCCATGTTGAGGCTTGAAATCCCCGCAGCTCTGTTCCTGATCGCCTTCATTCTCGGACCATTGCTTGAAGACAATTTCAGGCAATCCCTGCTGCTCTCAGAGGGTGATCCGCTCATTTTCTTCCGCAGCCCGATCTGCTGGGTGTTCTGGGTCCTGACAATGCTTGTCATAACCTTTGTCGCTTATCAGCGGGCCAAGGGCGGAGCGCCGGCTCTGGCGCAGGAATAGGTCGCGCAGCAGGGCGTGCCCTTGCAGCGCGTTAGCTGAAGCGACGCGTTCGCTTATTGATTGCCGAAGTATTCGTCATACACCCGACGCGCGACGTCACCACTATGGGGTGTGTTTGAAGACGCGGAAAGCTGCTGATATCTGGCAGCAGCACGACAGGCGCGATCGAAAGAATCCAGGAACCGAAGAACGCCACTGAAGAACCCCTTTGGCCCACTGGAAGTTCCCGCCGGACCGGAGTTCCCGGGGAGTTGGGCAAAACCTTTGGCCGCATAATCAGTCATCTCAGAACTCCTTTTTGTCTCTTGCGAGGAGGCTCTTATTTGCTGATTTTTGCACCGCAGCACAACATGCTGCACTGCATGACAGCCATGCATGCCGGGCGCGTCTGTCGCCGCTATGAATACCCGGATGCAACCTGAACTTGGATGGCCGCACCAGTCTCGCTTGCCTTTGCCGCGTCAAAATGTAAGATTTATGACATAACGGACATTTGCGTTGGACGCCGCCCTTGTGGTGACACTGCAAACAAAGCTGGGCCGACATATGAACGACGCGCTGCAGTTGGACCGCTCGACAAACCCGGGATTGCAGGGCCGGCAGACCGAGATACTGGAGCTGCTGCGCCAACAGGGTTTCGTTGCGATCGACCAGCTTGCCAAGACGTTTCGCGTCTCCGAACAGACAGTGCGCCGCGACATCAAACAGCTTGAACGGCGAGGACTGGTAGCGCGCTATCACGGCGGAGCAGGGCTGCCGCGCGGACCGTCGGTCATGGACTATGGCAGCCGCCAGAACCGTCACCCGGCGGAAAAAAGGGTCATTGGCGCCCTGATGGCCGCGGAAATACCGGAAGGCGCCACGATCTTTATTGATATCGGCACGACGATGGAAGCCGTGGCCGAGGCGCTGTTAGGCCACCAAAGCCTGACCGTTGTTACCAACCATCTCACGGTCGCCTCCATGATGAGTCGCCGGAGCTCATTTCAAGTCATCCTGGCCGGGGGATTGCTGCGGCACAATGATCACGCAACCACCGGCGAGGCGACCAGGGAATTCCTTGAACGCTTTCGCGTCGGTTACGGCATCTTTGGCATCGGCAGCATTGATGCGGAAGGTGAGTTGCTGGACCACGATTATCGGGACATTGGCGTTTCAAAAGCCGCCATGGGCATTTCGCGGCGGAAGTTCGTGGCCCTCGATCACAGCAAGTTCGGTTCAAATGCTGCAATCCGGGTAGGACACGCCTCTGAAATAGATGCGATTTTCACTGACCGGCAGCCGCCGGAGCCTTTTGCCGAAATACTGACCCGCGAGGGTGTCAGCCTGCATTTCCCGGACTGAGGAAAAGGCGGGCAGAGGAGAAATGACTCAATAACTGCTTCGAACGTAATAAAACTGACATACCATGACATTAGATGTCTGTGTGCATGGGGTGTCCTGACAGGTGGGGAGCCATGTCGGCAATCGAACTAAGGGGAGTGACGAAGAGCTGGCCGGGAACGGTGGCGGTAGACAATGTCTCCTTCAATGTCGAGGAGGGGAGTTTCGTTGTTCTGCTGGGACCCTCCGGGTGTGGCAAGTCAACCACCCTGCGCATGATTGCCGGACTGGAGGACGTCAGCGAGGGCGCCGTCTTCATCAACGGCGAAGACATGACGAGTGCCACACCGGCTGAACGCCGGGTGTCCATGGTTTTCCAGTCCTATGCGATTTTTCCGCATCTGAATGTGCGTGAGAACATCCTGTTCGGGCTCAAGGTCCGCAAGGTGCAGGCGGCAGAACAGGAGGAAAGGCTCGCCCACGTGGCTAACCTCGTTGGGCTCACCGATCTTCTCGACCGAAGACCCGCACAGCTTTCAGGCGGACAACGTCAGCGCGTGGCCCTGGCTCGGGCAATCATCGCCGAGAACCCGATCTGCCTGATGGATGAGCCGCTCTCCAATCTCGATGCCAAACTCAGACATGAAATGCGGGTCGAGCTGCGGGCCCTGCAACGCCGCCTTGGCATGACTGTTGTTTACGTAACCCATGACCAGACCGAAGCCATGAGCATGGCTGACCAGGTGATCCTGATGCATGCAGGGCGGATCGAGCAGGTCGGCACACCCGATGATCTTTACGACAGACCAGCAACGACTTTTACAGCGAGCTTCATAGGCACGCCCCCCATGAACCTGATCACCCTCGCCAGCGGCCGGTCCGGCGCAGTGATAGCAGGAACCAACCGGGCCGTCATTGCAGGCAAGGACGGGGAGGGAAGAATTCTTGGAATTCGCCCCGAACACATCGGTATCGAATTGGCCGGCAAGACCGGACGCCGAACCAAGGCCAAAATCAAGGGTATCCCGGCCCGGGTCACGTCCTGCGACTATCTGGGCGCCGACACTGTGGTTACCGCAACTTGCGGAGACCAGCTGGTACTGATCCGGGCGCCGGGCCGATGTCCGCTCGAGGAGGGGGAATTGATCGGACTCGCCTGGTCGAATGAAGACGTTCACGTGTTTAGCGCCGAGACAAACCAGCTGATGCCGGAGGCAAAGGCGCTACGCGTCGCGGCGTAAGAACCGGACTGACGCCGTGGAAGAAACCAGACGGCGCAAAGGACGGAATGAAGAGGTTTTGTATTACGGGAAAGCCTCCTAGAGGCTTTTGAAACAAAGGAGGAAACGATGATTGGAAGATTCAGGAGAGTGACGAAGGGGCTGGCACTTAGCCTCTTCATGATGTTCGCCTATGCGCAGTCGGCGGTCGCGGTCGAATTGACCATGTACTACCCGGTCGCAGTCGGGGGACCTCTCACGAAAGTGGTTGACGGAATGGTCGCAGAATTCATGAAGGCCAATCCCGACATCAAGGTGAAAGCCATTTATGCGGGCAACTATAACGACGCCCGCATCAAAGCACTGGCCGCACTGAAGAGCGGACAACCGGCGCAACTGTCAGTGATGTTCTCAATCGATATCTACGAGCTGATCGAGCAGGACGCCATCGTGCCTTTCGATGACATTGTCGAGACGCCGGAAGAGAAGGCCTGGCTTAACAGTTTCTATCCAGCGCTGATGGGCAATGGCCGTACCGGTGGCAAGACCTGGGGCATTCCCTTCCAGCGCTCGACCATTGTCATGTACTACAACAAGGATGCGTTCAAAGAAGCAGGCCTTGATCCCAACAAGCCCCCGGCGACCTGGGACGAGCTTGTTTCCATGGGCAAGAAACTGGTCAAGAAGACCGGCGACAAGGTGGACCGTTGGGCCATCATGATCCCGTCAACTGGCTACCCGTATTGGATGTTCGGCGCACTCACCATGGAAAATGATCAGGTGCTCATGAACTCCGACGGGAACAAGACATTCTTCAATGCCACCCCGACTGTTAGTGCGCTCGAGTTCTGGCAGGAACTCGGGGACAAGCATGGGATTATGCCCAAGGGCACAATCGAGTGGGGTACGCTGCGCAAGAATTTCCTCGAGGGCAGGACCGCCATCATGTGGCATTCAACCGGCAATCTGACAGTGGTCAAGAAAAAGGCCAAGTTTGATTTCGGCGTTGCAATGTTGCCGGCAAACAAACGCCGCGGCACACCAACGGGCGGTGGCAACTTCTATATTTTCAAGAAAACCAAGCCTGAGGAACGCAAGGCCGCAATGAAGCTCATCCGTTTTCTGACCGAGCCCAAGCGCGCGGCGGAATGGAGCATCAAGACCGGCTACATCGGCACAAGTCCTGCTGCGTACAAGACGCCGGAATTGGAAAAATACGTCGCAGACTTTCCACCGGCCGCGGTCGCACGCGATCAGCTTGAATTTGCAACGCCCGAGCTTTCCACCTACCAGGCTGGCCGGGTTCGCAAGCTTCTGGATGACGCTATTCAATCGACATTGACGGGCAAAAAGCCTGCCAAGGATTCTCTGGGGTCTGCACAGACACAATCTGAACGTCTGCTGAAGCGTTACCAATAGCCGAAGGCTAATGAAATTCCGGGGGCGGCATAAGCCGCCTCCGGCATCAAACCATTCGCGACTGCAAACCGGGAGCGCCATGTCCAGCGCCCATACAACCAGGAACCAGGTTTACGGCTGGCTGCTGCTGACCCCGGCGGCAATTCTGCTGATTACATTTACGCATTATCCCGCCATCGCCACCCTGGCGCAGAGTTTCTTTTCCACCGGCACCGTCAGCCGGCCCTCCAAATTCATCGGCCTCGACAACTACCGGTCCATGCTCGAGGACGAGGTGTTCTGGAAGGTGCTGGAAAACAACATCTGGTACGCGGTCGGCACTATTCCGATCAGCATCGCCATCGCGCTGCTGATGGCTGTGTGGGTGAACGGGAAGCTTCCGCTGCGCGGCCTGGTGCGCATGAGCTACTTCACACCAACCATCCTGCCGATGATCGCGGTGGCGAATATCTGGCTGTTTTTCTATACGCCGGAAATCGGGTTGCTGGACCAGGTGGGTGCCTTGTTTGGATTCGCCTCGCACAACTGGCTCGGTGACACCGATACGGTACTGGGTTGCATCATTGCAATTGCCATCTGGAAGGAAGCCGGGTTTTTCATGATCTTCTATCTGGCGGCGCTGCAGACACTGCCACCGGAACTGGAAGAAGCCGCAAAACTTGAAGGCGCCAGCCGCTGGACGTTTTTCCGCAGGGTCACGTTTCCCCTGCTGATGCCGACCACGCTGTTCGTGCTCATCAATGCGGTGATCAATTCCTTCAAACTGGTGGATCAGCTCTTCATTCTGACAAAGGGTGGTCCTGATAATGCGAGTTCACTCCTGCTCTATTACATCTATGAAGCCGCATTCAGCTTCTTCGACCAGAATTACGCATCGACCCTGACAGTCGTGCTCCTGCTGATGCTCGCCGTAATTGCCATTGGGCAGTTCGTCATCCTCGACAAGAGGATCCATTACAGATGACCGCCGCAAGCCATAGCGCGACCTTGGGTACGCCAAGGCGAAGACGGTTGAAATTTGGGACCGTCCTGGAGACAGGAGCGGCCTGGCTGTTGGCGCTGCTCTGGTTGTTGCCATTGATCTATGCCTTCTGGAGCGCTTTCCACCCGTCGGAATATGCGACACGGTTTGATCTCATGGCTCCGCTCACCCTCGACAACTTCCGTGAGGCGTGGTCGCAGGCGCCTTTTGCCCGCTACTATCTCAACACCTTCATGATGGTGACGTCGATCCTGATCGTGCAGTTCATACTCTGCACGCTCGCCGCCTATGCATTCGCCCGGTTCGAATTTCGCGGACGCGACTTCGCCTTCGCCCTTGTGCTGGTGCAATTGATGATCATGCCGGAAGTTCTGATTGTCGAAAATTACCGCACCATGAGCCAACTCGGTCTCGTCGATACGATTACCGGCATTGGCTTGCCCTATATGGCCAGCGCGTTTGGCATTTTCCTGCTTCGCCAGACCTTCAAGACCATTCCCAAGGAACTCGAGGATGCCGCTCGTGTTGAGGGCTGTGGACCGCTGCAGATCCTATGGAAGGTCTATGTGCCACTCGCCAAACCCACCTATGTTGCCTACGGGCTGGTATCGGTGAGTTATCACTGGAACAACTTCCTGTGGCCGCTGGTCATCACCAATTCCCAGACGACACGACCCCTGACTGTCGGCTTGGCGATCTTCAGTGCACCGGAATCCGGCGTCGACTGGCCCATAATCACCGCGGGCACATTGTTGGCGGTAGCGCCGCTGCTCATAGCATTCCTGCTGTTCCAACGTCAGTTTGTTCAATCATTCATGCATGCCGGCATCAAATGACGGAAATCCTGACCTGGAACATCCAGTGCGGTCTCGGGGTGGATGGTCACGTCGATCTTGATCGGATTGCCACTGTCATTCGCGCCATGAGCGACCCCGACGTAATCTGTCTGCAGGAAGTTTGCCGCAACATGCCTGAACTCGATAAGGGCGCGAGCGCGGATCAGGTAGCACCGCTGACGGAGCTATTTCCCGACCATCAACCCTGGTTCGGTGCCGGGATTGACTTGATCCCCGAAGATGGTGGCGCCGGTCCTCGGCGCAGCTTCGGGAATATGATCCTGTCGCGGTTGCCCGTTCTGAGTGTATTTTTCCATCCCCTGCCGCAGCCCGCTGCGGCCGGCGTCAAACACATGCCGCGCCAGGCGACCGAGGCGAATGTTGCCACTCCAGCCGGGCCGCTTCGCGTCGTGACTACCCATCTGGAATATCACGCGCTGTCTCATCGCATGGCGCAAATCACGCGGCTGCGTGCACTCCATCGCGAAGCCGCATCGAACATGAAATACCCGCCGGCGCTGGCCAAAGGCCCCTATGCGCCATTGGAGCGTTCTGCCGAGATGGTCTTGTGTGGTGACTTCAACCTCGAACCGGACTGTGCCGAATATGCGGAGATTTTGGCGTCGCTGGCGGATGGCGCACCACCGATTGAAGACGGGTGGCGATGTGTTCATGGCGAACGCCCCCACGATCCCACCTGCGGCATCCACGACCACAAACAATGGCCTGGTGGCGAACACTGCCGCGACTTTTTCTTTATGACGCCTGCAGTGTGCGCACGGACTAAAGACATTCGCGTCGATGTAGAAACCGATGCCTCTGACCACCAACCGCTGCTCCTCGTTTTGGACGACTGAACAGGGAGCCTTGAGCGAACAGGGCTTGCCGCGCAGGTTGGACAGAAGCGGCGGCCTTCAAAAATCCAGCGGCGCATTATCGATCACCTCTTTCATGACAAAGAAGGTCCGTGTCTGGCGAACGCCGGGCAGGGCGATCAGTTGCTCGCCATGCAGGTGGTTGAAGTCGGCGATATCACGCACCCGGATCTTGAGAAAATAGTCAAAGTCGCCGGCCACCAAGTGACAATCGAGAATGAACGGGAGCTTCGTGATGGAACGCTCAAACGCACCGAAACTTTCAGGCGTCGAACGGTCAAGGACGACACCCACCACGACAAGCGCACCCCGGTTGACGCGTTCAGGCGCCACCTCGGCGCGTACCGAGCGCACATACCCTTCCTCAAACAAGCGTTGGGTACGCCGGTGACACGTGGCTGGACTGACATTGACCTTCTTGGCCATTTCCGCGTTGGAGAGACGCCCATCCACCTGAAGGTAGCGCAAAATCCGCCGGTCAATTCGGTCGAGATCACTCATGATGAGAGGTTCTTTCATTATCGATGCCTGTAACGAGACAATACCCCCATCATCGGCGAATATTGAAGCCGGACAATACCAACTACCGCCCACTTTAGAGAGCACATTCCAGCGAATTTCCGATAGCCTCTTGCGAATGATCAACTGAGGAGGACAAGGAAAAATGCTGGATAAGTTCGAGCGCTATCCACTCACTTTTGGCCCGACTCCGATCGAAAAATTGAGCCGGTTGTCAGAGCACCTTGGCGGCAGGGTTGAACTCTACGCCAAACGGGAGGATTGCAACTCCGGTCTTGCCTTTGGTGGCAACAAGGTTCGCAAGCTCGAATACATCGTTCCCGATGCCATCGCCTCCAATGCCGACACACTTGTTACCATCGGTGGCGTTCAGTCCAATCACACGCGCCAGGTTGCGGCCGTGGCAGCCAAGATCGGTATGAAATGCAGACTGGTGCAGGAAAGCTGGGTTCCGTTCGAAGACGCGGTCTATGACCGTGTCGGGAATATCCTGATGAGCCGTGTGTTGGGCGCTGAGATTGAGCTCGTCGATGAAGGTTTCGACATCGGTATTCGCGAAAGCTGGGAGAGGGCACTCGAAGACGTCAAAGCCAAAGGCGGGAACCCGTACCCCATCCCCGCTGGCGCATCGGTGCACAAGTATGGCGGTCTCGGCTACGTCGGATTTGCAGAGGAAGTCCGCGCCCAGGAGGAAGAGCTCGGCTTCACCTTTGACTACATCATCGTCTGTACGGTTACTGGGTCGACCCATGCCGGTATGCTGGTCGGTTTTGCTAAAGACGGACGCGCGAACAAGGTCATCGGCATCGATGCATCAGGAACGCTTGATCAGACCCGCGCGCAGGTGATGGAGATCGCACGCAACACCGCCGAACTGGTGGAGCTTGGTGGCGAAATCGTTGAAGACGATCTCGTTCTGATCAAGGACTATGCCTACCCGGCCTATGGCGTGCCGTCGGCTGAAACAAATGACGCCATCCGCCTTGCCGCCCGAACCGAGGGGATGATGACGGACCCGGTTTATGAGGGAAAATCCATGCAGGGCATGATTGATCTGGTGCGCAAGGACTACTTCCCTGAAGGGTCCCGCATTCTCTACGCCCATCTCGGCGGTGTGCCCGCAATCAACGGATACAGCTACATCTATCGCAACGGCTAGTGTTGCCTCTCCCTACGCGGAAGACACAACGTCGTACCGGCCGCACATGCCCAGCGAGGGCATCCGACAGGCCAAATACGCCACTCAAACGCCATTGCCGCGCCAGATCAGCCGGGTCATAGCGGTTTGATTTGAACCTTTTTCCGTCTCACCGCGACCAACCGCTGCAACAAAACTTCCAATTTCCTCACACGAAGGAGAAAATCATGACCAATAACAGGAAAACCTCACGCATTCTGGGCGCAACAATCGTGTTGGCGAGTGCCACGCTTCTATTGGCGGGTTCGGCCAATGCAGCGGTGAAGGTCAACTCTCTCCAATCCGGACAGACGACCACCGAAAGCCGCTCTCTTGGTGACACCACGATCCGCGTAAGCGCCAATAGCAGACGCACGACCAGATCTTCTGGCGCCCAACAACAGACGACAAGCACGTCAAACGCAGGAGCCACGTTGAGCAGTGGAGGCGGCCAACAACCGCAGCTTGGGACAGCGGGAGAAGAAATGAAGAAAATTCTCAAAAAGCTTCCGAAGCCGCATTGCGGCAATCCACATTCAATATGTTAGCGCCTGCATGATGATTATGGTGGTGCTGAATTTCTTTAGATCCGTCACCAAAATCATTTGGCCGGACCTGTTAAGCCAAATGGTGGGTTCCTCTAACAACGCATTGGTTTCCCCGGTTATGGTCCAAGATACAATGCGCGATGAGGCGCAAAAATGAATGGCCTGCACGCTGACCATCCTGGTGTTGATGGTCAGCCCGGGCCCAACAGGAGGCTAGTCCCATGTTTCGTTTTATTCTGCCATGCCTGCTGTTGGCGGCATCGATGCTTTTTTCAGGTCAGGCAAGCGCGAAAATCGTAGCCCATATCGATATTTCGCAGCAGCGGTTATACCTTTATGTGAATGGTGCCAAGCGGGCCACTTGGCCAGTTTCAACAGCGCGGCGAGGCTATCGCACCCCCAGAGGCAGCTACCATCCCTACTGGCTGAACAAGAACCACCGCTCCAGCATCTATCGGGGTGCGCCGATGCCATACTCGGTGTTTTTCCGGGGCGGTTATGCCATTCATGGAACGAACGAAGTGAGCCGGCTGGGCAGGCCTGTGTCGCATGGTTGCATCAGGCTGCATCCGGCAAGTGCAGCAACCCTGTTCAATTTGATCCGCAAGCATGGATATCGCAACACGCGTATCAGAATTACGAACTGACCGCGCTGCCAATGTCCTCTGGTCTTCACCATTTGGTTTTTGCAATAGTGTGGTCAGGAGCGACCCTTGCGAGACCGTTGTGACGCTGAAAGACACAGCTCAAACATTGCTGCTTGCCGTGGTCATTTCCTTGACCGTGTTTGTGATCGCGACCCCGTTGTGCATCTGGATTTTGGGTTCGTCGAATAGTTGCAAGATGATGATATGCGAGATCATGATCATGCGCAGGCCAATGGCCGAACCCACCTATTGCGAAGCCTGGTTCGATTTGTTCCGCTAGCGGGCGAGGGGCGATACCCTTCCAATCTTGGCCGGGAGCAACTCCCGCTATTTCCTGGTTTTAGCGACCAGACAGGTCGCGCCTTTCTTGCGCAGTCGATTGCAGAACGTCTTCGCCTTGGTCCGGTCCGGCTGGCCAATCTGTATTCTGAAGCGCGGCGCGCGGCCCCGGGTGTAATTGATCGTGCGCAGGACCATGGGATCCTTACCACCCAGCACGCTGGAGTACTTTCGCTGGATCCTTGCATATTGAGAGAGCGCCTTCGTCGGCGACCAGGCCGACGTCAGCAGGACACCCCAAGGCTGCCAAGGGGCCTTTCCATAGCTTGCATATCTGATGTCCGGCTTGAGACGGCGAACCGGAAGCTGGCGGCAAGCGTCGAAAAACGACAATTCCTTATCCAGCACAAAATCAGCCTCCGGCGTTTTCGGGCCGTTCCATTCACTGGATGCAACGCCGGTGATGGAGATCACGAAGTCCTGAGTTTCGGCCGGGAGGGTGGAGCGTCCCTCACGCCAGCGCCGCACCCGGTTCGGCCCCGCATTATAAGCTGCTGCCGCCAGCCCCAGATTGCCAAACTTGTCTCGCAGATCGGAGAGGTAATGCGCTGACGCGGGAATTGCACTTCGGGGATCGAACGGATCGTCCAGACCGCGAAGCCGCGCGGTACCCGGCATGAACTGGGCGATCCCTGAGGCGCCCTTGTGACTGCGCGCATTGGGATCGAACCGGCTTTCCTTCCAAATGAGCCGGGCGAAAAATGCCGGGGGGAGGTTCCGCGCCTGGGCTGCCGTCTCGATACGTTTGCACACATCGGCGACAAAGGTCGCGCGGTCATCAGCCTGCTTTTGCGCAGGTGTTTTGGGAGTCTCTACCGGTTCGTCCTCTTCCCCGCGCGCCTCGCCGGCAACCGATGCAAGAAGCCAGAGCGCCATAATACCGGCAGCCCATCGCAGGGGTCTGGGGGAGTGTTTTTCTGTCACCTGGAAGCATGGCATGGGTCTGCCCCATTTACGCACACTTGCAGCCCCGGAAATCAAGTTACGAGGCGGCGATTTGAATGCACCACAGAATAATGCTCAACGGACATGAATTGATGAACGCTCTGGGTTGGCGACAATCCATATGGGCGTGATATAGACGCCAGCGAAACAATTGAAGCGGTTGAGAGCACAGGAATCCCTGAGGCAATCTGAAATCCCATGGAACTCTCTGAAGAAGAAAAAGCCATGCTCGCCGGCGAAATGGGCGAGCCGAAACGGTGGGCAATGGACCATATGGTCAAGGTCGGCGCCATGTTCGATGCGGCCGACCTGGTTCCCGTCTCCCAGGCTCACATGATGGCGGATCCGGAATCTGTCGGTGAAGCCGGCGTTGTCTTTCTTGAATCTCTCGCTTCTCATCCCGAGAAGGAGCGTCGGGTGGCGGTGCCAATGATCACCGACCCGCGCGGCGTGGACCTCGAATACTACCGGCCGTTGGGCCAGACAGAGGTCATGGCGGATCTCGATCGCCGGACCATCACGGCCTGCGAAAAGCTCGGCATTCTGATGACCAACACTTGCATCAACTACCAGACCATCATGCCGCCGGTGCAGGGCGATCATGTCGCCTTCGGCGATACCGGTGTCGTCATCTACTGCAACTCCGCACTCGGTGCCTATTCCAACTTTGAAGGCGGGCCTTCCGCACTTGCCGCTGGCCTCACCGGGCGCACCCCTCGCTACGGGCTTCATCTTGATGAGAACCGGATAGCGACCAAGCGCTTCACCGTTACGCACCAACCGCGCGAACTGACCGAATGGGGCGTTCTTGGTGGTCTCGTCGGCCGGTTGTCCGGCTCCTATTGGGAGGTGCCCGTAATCGAAGGCCTCGAAGTGGTCCCCACATCAGATGAAATGAAACATCTGGGTGCGGCCATGGCGAGTTTCGGATCAACGCCTCTGTTTCACCTGGTGGGGATCACACCGGAAGCGCCGACGCTTGACGATGTGTGCCGCGGAGCACCACCGCAAGCACAGAAAATTACAAAGGCGGATCTCGATGCGTTGCGGGGTGATTTTGGCGGCAAGGGCGACAAGCTCGATATCGTGGTGTTTGCCGCGCCCCAGCTGTCGCTGCTGGAGATGAGCAGCGTTGCTGACCTGCTCGACGGGAAACATGTGCATGACGATACCGCAATGATTGTCTGTACCTCGCCCTCTGTCGTGGCGGATTGTGACCGCATGGGGATCACAACCCGGATCGAAGCCTCCGGCGCGAAGGTTCTGAGGGGCACCTGTTTCTACAATCAGTATGCCCGGGAAATTGGTGAGGCCAACGGCTGGAAACGGTTGCTCAGCAATTCGACGAAAATCGTCAATATTCTGGGCGGTTATGGCTATCAGCCGGCGCTGGCGAGCATGGAAGAATGCGTCGCTTCGGCTGTTGCGGGAGAGATCGTATGACCACGGAACTCAAATGTCACAAGGGGATCGGACCGCAGGTTCAGGGCGAAGCTCTCGTTGCCGATGACAATTTCTCTGCACGCTACGATCTGGACCGCATCAAGGGTGTCTTCTCCCGCCCTCAGCACAAGCTCGTGGGCCAATCCTATGTCGACAAGATCCTCGTCATGAACACATCCAAGGGCGGCGTCGCGTCTGCCTGGATGCTGCATGAGATGAAGTCCCGCGGTCTCACCCCGAAAGCAATCCTGTTCAACTCCGCAAACACTATCCTTGCGCAGGGCGCCGCCCTGGCGGACTTGGCCATGTGCGACCGATTTGAGGATGGGGACGTGACCCAACTCATCAAGACCGGAGACATCGTAACCGTCAGTCCGGACGAGGGGCGCGTCACCATCGAAAGCCGCTAGCATCGCAATATGCGGAACGGGGCTGTATATCAAAGCCTGCTTCGCCTATATGACCGAATTGGCATACCGCTTTGCGGCTTGTTTGGCCGGAGCATCGATTGAATGCGCCGTGTGACCGGCAGTTGAATCTAAGAAGCAGACCCATGGGTAACTCAGCGACAGCCGCGGTGCGCGGACCAAAGGTGATTCCGGAACGTTGGCGTGCCGAATTGGCAGCCCTGTTCCGGCTCGCTGCGCCAATTGTTGCGACCCAGTTCGCCTGGGTGGCCATGCTGATCACGGACACAGCCATGATTGGGCATCTGGGCCCAAAGCCGCTTGCGGGTGCGACCCTGAGCCTTATGACGTTTTTCCTCGGCTATGTGGTCTGTTTCGGCGTCACAATGGCGACAGCAGGTCTTGCGGCGCAAGCCTATGGCGCGCGCAAGCCCCGGAATGTCCGGCGCGTGATCCGCCAGGGTTTATGGGTCGCGCTGGTGCTCGTGACACCGTTCCTGGTTCTGTTTGCCGAAGTCACCCACATTCTCACAGTCCTCGGTCAGCCGCAGGAACTGCTCGGCTATGCGGACGCCTATATGGGCACGCTGATGTGGTGCTTGCCGCCGGCAATCGCGTTCAGCGTCTTGAGAAACTTCGTGTCAGCGCTGGGCCGGCCCGCACCGGCATTCTGGGTCATGCTAGCGGGCGTGCCCATCAATGCCGCCCTCGATTACGGGCTAATCTTTGGAAACTTCGGCCTGCCGCGCCTGGAACTGGCGGGCGCCGGAATAGCGACAACGCTGGTCAATATTGCCATGTTCCTGTCGCTTTCAGCCATCGCCATCTGGCGCAGGCCGTTCGCCAAATACGAGATCTTCGCCCGCTTCTGGCGACCTGATTGGAGCTATTTCCGCCAGATATTCGTGATCGGCACACCGATCGCGGGGATCAGCCTGCTGGAAGTGGGGTTTTTCGTTGCCGCCGTCTTCGTCATGGGATGGATAAGTCCCGTGGCGATCGCAGCGCACATGATCGCAATCCAGCTACCCCATCTGACGTTTATGGTTCCCATGGGTCTGGCCCAGGCGGCGACTGTGCGGGTAGGGCAGGCGGTCGGCAGGCGCGATGCCGGAGCAGCTTACCATGCAGGCTTCGTGGCTTTCGCGGTTACGGTCGTATTCATGTCAATTACAACCCTGGTCATACTGTGTATTCCAGAGTTTTTTGCGTCGCTGTTTCTGGACCGCGGCCACGCGGACTCAACCGAGGTTTTGACCCTTGCCGTTTCACTGCTGTTTCTGGCGGCAATGTTCCAGATGGCGGACGGGCTTCAGGCCGTTGCGGCGGGAGCGCTTCGCGGCTTGAACGACACGGCAATCCCGATGCTAATTGCCGGCTTCAGCTACTGGGGAATTGGCGCAGGCGTTGGCGTCTGGCTGGCATTCGGACTGGGTCTGGGTGCCCGGGGACTTTGGATGGGAATTATCGTCGGTCTCACCTGTGCCGCGGTGGCGCTGATCTGGCGCTTCGCTCACCAATGGCGGCGCAAATACCTTCCAGAGCTTCTGGATTCCTAGCAGTACGCGCCGTTTGGCAACCCAAATCAGGATTGGCAGGCAACATTTCGCTGTTTGGGTTTTGGGGAGAGTGCGGTCTAGTCTATTGGATGTCAGACTTGAAAGTGAAGTCTGGAAGTTCCTGGTTTTTCGCTGACCGGACGGCGCCGTCTCCGTCCTGATCTGCGTTCCGCCTTCAGCCTGTCAACAAGCCGGGGCGGAGCTGATGACTATTTACGCGTCACAATGCACCACTTGTCTTGGTTTGGCCGAGATCGGCAACTGGATATCAATCTGAAGCGTGGAAAGTGACGCCCCACGATCCATATTCACGTCGACCTGATCCAGATCGACAGGAATATATTTGGCAACCACGAGCAGTATCTCATCGCGAAGAAGCGCGATCAGATTGGAACTGCCCGTGACACTTCTCTCATGCGCCAGCAGGATCTGAATCCTGTCTCGGGCAACGTCGGAAGGCTGCTCTCGCTTGAAAAGGCGGAATAGGTTCATGCCGCCCTCCTGCCAAATATCCTCCCGAACAACCGATTTTTCTCTTTCGGGATTGTCAGCGCGACAACTTCTCCATTCAACCTCCGTGCAGCGTCTCTGTAAGCTGCGGCAGGTGCACTGTTCGGGCTGCATAGAGTAACCGGCGAACCAAGGTTCGACGCCCGCAGCACCTCCTGGCTTTCAGGAACAACACTGAGCAGGGGAATGGAAAGGATCTCGAGAATGTCATCGATCTGCAACATGTCTCCAGACGTTGCCCGGTTCTCGTCATAACGCGAGATCAGCAGATACTTTTCGACATCGTGGCCTTTCTTTGCCTTTTCGGTCTTGGCATCCAGCAGCCCGATAATTCGATCGGAGTCGCGTACCGAAGAAATTTCCGGATTGGTGACGACCACCGCGAGATCGGCGTGTTGCATGGCGAAAACTGCGCCCTTGCCGATGCCCGCCGGACTGTCACAAATCACCCAGTCAAAATTGGCGGTCAACTCCTTCATAACTTTGGCGACACCGTCTTCCGTCAATGCATCCTTGTCGCGGGTCTGCGATGCAGGAAGCAGGAACAGGGTGTCCAGTCTTTTGTCCCGGATCATGGCTTGTGCAAGCTTGGCTTGACCCTGAATGACATTGATCAGATCGAAGACCACCCTGCGTTCAGCGCCCATAACCAGATCGAGGTTCCGCAGACCGACGTCGAAGTCGACCATGGCAACCGTCTGGCCAGTCTGTGCCAGAGCAGCACCGAGCGCTGCGGTTGATGTCGTTTTACCGACACCACCTTTCCCTGAAGTTACAACCATGACTTGGCCCATTTTGTTCTCTCCTTTTTTTAGTTAAGCGAGCTCTCTCATGTGCATTTGATCCTGTTCGAGCCATGCCTGAACCGGCAGGCCTACCAGGTGAGAAGTCGTGTCATCGATGATCGAGTAAGTACCGTCGATGCACACAAGCTCGGGGTTGAATTTTCTGCAAATGACACGCGCTTCCGCGTTGCCGGTGACACCGGCCATCGCCCGCCCCGACAGCGTTCCATAGATATGGATTGAGCCACCGGCGATCACCTCAGCACCTGAGCTTATGGAGCCCAGAACCGTGACATCACCATTTGCGAAAACGACCGATTGACCGGAGCGAACCGGTTTGTCGACGACAAGCGATGTCGGCTCCGGCAGCACGTCCTGGGGTACAGTCAGGGCATTCGCCGGCTCGGCCTTCGCAGCCTCGATCACTTCACTGGAACGGTTGCTGCTCATCAGAGGTGGCAGTTCCGGATCAAGCAATTCGGAATCGACGCCTTCAACAGCAATAATGGGAATATTTCGCGCCTTCAGATCACCAATCAGCGCAATAAATTCCGGCTTGTTCAGCGATACGTCAGAAAGATCCAGGACAATCGGCTTGCCGTCGAAAAATCCTTGAGAACGTTGGATCCAGGTGTCCAGCTCACCCAGCCATACCGTAATCGGCGGCTGGGGCGTCAACACGAAAAGAACGTGGGAACGACCAACAAGTCTGAACGGGGTGCAGATATCAGCCATATATTCCACCGCTGTCTTCAAACCCTCGCAACACCGTTTTGGAGTTAATATGGTTAACGGAACGTTAAGGATGGCTGGTTGCGTTAAGGTTTGTGCCCAGGACCGCTGAGAAGTGGCGAAAATTGGGGTTCTGGAGGCCAATGTGTGTGGCGCGAAGGACGCTCTTCACCGGGGTCTGGCGAATCGACTTCAGTGCGCGACCGGCAGTGCTGGAACCTGTAGGTAACAGGTGAGTTCGCTCCTGGAAGAGGCGATACCTTGGTGGCACCTAAAAACAGACAGCAACAGACAAGGCTGCTGCTATCAATTTGGTTACCTTCTGATATCCTGCGCGGCAATTCTGGCTTGCATCAGTCAACCACCGCTTTTTCATTGTTTCAGTACAACTTACCGCGAGTAAACTTTGCCATCAGATAAGCAAAAACAGTCCGGACTGACAGACAAGCAAGCTGGTTTGCCTTGGCCCAAGCAGTACAAGGCGCTGCTGTCGCTCATCCGCAAGGAATGGGGCCTCGTGGACGCGCTTTATCTCAACCGGATGCTGGGAGGTGGCCGGTCCGGGGCTCTGGTCTTTGCAACCGATGTTACCTGTCGCGGATTCAAGGGACAGGCGATACTGAAGCTCGATACGGCAAACCCATCCGACTGGTCTGAAGCGGAGGAATTTGAGAGCCACCGGATTGCTGTTGAGGCTGCCCCCGAATACGCCGCTGAACACCTGCCTCGCCTGGTTCACGCGACAAAGAAGAACGATCAGATCGCCATACTCTCGACGATCGCGGGTCGTGGACTGGAATACGCTACTCCCTGGGCGGAGTCTCCTTACACGCAGCAATTGGAATTCGGGCGCCGGGTCTCGGCGGATCTGCTGGAGGAGTGGAACGCGGATTACACGTTTGCCAAAGGCTTGCTCGGACCACGCGAATTACTGGAAGGCTGGCTCGGTTATCGGCTCGACCCCGAAGAAGGCCGTATCGGGAATTTTCTCACCGAATGCGGCATCGAACCGAATGAACCAAGTTTCAGCTTTCGAGGTGAATGGTATCCGAACCCTTTTGCATTCGCGAAGCGGGTCCTTCCACTCCCGAAAAAGACGCGCATGCGTGCAATCCGGGGGCAAACCCATGGCGACCTGCACGGGCACAATATTCTGATCGCATCACCGCCGGGGTCCAGGCGGCAATATTACCTGATCGATCTCGACCTTTACCGGCGCGACGATTTTCTCTTTTTCGACCATGCCTATCTGGAATTCACGCATCTGCTCAATGTACGTGACAAAGCGGACGCAAACCGGTGGAAGTCGATTCTCGATAACCTCAGCCGGTCTCATGTCCACTCCGGCAAGTCAGCGCCAAAGGGCGACGACATGGGTCTGTTAAAACTGATGCTGGCCATTCGCAAAAACTGGCTGAATTGGGTTAATCGACACGAACCCAATCGCCTTTCCAATATGGAGAACCAGTATCTACTGGCACGCATTGCCGTTGGCTTGATGTTCACTCATAGAGGCCTGCCGCTTCACGGGCGATGCATGGCGTTTACTTACGCTGCAGCCAACCTGAAAGACTATCTGGAATTGAACGGCATTGATTGGCCAATGAATGGCCCGGCGCTGGAATTTCCAGCCGAAACCCAGGGATCTTCCAATAACGCCCGACCGGTTCAGGTAAAGGCTGAGAAACTGCCGGCACAGGCGCAAAAAAGCAGTATATCACGCACTCCTTCCATAGGCTGGATTGCTGCAGCGGCCGTCCTTCTGTTGGCTATTGGCGCCGGTGGCATGACGTGGTGGCATCATCGGAGCGCAGCAACGCCACCGGCATCCAGCGACACCACCGCACAAGTTCAGCCTGTTGAACGGGTGGAGGTCGCTGTTCTCCCGTTTCGAAATCTGAGCAAGGGCGCAGCCTCCGCCAGTCTTGCGGACGTTATGGAAGAGTCCCTGACCATGAGCCTGAACGAGGTTCCGCGAATTTTTGTGAAGTCGCTTCAAACCGGCTCGGGTAATGGAATGCAGATCAACGATCTCCAGGCCATCGGGAAGGCTCTCGATGTTCGCTATGTCGTGACGGGCAGCGTTCAGGAATCAGGCGAACGTGTACGGATTGCCGCCAGACTGGTCGATATCAAAACGAACGAGCTGCTGTGGTCACAAAGATACGACCGCAAGATCGAGAACATTTTCGCCGTTCAGGATGAAATCGCACTTCGGGTGCTTATCGCACTTCAGGTGAAATTGACCGAAGGGGCTCAGGCAGCGCTCAGAGGCCAAAGCACCAAGAACCTCGATGCCTATCTTCTCTACGCAAGAGGACTGGGCCTCTATCGGACATTCAGCCGCGACGCCATGCGCCAAGTGCGGCGGTTGATGGACCAGGCGCTCGAGCTTGACCCGAAATTCAGCTCGGCTCTCGTGCTCAAGGCGAGAACTTACGCTGCAGATGCCCGTTTTGGTTTTTCCCCATCCTCCAGAGCGTCGCTCGTCGAGGCTTCAAAGTTGTTGTGGGAAGCGGCAAGGCTCGACGGAAAGGTAACCGACGCTGAACTGGGAGAGATCAAGATTACAGATGCCTATGTCGATCTGCTTGCCCGGCGCTTCGGCGCGGCCCAAAAGGCCGCCGAAAAGGCCGTGGAACTGGTTCCGGAAAATGCCGATGCCTCGGCACGGCTTGGATCAATTTTCTTCTTTACCGGCGACTATAGCCAGGCGATCCGTTCGATGAAGCGGGCCGTAGACCTCAGGCCCATTTATCCGGGCTGGTATTCTCTCTACCTGTCGCGGGCCTATGCTTATCAAGGCGAATTCGACCAGGCCATCAAATGGGCCAAGGATGGACTGGCGCGCGTGAAAAGCGACACCATGCGTACAATCATGAGTGCCAGCCTTGCCTTCGTTTATCAGGAGGCGGGAAAGAAAGAGGAGGCGGAGGCCGCCGCTCGCAGCACATTGACATTCGATCCCGACTTTTCCGTAGAAGCCTTCTCGAAGGTTGTGCCCTTCCAGCATGACAAGGATTGGCAACGCATGGCCAAAGCGATGGAAGCCGCTGGCCTGCCTGAATGACCCTCGCTGTCGGCGCCTAAGAAAACCTGCTGCCCAGAGACGGTGTGAGGAGTGAGTTTTTTCCGCAACCCCCGCATACCCGGCACACGGCTCCGGACCAACCTTTGTGAGGTAGTATCAATGAGCAAGACCATGACGCTGGCGGACGGTCGGACCCTGGCTTACGATACCTATGGTGACCCCGATGGGACCCCGGTCATATTCAGCCACGGTTTTTCCGACTCCCATGTGATCCGCAATCCCGATGATGATCTGACCGCGTCGCTCGGCGTGCGCTGGATATGCGCTGACCAGCCTGGCGTCGGTGGATCATCCCCGAAGCCCGGGCGCAAAATGGTCGATTGGGGCTCCGACATGGAACAGCTCGCCGATCACCTGAAACTCGATACATTCGATGTCGCCGGTCATTCGGGCGGAGGACCGCACGCTCTTTCGATTGCCTTTCATCTGCCCGACCGCGTGAAGAAAGTGGCGCTCGCATCCCCGGTGGCGCCGTTCGATGCGCCAGGCGTTACCGACATGCTGGTGATGAAGGACCTCAAATTGATCGTGAGGATCCGCCAACACCATCGATTGCTTCGCTGGGCAATGCGTCTGGATGCCAAAAAGATTGAGAAAGACATCCCCTCATATGTCGCTATGGCGGGCGACGAGTTGCCCCACGACGCACCGACTTTCCATCGCAATCCCGGACAACAGGCCATGTTCGAGGACAATTTCCGCCTTGGTTACATCCAGGATGAGGAAGGTGTGTATGAGATGGCGGTGGCACTTTGGGATTGGGGCTTCGCGCCGAAAGGTGTGAAGCAGCCGGTTGACGTTTTCTACGGTAGTGCGGACGACATTATCTCATCCAGGATGCCGCTCTATTTATGTGATGAACTGCCCCATGCAACGTCCCATGAGTGGGAGGGCGCCGGTCACTATGGTTTCATCGACCGGGATCATTGGATTGCGTTCGTTACCGCTGCGAAAAGCTGAATGGCATCTGCAAGTTGAGACGCACCTAAAGGCAATCGTCGACATAACCCTGGATGACTTGGGCGAAGCGCGGCGTGATGGCTTCGAGATGTTCCGAAGTCAGCGCATCGACGTTGACAATGCGGCGCATCATGTCGAACCCGGCAAGGTGTGAGATGATCAAAGCAGCGCGCTGTTTGGGGTCCGCTCCACCAAGCCATTGGGCCAATCTCTCCACCACCGTTTTCTCGATGGCTTCACTCACCAGCGGGATGACGGTGGCACTTCCAGCGGAGCGTACAAATGCAACCGTCGGATCAAGGTCATTGTTGTCATGGGACTTGGTGGTGAAATAGACCGCAGCCCGAGCACCGAACGTGGACCGGTCCCCAGCCATCAGCTCATCGATATTGAGGGCAGGGATCACGGCCTCTTCAAACAGGCCGACCTTCGAACCGAAATAGCGGTTCACGAGAGCCGCCGTGACACCGGCATCCGCGGCTATCTCTCGAACGCCAACGCCCTCAAAGCCTTTCGTTGTAAACAATCGCTTTGCGGCGACCAGAATGGCGTTCCGCGTGGCAGCGGCATCTCGCCTTTGAGTCCTGACCGTGTCCATCCGAGTTCCGAATCGCTTGGCTAAACAGAGATTCAATCATGTTCCGCAAAATGTAAACGGATGTTGAAAACAACTTAGAAACAGGACAGCGCCACTCTAGACAAGAAATGGGACTATCGAAACAAACTTGAGAGCGATGCTGACGGACCACCGCAAATATCGATGTTATGTCGCGCTCTTCGGCAAGAAGGCATCATGATGCGACACAATCACGCAGATTAAAGAGCGCATCACCAGTCAACTTTTTACCTGCAACCATTGATTGCAGCATTTCGATCGCCTTGCATTATCCGCACTTTCCCGTACATCAAAGCATACCTATAGCTGTACTTTCCGGAATCTACACAGGAAAAAACAACTCGAACGCAGTTATCATTTTGTTAAAACAGAATCTTCACTCTCTACTTCAGGTCGAACAATTACATTTGCGGGACATGCGGTATAAGACACGAAATTCTTGCGTTGATCATCCTTGAAACAAGAAAAGGAGACTTCCCGTTCCGCTCGATGCGATGCAGAAGAAACGACACATTGCAGATTCGAGAATACGACGAAAGCCGGAGAAGAGACGATGATGCACCAACTTAGAAACTTGAAAATTGCACCAAAACTTGTGGCAGTCCTGTTGGTGTTTGGAATGCTGCCAGCAGTGGCAATCTATGGCGTCTACGTCTCCTCAGAAGAAAAATTCGAGTTGGCATTTCGTAAACCGAGTGAGCAGCTCGCGGTTGGCATTGGCGATACGATCGACCGGAATCTTTTCGAACGCTATGGCGACGTTCAGGCCTTCGCTCTGAATACCGCTGTGCAAAATACTGAGAATTGGCGAAACCCGACAGATGCGAATCCGCTGGTTTCCTCGATGAACGGCTATATGACCGGCTATGGCATTTACCGCCTGATGCTCGTCTTCGATACGAATGGCGAAGTCGTTGCCGTCAACTCGGTCAATCCAGCCGGTAAAGTGCTCAACACAAGCGGCCTCATCGGCAAGAATTTTTCCAGTGAACCGTGGTTCGACAAAGCGCTCAAGGGTGAGTTTCTGAAGGGCGCCAACGGCATGACCGGAACCGCCGTCGAACAACCAGTCAACGTCGAGTTTATCGGAGAACTTTACGGCGACGATGGCTATGTCATTCCCTTTTCCGCACCGATCAAGGATCAGGCCGGGAAGACAATCGGAGTCTGGGTGAATTTTGCCGACTTCGGGCTGGTCGAGGAGATTTTCTCGACCTTCTACAAGCAGCTCGCAGCCCAGGGCAAAAAGAGCGCAGAATTGACGCTGCTTGATCCAAGCGGTCGTATCATCGTCGACTATGATCCGGTGGGCCAGGGCTGGACGGAGTACAGCCGCAACCCCGAAGTCATTGGAAAGTTCAACCTTGCCAACAAGGTTGAGGTGGCGCGCCTTGCTACTGACGGAAAGACCGGATCTCTCGATGCGGTACACGGCCGAAAAAAAGTTTCGCAGTCCGCGGGCTATTCCAACACTGACGGTGCTTATGACTATCCTGGTCTGGGATGGTCCGTCCTCGTTCGGGTTCCTGCCAGCGAAGCATACGCAACCGTCAATTCGGTCAACACGATCATGCTATCGGCTATCGGCATCGCAGCTTTGTTTATTGGCGGCGCGGGAACATATCTTGGGCGGGCCTCGGTAAAACCGCTGCGCAAAATGACTACGGCAATGACCAGTCTGGCGGAAGGCGACACCAGCATAGACGTGCCAGCAAGGGATCGGGGCGACGAGATCGGTGACATGGCTGGAGCCGTCCAAGTTTTCAAGGACAATGCAATCGAGCGGTTGCGGCTACAGAGCGAAAGTGAAAAGGAACAGGAAGCCCGCACAACCCGCCAGAAAAACGTGGACAAACTGGTAGAAGAGTTTCGCGGTCAGGTGCAGACACTGTTGCAGACCGTCGCAGGCAATATGGAGCAGATGGAAGGGAGCGCAAACACCCTGTCATCCATGGCGACCCAGACGACATCACAAGCCAACAGTGTGGCGGCAGCGTCGGAAGAAGCTTCACAGAATGTAGCGGCGGTGGCCGCGGCATCGGAAGAACTATCGGCCTCGATAAGCGAAATCTCGCGCCAGGTATCCCAAACCAAGGACATCGTAGCCAAGGCATCGGATGCAACCACACAAACGAACGACAAGATTAGTGGGCTTGCCGAGTCGGCCCAGAAGATCGGCGAAGTGATTTCGATGATCCAGGATATCGCGGAGCAAACCAACCTTCTCGCGCTCAACGCAACGATCGAAGCAGCGCGGGCCGGGGAAGCGGGCAAGGGATTTGCCGTCGTGGCATCGGAGGTCAAGGGTCTTGCATCACAGACGGCGAAGGCGACGGAGGCAATATCGGAACAGATCACGGCAATCCAGTCGGAAACAGAAACCTCTGTCGATGCCATTCGCGAGATCGCTGAAACGATGGATGAGGTGAATGCTTCCACCGAGACGATTGCCGCCGCGGTTGAGGAGCAGGGCGCTTCCACATCGGAGATCAGCAATAATGTTCAGCAGGCTGCGGCCGGTGCGAATGAGGTCACCCAAAATATCTCCGGCGTTACCGATTCCGCGACCGAGAACCAGCGCTCATCTGATCAGGTCCTCACAGCATCGAAAGAGGTCTCGGCACGCACCGAGGAATTGCGGACCGTCGTAGACACGTTTCTTGACAACGTCGCGGCGGCGTAGCGACCGGCACTCCGACTACATCGACACGCGCCCCTGAATTCCGGAACTGACCAAAAGCGGAATTCGGGGTGCGTGGTGATTTCGCGCCGACTTCGCCTATTCCGTGCGCAGTTTGGGATCGAGCATGTCGCGGACGGCATCGCCGAACATGTTGAAACCAAACACGGCCAGGCTGATCGCCACCCCTGGCCAGATCGCCATCCATGGCGCGCTCTCGGCAAACTCTTCGGCGCCACCCTGCAGCATCAGTCCCCAGGCCGGGGTCGGTTCCTGCACACCGAGGCCGAGAAAAGAGAGGGAGGCTTCGAGCAAAATGGCGTGGCCGACAAATGTCGTAATCATAATCAGATAAGGCGCCATGACGTTGGGAACGATGTGGCGCAGTATGATCCGCGCGCTGGAGAAGCCGTTGGCCCGTGCCGCGTCGATATAGGGCATTTGACGCTGCGCGAGGGCGCCTGAACGCACGACACGCGCGCAATCGGGAATGAAGGGGATTGTAATGGCAATAATCACATTGACGACACTCGGGCCAAAGATGGAGACGATCGCCAACGCCATGATGATAAGCGGGAAAGACTGCATGATATCGCAAAGGCGCTGAAAAATAAGATCGAAGGTGCCTCCGAGATAGGCGCTTGTGACGCCAAGTATGAGACCAGCGGTGGAACCAATGAAGGCGGCTGTGCACCCCACAAAGAGCGCCGTCCGCGCGCCATATAGGAGACGTGTCAGGATATCTCGGCCGAACTGATCGGTCCCCAGAAGAAATTCCCCGCCCGGCGGCATGAGCATGTCTGGGAAGGAAACGCGTATCGGATCATGGGAAGTGACAAGAGGTGCAAAAACACCCATCAGCACAATACTCATGACCAGGAAGAAGCCGAAAGCGCCAAGCGGTTGCTTGCGGATCAGATAAACCGCCTTCTGAAGATAGCCCTGCCGTTCCCTGAGTTCCTCAAGGCGAGCTTTGTTCGCGATGTCTGTGCTGGTCGCCATCAATATCCCCATCATTCAGGAAGGCAGGTTCAGAAGTGCAAACCTGCATTTTCCACCGTTCATCGGCCCAAAAAATGAGGTCCCTCGACATTGCCGTTGAAAAGACGGCGTTGCAACCGAATGAGCTGAACACAGTTCCGTGATCAGGCGATTTAGATAGGAATCGCCGTTTACGGTGGCGGGGATAGTCCGCGTGTGACCGTCAACGCTTTTGGACGGCGCACCATTTAGGCCCGTCACGCCCCAGCATTTCAAATATCGCCTCTACCGGAGGAGATGGCTGGTTGTTGCTCGTCAGCGCCACGCCAAGCGTCCTCTTAATCTCAGGCTCGATGATCGGCACCGATACCATATGCCCGCGGCGGATTTCGGGCTCAACTTCGCTCAGAGCGAGTATGGAGCAGGCAAGTCCTGATCTGATGATTTCCTTGATGACACTCCAGACTTGAGACTCGTAGGCAAATTGGGGAGTGAGATCGTGCTCGGCGAAAGCTGACTCAATCACCTTTCGAAGACCGTGGGGGCCGGGGGGAACGATCAGCGGCATCCTGGAAACATCACGCAGGGTGAAACTTGTCTGATCCTTCAGCGATGCATCGGACGATGAGCCGACAAGAGCAAGTTTTTCAGTTGCGATGGATTTGAAACACACGCGGTCGTCGACCTGGCTGGAATAGATGATTCCGAGGTCATTGTGGCCGATCAAAAGCCACTCCATGATGTCACCAGTCCACCCTTCGGATAGCTTCAGCGTAACGTGCGGCAATTCTCGCTCGCAGGCCTTAAAGAGGGGTGCTGCAAAAATCGATGAAACAGACGGCGGGATAGCAAGGCTCACCTGACCCGCGGGTCCTTGCCCGGCATGGATGACCGCTTCGCGGGTCTCATCAACGGACCGCAAAACGCGGGTTGCCCGTTTCAGCAGCACTTTTCCGGCCGCAGTCGGTTCCGCACCCCTGCCGTGGCGATCAAGAAGTCTTACCCCCAGCTCAGATTCCAGCAGTCCCATATGTCGGCTCAGAGCCGATTGCGCCACATTCAGATGCGCCGCAGCGTGGCTGAAACTTTTCAGATTGGCCACGTGGACGAAATATCGAAGCTGCCTCAAATCCATACTTACCAACCCACAAATCCGTTGCCCATCATGCGTACGAGACCAGGCCGCGAGCAGCGGAGCGATCACAGTATCATCTCATCTTGAGATAGGAAACTTCGCGAAACGGTATTTGTTCCCCAGCACCGACCGCTCTTTAGTGCAAGGAATGACAATTAGAGCCGCCAAAGGTTTGCGGAGGTTGCCATGCCCAATCGGATAATCGACCTTTCGGTGAAGATCACCAACAACATGCCGGCACACAAATTCTTCGCGCGTCCGGTTCTGGTCCCTCATTTCACTCATGACGATTTCCGCCAGATGAATCTGGGTGTTCCCGGCGACCCGCTCACCGGGGCGACCACCTTCATGGGAATGATCGACCATGTAGGAACGCATGTGGATTCCTTCTTCCATCTCGGAGAGAAAGGAAAAACGATCGATGAAATGCCCCTGGAAAATTTCATGGGCAAGGCGGTGTGCCTGGATCTGACGCATATCCCCGATCTGGGAGATATTGATACCGAGGATATTGAAGATGCGGAAAAGAAGGCTGGTGTGAAGATCGACGGCCACATCGTCCTGATCAACACCGGTTTGCACAAACGCCACTATCCCACCGACAAGGTGATGTGGTCGAACTGCGGCATCACTGCAGCTGCCACCCATTGGCTGGCTGATCGTGGCTCCAAATTTCACGGCGTGGAAGGCCCCTCAACAGACAAACCCAGCAGCAGCGAATTTCCCAACCATCGGACGTGTCGCGACCGGGATATCGCTCACTATGAGTGGCTCGTGAACCTGGAAGAGCTGGTGGGACGCGGTGAGTTTCATTTTCAGGGCTTCCCCCTTCACCTCAACCGGGGAACTGGATCGCCGGTCCGCGCTCTCGCATTCATCGATTGAAGATTGGCTGACAAGACATGGTTATCCGCTCAACGTCAGACACAGATCTCGATCCCGGCAGGGCAGGTGTCGATCCGCGCCTCCCGATCTATCTGGTCACTGGAGAAGGGGGCGCGAGCAAACTTGCATTGCTGGAACGCTTTGCGAACTGCGATCAACGTGAAACCCCGTATGCGTTCGTGATTACCGATCCATCATCATGGTCCGCCATATCTGCCGGCGGGGAGCGCATCTTGCCCACTCCGGAAATGGTCAGGATATCGTCCGGCAAAGTCTGTTGTTACGGGGGAGATGACCCTGTCCATGCGTTTCACCAGCTTCATTTGCGCAAACTCGGCCTCCTGTCGCCCAGCCTCGACTATGACGCCGTTGTTGTCGACGTTGGTGCGCAGTTCGAAACCGGAAACTTCTCAGCAGTTGTTCAGAACGATACGCGGCTCGATGTGACGTATCGCATCGCCGGGATACTTCATGCTGTTGACGCCGGAGGACAATCAATCAGGAAGGATGCTTCACGCCAGCGCTGGATCGGGGAGGCGGATACGATTGTCCTGACGCAAACGGAAGAATGCGATGCTGATAGCCTTCTGGCAATTACGACTACGGTTTCATCACTTAACCCACTTGCGGCCATCGAAGAAATCGACACGCTTCAGGCTGACAGCTTCCACCCCTGGCGAATTGCACCGGGCGATTTCAATGACTACGGCGCTGAGCGGCTAGCTCGCGAAACCGGAATGGTGCAGGTGAGCAGACCAGGGGAGCCAATTTCAGTGACTGTGAGTAATCTTTACGGTGACGCCCGTTCCAATGAGCCAGACGGGCAGGCGGTCGGCAGGGCCATGCGCGTTCATATTCCCGGTGAAGTTGATCTGTCCGCGGTCATGCGATCCATCGAGACGCTCTGCATTAGTTACGGACCCGATCTCTTGCGGCTGTCCGCGGCTCTCAACGCCCGTCATGCCGACCATCCGGTCGCAATCGACGTTATCGGCGGAACGTTGCTGCACCCGTCCTATCATTCACGCGAACCGCGCACCGACTCCGATATCTCCATTGTCGCCCGCGGGCTCGATATTCCCGCTGCGGTCCGTGAATTTCGGCAATGCTGCTGGACCTCACCATCAACGGCTGAACGGATGGGAGCAGCTTTGTGACAGTGCGACCGCAAGGTCGCCAAAGGCAAGCATACGTTTTTTAAAGCACGGCTTCAGGCTTAGGAGCCATCAGGAAGGAAGAAGGAGAGGAATAATGATATCGCGGAAATTTTCCCGAGCCCTCCTCGGTTCGGCGTTGGCAGGCGCCCTTGGCCTTGCTGCGGTCACCTCGGCGATCGCTGCGGACAAGGTGCGGTGGAAAATGGGAAGCTTTTTCCCAAGCAAATTGATCCAGCTCGGATCGCTTGGAAAATCCTTCGTTGAGAAGGTCGACAACATTTCCGGTGGCACCGTCAAAATACAGTTTACGGAACCTGGTGCGCTCATTCCGCCGAAGGAATGCTTCGATGCGGTGAGTGCCGGGTCGGTCGATGCCTGCTGGTCCACGCCCGGCTACTGGTATGGCCGTGATCCGGCCTTCGCATTGTTTGCCGCTGTTCCCTTCGGTCCGAGCGCCGGCGAATATATGGCCTGGTATTACTATGGTGGCGGCAAAAAGATGTTTGAGGATCTCTATGCGCCCCACGGCATCCATACGGTCATGTGCGGCATCATCGCGCCTGAAGGGTCAGGCTGGTTCCGCAAGGAGATAAAAAGCATTGATGATCTCAAAGGCCTCAAAATGCGTTTCTTTGGTCTCGGCGCAAAGGTGATGGAAAAGATCGGCGTGTCGACCCAGCTGATTGCCGGCCCTGATATTTACCCGGCGCTGGAACGCGGCACCATCGATGCCACCGAATTCTCCATGCCGGCCATTGATCTGGACTGGGGATTCTATCAGGTGGCGAAACACGCCTATTTCCCCGGCTGGCATCAACAGGCAACCATGTTTGATGTCATGATCAACAAAAAGAAATGGGACGCCTTGAGCGATCAGCAAAAGGCGATCATCGAGACCGCCTGCGGCGACAATATGCGTGAAGGTTTGGCCGAAGGTGAAGCGATCCAGGGCAAAGCCCTCAAAACACTGAAGGAAAAAGGCGTCCAGATCCACAAATGGTCACCGGAAATTTTGGCAACGCTGAATGAAAAATGGCTTGAGGTCGTGGAGGAAGACAAGGCCAAAAGCGACAATTTCAAAAAGGTCTGGAAGTCCTATTCGGACTTCCGCGACGAGTACAAGGTCTGGGCTGACCTCGGCTATCTGAGATAGGCTGAATGCCGGAACTGGTTAGAGCCTGAATCCCGGCGGGAGCCGCTTATGCGGGTCCCGCCGGATGGCGAAACGGCTTGGGGGTAGGCGGTCGCATGCAATTTCTTTTCCGGCTAAGCAATCTTTTCGACCGAGTCGTCAGCACGATAGGTGTGGCCGCCGCCTGGATTACCCTTCCTCTGATCCTGATCATTGTCTTCGACGTTGTGACCAGGCGTTTTCTAGTGCTGGGGTCCACCAAACTTCAGGAGATGGAGTGGCATCTCCATGCCCTCCTGTTTTTCCTCTGCATCGGATGGGCCTACATAAAAAACGCTCATGTTCGCATTGAGCTCGTGCATGAGCGTCTCCCCCGGCGAGCCCAATTGTGGATCGAGGTATTGGGATGCCTGTTCTTCCTGATCCCCTATTGCGTGATTGTCTTTTACCACGGTGTGGACTGGTGGGAGCGTTCCTGGTCGATAGGAGAAGTATCTGATTCCGCGACGGGGCTTCCTTATCGCTGGGTCATCAAGGCGGCACTACCGATCGGTTTTTTGCTCCTTTTCCTCAGTGCGCTCACCGTCCTGCTGCGCAAGGTCATCCAGCTGTTTGGCCCGCCCAATCTGGCGGAAGCGGCATTTCAATTGGAGCAGAAAGAACGCGAACCGACCGAGGCGGAATTTGTCGCGGAGAATGGTGGCCGGAAAACAGGAGAGCGGCAATGATCGATGTGTTCATCGACTATATGCCGCTGTTCATGTTTGCGGCGCTGGGAATTTTTCTGTTCTCCGGATATCCGGTGGCAGCGGTTCTGGGTGGCGTCGGCCTCGGTTTCGGGTTTATCGGCATCGCGCTCGGTGTTTTCTCCGAAATAGAATTCTTCAACATCGTCTCCCGTATCTGGGGTGGCATCGCCGACAACCAGGTGCTGGTGGCGATACCGATGTTTATTTTTATGGGGACCATGTTCGAAAAGAGCGGCGTCGCCAACGATCTGCTTTATTGTCTGCAGGTGCTTCTTCGCCGTGTCCCGGGTGGCCTTGCCCTGTCGGTAACGGTCATGGGCGTCATCATGGCGGCGATGACCGGCATCATCGGTGCCTCTGTCGTCATGATGACAATCATGGCGCTTCCCGTCATGGTGCAGCGGCAATACAACATGCCGCTGGCGACCGGCACCATTGCCGCCTCGGGAACACTCGGCGTTCTCATCCCGCCCAGCATCATGCTGGTTATCATGGCCGAGCTGCTTGGACGTTCGGTTGGCAATCTGTTCGTGGCGGCATTTTTTCCAGGCCTCATGCTGGCGGGACTCTACCTCCTCTACATCGTCACATTGTGCAGTTTCCGTCCCGGCCTGGCGCCGCCCTTGCCCGATGAATTGGGACCCACCAATAAAACCGAGCTGGTGGTTCTGCTTTTGAAGGGCTTCGTTCCTGCGACCTTTCTTATTTTCATGGTGCTCGGGTCGATTATCTTCGGATGGGCTACGCCGACAGAAGCCGCCGGGGTGGGCGCCGCCGGCGCAATCATTCTCGCAGTGGTCAACCGCCGCCTTACCTTCAGTGTTTTGAGCAAAGTCGTTGAACACTCCATGCTCACCAATGCCATGCTGTTCTTCATATTCATCGGCGCAACTGCATTCTCCTACACGTTTCGTTCGCTCGGTGGCGACGATATCGTGATCGGCCTGGTGGACAGCGCCGGGCTCGGATCATGGGGCATCTTGTTCGTCCTCATGGTGATCGTCTTCTTCCTCGGATTTTTCTTCGACTGGATTGAAATCACACTCATCGTCATTCCAGTCTTCGCACCGATTATCGAATTGCTGGACTTTGGCGGTCACGTGGCGAAGATCGACCTCGTTTACTGGTTTGCCATTCTGCTGGCGGTGAACCTTCAAACGTCGTTTCTGACTCCACCCTTCGGCTTCGCGCTGTTCTACATGAAGGGCGTTGCTCCGCCTGAAGTGAAAATCCAGCAGATTTACATCGGCATCATTCCTTTTGTGCTGCTGCAGCTGATTGGGCTTGCGCTTGTCATGACCTTTCCGGAGATCGCCATGTGGTTGCCAAGGCAGTTGCTGAATTAGCGGATCCCACGACATCGGCGGAAACGCCAAGAACGGATCTCAATCCCAGCGTGCAGCCTAGTCGCCACCATTGTCCGGGCCCGGAATGTAGGCGTTCAGTTTGTTGCCATCCAGGTCTCGGAAATACCCTCCGTAGAAACCGCTGTCGCCACGCGGTCCCGGTTTTCCCTCGTCGCGCCCGCCCAACTCAACGGCTTTCGCGTGGAGGGCATTGACCTGTTCCCGGTTGCCGACCTTCAGGGCGATCATAACGCCGTTGCCGACCGTCGCAGCGTTTCCATCCTCAGGCTTTGTCAGGCACAGTGCCGCTTCCTGCCGCGAAGGGCCCCATGCCGCCATGGAGTCAGATTTCCAGAGACATTTGATCCCGATTGTCGCGAGCAGCTTGTCGTAAAACTCAAGCGCGCGCTCAAAATCATTCGTTCCAACAGTCACATATCCAATCATTCGCTCTCCTATTCGTGTGCGCCGATCCTTTTTGGGTAGCGTTCCGTTAGCCACCGCCATCCAATGAGCGGATGCCAATAGTGGCGCTCCCTAGCACCCACACAATTTGTCCATATGATCAGCGGATGAGTAATGGTGATTAGTTACAAAAACAAAGGAAACCCGCCATGAATGCAACAAATACAACGGCTACCGGGTTCGCACTGGGTGCCGGATTGGGCGCAGCGTTCGGGGCTTCGTTGGGTATCGTATATGGCAATCTCGTCATAGGCATGGCACTCGGCCTCACTTCCGGTGTGGTTGTCGGAATGATTGTCGGGTCACTCAATCGAGCAAGAACCAAAAGCCGCGACCAATAAGGCTCTCAGGCTGGCATGACGGTTGTGACGCAAGTGGACCTAGGATTGTTCAAGCCCTGCGTGCATTGTCTTCAGTGGTTTCCTCAAACGATACAGCCTGCGAATACATGCTCAGATGACCCCCGAAATCATATTCGCCTTTGTCGTTGCAGCCAGTGCCGGGCTGATGCGCGGGTTCGCCGGCGTCGGGTCGGGCATGCTCATGGCGCCGTTCTTCGTTCACACCTTCGGGCCGGTGCAGACGATCGGAATGATCATCCTCATCGAGATTGTCGCCACTGCACTGTTGCTTCCCTCGGTGCATAAGGAAATCCAGTGGCGCACCATCGGCCTGATGGGTCTCGCGGCAGCTGCGGCAATGCCCGTGGGCAGCTGGCTTTTGGTCACGCTGGAAACGCCGAGCCTCCAGTTTGGCGTTTCATTGCTCGTTGCCGCATCCGCACTGCTGCTGATGACCGGATGGCGGTATGAAGGAGCCAAGCGGCCTCTGGCAACCTTCGGTGTCGGCGCGGTTTCGGGACTTCTGATGGCCCTGACCAGCCTCGGGAACCCGCCGGTGATGTTGTATCTGCTTTCAAGCCGGGACTCTGCAGCAACGAACCGCGCGAACTTCACCGGTTATTTTGCCATTACCCTGGCCACGCTCATTCTCCTGATGAGCTTCAAGGGCCTGCTCACATGGGAGGCTGCCCGCCTGGCCGGCATGATGATCCCCGTGTTTCTGATGACGACCTGGATTGGCAGCAAGCTGTTTCGCCAGTCGAGTGAACAGATGTATCGCCGTGTCGCACTTGGCATCCTTTTCCTCGCCGGCCTCTACGGAATGATCCGCTGAAAGAGCTGCACTGCTGAAGATGACCGTTGCTTGACAGCGTGATCGCACTCCACCTAACTTTTCGACCGGCGGGCCTTCGCAGGCGCCCGCGCAGGCGAGTTCGCCCAAGTTCTGCTCCACTCTCTATTGGAGACGAACATGGACACGCGCGAAAATTCCAATTCCCCAGACTCCGCCCATTCTTACGATGGAAGATTGGACAGCCTCCTCCTACTCGACACGGCAGAACTACGCGCTGTCCTGACGCCCGAGGTTTGTCTCAAGGCTCTGGAAGATGCTTATCGACGCCTCCACGCTGCTCCCACCGACAAGGGTCGCTCGGTTGCATTCGAGGCGGGGCAGGGAAAGTTTCACGTAAAAGCCGGCTTATATCCAGGCACACACGACTATTTCGCCGCCAAGGTGAACGCCAATTTTCCGGACAATCCGGGGGCCTTCGGGCTGCCGACAATCCAGGGTCTCATCGTTCTTTGCGATGGAAACAACGGCCGCCCGCTGGCCATCCTGCAATCAGCAGAACTCACCGGCCGGCGCACAGCAGCTGCGACCGTGCTGGCAGCCAAACACGGTGCGCGACCCGACGCCCGGTCGCTCGCCCTGATTGGATGTGGTGCGCAGTCCCGCTATCAGGTCGAAGCGGTACTGGGCGTTCTGCCAATCACGCATATCACGCTGTTTGACCGCGAACCCGCCAATGCGGAGGCTCTGGCCCTTTGGACCAGGGAGACGTTGGGCCTCGAAGTTGAGATCGCAGCTACGATCGCCAATGCTGTTGCCGCCAGAGACGTCGTTGTCAGTTGCACGCCCGCGACCGCGCCAATCATCATGCCGGATATGGTAACCGCCGGCAGCTTCATCGCCGCCATCGGCGCCGATAATCCGGACAAGCAGGAGCTTGATCCGGAACTGTTTGCAAATGCGCGGATCCTCGTCGACGACGTCGATCAGTGTGCCTCAGACGGTGATCTGGCACATGCAATCCGCGCCGGCATTGTCACTGCAGCAGACGTAGCCGCAACGCTGGCCGATCTTGCGGGCGGCGCGAAGCCAGGCCGCGCCCGTGACGATGAAATCGTGATCTTCGATTCAACCGGCAGCGGTTTGCAGGACGTGGCCGCTGCGGTGGCCGCATTTGAAGCGATCGGGAAGCAATCATGCCGCTGAGCGGCCATCTCGGAAGTCTGGCGACATCAACTTGGCGCGTGCGTCAAGCCAACACTTTGGCAATCCGTGTGCACTTCTAGTGATGCCGTTTTCCGGTCGCAACCAGGACAAGCCCCGATGCGGCGACAAAGAGCAGGACTCCGTAAATGACGGCCTGTCCAACGGGCGAGCCAAATGTTCCGGATGAATTCGGCCCCAGGAAAAAATGAAGGGTTTCGTTTAAATGCGTGTGTATGCCGAACGATCGCTGAGCAATCGCACCAAGGGCGGCAAGTCCGACCAATAGAAATCCCAGATAGCGTCGCATCTGCCCGCCGCTCTCGTTGTTTTGCCTGACGCCCGGACACGAACCAACATCCATTGGACATCCGTAAGCATCGATTGGAATAGTAATCAGGAGTCTCCGGCTGAGGAAAGACCAAACCCTTCCTCGGCCCTTTGGGGCGAGGCAGGCGCGCCGCCCGTAGTGCCGAAATCCCGAAATCCGGGGACCAAAGCAAGGCGGCCCGGTCGCTTAACCGGTCCGTTTCTGCATCTTAACTTATTGCTTGGCAGAACGTCGTTAGTCTTACTTATAGGGCTGGGCTGGCCCTGCATGCGATCCAAACAGGTTGAAACGACGGCCAACGGCAGCGGTAAAGATCCACGGATCGAGGTCGAGGTCCGCTGTCACTGCCGTGCCCTCCCAGCTCACGTCGGTGTTGAGCCAAGTTTTCTTGACGTCCCCGTTGAGATACCAGCCGTTGCCGATTTCAATATCGACACCGGCCTGCAGCGTAAACCCGATGGCATTGTCGACATCGAGCCGTGGACTGCCGGCAAGATTGCTTCGACTTTCGTCAAAGAAGGCAATGTATTGAACCCCGGCACCGACATAAGGTTTGAAACCCCTTCTGCTGTCGAAATGGTACTGGAGGGTCAGGGCAGGTGGGAAAATCCAGGTATCACCCAGATCGACGCCGTTCAGGGCGCCCTTGCCGTCCACCTCATGTTTGGCAAAGCAGCAGAACAGTTCCACGGCCACGTTGGGGTTGAAGAAATATGTCAGCGTCAGGGACGGTACCGCCTCGGTACTCACTTCCGCGTCTGCGCCTGCCAGGGAAGCGCCGCCGACAAAAACGTCTGCGCTGGAATCGGGATGAACAACGCTTACTCCGACGCGCGCCATGAAGTTCCCGTCGTAATTGTTCGCCACGGACGCTTGGCAAAGCCCAAAGAAAATGCCCGCACCAAGCATTAGTGATGCAATGCGGCTTCGTGATCTGATCGTCATATCTGCCCCCTGGAGCTAACCCCAAATGTTGGTCTCATACCTGAAACATCGATGGCGCCGAGCATTCGCGAGGATAGCGAATCTCTGCGCCGTGATTGTCTCGAGGGCAGAAAACTATTGGCATCGCATGCGACGTATAAAGAGTACTTTTCGCCCCATGATGAAATTAATTCGGCAGCGTGACTTATATGACGCATAACTTTAACCGAATACAGACTGCTGCTGAAGGCAAATGGACCAACTCACAAAGTCACCAAAGCCCCGGCACATCACAACCGCGTCATCATCCCTCCATAGAGGCATCCGATCATCGGATTTGGTCGTAGAGACTGCATACGCTTCCAACAAAAGCTTTCACGGAGTACGTCATGCAATCAATACGCTCGAAGATTTTCGCTGCCGCCTTGCTCGTTCCATTCGGATTGGCCACAGCACCGGCACAGGCGGCAGACATTGTGGAGACTGCCGCCGCGAACCCCGATTTCACCATCCTCGTCAAGATGATCAATGCGGCTGGCCTCGCGGAGACACTCAAGGGCCCGGGGCCTTTCACCGTGTTTGCGCCAAGCGATGCGGCCTTCGCCAAATGGCCAAAAAAGGAAGTCGAACTCTTTCTCAATCCGGCCAAGAAGGAACATCTGGTACGCCTGCTGAAGCATCATGTGGTGCCGGGCAAGGTCATGGCAGCGGATCTGAAGGGTAAGAAAACCGACGCAAAAACCGTTGAAGGCACAATGGTGAAAGTCGATGCCATGGGTGACGTGATGGTTGATGGCAACAAGGTCGTGAAGGCCGACATCGTGGCGGACAATGGCGTGATCCACGTGATCGACACACCGCTGCTGCCGGAGAAATACCGCGGCTCGTTTTAGTTGGAACGACTGTATTTGCGAATGAATGAAGGTGGGCGGGCGCCGCTTTGAGAGCCGTCCGTCCGCCGATTTGGCCCGCCCCGCAGGATTTGAACCTGCAACCTGCGGATTCGAAGTCCGCTGCTCTATCCAGTTGAGCTAGGGGCGGGGAAATCAATGATCGACCCGGAAAAGCGCCTGTCAAAGCTTCTGCTGATTTGCGAGAAAACACCAGTGATGGATTTCTGACATACTACGTTCGTTTACACTATCTGCGACTAAGGGCTTTTATTGCGATTTTCGCCCGGCGGCTTCCAAAATTCCCTTGCTTTCTCCGGCGCCAAAAAGGTAGGCCTGTCGGTGGAGAGGTGGCCGAGTGGCTGAAGGCGCTCCCCTGCTAAGGGAGTATACGGGAGACCGTATCGAGGGTTCGAATCCCTTCCTCTCCGCCAGCCCTAGATAATACAACCATAGCGCGGCATGCCATTGCCACGCGGGTGAATGTGCGATTGCATATGATTGACCTGATTCCTTTTGTTGAGTTGAGAGGTGAGTTTGATTTGTAGACCAGCCAAATGGCTGTGGGGTTTACCGGCATTGATCTTCGTCACGGCCTTCGCCCTGTATGGCACCAACAGGCAAATAGAACGCGATCTTGCCGAACAGGCTGCAGCCGCGCTTCAAGACGCGGAATTGCAGTGGGCAATCGCACGCTTTGAAGGCCGCGATGCAATTCTTGAAGGGCTTTCCTTCTCAGGCAAGGAACGGGACGCCGCGCTAAGAATTGTCGGAGACATCTGGGGTGTGCGCAAGGTAGTCGACAATTCCGATCTCATCGCGACACCTGAAACTTATTCATGGTTTGCACGCAAGGATGAGAATCGAATCAAGATCCGAGGCCATGTTCCCACGAAGAGTGACCGGCAGGCTATTATCGGATTTATCAAAGCGGCGATGCCGGATCTCGAAGTCGACGACAAGATGATATTTGCAGGCGGTTCCCCAGCGCGTGAGCAGTGGCTTGGGTCAGTGAGCTTTGCTTTGGTTCAGCTCGGCCAACTCAAAAAAGGGGCTGTACAGCTGTCCGGTCCAAACCTGTCCGTTCAGGGTGAGGCAAAGTCCTCTGAGGCGTACAGGATCATCACGTCGCCCGTCGGGCAGTTGCCAAAGGGTGTCAAACTGAACGTTAAAAATGTTGCACCACCGGTGGTGGAACCATTTGTATGGAGGGCCAAATTTACCGGCAGTCTGCTCTCGTTCAGCGGTTTTGTTCCCAGCGAAAAGACCAGAGAACAAATCCTTCAACGTGCCAAAACACTCTTCCCCGATACCAAAGTCGAGGATGGGATGGAGATTGCCTCCGGAGCTCCGGAAGACTGGCTGTGGGCGGTGTCGGCTTCAATGATTGAACTGCATCGTCTGGAGTCGGGACGCATCAAGATAGATGATACGGAGCTTGAGCTGTCGGGCATCGCTGCCGACGAGCGCACGATAAAAGACGTCACCCAATCCATTCAATACAGTTTGCCGAACGCGTATAGTGTGAGGGAGAAATTAACTGCTCGCATAGACAAGGCTGCAGACAAACCGACGACCAATTAGAGTACACTCCAGTGTCGCGGCCACCGAATTATGGACGATTGCTATGGACTATTTGCTGGTGCAACTGGCGCCATATGTGATGCTGACTTTTGCAATCGGCTTCATTGTTGGCTGGGCGTCACGCGAATGACAGGTCCTGGATCGCACTACAATGGCTTCCAGCGGATGACCCAATGATTTCCATAACAATCCAGACGATCTTTCTGCTGGCTGCCACCTTCTTCTTAGGCTGTCTCGCTGGATGTTGGGCTGCGCGCCGCTTCCGAAAGCCTGTTCCCGTGTCCAGCACTGTCGCAAAGCCCACAACGGCCAAAACCACCAAGACACGTAAGAAAACAACGCGCGGCGGAAAATCGCGCTAGCCGATCTCTGATTTGGCGGTGTCGTCCCACGCGTCTGCGTCCGCCAGGAACTTGTTGATCACGCGCAAAGTCCGCCAGTCGCGCAAAAGCGGCGCGTGACCTTCTTCCTCGACAAGATAGTGTTCCATATGTGGGTGCCGGTCAGCCATCTTCTGCACGGTCTCGCTGCTCAACAGGTCTGAGTTTTCGCCACGCAGAACCAGCATGGGCACATGGGTGAGGGCGTTGAACTGCTCCCACATCTGGGGAACAGGCCTGGCGAGATCAATCTCGGCAAGTGCATTGGAGAGTGCCGCGTCATATCCGGCAACCGGCAGTCCGTCCTCTTCCTCATACCATTGACGTGCAATTTCCAACCATTCATCGTCGCTGACATCGGTAAAAAAACGGGCAGCCATATCCCGGGCGATGAGTGTCGCCTCATCCCAGTTCGCCGGAGCAGGCGTCTTGCCGACATACCCGATAATGCGGGCGAGACCCCGCGCCTCGATCACTGGTCCAATGTCATTCAGAATGGCGCCGCCGACCACCCCCGGGCGCACGACGCCCATGAGCATCGCAATAATACCACCTCGCGACGTACCGAAAATGGTCGCGTGATGGAGCTCTGACAAGGTCATGAAATCCAACGTGTCAAGCAGCTCGATATAGGGCGAATAGTTTTGCCAGTTGGGATCATGAGCCGATTTGCCCCGCCCACGATAATCGAGACAGTAGACATCCCGCGGCGTCTTGCTTTTCTTGGACAAATGCACCGCTACGGTATGAAAATCCTTTGAATTGCGTGTGAGGCCGGCGAGACACAAAACCGGCCGGGCAGGCACTGAATTGTCGCTACTGAGTGCGGGGTAATGGCGTGCGTAGAGCTTAAGCCCGTCTTGGGACGAGTAGGTTATCTCGTTCCATTCCCGCTCTGGGGTAACTTCGTTCATATGGGTCGGATTCAGTTGCTTGAAACGGACGGTGACGCGCTTGCTTCGACCGGTCTTTTTCTCTGGCCGCGGTTCAGATCGTCCCAGAGGCGCAGCGCACCTTCAGGCCCATTCAGGCGTGCGCGGAAGATTTGCACACCCGACATGATTTTTTTCACGTAATTACGCGTCTCGGTAAAGGGTATCCGTTCCACCCAGTCGATTGCATCTACATCAGGAGAGCGCGGATCGCCGAATTCCTTGGTCCAGTCCCGGACCCGGCCGCCACCTGCATTGTAGGCGACGAGAGTGAGGATATAGGACCCGTTATAACTGTTGATGAGATCGCCGAGATGGGCAACGCCGAGCATGGCATTGTAAGACGGGTCCGAGGTCAGTGAGGAACGGCGATAGCGGACCTTGTGCTGGCGTGCAATAGCCCGTGCAGTTGGCGGCATAATCTGCATCAAGCCGCGCGCGCCGACGGGGCTCTTTGCTGACGGATTGAACTCACTTTCCTGGCGTGAGAGCGCATAGACTAAAGCGTTTTCGACCGGATCATTGATCTGCTTATACTTCGGGAACATGTTTGTCGGATAGGCGAGTTCCGCCAGTGGAAGGCCGCGGTTCAGGGCGATCTTGCTCAGTCTGACGCTGGAATGAGGCTGCTGGAATTCATGAGCCAGTTTCGCCAGAAGCACCCCTTCAGCCGGGTCTTTGACGGTCCGGGCCAGCTGGTGGAAGAACAGCGGCGCGAGATTTTCCAAGCCGACCGCCCGGGTCACGGCAATAGCCTGAAGTGCATCGCGTGCTTTAAACCGGTCAAAATCTTCATCTGTCGGCTCAGGAGCCTCTGCAAGCTTCAAGGACGCGTGACCGGGGCTGAGCGTTTGGGCTGCAAGTTGCCCATAGTAGGCGAGGGGAAACTTCGCGGCTTCCTCATAGTGAATACGCGCTTCGGTGTCCTGCTTGAGTTCGGCGGCAGTTCTCCCCAACCAATACTCCGCCTTTGCCGTCGTCTTCGGGCCTGACGCCGCTGTGCGCAGTGCAAGAAAATGCTGCTGCGCGACTTCAGGTTTGTTCAGGAACCTGAGCGCGATCCATCCGGCCAGGAACTCTGCTTGATAGTAGTGGTCTCCGGAAAGCGGTTCGTGATTTTTCGCAATTTCATAGGCGATTTCGGGTTGCCCGGCATTGAGTGCCCTTCGGGTGTTGAGCCGACGTTCTATCCACCACTCATTGATGGCAATGAGCGCGTCTGGATCACGCGGTGCTGCTTGCAAAAGTTTCCAGGCCTCTTCTTTCTTTTTATGGCGCCGCAGCCACTGGATGCGCGAGAAATAGAAGCCCACGTCATCCTTCCTGGCTTCTTCAGAAATGCCGGCAAGGAGTTTCTTTGCCTTTTTCAACCGTCTTACGACAGCGATCCGGGCGTCGATCTTTTTCCGGTGTGTTTCATCCAGATGTTTCGCTGTGCGCAAAACCGATTTGATCTTACTTTTCCGATCGAGCAGGAGCAGGCGGTCGACCCGCGCCTTGTGATCCTTATCCGTCAGCATTTCACCGAACCGCTTAAGGATAATCTGCTCGGTTGAGCTACCAAGATCGTGCTGGCGCCAAGCCTTGCTTATCATCCGTTGCGCTTTTTCCTTTTCACCGTCTGCGGCATGAGCGCCAGCGAGAGCGGCCTTGCCAGGTCCGGTAACGGGTCTTGATTCGGTGAAAAATGCCTTCACGGCATCCGCATCCGCCTTACCGGTAAGCAGCGCTTCTTCGGCGTTCAACCGCAGACGCTTTTGACTTGGCCAATCCGGGTTTGCCACGCGGAATTGTTCAATCTTGACGGGATCCGCATTATTTCCCCTGCGCCGGTAGTAGTACCATTGTGCAAGTTTGCGGGCCGTTTTGTCTTTGATCTTCTTCAGGTGCGTATTCGCATCGGAAAGGCGCCCCTTGTAGATCGCATTGATCGACCCCTTGAGTGCGCGCTTGTCAGATGCGCTCAGATCATATTGGAGCAGCTCCGGCAATCGCGCGAGCGGGCCGCTTGGCGGTTCCGGCTTCTTCACGGGTAGTGCGATTTGCTGAAGTGCCACTGGTGACGATGTGTTTTTTGGTCCCGGCTTTTTCACCGGCAGCACCAGGTCCGGATGCGGGTTAATTGCAGGTTGCGCGACCTTCGAAACCGGCTTCTTCACCGGCGGAACCAGATCCGGGTGCGGGTTCTTTGCCGGTTGCGCTACATCCGGCCCGGGTTTCATAACCGGCGGAACCAGATCAGAAGGCGTGTTCTCTGCCGGCTGTGCGACCTCAGATCCGGGCTTCTTCACCGGCAGAACCAGTTCCGGGTGCGGGTTCTGCACGGGTTGCGCCACCTCAGATGCGGGTTTTTGCATCGGCGGCGCTATCTCCGGCCCCGGTTTTTTCTCAGGCACGGCTATTTCAGCAGACGGAGGCACTGCCGCGGCGCGTATGGGATTGCGATCGGGCAATGGCATCTTGCGGGGCTTGGCAAGCGCATCCGCGACTACCACACCGGCAAGGCTGACGAGCGCAAGAATCACCGCCGCAGTCTTGAGCTTCGTGTCAAACATGATGTGCCGCAGTGATCCCTTCAGTGCCCGAGTAGCCAAGATATAGGGAAGCTACCTGGTATGTGCACGGGTTATTGCGAGTTTTACCCGCCAACTCCGGCAATTATGCAACACTCTCAGCGCACGGCCAGTGTGTTTGATAACGCCGCCAATACAACTTGCTGTCGGACGATCGAATCCGCAGTACATGAATGAAGTTACTCGCATGTTACACTTTCTATGAAATTCCGGCGGAATGATGGCCCGGATTTATCATGTCTTTGCCCTTGTCTTGCCCGGCTGTCACCGAGAGACTATTGTCCACGTGAATTCGCGCCAGAAGCGGCGCGGTAGGTTATGTGGCGACCGTGATGGTTGCCGGGAGCAGTCAGGTTATGAAGTTCAAGGGGTCCTATACCGCGCTGATAACGCCGTTTGAGAATGGCGGCATCGATGAGGCGGCATTTCAAAACCTTGTGAATTGGCAAATCGAACAGGGCACCCACGGCCTCGTTCCGGTCGGCACGACGGGTGAGTCGCCGACACTCAGCCATTCAGAACACAAGCGTGTCGTTGAACTGTGTATCGAGACAGTTGCCGGACGGGTGCCGGTGATTGCAGGGGCTGGATCGAACAGCACCGCGGAAGCGATTGACTTTGCAAAGCACGCCGAGAAGTCAGGTGCTGACGGTGTGCTGGTTGTGACCCCATATTACAACAAGCCGACCCAGGAAGGCCTGTATCAGCACTACAAGGCAATCAATGATGCAATCGGGATTCCGATCATCATTTACAATATTCCCGGCCGTAGCGTCGTGGATATGTCGGTCGATACAATGGCGCGGTTGTTCGAATTGAAGAACATCACCGGTGTTAAGGACGCTACGGCAGATCTGGCACGCGCCAGTCAGCAGCGTGGCGCCATGGGTCCGGAATTCAATCAGATGACCGGCGAAGATGCGTCCGCTCTCGGTTTTATGGCCCACGGCGGTGATGGCGCAATTTCTGTTACGGCGAATATTGCGCCGGCGCATTGTTCAGAATTCCAGACTGCCTGCCTCGATGGAAATTTTAACCGAGCCCTGGAAATACAGGATCGCATGATGCCAGTTCATGATGCGATGTTTGTTGAGTCAAATCCTGGACCGGTGAAATACGCCGCGGAGCGTCTTGGGCTGTGCAGTTCCAAGACTCGGTTGCCGATCGCCCCGATTTCCGATGCCGCGAAGAAAGTCGTCGATGACGCGCTTGTCTCCGCGGGACTACTCAACGGCTAGACGCCTTTCGGAGGCCTCCCATGGCAAAGAATGGCGAAAACCGGAAGGTGATCGCCGAGAACCGGAAAGCGCGGCGGAACTACGAAATCGAAGAGACATTCGAGGCGGGCCTGATTCTAACAGGCACGGAGGTCAAATCGCTGCGTACGGGGAAGGCGAACATTGCTGAGTCTTACGCCTCCGATGAAGACGGAGAGCTTTTTCTCTATAACGCCTATATCCCTGAGTACCTTCAGGCTAACCGGTTCAATCATTCTCCGCGCCGGCCGCGCAAATTGCTGCTGCACCGCAAGGAGATCCACAAGCTAACGGTTGGAATTCAGCGCGAAGGCATGACCATCGTTCCGCTCAAGCTCTATTTCAACGATCGCGGCATAGCCAAGCTGGAGCTGGCGCTTGGGAAAGGGCGCAAGCTGCACGACAAGCGTCAGGTTGAGCGCAAACGCGATTGGGACCGCCAGAAGGCGCGGCTGATGCGTGAAAAGGGCTGAGATGAATTTTTGGTCCTGAGGGAATTCCCGAATTGGCACTTGTGGGAGAATTGGAGCTACGCGAAACACGCTATACAGGCTCTTGCGACCTGAAGCAGGTTTCGCGTGACGATTGAAGACAGGAAATTCCCGTGATCAAAAATCTGTTGGAGCTGCCTTCGGATTTGCCCGTTCCGGAAGATGATGGAGCAGCCGCACATCTTGTTGGAACGGCGGTTCCCGACATTGCACTGCCATCCACCGCCGGCGGTGCTGTCGTGCTTTCCGGCTTTTCAGGTCGAACGGTTGTCTACGCATATCCGCGCACGGGCGTGCCCGGCGAGAAGTCGCTCGATGACAATTGGGAGATGATACCCGGTGCACGCGGGTGCACACCGGAATCCTGCGCCTTTCGTGATCATCATGACGAACTTGGCCAGGCCGGGGCACGCGTTTTCGGATTGAGCACACAAGACACCGCCTTCCAGAGGGAAGTCGCCGAACGCCTGCATCTGCCTTTTCAAATCTTGAGCGACGACCGGCTTGAGCTGATACGCGAACTCAACCTGCCGATATTGGTTGTTGGTGATGTGACGCTTATGAAGCGGTTTACCCTGGTTGTGCGCGACGGGATCATCGAGCATGTTTTCTATCCCGTCTTTCCGCCCAACACCCATGCGGAAGATGTCCTGGCATGGCTGAAGGAAAATCCTGTCTGACCGATCGAAGAGCTTGAGCGGTCCGGCCTAAAGAATCCCTTTTTCAACATCTTCAACCGTGTAGCCCAGCCTGTCTAAACCCTCTTCGAGATAGTCGGCCAGCAGCGGCACACCGAGAAGATAGTCCTCAGTCTTGTTCACACGCTCGGTACGTGCAGTCGAAAGCGCTTCCTGAAACTCTTCGGGAGAAAATGATCCGCGGCCGACCCACATGAGCGCGACCAGATGCACCTGCTCGTCTTCGTTGAGGTTTGCGATAAAGTCCGCCAGTTCATCGCGTGTCGGGTCAGAAGCGCGATCCTCCAGGATTGAATCGGAATCGCTGTCATCACTGTCGCTATCATCGTCCCATGCGGCGACTTTCCCGTCATATTCGCGCGCTCTGATAATAATATGCGCAACCTTGTCCGGGGCAATCTCAAGCATCGTTTCCGCTCCCATGATCAAATGCCATCTGAGAAGGCTAACGCAGATTTGGGAGCGCGGGATTGATCTGTGACAAGTATCAGGGCGATGCGAGATGTTTGGTAATGGCGGCAAAAACGCTTTCAAACATGTCCGGGGTCAGGCGCCTGGTGTTGGTGTTGTAGCGGGAGCAATGATAGCTGTCGAAAAGCCTGTAGCCCTGATCAAGTTGGTGTTCCGCGCCATGGCCGAACGCAAAAGCGGACTTGCGGTATCCAAGTGCTGAAAGGGTGCTTTCATGTGCGATACGCCCCAGTGCCAGGATAACTTTCAGATCGGACAATTGCGCAATCCGCGCAGCAAGAAACCCACTACAGTTGCGCATCTCCTGCGTGGTTGGCTTGTTTTGAGGCGGTACGCACCGGACCGCATTCGTGATCATGCAGTCCGCGAGGCTCAACCCGTCAGTTGGATCGGCTCCATAGGTGCCTTGCGAGAACCCGTACTTCTCAAGCGTCGCGTAAAGAAGATCACCCGCATAATCACCTGTGAAAGGGCGCCCGGTTTTGTTGGCACCCTGCATGCCCGGCGCAAGGCCGACTATCAGAAAGCGTGCCGTCTCAGCTCCAAATGAGGGAACGGGGGCGTTGAACCAGTCCGGATTGTTTTGCGTGTTTTGTAAGCGAAACGCGGTTAGCCGCTCGCACAGCCGGCAATCATGCGGCGGTTCAGCGGGGGACATGTCAGATGTTTTGCCGCTCACACTTCGGCGACTTGTTCGTCAAGTTCATTCTCATATGCATCATCGTCGAAATCAGGCGTATCATCGCCGGAGTCGCGGCCAATTTCATGTTCCAGATCCGCAAGGTCGACGAAATGATCAGCCTGACGCCTTAGTTCGTCGGCAATCATCGGCGGTTGCGATACGAGTGTCGAGATCACGGTTATGCGCTTGCCACGCTCTTGAAGCGCTTCAACGAGGCTTCGGAAGTCGCCGTCACCGGAGAAAATAACGATGTGATCTAGGTGATCGGCAAGTTCCATGGCGCCCACGGCCAACTCGATGTCCATGTTGCCTTTGATTTTTCGCCGGCCAGACGAGTCGGTGAATTCCTTGGTTGGCTTCGTGATCATCGTATAGCCGTTATAGTCAAGCCAATCGACAAGCGGTCGGATGGATGAGTATTCCTGATCTTCAGCCAGGGCGGTGTAATAGAGCGCACGGATAAGGCGCCCTTTGGCACGAAAAACTTCAAGTAATTTTTTGTAGTCAATATCAAACCCGAGTGATCTCGCGGTTGCATACAGATTGGCACCGTCGATAAAAAGCGCGATGCGTTCATTCGGATAAATTTTCATAAGAGTACGCCTTGCCATAAAAACAATTATACAGAGAAAAATTTCACGGCTTGCCGGTCAAATAGAGGTACCGGTGCCTTCATGCTCAAATGATATAACAATGCGCGCGAATTAAGGCGCTTTGCACCCCCTTGGAGAAGACATCAGTGATTTTGATCGCCCTGGGATCGAACCGGCCAGGTGTCTGGGGCCTGCCGGCCAAAACCATAAAGACAGCCATGGATGTGCTTGCAAAGACGGCAGGAACCCACATCCTTTGGCGATCCGATCTCTACGAAACTGCGGGTGTTGGGCCGGGGCAGCCTGGTGTGTTCGTAAACGCGGTTGTTGCGATTGAATGCCACTGCAGTCCAGGTGCCTTGCTGCGAAGACTGAAGACGATTGAACGCATGGCCGGTCCGCGCTCTGCGCGGCGATGGGGTCCACGAACACTCGATCTGGATATTCTTGATTACCGGGGCCGGATCATCGGTTGGCGGAAATCGGCCCGGTTGAGTGACGCGGCGTTGCGGAACGGAATCGTCTTACCGCATGCCCTGATGCATTCGCGACCCTTTGTTCTCGCACCGCTCGCTGAGGCGATGCCCGGATGGCGGCATCCGGTTCTGAAGAGCACGGCCCGCGAACTCTGGAAGCACGTGCGTCATGCACGCACGGGGCAGGTGCTCAAGCGCGTGTAAGCGCTGTGTTAGGCATGGGCTGATGTCATGGCTTGCTTTGATTTCGAAGACCGCCTAAAAGGGTTCGCAACTCTCAAACATTTCGAGGAATCGACTCATGGCACGCGTCACTGTCGAAGATTGCGTCGACAAGGTTTCGAACCGCTTTCAGCTCGTTCTTCTGGCGAGCCATCGCGCCCGCACCATATCCGCCGGTTCGCCGATCACGATTGAGCGCGACAATGACAAAAATCCGGTCGTCGCACTTCGTGAAATTGCCGAGGAAACCGTCTCGCCTGAGGATGTGAATGAAGACCTCATTCACTCCCTGCAGAAATATGTCGAGGTGGACGAGCCAGAACCGGAAGAAGTCCCTCTTATGACGCCGGATGCAGTAGCTCCGGTTCTGACCCACGACGATCCGAAAACCGACACGAATATCGACCGGATGACGGAAGAGGAATTGCTCCGGGGGCTTGAAAGTTTGGCGTCTGGTGACTCATCGAATGCGGGCCAGCGCAGCAGATAACACAAACGCACCTCCGGCAGGCGACAGGCCTTCGCACGGCCTCGAATCCTCTCGCATTCGGCTGACCCATTCCATTGATGAAACGCTTATACCCCGCTTCGGCGGGGTTTTTGCCGCGTTGTCATGCTGCAATGACAGGCGCTCGCCATGATGCGCCAATACGAACTCGTGGAACGGGTCAAGAGCTACGACCCCGATGCGGACGAGGCGTTGTTGAACCGTGCCTATGTGTACGCCATGCAAATGCATGGACAACAGAAAAGAGCCTCCGGCGATCCCTATATCTCGCATCCTCTTGAGGTGGCGGCGATACTTGCCGATCTCAGGCTCGACGACGCCACCATCGCAAGCGCGCTCCTGCACGATACGATCGAGGATACGCCGGCCACACGTGATGACATCGATAAGCTGTTTGGTAAGGAAATCGGATCGCTTGTCGACGGGCTTACAAAGATCGCAAAGCTAGATCTCGTTACGCACAAAGCGGAACAGGCAGAGAATTTCCGCAAACTCCTGATTGCCATCACGAGTGATGTTCGCGTGCTGCTGGTGAAGCTCGCGGACCGCCTGCACAACATGCGCACGCTTGAGCATATTCGGTCCGACAAACGCAAGCGCATTGCCGAAGAGACAATGGATATCTATGCGCCGCTCGCCGGACGCATGGGCATGCAGTGGTTGCGTGAAGAACTTGAGGACATCGCATTCCAGACCCTCAATCCTGAAGCGTATGCAATCCTCGTCAAGCGGCTTGAAGAACTGCGCGCCAGCAACAAAGGGTTGATCGGCGACATCCAGGCGGCATTGACGAAGGAATTCACCACCTGCGGAATCGATGCGGATGTTCGCAGTCGAGAAAAGAAACCTTATTCGATATGGCGGAAAATGGAGCGAAAGCAGATTTCGCTCGAACAATTGTCGGACATATACGGGTTCCGGGTGATCGTCGAAAAAACTATCGACTGCTATGCGGTACTGGGCACGGTGCATACCACATGGCGAATGGTACCGGGCCGCTTCAAGGACTATATCTCCACGCCGAAGCAGAATGACTATCAATCAATCCATACCACCGTTGTGGGACCGCGGCATCAGCGGGTGGAACTGCAGATCCGCACCGCGCGCATGCATGATGTTGCCGAATACGGCATCGCTGCTCATACGCTTTACAAGGATCGCACCAACGGAAACGGCAGCGGACACACCGACAAGAAATCTCTCGCACTGAAAGAAGAAAGCAATGCCTATCGGTGGCTAAGGCGTCTGGTTGACATGTTGCTTGAAGGCGACAACCCGGAAGAGTTTTTGGAGCATACGAAGCTTGAGCTGTTTCACGATCAGGTCTTCTGTTTCACTCCGAAGGGATTGCTCATTGCGTTGGCCCAGGGTGCGACGCCGATCGATTTTGCCTATGCAGTGCATACCGATGTCGGCAATTCCTGTACGGGCTGCAAGATCAATGGACGGACCATGCCGTTGATGACCGAACTCAAGAATGGCGACGAAGTAGATATCGTAACCTCAAAGTCGCAGACGCCACCGGCAGCGTGGGAACGGATCGTTGTGACTGGCAAGGCGCGTTCCGCCATACGCCGCGCCAACAAGGAGGCTCTACGCTCGCAGTACAGCAAGCTTGGACGAGAAATTCTGAGACGCGCCTTCGACCGGGTCGGCAAGAACTATCGGAAGACTACAGTGGAACGAATTCTGCCACGCCTGTCGCAGAAGACCGTTGATGACGTTCTGACGGCGGTTGGGCGCGGCGAACTGCCATCTGCCGATGTGCTGCAGGCCGCCTTTCCAGACATCCCTCGGCCAGAACCGCCAAAGCGACGCGTTGTCAAACGCAATGATGAAGGCTGGTTCGGGCTTTCGAAAGCCATCGGGCTCAAGTTCCGTTTGCCCGGTTCCAATAGCCGAAAACAAGATGGGAGCTCGGAAGGCATTCCCATCACAGGGCTTCGAGGAAATATGCCGGTCAATTTGACGGATCACGGTGGCGCTGTTCCGGGTGACCGGATCGTCGGTATTATGACCTCGGGCGAGGGCATCACGATTTATCCCATTCACTCCGAAGCCTTGAAGGAATTCGACGACGAGCCAGATCGATGGATTGACGTCAGGTGGGACATCGACGAAAGCAACTCGGACCGGTTCCCGGCTCAGATCGCGGTTACGGGCATCAATGAGCCGGGCACGCTTGCCCAAATCGCCCAGACGATTGGAGAGAGCGGCGGCAACATTCACAATATCAACATGCAGCACAAGACCGCGGACTATACGACCATGCTCATTGACCTTGAGGTCTGGGACCTTACCCACCTCAACGAAATCATTTCCGGACTGCGTTCAAAATCGGTGGTAAGCGCGGTCAAGCGTTCCCATGAATAACCTCTCGTAGGAAGATCAGATTCACATGCGGCCGGTATGGCGGCAAATGGCGGGTACCCATGACAAAAGACGAGCTATTACAGGAAATGCGGAACGCAGGAGCCCTGCTGGAGGGGCATTTCCTGCTCTCATCGGGCAATCACAGCAGCGCTTATGTGCAATGTGCCCGGTTCCTGATGGATGCGGACAGGGCAGGGCGTGCCTGTGCCGAGTTGGCGGCAAAAGTCACAGCGGAAGTGGGACCCATCGATCTTGTGTTTGCGCCGGCCATGGGCGGTGTCGTCATCGGTTATGAAATGGGGCGCCAGCTCTCCAGGCCATCCATCTTTTTTGAACGTGTCGAGGGTGAGTTCGCCCTGCGTCGCGGATTTGAAATCCCTGCCAGCACACGCTGCCTCATGGTTGAGGATGTTGTTACCACTGGCCTTTCCTCGCGTGAATGCATTGCGGCCGCACAAGAGCGAGGTGCAGATGTGGTCGCAGGATGCTGCCTGATCGACAGGTCGAACGGCGGCGCCGATATCGGCGTTCCCCTGGTGGCGCTCGCAGCCGTTGATTTGCCGATCTTCCCGCCTGATCAGATACCACCACACCTGCAGGATATTCCGGCTGTCAAACCAGGGAGCCGCGGGATATAGTCAAGGGCGGTTTGTTGTCGCTGGGGTTCGCGCGACTGTTTACTATCCCTATATATAGAAATCATAAATCCGCCATTGTGCAGGTTATCCTCACAATGAGTGGGCTTTGAGGTTTGAGATGCTGTTTCAGCGCCGTAATCCGCCGCATTTGGGCGAAAAATTGCGTGTCTGGTTGTGGCCCCGCCGCAACTGGAGCCGCTCCGCTCGCTACATGGCGCACCGCATTCGCAGGCTCAAGGCAACGCCATATGCAATCGCCGTGGGGTGCGCTGCAGGTGTTTTTGCAGCCTTTACCCCTTTTCTTGGTCTGCATTTTATCGTTGCTGGATTGATTGCGTGGATCGCACGTGGAAGCATTCTCGCTTCCGCGCTGGCAACGTTTGTCGGCAATCCGTTGACCTTTCCCCTGATCTGGTTCGGCTCATACAAATTGGGTAGCTGGATGCTGGGAATGAAAGGCAACATGAAGCATATCGAACTGAGCGCCGGGATGCTCGACAAGTCGCTCGACCAACTTTGGCCGGTAATCAAGCCAATGACTGTTGGCGGAATTCCGATGGGGCTTGTTGCAGCAGTGATCGCATACTTCGTCACCAAGAAGGCATCTGAAGCTTACAGGGAAAAGCGCCGCCAGCGGGACCGTGTCGGGCCGAGCCAGCCGGCGCAAGCGTAATCTAGTATTGAATTGGGTAATGACATGAACATCTCCTCCTCGACAGCTCCCTATCTTCGCCTCGGGGTCAATATCGACCACGTAGCCACCATTCGAAATGCCCGCGGCGGCACGCATCCAGACCCTGTTCGCGCAGCGCATCTGGCAACCGAGGCCGGTGCTGACGGCATCACGGCACATTTGCGCGAAGATCGCCGCCATATTTCCGATGACGATATTGAACGCCTCATGTCAGAGATCACGCGCCCGCTCAACTTCGAGATGGCGGTGACCGATGAAATGCTGGAAATTGCGCTGCGGCACCGCCCGCACGCATGCTGCCTCGTGCCGGAGCGCCGGCAAGAAGTAACAACGGAAGGCGGCCTCGACGTTGCGTCGATATCAAACCATCTCCCCGACTTCATTTCACGCCTGAAAGATGCCGGCATGCGCGTTTCCCTCTTTATCGACCCCGATGAACGTCAGATAGATGCCTCACAAAGGGTACGCGCCGATATCGTTGAGTTGCATACGGGCCCTTACTGTCATGCCGCAATTGATGGCGACCAGGCAAGAATACGCGCAGAACTTGAGAAACTTGCCGAGACCGCAAAAAGCGCTGCGGGTGTTGGTCTTGAAGTGCATGCCGGGCATGGCCTCACATTCGATACGGTTTACGCGGTGGCCACGATGCCCGAGGTTGTCGAGTTGAATATCGGTCACTTCCTTATCGGAGAAGCGATCTTCGGCGGTCTGCATTCCACGATCGGACGCATGCGTGGCCTTATGGACAAGGCCCGAGCGGAAGCCAATGGCCAGGTGAGTGCATAAGGCGCGATCCGAAAAATGATCATCGGACTTGGAAACGACCTGATCGATATCCGGCGCATCGAACAGACCATCGAGCGCTATGGAGAGCGTTTCCTGGATCGCATCTTTACAGACATCGAGCGGGAACGCTCCGACAGGAGAAATCAGCGCGCGGCCTCCTACGCAAAGCGGTTTGCTGCCAAGGAGGCCTGTTCGAAAGCGCTTGGGACGGGCATACGCAAGGGTGTCTTCTGGCGCGACATGGGTGTTGTGAACCTGTCCTCGGGACGCCCGACACTTGCACTGACCGGTGGCGCCGCTGTGCATCTTGAGCGTATTACGCCTCAAGGGTGCGCTGCGCGTATCGATTTGACAATCACCGACGATTTTCCCCTGGCTCAGGCGATCGTGATTATTTCGGCGGTTCCCCGGGCGAATGAGGGTTGATTCCTGTATCAATGATGTGTTCGCCCACAGTTTGCTTTGCCCAGCACGAGCAGTTATAGGGGCGTCAGCCAGAGTCCCGGAATGCTTGAATCATGAAGAAGGATCGCGACGCAATGAGCGTAGAGGCTGACACGAAGAAAGGCCAAGGTGGGGGCTTTGCCGACACGATACGCGTTGTCGTTCATGCGCTTATCCTTGCCATGGTCGTGCGCGTCTTCCTCTATCAACCATTCAATATCCCTTCAGGTTCGATGATCCCGACGCTTCTCGTGGGCGATTATCTATTCGTTTCCAAATTCAGCTACGGCTATTCGAAATATTCCTTTCCATTTTCGCCCAATCTTTTCGAAGGACGCATATGGGCGAGCGATCCGAAGCGTGGTGATGTTGCTGTTTTCAAACTGCCACGGGACAACAAGACCGATTACATCAAACGGGTCATCGGCTTGCCCGGCGATGAGATCCAGATGGTCTCCGGTGTTCTGCATATCAACGGCAAGGGCATAAACCGGAAACGCATCGATGATTTCATCATGAAAGATGCATTCGGCAATGTTCGCCGCGTTGCTCGCTATGAAGAAACCTTGCCCAATGGCGTCAAATACCCGGTGTTGGATCTCGTGCCGCAGGGTGTGGGTGACAACACCTCCGTCTACAAGGTGCCGGAAGGGCACTATTTCATGATGGGGGACAACCGGGATAATTCGACTGACAGCCGTGTGGCGAGTGCAGTCGGTTACGTTCCGTTCGAGAATTTTGTCGGCCGCGCCGAAATCATCTTCTTCTCAACCGGCGGCGATGCGCCATTCTATGAGGTCTGGCGTTGGCCTGGCTCCATACGCTGGGGCCGGTTCTTCCAGTTGGTCGATTAGGTGCCGGCGAAATCTGCGAAAAGATCTGAGGAACTCGCAGAAGCACTGGGCCATGTGTTTGTCGATCCCGGATTGCTGCGCCGGGCGCTGACCCATTCAAGCGCAAAAGCGGGCGCGCAACAGGCGCTCGACTATGAACGGCTGGAGTTTCTTGGCGACCGGGTGCTGGGTCTCGTGATCGCCGACCTTCTGCTGGACCAGTATCCACGCGCAAGCGAAGGTGAACTTGCCCGGCGATTCAACCGGCTTGTACGCAAGGAGACCTGCGCAAGCGTTGCCGAGGAAATAAGCCTCGGCGATTACGTCATCATGAGCACCAACGAGGCAAAGAGTGGCGGAAGAGCCAAGAAGACTATTCTTGGCGATGCATGCGAAGCGGTGCTTGGTGCACTGTTTGTGGATGGTGGATTTGAGGCTGCGCGCGCGATCATCCGCAAATTGTGGTCTGGGCATCTCGGTGATGATGGAGAGCCTCTCAGAGACGCCAAGTCTGCGCTTCAGGAATGGGCACAGGGACAGGGGCTTGATCTGCCGGAGTATATTGTTTCGGCCCGCGAGGGCCCTGACCATGAGCCGCATTTCACGACACGTGTGAAAGTGCAGGGCATGCTTGAAGCCAAGGGCAGGGGCGCGAACAAGCGTGCCGCTCAACAGGCAGCCGCCAAAGCCATGCTGCTACGCGAAGGCATATGGAAAAATGCAGATTGAACGCGAATCCCAAAAATGCGCCATAGTCGCCCTCATCGGCGCTCCCAATGCTGGAAAATCTACCCTCGTCAATCAATTGACAGGCGCCAAGGTCTCAATTGTCACCCACAAGGTACAGACGACCCGCGCCCGGATACGGGGCATTGCCATTGAAGGCGAAAGCCAGCTTGTCCTCGTGGACACGCCGGGTATCTTCGCGCCGAAACGGCGCCTGGATCGCGCCATGGTTGACGCCGCCTGGGGCGGTGCGCGCGATGCAGATATCACACTCCTACTGATCGACGCGGCCAAGGGGCTGAATAGCGAGGCGAAAAACATCCTCAAGGGTCTCGAAAATGTGGGTGGACCAAAACTGCTGATCCTGAACAAGGTCGATCTGCTCAAAAAGGAAGCCCTGCTTCAACTCACCGGCAAAATTTCCGGAACCGCCAAGTTTGACGAAACATTCATGGTTTCCGCCCTGAATGGCGATGGTGTAGCCGATCTCAAATCCTATTTGGCCGAACACGCGCCGGCGGGGCCCTGGCTGTATCCGGAAGATCAGATTTCCGATGCACCGATGCGGCATCTGGCAGCGGAAATCACCCGGGAAAAACTGACCCTGAGATTGCATCAGGAGTTACCCTATGCATCAACGGTCGAGACTTCCCTTTGGAAAGAGTTGAAAGGCGGGCGTGTGCGCATTGAGCAGACCGTCTATGTGATGCGCGACAGCCAAAAGAAGATTGTGCTCGGCAAAAACGGGCAGACGATCAAGAATATCTCCATGGAAGCCCGTAAGGAGCTTTCAGGAATACTGGGTGTTCCCGTCGACCTTTTTCTGTTCGTCAAGGTTCGGCAGAAATGGGGAGAAGACCCTGAACGATATGCGGAAATGGGTCTGGAGTTCCCGAAGAATTGAGAAGGCATACGGCAACAGATGCAATGGTCGGACGAAGGCATTGTCCTTGCCTCGCAGTCACACGGTGAAACGAGTGCGATTGTCGAGATTCTAACGCGCGACCATGGCCGGCATCTGGGGCTGGTGCATGGCGGGCGGTCAAAACGGATGCGCCCCATTCTGCAAACAGGCAATCTCATAAGAGCCGAGTGGCGTGCCAGGCTTTCAGAGCATCTCGGGAAATACGCCATAGAGCTTCTTGAAGCGCACGCGGCGCGCGTATTTGATGACCGTGCAGCACTTGCCGGACTCAATACATTGACCGCGCTCGCCCGCTTGCTGCCCGAGCGCGAACCCCACCAGCCGCTCTATGAGGTCACCAGGTTGGTTCTTGAAGCCCTGTCGGAAGGCGATCATTGGCCGGCTTTGCTGGTGCGTTGGGAGTTGGCGTTGCTCGAAGAGCTTGGGTTCGGCCTTGATCTGGATTCCTGCGTCGCGTCAGGCGAGACGGGCAATCTGATATACGTTTCACCGAAAAGCGCGCGGGCGGTAAGCGGTGATGCGGGCGCCCCCTATGGGGACAAGCTCCTGGCCCTTCCGGCCTTTCTCCTGCCCGGGAACGGCGGTGAAGCGACTCCAACGCCGCAGGACATTGCCAACGGCTTCATTCTGACAGGCTATTTTCTGGAAAAAAATGTGTGGCAACCACGCAATATTTCACAGCCTCAGGTTCGGGCTCGCCTCATGGTGAGGTTGGGGAGTTGAAACGAATTTTTTAATTTTTCGCAGTTCTATGGGCGTTGTGCGACTCACTTGCTTGGGCTAATCGTGGAACATGGGTGAACACGACACTATCGATAGCGGTTCGGAATCCGTCAGCCTGCGAGAGGCGCTGGAAGAGCGTTACCTCGCCTATGCGCTCTCGACCATCATGCATCGGGCTTTGCCCGACGTGCGCGACGGCCTGAAGCCGGTCCACCGGCGCCTGCTCTACGCCATGCAGCAATTGAAGCTCGACCCAGAAGGCGGTTTCAAGAAATGCGCCCGCGTTGTTGGCGATGTAATCGGCAAATATCATCCTCATGGAGACCAGGCTGTCTATGACGCGCTGGTCCGTCTCGCCCAGGATTTTGCCGTGCGCTATCCGCTGATTGAGGGGCAGGGGAACTTCGGCAATATCGACGGCGATAATGCCGCGGCGATGCGCTACACCGAAGCCAAGCTCACCGATGTCGCGGCCGCACTTCTTGAGCATATCGGCGACGACACTGTCGATTTCCGAGAGACATATGACGGTGAAGAAGCGGAACCGGCCGTCCTGCCGGCGAACTTCCCAAACCTGCTCGCCAATGGGGCGACAGGCATCGCCGTTGGAATGGCGACGAGTATCCCGCCACATAATGCAGGAGAGCTGTGCGACGCAGCGCTCCATCTGATCAAACACCCCAATGCCCGGGTGGACAAGCTCGTCGAGTTTGTTCCCGGTCCTGATCTTCCCACCGGTGGCATCGTTGTCGAGCCCAGGGACTCAATCATCGAGGCTTACAAGACCGGACGCGGGGGTTTTCGCGTCCGTGCCAGGTGGGAGAAAGAGGATCTGGGGCGTGGCGGTTACCAGATCGTGGTCACGGAAATTCCCTATCAAATACAAAAAGCGCGGCTGATCGAGAAGATCGCCGATCTGATGCAGGCGAAAAAACTGACGCTTCTGGCTGATATCCGCGATGAATCCGCAGAAGAGATCCGACTTGTCCTGGAGCCGAAGAGCCGTACGGTCGAGCCCGAACTTCTGATGGAATCTCTCTTCAAGGTCACCGACCTTGAGTCCCGCATATCGCTTAACATGAACGTGCTGAGCCGCGGCAAAGTGCCAAACGTGCTGGGTCTGCGGCAAGTGCTTCGCGAGTGGCTCGATCACCGACAGGTCGTGCTTGTGCGGCGTTCGAAGGATCGGCTAGCAAAAATCCAGCACCGTCTCGAGGTTCTGGACGGCTATCTCATTGCCTATCTCAACCTCGATGAGGTGATCCGCATCATCCGCTATGAAGATGAGCCGAAGCAGGAGCTGATGCGCGCCTTCAAGCTGAGCGACGTGCAGGCGGAAGCCATTCTGAATATGCGATTGCGGTCATTGCGCAAGCTCGAGGAAATGGAAATCCGCACTGAACACGACAAGCTCAAGGCGGAACAAAGCGACCTGACCAAGCTGCTGAAGTCGGAAGACAAACAGTGGTCACACATTGCGTCAGAAATCAGGGAAATCAGGGCCAAGTTCGGCGCCAAGACGGAGTTGGGACGGCGCCGCACCAGTTTTGCCGACGCGCCTGACGTCGAAGCTGATATTGCTTCGGCCATGATTGAGAAAGAACCGGTGACGATCCTGCTGTCGGAAAAAGGTTGGATCCGCGCCATGCGTGGGCACATCGAAGACACGTCAGGACTACAGTTCAAGGAAGGCGACGCGCTCAAGAGTGCCCGGCCTGCGCAGACCACAGATACGCTGGTTCTGTTTGCGACCAACGGCAAATTCTACTCGCTCAGCGCAGACAAACTGCCCGGCGGACGTGGCCACGGCGAGCCGGTGCGCCTCATGGTTGAGTTGGAGGAAAACCACGACATTGTTGAGATGTTCGTCCACCAACCGGGCCGGAAGCTTTTGGTCGCATCTAGTGCCGGTTATGGCTTTGTGGTCGGTGAAGACGATGTAGTTGCCATGACGCGCAAGGGCAAACAGGTGCTCAACGTCTCACAACCGGATGAGGCTGTCGTTTGTGCGCCTGCTGACGGAGACATGGTAGCGGTTATCGGCGAGAACCGGAAAATGCTCTGCTTCGCGTTGAAGGAACTCAACGAAATGACGCGCGGACGCGGCGTTCGCCTGCAACGTTTCAAGGACGGCGGGTTGGCGGACATAAAGACCTACAACAAGAAAGAAGGGTTGACCTGGATTGACTCATCGAACCGCACATGGACCGTCAACGACCTGAAGGACTGGACCGGAGCAAGGGCACAGGCAGGCCGCCTGCCACCCAAGGGCTTCCCCAAGGCAAACCAGTTCGGTCCTAAATTCTGATTCTTCGGCCACTCTGAAATCGGAAGTGAATCTGCGATGAAACCTCAATTGAAGCGTGCGGAGGCAGAACATGCAGATGACATTCGCGCGCTGGTACGCACGGCTTATGAAATGTATGTCGAGCGGATGGACCGTGAACCCGCACCCATGCTCGCCGACTATGAGGGCCTGATTGATCAGCAGATCGTAACTGTGGCGCTTATGGGTGACGCGGTCGCCGGCGTGCTAATTTGCTATCCGCAAGGAGACCAGTTGCATGTCGAGAATGTCGCCGTCAGTCCGGACTTCCAGGGACACGGGATCGGCGGATTGCTTATGACGAACGCAGAGCAGCAGGCGCAATCCCAAAACATCTCGAAGATCGGCCTCTATACCAATGAGGTGATGACCGAGAATTTTCCATTCTACGAGGCGCTCGGGTTCCAAATTCGTGAGCGCGCGATGCAGGACGGCTACGCTCGCATTTTCTTCGAAAAGACGTTGAATGGAACAGAATAACCCGCTGATACTCTTCCTCTATCCGCGCATCCAACCATCAGAAGTCAGGAACTCCTGAGGTCCGAAGCGGCTTTTGTAGGCCATCTTCGCCGACCCCTGGATCCAGTATCCGAGATAGACGTAGGGCAGTCCAAGCTGGCGCGCGAACTCCACATGTTCAAGGATCATATGAGTGCCGAGACTGCGCGACGAGACGGCGGGATCGAAAAAGCTGTAGACCATTGAAAGGCCGTCGCTCAGACGATCGCAAAGTGCCACTGCAATGAGTTGGCGTTCATCACTGTCCTCATAGAGATCACAATCCTCCGGCAGCGAGTGTGCGGGAGCCCTGTATTCTGTAAGAAACGTATTGACCACGCTGTCCTCGATCATCATTGCGTAGTCGAGAACCGTCATATCGGCCATGCCGCCATCGCCGTGGCGATTGTCGATATAGGTTCGGAAAAGAGAATATTGTTCCGACGTCGGTACAGCGCCACAACGGCTAACATTCAAATCCTGATTGGACTGCTGCACGCGTTTGAAGCTGCGTTTCTGCTCGAATTCATTGACGACAATTCGAACCGGCACACATGCCGTACAGCCATCGCAATAGGGTGTGTAGGCAATATTCTGGCTGCGTCGGAAACCGCCCTTGAGCAGCCTGTCGATCAGTTTTCCGGAACGGCCGTGAGAGAGATGCGTGAACAGTTTGCGCTCAAGCCGGCCCGGCAGATACGGACACGGCTGCGCCGTCGTTATGTAGAATTGCGGAAAGTCGGTCTTGTGTTCGCTCACGGTTTTCCCGGCTTTGGGGACTTGATTGTCCCGTTCTGAGTGACGCGCCCCCTATAGGGAATAATAGAACGGCGCAAAGAAAGAATAGGCGAGCCAGATGATCACGATCAAGGGTGCTCCCGCAATCATGAAATCGCGAAAACGATAATGTCCAGGACCCATGACAATCAGGTTCGTCTGATACGCAATCGGCGTGGCAAAGGAACAATTGAGCGCGAAGATCATCCCATAAACGAAAGGAGTGGGATCGGCCCCGATCTGATTGGCCGCACTAACGACAATCGGCGCAAACAGAGCGGCTGTCGCGTGGTTGCTTAAGAAGTTCGTCAGGATTGCCACCAGCAGGAACAAGGCCGACAGCAACACCGCAGGGCCGTATCCTGAGAACACTTTGACCACCTGATGGGCAAGGAATTCAGCACCCCCAGTAGCCTCAAGCGCCACGGCCATCGCGAAGGCCGTGCCGATGAGAAAGAATATCTTTGCATCAAACGCCCGAGCGGCCTGGGGCACAGTGAGCGCACCGACGAGGATCATGCCGATCACCCCGGCTATTGCAGCAATGGAAATCGGAACATATCCGCTTGCTGCGGCAACGATCATGGCCAGGAACACAATCATCGCGCTTTTGGCATGATGAGGCACGGGAAGTTCAGCCCTTGAGCGGGCCAGCAGCAAGAGATCGCGATGTTCGCGCAGATACCGAACAGCCTGGGGCGTACCGAGCAGCAGCAGCACATCTCCGGCAACCAGGCGAATCTTATGAAACGGGTCGTGGATCATCCGGCTGTGGCGTTCGATGCCAAGCAGAGTGCACCCGGTATCGAATTTGAACCGTTCAGGCCGAAGCGTGCCTCCAATGCGCGGCGAACCCGGCGCAATGACGACTTCCGTCATAATCAAACGTTCGCGCCGTTGCTGGGGCTCATCGCCATCCACCTGCAGATCGTCCATCTTTGCAAGATCACCGATCACCGTTCGATCGTGAGCAATGGCATCCATCAGAACCCGGCGCGTGGCCGCAATCATCAGAATGTCACCCTGCTGCAGTGCCAAGTCTTCAAACGGCGGCAGAACAGAGTGCCCACCTCGCTGCACCAGCTTCACCGTCATGTGGTGGATTCCGGGGAACATGCCAGCGACAGACTTTATGCCGATCCAGGGATGTTCCTCATTTAGGGCGATCTGAGCGATGAAATGCTTTCCCCGCTCGCTGTCAGTCTGACCCAGCACCGGGCTCGGTTTGATCAGACGCGGCACGACGAAAATGACGTAGAGCCCGCCAATCGATGCGAGCAGCAGTCCGGGCACGGAAAAGTCGAAAAAGTTGATCCTCGCCATGCCGTTGGCTTCAGCAACCGTTACCGCGATGAGATTGGCGGACGAGCCGATCAGTGTTGTCATGCCGCCGAGTATGGCGATGAAACTGAGCGGCATGAGGACATGCGCTGCGGTCTTGCCCAGACGGGCCGCCAGCGCACTCAGGATCGGAATGAAAAGAACCACGACCGGCGTGTTGTTGAGAAACGCGCTGATCAGCGCTGCAACAATCAGGATGGAGGGCAGGGCGGCTCCAGGCGCAATCTTTATCAGGCCGCGGAAGATCTGCGTGGATTTCTCAATGGTTCCCGTCTGTATCAGCGCCTGACCGACCATCAGCAGCGCCAGGATGGTGAAGACGACGGGATTGGCGAAGCCGGCAAGGAGCGTCGTTATGTCTACTGACATACGCCCCGGCGTTGTGGGGAGGGGAAAGAAATGGAAGAGCGCGAGCAGGGCGAGAACAGTCAGTCCTGCTGACAACTCCAGCGGTATCCGGTCAATCGCAAACAGGACAATGGCGGCAAGAATGATTGCGAACGTGACCCACATATGGGCCTGCTCGATTCCACCAAGAAGACTCATGCCACCAATATTAGGGTAGAATCATCTTCCCATCGCCACCAAATCAATAGGGATGTGGATAGATCGTTATGTGCGTCTGTAGGCGTTTGCCCGTTCTTCGGAATTGATAACCACGGTACCGGCCACAAAGTCATGCAGGCAGCGCTTGCGTGCATTGAAGGGAGCGATCAGCAGAATGAATGGCGTCAGAACAACTACGGACACGTAATAAAGAACCGCATGAAAGGCGGCGAGGAGAGCATACATGGGCGCGCCATACCAGGTGCGCATCTGCAGGTCGGTCGCTCGCATACCAATGGTTGCCGATTGCGGGCTTGAGAGCGTGTAGGCGTTGTAGGCGAGTGCAACCGCCGGGAAGGCAATACCGAACAGCAACCATGCCAATCCGAGCGTAAAAATGCCGGCAAAAAACAACAGAACGTAGGTGGCGACCGTCAGCGAGAAAATGATCACAATGTCGATCAGAAACGCCATGATGCGCCGGCTCAACACGCCTTCGAAATATTCGCGCTGCGTTGCTGGATCATATGCGTGCGGTTTATCCGACGTTTCGAAGCTCAACTGCTGCTGGCTTCCGCCGGGACCCGAACGGGCTGAGCTGGACATGGACCAAAGGCCTCCTGCATCTATTGAATGTACCCTATAGATGGTGATTGTCCGGCCAAGCAGCAAGTGCCAGCGGTCTGAAAGCTAGTATGGGCTGGAACTGGGTTCTGCCCCGCGAACCCGTTCCGCCTCAAACCCTGCAGCCTTGATTTTTTCCATGATCTGCTTGGCGTGGGCAGCATCTTTGGTTTCGATCACGATATCGAGCGACGCACCCTTGGCAGGTACGTCAAGCAAAGTTCGCCTGTGCGAAACCTCAAGAATGTTGGCGCCAGCTTCTCCGAGCATGGTCGAAATCTTGCCCAGCACCCCGGGCTGGTCATGTATTGTGAAGCGCAGCGCGATAATTTTTTCTTCATACCCCAGTCCGCGAACGAGGATGGACGCCAGCATGCGAGGGTCGATATTGCCCCCGGTCAGGACCAGGCCAACTTTCTTGCCCTTGAACCGCTCGGGCTCCTTCAAAAGGGCTGCCAATCCAGCGGCCCCGGCTCCTTCAGCCATGGTCTTCTGAATTGTGAGAAGCGTGCAGATGGCGCGTTCAAGCGCAGTCTCGTCGACAAGAATGATGTCGGACACGAGGTCGCGGACGATCGGAAGCGTAAGTTCTCCCGCCGCCTTAACCGCGATGCCCTCAGCCAGGGTCTGACCGCCGCATGTGGGCTGCTCGCCGCGCACGCCGTGGAACATTGAGGGGAAAAGATCGGCTTCAACACCAATTATCTCGATTTCAGGTTTGAGGGCCTTCGCAGCCAACGCACAGCCGGCAATCAGACCACCCCCGCCGATCGGAATAACGATCATGTCCAGGTCCGGCTCATCCGCAAGCATTTCCAGCCCGACAGTCCCCTGTCCGGTAATCACTAGCGGATCATCGTAAGGGTGAACGAATGTGAGATTGCGCTCCTGAGCGATTTCGTCGGCCATGCCGCGTGATTCCAAGAGTGTTTCTCCGGAAAGAACAACTTTCGCGCCAAGGGCTTCGGTGTTTCCAACTTTAACGAATGGCGTGCCCTCCGGCATGACGATGATCGCGGGGATGTTCAGACGGCCTGCATGATAAGCTACGGCCTGTGCATGATTTCCGGCCGAAATGGCGATCACGCCACGCTTGCGTTCGTCCTCGTTGAGGGAAGAAAGTTTCAGATAGGCACCGCGATCCTTGAAGGAATTGGTGAATTGCAGGTTTTCGTATTTGACGAAAACTTCAGCCCCGGTGAGAGCGGAGAGCTTGGGTGCAGCAATCAGCGGAGTACGAACGACATGTCCTTTGAGCGCATCGGCTGCTTTTTCGATATCTTCCAGCGAAGCGGCATATTTGGTCGGCGTCTTCTCGATCACCGCCACGTCAGTGCCCCTGGTTGAGGAGCCGGGCGGCCTGGGGCGCAAAATAAGTCAGAACACCGTCAGCGCCAGCCCGCTTGAATGCGACGAGGCTTTCCATGATGACCTTTTCACCATCGAGCCAACCGTTTTGCGCAGCTGCCATGAGCATCGCATACTCGCCCGACACCTGATAAACGAATGTCGGCATCGCAAAAGTCTCTTTCACGCGTTGAACGACGTCGAGATAGGGCAGGCCCGGCTTGACCATCACCATGTCCGCACCTTCGGCGATGTCCAACTCAACCTCGCGCAAAGCTTCATCCGTGTTCGAGGGATCCATTTGATATGTGCGCTTGTCGCCCTTCAGGGCTGCCGTGGAACCGGTGGCATCACGGAAGGGCCCGTAAAAGGCGGACGCATATTTGGCCGCATAGGACATGATCTGGGTGTCCTTGTGACCGCCCTGCTCAAGTGCCTCACGAATGGCACCGACACGCCCATCCATCATATCGGAGGGCGCGATAATGTCGGCTCCGGCCTCTGTCTGAACCAATGCCTGCTGGACCAGTGCATCAAGCGACCGGTCATTGTCGATCTTATCGCCGGTCATCAGGCCGTCATGGCCGTGGCTCGTGTAAGGATCGAGTGCTACATCGCAGATAAGCCCGAGATCAAGCACCTTCTCCTTGATGGCGCGAACCGTTTGGCACACCAGATTGTCCGGATTGAAAGCCTGTGACCCGACTTCATCCCTCAATTCAGGGTCCGTGTAGGGGAAAACGGCCATTGCCGGGATATCCAATTCTTCCGCCTCTTTTGCCGCTTCCACGGCCTGGTCGACCGAAAACCGTTCCACACCGGGCATTGAATCAACCGGGGTGCGGACATTTTTTCCGTCGACAACGAAAATCGGCCAGATCAGATCGTCTGGCGTGAGAATATTCTCCGCAACAAGCCGGCGGGACCATGGCGCTTTTCTGTTCCGGCGCATCCGGACAGAAGGGAACCCCGATGAAACCGCATCGCCATCAGATGTTGATGAGCTCTCGTCACGCTTGGCGCGTTCGGCACCAATGGAAATAGGTCGTCCGGAAGAAGACATGGCGCAAACCGTTTTTCAAAAAGGGATGACGCTTAAAGCTAGCACCGTGCGCGCGCGCTCGCCAGTCCACTTCGCCAAAAGCGTTAGCACGTCATCGAACCAACACGCTACTCGCAAAAATTGCTGTGTCTGCGTTCTGCAAGATCATAGTGGAAGTGATCCTTGTGAGACTCGTTGGCCAAGGGCCCCAACACCGTTCCAAACAGGGCGCACGCGCCGTTGTGGATGTCATAAAGAAAAGCAGACTCCGGCGCGTAGGGTTTGGTCTCGACAGGTTTGGGCGGCTCGGTCTGATTGGTTTTGTCCGCGGGGTCGGCATGAACGACCGGACCTGGCGGAACATCCGCCTTGGCAGCATCGGTCGAAGATGTCTGCTCGCCCTCCGGGATTTCCGGTGGCGGCACGGCCCAACTATCAAGCACTGTAATCCATCGGCCATTCGCGGTCTTGAATTCCGCCATATCCAACGCGTTGGCACGTGCGTGTTCGGAAATGCGTTTGCCAGGCGCGTTGTACCGGTTGCGGCATACATATGATGCGACATTGCGAATATCGGTAATTTTAGCCTTCAGATGTTTCTGCGCAGACGGCTGCAAAACCGTGTCGGCCCAGGCATTCAGGGTCGCTGCAAGCCCGCAGGTCACGCGTGCCGGCGGGTTGATTTTTATCGGCGTGTCTTTTCCGATCGATGACAGTTCAATTGGTGCAGGTGTTCCACAAACGCCTTCACGTATAGGTTCCAGAGACTTGTAAACGACACCGGTATCGGCAAGCAGCATTTCGCAGCGATCAGCTGCATCCTGCGCCTCCTGTGCGGTCCATGTCGGTGCCTCGATGTCACGCGGATGAGGGGGGGCGGGCGGCTCCAGCCTTTTCGGATTGCGTTCTGGCAACGGGATACCGGTTGGAACGCTGTCTTCCGGCTGGGGCGGCGTCTGCTGTGCCGCCGCTGCGCCGACGCAACACACCAGCGCCGATGACAGCGCGGCGGTGCGAATTCCCAATGGTGCCACCCACCGGCGTCTGCGTTGAATCGTCTTAATCATGTGACAAATACTTGAGGAATCTCCAGTCCGATGTATAGCTCCATTCCGCAACATCAAGGGCAGTTCTCTATCGATGGACCAATGAGCAAGAGCCAAGACATACTATTGGAACAAAGAGGAAGATGCGGCGTCGCTACACTCAATCGGCCGCGTACCCTCAATGCGCTCAGCTATCCCATGATCGCTGAGCTGGAGGCCCACTACATCAAGTGGGCTGAGGATCCCTTTATCTATGGGGCGGTGCTGAGGTCCGCATCCGACCGCGCATTCTGCAGCGGTGGCGATCTAAAAACCATCTACAAGGCGCGAGAATCAGGCAAGCTCGACACAATCCTCGAGAAATATGCCAGTGAGTATCAGCACAACTGGACGCTCGACCGCTTCATGAAGCCACATGTGGCGCTCATGAACGGGATCGTGTTTGGCGGCGGTGTCGGGGCGTCGCTCTATGGAACCCACAAGGTTGCGGGCGAAAACTATCGCCTGGCCATGCCGGAAGTGCGCATCGGTTTCTTTCCCGATGTCGGAGCCACCTATTTCCTGCCGCGGATGCCAGGCCAACTCGGGCTCTATCTTGCTCTGACAGGCAATCCAATCGATCGCGCGGACGCATACGCGCTCGGCCTTCTTACCCACTGCATCGATGCGACTGAATTCGAGGAAATTTGCGAAGCCCTGTCGGAAGCCGAACCGGTCGACCCATTGCTCGATAACCGCCATACCGACCCCGGCCCCTCTTCGCTGATGGCAATGCAGGACCAGATTGATCGGTATTTTTCCCAGAGTTCAGTCGATGCGATTCTCTCCGCTCTTGACGATGCAAGCGGTGAAGAAAGCGACTGGGCGAAGGAGACCGCCACAACAATCCGCAGGAATTCGCCGCTCAGCTTGAAGGTGGCGTTCCGGCAGCTAACAGCCTATGGCCAACTCTCGCTGGACGCGGCACTGGCGCTCGAAGCACGCATTGCCTATGCATTTTTGACAGGTGAGGAACTCTATGAAGGGGTTCGGGCGTTGCTCGTGGATAAGGACGGAAGTCCAAATTGGTCTCCGGCGAAACTCGAAGACGTGAGTGACGAGATGGTCGACGCAATCCTTGCCGCGGGCAGGGCACCCGGCTTCTCGCCGACAAACCCGTTTGTTTGAGTTTGTCTGCGAAAAATTTACGAGTTTTTAAGCTTTCCTCTTAAGTCGATCTTAGCCCGCCTCAGGTAGTCTCTTTCCACATAAGGGGAGACTGCAAACAAAAAGAGGCAGGTATGAGCGTCGCATATGACATGAGTCACGAGGGGGTGGCTGAGACCGTCGATCTCAAGGATCAGTACCTTAAGTCACTTCGGATGATTGAGCGGTTGCACCGTTTGCTGCTCGACGTCATCAAGGATGAATTCGAGCGTCTTGGACATTCGGACGTAAACAGCGTTCAGGCTTTGCTGTTGTTCAATATCGGGGACGCGGAATTGACGGCAGGTGAGTTGAAGGGCCGTGGCTACTATCTCGGCTCCAACGTGTCGTACAATCTCAAAAAGCTGGTTGAATCCGGCTACATTCATCATCAGCGTTCGACAAAAGACCGGCGTTCTGTGCGGGTCAGCCTCACCGAGAAAGGCAAAGATGTCTGCAAGGTGATCAACGAACTCTATGATCGGCAAATGACGTCGCTTGAGAAAGTAGGCGGCGTGAATGGCACCGATCTTGATGGGATGAATGACGCGCTGTTTCGACTGGAGCGTTTCTGGGGCGATCAGATCCGCTACCGTCTTTAATCCAGAGCATTTGTCAGCCTACTTGAGCCCCGGGAGTGAAATCCCGGGGTTTTTTCTTGCCCAAATACAATGTCTCGAATTTTCGCCCAATTCGGTTGGCAGTATGGCGCCGCCTGCCAAAGAGGGATTCCAGAAATGCGAGATACGATCGGGGTAACGGTGGATAACGAATATGAGACACTTGGTCGGTCTTTGTTAACCACCGGGAGCCTATTGTAATGGAGCAGCGTTTGAGTCCGCTGCCCGGATGGGGTCCGGAAGTAAGGACAGGAAAAGTGCCGGTCAAAGTATTGCGTACGACCAAGATTATATTTTCATGCATCTCATCTGCACTCGTTTTCACCACTCTCTCGGTGTGGGCTGACAGTGCTGTTGCTGATGTCGGATCAGAACAATGGGCCAGGAACTGGAGCAACGCGCCCACTTCCTATGGCACCTATAACCGCAACCTGGCGCGGTCCTGGGAAACCGGACAACCCAGGGGACATCCGACCCTCTCAAAGTCGAGTCTTCCACCGCTTTCTGCGGCCATCAAACATTACCAGGCGATTGTCGCCAAAGGCGGATGGCAACCGATTCCCATGGTGCGGCTGAAGGCTGGAGTTCGACACAACGGTGTTGTTTTGTTGCGGCGGCGGCTTGAACTGACCCGCGACCTTGCGCCCACCCGGGGCCATTCGCCACGTTTTGACTATCGTCTAACTGAAAGCGTAAGACGTTTTCAGATGCGGCACGGGCTATCGCCCACGGGCGCTCTCGACAAGTCGACCATACTGGCGCTCAACGTTCCGGCAAAAGCACGGCTGCAACAGCTGAAGACCAACCTGGTGCGGTTGCGCAGACTTACGAATTCGGCGAGCAAGAGATATGTCGTCGTCAACATTCCCGCAGCCCAGATTGAAGCCGTTGAGAATGATCAAGTGGTATCGCGCCATGCCGCCGTGGTCGGCAAGGTGGACCGTCAGACGCCGTTGCTCCGCAGCCAGATCCATCAGATCAACTTCAATCCCTATTGGCATATCCCGCAGAGTATCGTTCGCAAAGACCTGGTGCCCAAAGCGCGCCTCTACGCGCACCGCGGCAAAGACATCCTGAGCGAATACCGCATTGAGGCCTTCAAGGGTGGGAAGAAGCTCGACCCGCGCCGGATCAACTGGAACTCGTCAGCGGTCTACGGCTACTCCTACCGGCAGGAGCCATGGAAAGACAATTCCATGGGTTTTGTGAAGATCAATTTTCACAACAAACACTCGGTGTATATGCATGATACGCCGTCGAAGAGCTTGTTCGCCCGGAATTTTCGGGCGCAAAGTTCAGGCTGCATCCGGGTACAAAACGTCAAGCAGCTCGTCTCCTGGCTATTGCGATCCAACAGTGGATGGGATCTGGGACAGATCGCGCAGGTGGAGCAAACCGGCGTTCGTAAGGATGTAAACCTCAAAAAACGCGTTCCGGTCTATTTCGTTTACGTGACCGCATGGGGCGCGAAAGACGGTACCGTAAATTTTCGCCGGGACTTGTACGGGCGTGATCGCGTCGGAGCGACCGCTTCCGCCTATTAACCTAGATCAAAGCATGGAAGCCGAATGATATGAGAAGATGCCATCGCAATGACGAAGCGGTGGCATTTTTTTATCCGCTCCCGCGACGAATTTGCAGTTAGCAGGAACGTGACTTTTTGAACAATTGGAATGATTGTAATATTGTAAGCCGTGAATCGTGCCTAAAGGTGCGGTAACCCGGCTAAACAGCAACCAGGGCCGCTAGAACCGAGAGATCGCGATGAATTACGACCAGACCTTCGCAAATGCACTGAAAACGATCAAAGAAGAGGGGCGCTACCGGGAGTTTGCAGACATTCGACGCCGATGCGGCAGCTTTCCCACTGCGGAGCATTTCTCCGGCGATTCCAAACGCGACATAAAGGTGTGGTGCAGCAACGACTATCTTGGCATGGGCCAGAATGCCCGTGTTATTGCGGCGATGCATGAGGCGATCGACAATGCGGGCGCTGGATCGGGTGGCACACGCAACATCTCAGGTACGACCCATTACCATGTCGAACTGGAAAGCGAGCTTGCCGATCTGCACCAGAAAGAGGCCGCGCTTCTGTTTACATCGGGCTATGTCGCCAACGATGCCTCCCTCAGCACACTTGTGAAGCTGCTTCCAGGCTGTGTGATTTTCTCCGATGAGAAAAACCACGCTTCGATGATCGAAGGCATACGTCATGGCGGCGGGCCAAAACACATCTGGCGCCACAACGACCTTGCCCATCTTGAAGAGTTGCTGAAGGAGCATGATCTCGACACGCCGAAAATCGTCGCTTTTGAGTCGGTTTATTCGATGGACGGAAATATTTCGCCGATCGAGGACATCTGCGATCTGGCCAAGAAATACAATGCCCTGACATACCTCGATGAAGTGCATGCGGTTGGCCTGTATGGTCCACGCGGTGGTGGCGTTGCCGAGCGCGACGATGTGCTTGCCAAGGTCGATGTCGTCGAAGGCACGTTGGCGAAAGGCTTCGGCCTCATGGGCGGCTACATTGCCGCAAGTTCAGATATTGTCGACGCGATCCGCTCCTTCGCGGTGGGATTCATTTTCACCACCTCGCTTGCGCCCGCAATTGTTGCCGGCGCGCTGACCAGCGTCAGGCATCTGAAAGCAAGCCAGATGGAGCGTGAACGCCACCAGGAGCGTGCGCGCACTCTCAAAAGAAAGCTGCGGGAGGCGGGGCTTCCCGTCATGGAGAATCCGAGCCATATCGTACCGGTAATGATCGGTGACCCGGTTTTGTGCAAGGCACTGACTGATGCGTTGATGGACCGCTACAACATCTATGTGCAGCCCATCAATTATCCGACCGTACCGCGCGGAACCGAACGCATTCGTTTGACGCCGTCACCTCTCCATTCAGATGCCGAAATGGAGCATCTCATCGACGCCCTGAATCAGCTTTGGGGCGAGATGGATCTGAGACGTGCCGCATAGGCCGGACGACAGCAACAAGGAAACGGCGGACCGCGTTTCAGGCCCGAACGGCGAAATTTACATTGAATACAAGCAGGTCGGCCAGACCATGAAGGTGATCGCCGTTGATGCTGCAACGGGCATGGAAGCCGTGATCATGGGTCCTGCGAGTACGGCCCAAACCATGCTGCAACGCGTCGCGGTACGTAAGCTCCAGATGCTGCTTGAGAAAGACGGAAGCGGCTCCGATGTTTCTGGAGATGACGGCGATCGGGACAAACCAGGCTCAAAAGGTTGGATCGCCTAATCCTTGCCGAACATCCGTGTGGCGAATTCCGGGTAAACTTCCCGAATTTCGTCACCGACCGGTCCGCGAATCAATTCCAGCCATTCGGAACTCGGCGGTTCGGTTTCAGGAACCGCATCTCCATCGGGCAGCCCGAACTCAAATCCGGTTTCCCGCTTGATTTCCTCAAGAGTATGGCCCGGGTGCAGGCTCCTGAGCACAAAGCGCCCAGCCTCCCTGTCAAAATCAAACACGCAGCGGCCCGTGACCAGAGCATATGGCCCGCCTGGACGGTAGACATTCGGCTCCGAAACTCCTGGCGCACTGATGAAATCCACCTTCGGGACGAGCGCGCGCGGGGAGTGGTCCTGACGAAAGAGAATGACCCGTGGAATGACAAAATAAAGATAGGCGGATCCAAAAGAGCCGGGAAACCGTGCCTTCGGCTTGTTCGGATCGCCAATCGAAACGAGGTTGATGTTCGCCTGACCATCAATCTGCACGCCACTCAGGAAGAAGGCATCGATACGGCCCTGAGCGGCGCAGTCGAAGAGTTCGCGCGCGCCATCGGTAAAGGTCGGGTTTGAAGTGCGCCCGAGCAACGACACCCGCGTCGCTCCGCCGGAGAGTTGACAGGCAAGAAGAGCCGCAGAACCCGGAATAGGAGAGGCTGCACCCACAGCAATATGCGACAGCCCGTCGAGCATCCGGGCAATCGAGGCGATCATCACTTCTTCAGTGCGAATGCCGCTCATTCAGCGGCTGCCTTGCGGGTCACCCATTTGTCGACATAGGCATCGAAACCATCCTGTGTCTGCGCCATCTCTGCATAGAGCGCCATATGGTCGTGATCGCGTTCATAAAGATGAGGCACGCCGAGCGGCCAGGCGCCGCGTTCAGCTTGCGCAATTCCGGAGACGTAAAGACCCGGGATGGTTCCAGCCGCTGTCTGGGGATCATCGAGCAAATCGTATTCGACAATTTCCTCTACCGTTGCAAATGCGGCCGAAGACGCATGTGCCATAACCATCAGCTCCCGCCGCAAACCGATCCACACATTGCCATTGCGGTCTGCCTTGGCGGCATGAAAGAGAGAAACATCCGGTTTGATAGCTGGCAGGTATACGATCGGATCGTTCTCGCCGAACGGGTTCTCGCCCAGATGCCAGTCATCGCGACGAGCTGCGATATCGGTTCCGATCAGCCCGCGAAGCGGTATGAATGGCACACCTTTTTCACTCGCCTGCAAAGCCGCGTGAATTGCCGGGCAGGTGGTATCACGCATCCTGATTTTCTGCTGTTTGACCGCCTCGGTGAACCGCGGCGCCAGACCTTGTTCACCCAACGTCACGGCCGCCGTTTCAACCTCTGCGACACAGCCTGAGCCAATGAGCAGTTCCGCCTGTATTCCAAATTGGGGAACACCCAGAAGCCGCAGATCCTTCGCACCCCTGCGAACCAGCGCGCGGATGGTCTCCATGGAGCAGGGCGCATACTCCGGCGGCAGCGCGAGCAACGCACCATCGGGGATACGCGCGGCGATCTCTTCGGCGGATGCAAGCAGGTTTGTCATGGGGCTCATTATTTCGTGCGCTGGCGATTCAGGCAACCGGCATATCGATGCCATATATAACGGAATTTCTGGGATTTCTTGGCGTCCGGCCACAACATGTGGTAAGGGGCCCGCAAACGTTCCCTTGAGATGACTCGCGACACGGTCGTTGCGCCGTTTCACGATCACCCACACCACACGGAGGCATGAGATGTCGGTTGCGGATGTTGCAGAGTATGAGGGCCGCGTTCCGGGTTTTTTTGTACGGTCCGTTGAAGACAGCGATCCGGAAATCTGGGCTGCCATTCAAGGGGAGCTCGGACGCCAGCAGAATGAGATCGAACTGATCGCCTCCGAAAACATCGTTTCGCGCGCAGTGCTTCAAGCAGTCGGGTCTGTTTTGACCAACAAATACGCGGAAGGCTATCCGGGCCGGCGCTACTACGGCGGCTGCGAGCATGTCGATATTGCCGAACGGCTGGCCATCGAGCGGGTGACACGGTTGTTCGGTTGTGAATTCGCGAATGTACAGGCCAACTCCGGATCGCAGGCCAATCAGGGCGCGTTCATGGCGCTTGCCAAACCCGGCGACACGATTCTGGGGCTCAGCCTTGCCGCCGGTGGGCATCTCACCCATGGCGCGCCGCCGAACCAGTCGGGAAAGTGGTTCAACGCCGTGCAATATGGCGTGCGGCGTGAAGATGACCTTGTCGATTTCGACGAGGTTGAGAAGCTTGCACAGGAGCACAAGCCAAAAATCATTATTGCCGGAGGTTCCGCCTATCCGCGCGTTTTCGAATTCGCCCGATTTCGCGAGATTGCCGATGCGGTTGGCGCGTATTTTTTGGTCGACATGGCGCACTTTGCCGGGCTCGTCGCGGCAGGCGTTCATCCGAGCCCGTTCCCGCACGCCCATATTGCAACCTCGACGACCCACAAGACATTGCGTGGACCGCGCGGTGGTTTGATCCTGACCAATGACGAAGCGCTGGCGAAAAAGATCAACTCGGCAATTTTCCCTGGCATTCAGGGTGGACCGTTTATGCACACAATTGCAGCCAAGGCCGTTGCGTTTCATGAAGCCTTGCAACCCTCTTTCAAACTCTATTGCCAGCAAGTCGTAGACAATGCACGAGCGCTTGGAACCGCCTTGCAGGACGGTGGGCTCGATCTCGTGTCAGGAGGCACTGATACGCATGTCCTGCTGGTCGACCTCAGGCCCAAGGGATTGACAGGTAGGGATGCCGAAAATGCGCTCGGCCGCGCCAATATCACGTGCAACAAGAATGGTGTTCCGTTCGATCCGGAGAAACCCATGGTGACGTCGGGCATCCGGCTCGGGTCGCCTGCAGGAACGACACGAGGTTTCGGCATCAGCGAATTCCAGACGGTCGGAACAATGATTATCGAGGTGCTGGACGGTTTGGTTGCGAATGGACCAGACTCCAATTCCGAGATTGAGTCGTCGGTGAAGGGAAAGGCGATCGGGCTGTGCGGGCGTTTTCCGATCTATCCAATAGGCATTTAGGGCCTGGTATCTGACCAATACACGTGTCGGACGATCCGGCGGACGGCAAGGGAGACAGGATCATGCGGTGCCCATATTGCGGGAGCACCAATACGCAGGTGAAGGATTCTCGCCCCTCTGAGGATCATACAGCGATCCGCAGGCGGCGTGTTTGTGCCGACTGCAGCGGCAGGTTCACCACATTCGAGCGGGTTCAACTGCGCGAACTGACCGTTGTCAAAAGAAGCGGCCGGCGGGTCCCCTTCGATCGAGACAAGCTCATGCGCTCCATTCAGATCTCATTGCGCAAACGCTCCGTCGATCCCGAACGCGTCGAACGCATGGTGAGCGGTATTGTCCGGCGCCTGGAAAACAAGGGGGACGGCGACATCAAATCACAGACCATCGGCCGGCTTGTGATGGAGGGCCTCAAAGGTCTAGACGATGTCGCCTATGTCCGTTTTGCTTCAGTCTACAAAAATTTCCGCGAGGCTCGTGACTTTGAGGCTCTTCTTGGCGAACTTGCCGGTGAAGAGGATATTGAAGACTCCTTGCCCGATGTTAACGAAGACTGACCCGGTCACCCAATCGCATTGCAAAGGCACTTAGCCATGCCAGCAAGAGACGAGGCCTATATGCGGGCGGCGTTTGTCCAAGCGCGCCGCGCACTCGGTCAATGCTCGCCGAACCCGGCGGTTGGCGCTGTCATCGTGCGCCAGGACGAAACTCAGGACGTCGTTATTGCAACGGGCCATACCATGCCGGGTGGGCGACCCCACGCGGAACGCAAGGCACTTGACCAGGCCGGGAAGGGTGCGGAGGGTGCCACGCTCTACGTCACACTTGAGCCTTGCGCCCATCATGGGAAGACACCGCCTTGCGTGGACGCCATTATAAAATCCGGCATTTCACGTGTTGTCTCATCGGTAGCCGACCCTGACCCGCGGGTGGCGGGCAAGGGCGTCGAGACGCTGAAACGCGCAGGTGTGGAAACTGTCGAGGGTTGCCTCGAGAGTGAGGGTGCCAATATCGTCCGCGGCCATGTCTTGCGCGTCACCCAAAAGAGACCACTGATCCAACTCAAACTTGCCGTGGGATCCGATGGGTTGGTTCCGCAGGGCAAAGACGGCGCTCCTGTATGGATCACGGGAGAAGAAGCCCGCGCACATGGTCATTTGCTGCGCGCACGCGCAGACGCCATCCTGGTTGGACACGGCACGGTTCTCGCCGACAATCCGTCGCTGACCTGCCGGCTGCCCGGTATGGGTGACAGATCGCCGGTCCGCGTCGTTCTCGCCAGCGCGCTGGAACTGCCGGTGGGGTCAAAACTGCTGAAAGACATTGACGAGATACCCTTATGGGTAGCCGGCGCCGAGAGTGCAGAGCGCGCGGCAGAAGAAACTCTCACACAGGCCGGCGCAGAGGTATTACGCCTGACAAACAGCGCGACATCGGGACTTGATATCGGCGAACTCCTTGCGGCTCTTGCGGAACGCGGCATCACCCGACTTCTGGTCGAAGGCGGACCTCGTGTTGCCGCAAGTTTCTGGAACGCCGGACTGGCGGATGAACTCTATATCTACCAGGGTTGCGACAGCGCCGGTTCAGATGGAATAATGCCCTTCACAGGGGTAGGGCTCGGCGAGATTGAAAACTCCGTGCACTATGAGAAGGAAGCGACACGCGCGCTCGGCCGGGATACTTTGTCCGTATATCGCCGCAAGTCGGAAAGTTGATCATGTTTACAGGTCTGATCACAGATGTTGGCGCAGTCCAAAAGGTCGACAAAGGCCGGTTCGTGCTGGCCTGCGGCTATGAGCTCGATGAGAGCACAATCGGGGCATCTATAGCCTGCGACGGGTGCTGCCTGACCGTCGTGGAGGTACAGGACGCCCCAAACGGGTTCAGATCGGCCTTCGGCGTGGATGTGTCCAATGAGACGCTCGCGAAAACGACCCTCGGGTCATGGACGACTGCACGCAAAGTCAATCTGGAACGGTCTCTGACCCCATCGAGCGAATTGGGCGGACACATCGTCACCGGCCACGTAGATGGAACTGCGCACATTGCCTCGCAAGAACCAGACGGTGATTCCGTGCGCTTCATCGTCGAGGTGGACACCGAGCTGGCAAAGTTCATTGCGCCGAAGGGCTGCGTCGCGCTGAATGGCGTCTCCCTGACGGTTAACGACGTTGAGGGGACACGATTTGGCGTCAATCTGATCCCGCATACTCTGGAGGTGACGACCTGGGGGATGATCTCGGAAGGAGATCAGGTCAATCTGGAAGTAGACCTGTTGGCCCGGTATGTGGCAAGGATCACGCAGCAGAGCAATTAACGGGACGCATTATCGTGAGTATCGCCGCAGACAATCAGGATACGAGCTTTCTTTCTCCGATCGAGGAGGTGCTTGAGGATGCGCGCAACGGACGCATGTTCATTCTCGTGGACGCCGAGGACCGCGAAAATGAGGGCGATCTTGTTATTCCTGCGCAAATGGCCACGCCTGACGCCATCAACTTCATGGCCAAGCATGGCCGCGGGCTTATTTGCCTGGCCCTGACGGGCGAACGCGCCAACAGTCTCAATCTTGACCTGATGGCCCGGCACAATAACGAGTCGCGGCGCGAGACCGCATTCACCGTGACTATTGAAGCGCGGGACGGAATTTCCACTGGCATTTCAGCCCACGACAGGGCGCGGACCGTGTCTGTCGCCATCGACCCCACACGAGGCCCCGAAGACATTTCGACGCCGGGTCATGTATTTCCCCTGATCGCGCGCGAAGGTGGTGTCCTTATGCGCGCCGGACATACGGAAGCAGCCGTTGATCTGGCCCGGCTTGCCGGTCTCTATCCCTCCGGGGTTATCTGCGAGATCATGAATGACGACGGCACCATGGCCCGCATGCCGGACCTGGTTTCTTTCGCCCAGTTGCACGGCCTGAAAGTCGCAACCATTGCCGACCTCATCGCCTATCGCCGCAAACACGACAGCATCGTAAGCTGCGTCGCGGAAACCGAGGTGAACAGCGCTTTCGGCGGTTCATTCAACATGCGCGTTTATCGCACCACCGTGGGACCGTCAGAAGAGCATATCGCGCTCATCAAGGGTAATATCACGCAGGGCGGTCCTGTCCTGACCCGGGTCCATGCCTGCAATACGCTTACAGACATTATCGGCGTCAATGAGCAAGGTTTCGAGCACTCGCTGGTCCAAAAGGCCATGGGCCTGATTGCCGAAGAGGGTCGTGGCGTCCTGGTGCTGATCAGGGACGTCTGGCCTCACGCGGTATCCGATGCGCTCCAGTCGGGCGCGGACAAGGACGTTGAGCTGCCGGAGGGAGAACAGAGCCGCCTGCTTGAGATCGGCATCGGATCGCAGATCCTTCACGATCTGGGCGTGCGTGACATGATCCTTCTCAGCAATTCGCCACAACGCAAGGTTGTCGGCATTGAAGGCTATGGTCTTCAAATCATTGATTACCGCGGATTGGAGTAGACAGGCCCATGGCCAGGCTCGCTCAGTCCGTGTTGATCATCGAAGCGCGCTTCTATGAAGACATTTCAAATGAGCTCGCACGCGGTGCAACGGAAGAATTACGCCGCCGCGGCATTGGATTCGAACGTGTTGGCGTTGCCGGCGTACTTGAGGTTCCACTCGCTCTGAGTGCTGCGATTTCATCGAAGGTGCTCGGTCCGCAAGGCCGCCATGGCGGGTGTGTCGCGCTTGGTTGCGTAATCCGCGGTGAAACATCCCACTACGACATTGTCGCGATTGAGTCCGCGCGCGCACTTATGGACATCGGCATCAACAATTCCATGCCGCTCGGCAATGGCATACTCACCGTTGATAATCGTGAACAGGCCTGGGCCCGTGCAAGTGTTGATAGCGGGAACAAAGGCGCAACGGCGGCTCGCGCATGTGCCGAACTGATGGACCTGGCGAGTGACTTTTCGCGAAAGTCGAGCCGGTGAACACAAAAAAATCCGATCGCGTTGGCAAAAAGAGCAGCACACGCTCCGCACCAAGAAGTGCCGCGCGTCTGGCTGCGGTCCAGGCGCTTTACCAGATGGAAATGGCGGGTTCCGACGCCAATGAGGTGGTAGCGGAATTTGTCAAACACCGTCTCGGTGATATTGCGGAGTCCATTGGTGCTGCGGAGACCGACAGCGAATTCTTCAAGGACATTGTTCTTGGTGTTGTGCGCGAACAGCGTGGCATAGACCCGGTTCTTGATGCGCATCTGGCTGAAGGGTGGCGACTTGGACGCATCGACAGCATCTTAAGGGCCATCCTGCGATCTGCCGCATTCGAGTTGGCCCTGAAGGACGATGTTCCCGCGAAGGTGGTGATCAACGAATATGTCGATATCGCGCATGCCTATTTTGAAGAAGATCAACCCAAGGTCGTGAACGGCATTCTTGACCAACTGGCGCATTCGCGACGCGCCCATGAGTTCCAACCGCACAGCGATGGCTGACAAACCGCATATTGGCGAAACGGACATCATAAATCAGTATTTTGCGCCGCTCGCAGCAGATACGCCCGGTGCGTTCAATCTCACCGACGACGCCGGCCTTATTCAACCACCCGAAGGTATGGACCTCGTTCTCACAACGGACGTGGTCGTGAGCGGCGTTCATTTTCTGGACGATGCTGCACCGGAAGACCTCGCCTACAAGGCGTTGGGGGTTAACGTCTCGGATTTGTGTGCCAAAGGTGTTGATCCTGCGGTCTATCTCCTGTCGATAGCGCTTCCCGAAAGCTGCGACACCACCTGGCTTGAAGGTGTGCGCCAAGGCCTGTCAGAGGCTCAAGCGGCATTCGGGTGCACGCTTTTAGGCGGCGATACGGTCAAGACGCCCGGTCCTTTGACCCTTTCCATTACCGCTGCCGGTTTTACGCCTGAAGGACAGATGGTCCATCGCTCCGGCGCAAGGGAAGGGGATCTCGTCTATGTGACGGGAACGATTGGCGACGCCGCCCTGGGGCTGAAGCTTCACCAGGGCACTGATCAAGCGCCAGATGAGTTGTCGGAAAACCATGCGGAATTTCTCCGCAAACGATATCGCCGCCCGCAACCGCGACTGGCAGCAATCAACATGGTGCGAGCGCATGCAAATGCCGCAATGGATGTTTCCGACGGGCTTGTAGGCGATTTCGCCAAGCTGTGCACCGCATCGGACGTCGGCGGGACCCTTGTTGCGGAAACGGTGCCGCTTTCAGATGCGGCGGCTGCCTGGATCGAGCAGGAGCCCGAACGATTGCAAACTGCGATCACCGGCGGTGATGATTACGAAGTTCTAATGAGCGTTTCTGAAAACGCATCTACGGCACTGGAAAAATACAGTGCCGATGCCGGACTCAGGATCACCTCCATTGGCCGGATCGTCTCATCCGGCACAGGCATCGAAGTGTTGGACCGTGACGGCAAACCCCTGGAATTTGAGCAGTTGAGCTACGCGCATTTTTGAAACTTGATTTGTGTTTCAGCTCTTGGGCACCATATAACGCCCCGAATGGCACACACACAGACGATTCCCGCAGCACCGATCAGCGACGACAGAAGGGCCAAACGCAACACCCTTGTCCTGTCACTCGCGCAGGCGCTCTATTACGTCGGCGCTGCAATACAGGTGACGGTTAGCGGCCTGGTGGGCCATATGCTGGCAGACGACAAGTCACTGGCTACGCTTCCGGTAACAACCTTTATCCTCGGCACGCTCGTCTCTACCGTTCCTGCATCGATGTTGATGCGCAGGGCCGGACGCCGGGCGGGGTTCCTGCTGGGAGCTTCGCTGGGCGTGACAAGCGCCACGCTGGCGACCTACGCCATTTATGACCGCTCTTTTTTATTGTTCTGCGTCGCGTTCTTCATTATCGGCGGCTACCAGGCCTTTGCGCAATATTACCGGTTTGCTGCGGCTGATACGGCCAGCGAAGCGTTCCGGCCCAAGGCAATCTCCTGGGTGTTGGCGGGCGGATTGGTTGCGGCCGTTGCGGGCCCGCAACTGGTCATTTACACGAAAGATGCACTTGCCCCCGTTATTTACGCAGGAAGTTTTATTGCAACCGCCTGTGCTTCTCTATTTGCCATCGGGGTCCTGTCCTTCGTCGATATACCCAAACCGCCGACCACCGGTGCGGGAGGGACGCCACCCCGGCCTCTTCGTGAGATCCTAAAACAGGTCAAACTGCGCATCGCGATTGTCACCGGAATGGTGAGTTATGCGTCGATGACGTTCATCATGACCGCGACGCCGCTTGCCATGGTGGCCTGCAATCATTCAGTCGACTCGGCCGCCTGGGCCATCCAGTGGCATATACTGGCAATGTTTGCGCCGAGCTTTTTCACAGGTCAGCTGATAGACCGCTTCGGCCGGGAGCGTGTGATTCTCGCAGGGCTTGTTTTGTTGGGAAGCGCGGGGCTGGTTGCGCTGTCGGGGCAGGCGCTCTGGCAATTCTATCTCGCCATGGTCCTTTTGGGTGTCGGCTGGAATTTCGGATACATCGGTTCAACAACGCTTGTGACCGATTGTCACCGTCCCGAAGAGCGCAACAAAGTGCAGGCGGTCAACGAATTCATGGTGTTCGGACTGGTTGCTTTTGCGTCTTTCTTTTCGGGCAAGCTACTCCACGATGTGGGTTGGACGACGGTCACAGTGTCTTATCTTCCCTTTGTCGCACTTGCTGCCGGACTGGCGCTGATGCTGTCTATCAAGGGTGCCAGTTGGGGTGGAACCACGAGCCGCACCTGACAGGCGATTTGAGAGTTATCCCACTCAGACAAAAGTCGTGGCGTCAATTGTTGCGTTAAACAGTCAATTTTGGCATGTTCCGCGCGGCTTCGGTCCGGACCGGGGTTTGGGGGAATCGCAAGCGGTGCAATTAGAAGCACCGCAAAAACTTTCCACATACCCATCCGTGATCGACGAACCTATCCAGAACAGGGACGGTCATCATGAACACGGTTCTTTACCTGATCATCGCCTGTGGTGCGCTTTCCATCGTCTACGGCATTTGGGCCGCCAAGTCGGTGATGTCGGCGGATGCCGGAAACAAGCGCATGCAGGAGATTGCCGGTGCGATCCAGGAGGGGGCACAGGCATATTTAACACGGCAATACACGACCATCGCCATTGCGGGCGTCGTCATCTTTGTCATCGTCGCGTTGTTGTTATCGCTTACCACCGCGATTGGTTTTCTCGTCGGCGCCACACTTTCAGGGGCAGCGGGTTTTATCGGAATGCTGGTTTCGGTGCGCGCCAATGTGCGCACGACCCAGGCCGCCAGCAAAAGTCTGGGGGCCGGACTTGAAATCGCATTCAGGGCCGGTGCTGTCACCGGAATGCTGGTTGCCGGTCTCGCGCTGCTTTCGGTCACGGTCTATTACGCATATCTGACAATTGGCGCGGGATACTCGCCAAGCGATCGCACGGTTGTCGACTCGCTCGTGGCTCTTGGCTTTGGCGCATCACTCATTTCGATCTTTGCACGTCTCGGCGGCGGCATCTTCACCAAGGGTGCGGATGTGGGCGGCGATCTCGTGGGTAAAGTGGAAGCGGGAATTCCGGAAGACGATCCGCGCAACCCGGCCACCATTGCCGACAATGTCGGCGACAATGTCGGCGATTGCGCGGGCATGGCGGCCGACCTCTTTGAGACTTATGCGGTCACGATTGTCGCGACCATGGTCCTTGCATCGATCTTTTTCGCAGGAACCAATGCGGTCGAACCGATGATGGTTTACCCGCTGGCAATCGGGGGTGCATGTGTTTTGACATCCATCATCGGCACCTTCTTCGTGAAGCTGGGGCCAAGCCAGTCCATCATGGGAGCGCTCTACAAAGGCTTTATCGCTGCCGGCGTTCTTTCGCTGTTCGCTATTCTCGGCGTGACCGAATACATGCTGGGTCTGGGAACCGAATTTACGGCACTCGGGCAGACCTTTACCGGCCTTGATCTTTTCTGGTGTGCGGTTATCGGCCTTATCGTAACGACGCTGATTATCGTGATCACCGAGTATTATACCGGCACCAACTATCGCCCGGTTCAGTCGGTCGCAGCAGCATCTGTCAGCGGTCATGGGACCAACGTAATCCAGGGGTTGGCGGTTTCGCTTGAAGCCACCGCACTTCCCGCACTGGTCATTATTTTCGGTATCGTCGCGACCTTTGCACTTGCCGGTTTGTTCGGCATTGCAATTGCGGTGACAACAATGCTCGCGCTCGCAGGCGTTGTAGTCGCGCTCGACGCCTTTGGACCGGTTACGGACAATGCCGGCGGCATTGCCGAGATGGCCAATCTGAAGGAAGACGTGCGCAACACCACCGATGCTCTGGACGCCGTCGGCAACACCACCAAGGCGGTCACCAAAGGGTATGCCATCGGTTCTGCCGGTTTGGGTGCTCTGGTGCTGTTCGCAGCCTACACGGAAGACCTGAAATTCTTCATTTCAAAGGCCAACGCATCAAACGGTGCTGAATTCGGCTACTTCCAGGGTGTGGAGCTCGATTTCTCGCTCTCCAATCCATATGTGGTGGTCGGTCTCTTCCTGGGCGGGCTGTTGCCATATCTGTTCGGGGCCATGGGCATGATGGCAGTCGGACGCGCGGCAAGCGCCATCGTTGAGGAAGTGCGTCGCCAGTTCAAAGAGAAGCCGGGCATCATGAAGGGCAAGGACAAGCCCGACTATGGCCGCGCGGTGGACCTTCTGACCCGGGCGGCAATCAAGGAGATGATGATTCCGTCACTTCTGCCGGTGCTTTCGCCGATTGTCTGTTTCTTCCTCGTAAACCTGGTTGCCGGCAAATCGGCTGCATTTTCCGCCCTTGGCGCCATGCTCCTGGGCGTGATTGTGACCGGCCTGTTTGTCGCCATCTCAATGACGGCAGGCGGCGGCGCCTGGGACAACGCGAAGAAATATATCGAGGACGGCAATTACGGCGGCAAGGGTTCAGAAGCCCATAAAGCCGCGATAACGGGCGATACAGTCGGTGACCCCTACAAGGATACCGCTGGTCCGGCTGTTAATCCGATGATCAAGATTACCAACATCGTTGCATTGCTGCTTCTGGCAGTGCTGGCGCACTGAGCGCATAACGGGTTGAGCAAATCTGGAGGGGGCCCTGCGAGTGCGGGGCCCTTTTCATTCGTGCGATCAGCTATTAGTAGCCCGAGTCTGCCTGGCTACCCTGAATCAGCGAACGGCGGTTGGCGATATTCCCGAAGAGCTGCTCAAGCGCTGTCAGCTTTTTGCCGAATGTCGGCGTTTCACCGCCGGCGAAGGCAATGACTTTCCCATCTTTCAGGCCGTAATGGCCAACTTCGCGCACCGTCTGCCGTGGGTCGAAATACACCGCGACGATCTTGCGTTCGATAACTTTGGGCTTGCCCATTGGTCGGGTCCGGCGGGTGCTCGAAATGTAATAGAACACATCGCCGTTCAGCGTACCTTGCGTATCGGGTGTCCCCAAGGCGAGGCGAACTTGATCCTGCGACATGCCGGGCTGGATCTGTTGCAGATCAACATCCGTGAAGAGATGCCCATGTCTGTCAATCTGGCCGGTGCAACCGGCAATAAACAACGCAACAGCAACAGCGATTGCCGTGCCGGCACGCTTGGATTTGACCGAGCCGTCTCCACATATTTGACTTGTATTACTGATGCAGTGCATCCCTCTTATCCGGCGGCGGTTGTCCCTGCGTGAATCGCCAACACCATGAGATATTTTGCGGACATCAATCAATAGCCTGGTCTCTTGCGTGTTGTGTATGTCTTATCGGCGTTTGAGTTAAGGAGCATCCTTTGCCCGGGATCTTAGATTGGATTTCCAAACGCAAACAGCGCAAACGGAATGCGCACAATCTTTACGGCTCCATTGTGGCGTTGTCACGGTCGCCAGTCCTTTATTCTGATTTGTGTGTACCCGATACGCTTGAAGGGCGGTTTGAGTTGCTGGTCCTGCATGTTTTTGTATTTTTGGACCGATTGCGAAGCGCGGGTGTTGAAACAAGACCTCTTGCACAGGAGGTTGTCGATTTGTTTTTCAAGGACATGGACACCACATCCCGGGAAGTCGGTGTCGGTGACCTTGTAGTCCCAAAAAAGATGCGCAAGTTGGCAGTGGTGTTCGGTGAAAGGATGGCGGAGTACGAAAATGCCATGTCACACTCCGATAGCAGTATTCTAGCGAAGGAGTTGGAACAAAACATCTTTTTTGACGATGGTTCAGGTACCGAACACGCAGCATTGCTGGCGAAATATGTATTGGGTCTCACATCCGCATTGGCGCAAACGCCAATCGGAGACCTGGGGCAGGTGCACAGTCGATTGGCCGGCATTCAAGGATAACCATGATGGCAAACACAGAAACGGCCCGTAGCGAGGACTCCATCATGTTCTCGCGCATCTACAGGGCCACGGAAGTCCCCGCCAATGGCGTTACGGGCACCATTGATGCGACGAATGAACAATGCGTGGCGATTGCCGAAACGCTTGGTCTCATTGAGCTGAAATCATTTGAAGTTACCTACACGCTTCATTGTTCGGCCCTGCGCCGGTTCAAACTCGTCGGGCAGTTGACGGCAACAGTTGTCCAGAGCTGCGTGATAACGCTCGAACCGGTCGAAAACCGGATAGTGGATGAAATGGAAATAGAATATTGGCCCGCGGAGGATGTCGAGCGGCTGGAGTCAGATATCGAACTTGATGGCATGGACGTTCCGGTTGATGGCCCCGAACCACTTCCCAAAGACGGATTGATCGATGCTGGCCATGTGGCCTATGAGCACCTGGCGGCGGCACTCGATCCATACCCACGCAAACCCGGTGTGCAATTTGAATCGGGCAATGCCAATGTCGAAGAAAGCGAGGGCGTCGGCAACAAACCCTTCGCTCATCTTGATGTTCTGCTGAACAAGAAGGGCCCATCTGCGAAATAGTCCTACACCCCACGGTCGCAGTTTCCGGTTGTGTCAAAGGGTCAATTCGCTATTTTCAATACGTCTTTTACGCGCAAGGGGGGATGGTAGCGGAAGAGTTCGCGCGTCTTGCCGCTTGCCTAGAACCTGGTTGTGCATTTGACGGCTTCACAAACCATATCGCTTGATGTCATGGGTGGCGACCATGGCGCTCAAGTCGTCATTCCCGGCGCAGAGCTTTCCCTTATGCGGCATCCTGAAATTCGTTACATGCTGTTCGGTGACGAGGGGCTCATCCGTGAGGAACTCACGAAACACAAGAAGCTCGCAGCAAAGTCGGAAATCTACCACACCGATGTTGCCATTTCCATGGATGCCAAGCCAAGTCAGGCACTGCGCCAGGGCCGCTGGAAGAGCAGTATGTGGAAAGCAATCGAGGCCGTGCGAGATGGCGAAGCTTCAGCCGTGATCTCGGCAGGCAACACTGGCGCCCTTATGGCCATGGCCAGATTTTGCCTGAAAACGCTGCCGGAGATCGAACGTCCGGCAATTGCAGCAATCTGGCCCACGGTCGATGCCGAATGCATTGTTCTCGATGTCGGCGCCAATGTCGGTGCTGATGCGCGCCAGCTTGTTGATTTTGCGATGTTGGGCGCGGCTATGGCGCGGGCACTTTTTTCTAAGGACCGCCCGACCGTCGGACTGCTCAACATTGGCGTGGAGGAAATAAAGGGTGTCGAGGAAGTGCGCAAAGCGGGCACCGCTCTTCGTGAATGCAACCCGCCCTTCGACTATCATGGTTTCATAGAAGGTGATGACGTTGGACGCGGAACAGTCGATGTTGTGGTCACTGAAGGGTTTTCCGGAAACATCGCTTTAAAGACTGCGGAAGGAACCGCCAAGCAAATCGCGGCGTATCTTCGTGCAGCCATGAGCCGTTCCTTGATGGCGCGCATGGGCGCGGTTTTGGCACAGGGCGCCTTTCAGGCCCTTAAAGAGAAGATGGATCCGCGGCAATCGAACGGCGGCATTTTTCTCGGATTGAACGGCATTGTGATCAAAAGCCATGGCGGCACCGATGCAACAGGGTTTGCGAGTGCCATCGATCTCGGCTACGACATGGCACAGAGTGGTCTTGTGGACCAGCTGACTGGCGAAATCGAAAAATTCCATGCCTCTCTGAATTTGGAGAATATGGCACAATGAGTGGAGTGTCCTGACGTGACCCTGATCCGGTCTGTCATCAAAGGATGCGGCGGCTATTTACCGGAAACGGTTCTGACCAACCGCGACCTCGCGAAAATCGTTGATACAAGCGATGAGTGGATTGTCGAACGCACCGGCATTCGCGAGCGCCGCATTGCCGCAGAAGGCGAGTTAACTTCAGATCTTGGAACCGCTGCCGCGGAACTTGCACTTGAGCGCGCCGGAATGGATGCCCAGGACATCGATCTGATCATTCTGGCGACATCAACTCCGGACAACACCTTCCCGGCCACCGCTGTTTCCATTCAAGCCAATCTCGGCATACAGCACGGGGCGGCGTTTGACCTGCAGGCGGTTTGCTCGGGCTTCGTCTACGCGCTCGCCACAGCAGACAATTTTCTGAAAGCGGGTCAATCCAAGCGGGCACTCGTCATCGGCGCTGAAACCTTTTCGCGCATCCTTGACTGGGAAGATCGCGGCACATGCGTCTTGTTTGGAGATGGCGCGGGCGCACTCGTTCTTGAGGCTCAGAAGTTAAATGGCGCCGGCCTGCAGCGCGGCATTATCACGTCGGAATTGCGTTCTGACGGGCGCTACAAGGAAAAACTGTATGTCGATGGCGGACCGTCATCGACGGGTACCGTGGGACATCTCAGGATGCATGGCCGGGAGGTGTTTCGTCATGCGGTAACAAACATCTCTGATATTATTGGGGAGACACTGGCTGACAGCGGCTACGAGGCCAGCGACATTGACTGGTTTGTGCCGCATCAGGCCAACAAGCGCATCCTTGACGGAACGGCTCGCAGAATTGGACTTGATCCCGACAAAGTGGTGATGACGGTCGCAACTCACGCTAATACATCTGCCGCGTCCATTCCTCTTGCTCTGAATACCGCGCTTGAGGACGGCAGGCTGCAGGAAGATCAGCTTGTTCTCATGGAAGCCATGGGCGGTGGGTTCACCTGGGGCGCGGTGCTGGCCCGTTGGTAGGTCGTTGTTGTTTAGCCCGACAGAATGCCTGACTCACCCTCCAGACACCCTTAGGTTGCGGATATTTCCCATTTCGCGGCATCAAAGCCACAATTCGTTTGAATTCGGCGAGAAAAACCGGTTTCCCCGTTGACCGCCATTTGCCTTGTCCATTAGCATCATTTGGCTGAGCAGTGACGTTTTTGGGGCATCAAATCATGACCGGTAAGACATTGACCCGGGCCGATCTGGCGGAAGCTGTTTTCCAGAAGGTAGGTCTACCGCGCAACGAGTCGGCTGATTTGGTCGAGTTGGTGCTGAAGGAAATCTCCAGAAGTCTGGAGAGAGGCTCGCCAGTTAAACTTTCCTCATTTGGCTCTTTCGGTATTCGCGAAAAAAGCGAGAGGATCGGACGCAATCCTAAGACCGGTGAGGAGGTGCCTATTACGCCGCGCCGGGTGCTCGTATTCCGTGCGAGCAATATTATGAAGGAGACGGTCAACGATACGCTGACAAAGAAGAACACTGCGGGCTAGTATATGTGCGCTACAAGAATAGTAGAGGGGGGAATGGTCGTTGCCAAAAGCACCGGAGGCCTTTCGAACAATTAGCGAAGTTGCCGTTGACTTAGATGTACCAAAGCATGTGCTCAGATTTTGGGAAGGTAAATTCACCCAAATACGCCCGTTGAAACGCGGCGGCGGCCGACGCTATTACCGGCCTGAGGATGTCGAATTGCTGCGTGGCATCCGCCATCTTCTTTATGAAGACAGGTACACGATCAAGGGCGTACAGCGGATCCTTCGCGACCATGGTGTTCGCCATGTCATGGATTGCTGGAGCGTGACGGCGGGTGAATCCGGTGATGCAGCGCCAAGCGAAATTCCCGATGTAGCAGCTGACGTCAAACAAAGCGCTTCCCACGGCGCCTCTGGGGACACAAGCGGGCAGGGACTAACCAAACAACAAGCGTCTCAACTCAAGGGACTTCTCGCAGAACTCGCGGAATGCAAGAAATTGCTCGAGGCCTCGAAGGGATAGCCGGTTGCGGAATCGGCGCCCATCGCGTCACCTAGCGATTGACCTGAGTAGGCTAAGAAGGCAAAACCACACGATATAGGGCGGAGCGTGGCGCAGCCCGGTTAGCGCACCGGTCTGGGGGACCGGGGGTCGCAGGTTCAAATCCTGCCGCTCCGACCATCTTTTTC